>Ga0116229_10002785_pt1 | contig 28510 bp, 25 predicted proteins | sample S1TSphgellanicum_3_FD_87313 | JGI IMG/M metagenome (GOLD analysis project Ga0116229, IMG submission 87313) | Host-associated microbial communities from peat moss isolated from Minnesota, USA - S1T2_Fc - Sphagnum magellanicum MG | ecosystem: Host-associated > Plants > Peat moss > Unclassified...
ATTTGAATGACATATGGGTGAGAAACAACATTTCAAGTGACTAGTGGTTTGCAGTTATGTTGGACATGGTGTTGAGTCCTTAAACATTGGTTTAATTGAATGACAATTTGACATGAAGTCCTAAGATGTGTAGTGTGTGAACTTGAAAATATATATCCATCAGTTCTAATCATAAATGATGCATAGAAGGTGAGCCATTTAATTTTAACTACAAATGCAATTTAACATCTAGAATTACACTTGTATTTTTCCTTCATTAGTAGCATTTGTGCTTTCAAGCATAATCACCTTGTAGAATCGAGAGTAGAGGGACGGAAAGTCACCTCATAACCTTTAGCTTGCATAAGCTGCAAAGGGAAGCAATGCATGATATAAAGACCCATATCTACATCATTTAGGTTCAACCCTTCCACCAATATCAACTTTTGCAATTTACCACATCACTTACCCATAAGCTTGACATGTGAAAACTAATTGCATGTTCTCAATAACACTAGATTCATGAGCTAATATCTTGTATCAACAATTTATGGAACTAAAAAGTTCTTTGTAACTAGTAGCATAGTGCACTAACTGTAATTTATAAAAAAGATATTTGAGTAGAAAACCATGACTTTTGAGGCAAGAACAAAAAATATTCTAGTATCAAATGACAAGTCTTCTCGGTGCCAAATCCAAAGATAATGATAGGTAGCTGATTTAGAACATGTTGTCACCCTTTTGGTTGATGCTTGCACATTGGACAAGGGGAGAAATAAAACTTTCAAGGAGAGGTGGGAATAAACCCAAGAGCTAGAAGAGAACACTATGTTCTAAGTTTATTTCATATGGCCACCATGCCAAGGTTATGGTGAAGGACATGTGACAACAAAGGGGTTAAGAATAATAAAAACAAGGACCTTTTTCAAAAGGACTTGGTGGCATGGGACAAGATCACATATATAACTTATGTGATTGAATCACACAAAAGAGACATCCAAGGAAAGTTCAAGGGGTAAAACAACTAGGATATTATGCAAAGGTGTAGAAGGCTAACAATGAACTTGATCTTGGTTTGGCTGATAATCCACTATGTTCCATCAGTAGTTAGCCTAACATAGTTGCTGTCAAAAGCTGTTTTCCACATAAGGTGCATGTCTTACCAATCACACAGATCATGAGGACAATGTATCAAAAACAAATCACAATTGCAAATGACCAAAAACTATAGCTAGCCAAAAAGAAATTCCAACAACTCAAAAGCAAAAACACGACATGCATTCAACACTTTCATGTTGCTCAAGCACAAACAACAATGTTGTTTTCATCGGGATTCATTTGTGTCACCTAGAACCCTAAACCCTAATTGACAGTGTCATTTGGCATTTGACCTAAACCCTAACCCTAAAAGATCATAACCATCAACGTCTAGGGGCAGATATCAATATTTTTTTTGCATAATCATAATTGTCGCCAACAAGACCCCACCCAAACAATTATGAACATGATAAGGATATAAAAAAATATGTTTCAGCCAGATATGAATGGGATAAGGATATATACAAAATAAAAATAAAGCCAGTTACAAATAGGGCCGGTTACAGAAATTGACACAAAAACCAAATATGCATTAATGCATATCTTGCGTTATGGATATGCATAACTTGGAAGAAGTCTATAACCTGCCAACACTGGTAGCAACCGAGGATGAGGGCACTGACCAAGGCAGTGCAAGGCCCTTACCAAGGCTGCTGCAGAAAATTTCCTTCTTTTCATTAAGGTCAAGATCTGCATAAAATGGAAGAAACTGCTCCAAGAACAGAAGATCTTGCCCTGGAATGGAAGAACCTACTTCAAAGAATGAAATGACAAATAACCCATTCCCTCGGGCAATTGCAAATTATGCTGCAGAACATGCCCTTTGAATACGCCAGGAAATATTTTGCAGCTCCTTACCATTATTAAAGAAAATAGTCCTACATTAGAGTTATTTGTAAAGTCAGGCGATTAGGGGACGAAAATGGCCAGTTTCGGCATAATCGAGCATCAAACGCGTAACTCCGGAATGAAAATTTTACGGAAGGAAATAACTAGGACCCAAACTAGTTTTTCCACCAATTTTGGTGGTAAACTGAGTTTCGTCCTGTGTTTCATTTCCGGAGCGCCTGCACTGCTGCTACATGTACAATTACTATAATTATTCTCGAACCTTGTGCATTAAATGCTGAGTTTCAGCATTTCATACCCAGATTTAATAAAATTTCTTAACTTTGTGGATATCACTGAAAGAGGGTATAGGGGGCGAAACGAGAGGAGATAGGGGGTGAAACAGAGGGTGACTTTATGGATAACTCTATTACACCAAAACTGGAAAGGCACAAGAAAAATCAGGGAATGGATAGTTCCTTAGTGTTAAAGACTGGTTCCAAAATGTTTTAGTGTAGTTGGAGGGCACCTTATTTAGTGCAAATTTTCATCCATGAAGGGTGGGTGTTACGTTTTTCAGAACTTGCAATTACTATGTTTTTTGAAATGCCCACCCTCTTCTTTTTTTAAAAATTTTCATGGTAGGTACTCATTATTGGATATCAAAAAAAGAAATTAGAAAAATTGGAGCAGGTCATTATGCTCAATACAAGTGTGTCTTTGCTGGGAAAAATTTCACCAAATTTTGACTGGAAAAAAAGTGATTTCAAGCTATTTTCCATTAAAAAAATGGTCCAAATTTGTCAAAATTTGAAGGAAAAAATTTCCAAATCACCAAATTTTTATGTTAATTTTTTGTAGGTAACCAAGAATATAAAAGGAGTTTTTTTTTTTCCTACTTCCATATGTAATAATATGTAACCAAATTTGACAAAATTATTTTCTGTATCGTTGTCACTTCGGCTACATCTCGAAATCCTGGAAAGAAACCTTTCTCGGTACAGCCCTAGGTAGCTGGCTTTACATACTGGTGGATTCATGCTTGGCCTCCAGTGTTTTTTTTTTTGGTAGCGAAATTTCATCCTTTTGCAAAAGATATTTTCAAAAAAGAAAATCCTGCAACAAATTAGATTTAAAAAACAAATCGCCAAAAAATGACAAGACTGAAAAGACACAGCTGTAAGAGGTCTGTATTAGGCCACGCAGTCCAGTAAGTACCTACCTACCTAAGCAATGTGAGTGCAGATTTTGGGTGACGTCACAGCACAGCTGCCGTCCGTGTACGTGTCCCGCCAGCAACGGCACTGGTGGGTCCGTCCGTCCGTCCGTGCGTTCGTCCGTCCGTCCGTCCTTCCTTCATCATACCTAGTCTCCCGCTGTCACTGCTCTCGCTGCCACGCTTTGCTCCGCTGTCCCGCAACGGCACGTCGCCTCCTGTCGTCGTCGTTCGTCGTCGTCATCTCCCCCGCTCCGTCGGTGCTTTTTTTTTGGGGGGGTCAATTTTGTTATGTAGCCAGAGTGGCGATCATCCACAAGAAGCTTTAGCCAAATATGGCTACTAGCTAAATATCAAAGTAAAAATTTTAAAACATTGTTCTATACTTTTGGCTACCTACTTGAACTATGTATAGAAATCTGGCGATTTTCGTAAAATTTGATTCGAGTTATGGCTACTGATAATCTCAAAAAGCACTTGATTTTATCACTTTTAATTTTTATTATAGCTTTTTGGTTACATATATATTATAGCCAGCGAAAATAACAGGCTGCCCTGCTGCACCACTGTTTTTTCCTCCAATTTTGTGTTGTAGCCAAAGTAGCAATAATCCACAAGAAGATTTAGCCAGATTTGGCTACAAGATGTATCAAAATTACAGAAGTATGTTTTAAATTTTGACTACTGACTTGAACCACGTATACAAATCTGACAAATTTTCTTAGATTTTTTTTTCAAATTATGGCGATTGAAAAATCTCAAAAAGCACAAAATTTTCCCATTCACTTTTGATTTAGAATATAGCTTTTTGGCTATACATAGCCAGCAAAAAAAAAAGGCTACCACCTACCTACCAGTGTTTTTTTTGGGTCAATTTTGTTATGTAGCTAAAAGTGACAATGATCCACAAGAAGATTTAGCCAGATTTGCCTTTAAGCTAAATCTTACAAAGCAAAAAGCTTTAAAACATACTTCTATACTTTTAGCTACTCTACTGGAACCATGCATAGAAATCGGACAAAATTTCTTAGATTTTTTGTTCAAATTATGGCTATTGAAAATCTCAAAAACCACTAGATTTTGCCACTCGCTTTTAAATTTTGAATATAGTTTTTTTGGTTATATATTGCCAGCAAAGAAAAGGCTGGCCCAAATCCGACCCACCCACCCTCCCCCTTCCACGCCCCTTCCTTCCTCCCTTGCTTCCTTCCTTGCTTCTTCCCCGCTTCCCTTCTCCCCGCGCACTTCGCTCCTTCACCTTTCCTTCGCTGTTTATAATCGCTTCTGCCGCCTCTACACTCTCACCAATTTTCTGAGGATTTTTGAACTGTAGGGTGTTTAACAGAGCTGGTGATTGGGTGTTTTTTTTTTCGCCAGCTTACAAGCTCTCAAGGTCTGGAGTTTTTGACGGATCATGGCTTTTGCAGATCAGGAACCCTGTGGGTTTTGTTGGTGGTTGTTTTTGTTGTGTGTTTCGTTGATTTTTGTGTGCAATAGTAGTATTAGCAGCAATTCAGTAGCTACTGTGGAAGCTCGGCCGTCTTCTCTGTTTTCTGTTCTTGATTACGGTGCCAGCGCGCGTAAGCTTTCGAGTCTTGTGAATACTTCGCTTGTGATTCCTTACCATGGCGGGCCCTTGCTGTCTGGGACAACTTTGAGCGTGTACGTGATCTGGTATGGGAGCTTCACTCCCGTGCAGCAAGCGATTGTGCGTGATCTTCTCGCATCATTTCAAGTATCCTCTGCGAACCAGCAACCTTCTGTGAATGGATGGTGGACAACGACGGCCAAGTACAAAGACACTAGCAACACGGTGGTGGGAACGGTGCAAATGCAAGGGGAAATTGAGATCGGTATTGGGTCTCTCGGAACTAGTCTCCAAAGAACAGACTTGGAAACTCTGGTTCTGCAGTCGCTTGAGACTTTCCCCACAGACGCGGAAGCAATCTACTTGGTTCTCACCGCGGAAGATATCCTGGTCCAAGACTTTTGTATGAGTTCCTGTGCTTTTCATTTCTTCACAACTGCACAGCCTGCAACCAACTCTCTGGAGCTTCCTTACGCGTGGGTTGGGAACTCGGCAATCCAATGCCCCGGACAATGTGCCTGGCCCTACGCTCTTCCCCAATACGGCCCTCAGGGAGCTCAAGCGCTGATCCCCCCCAACGGCGATGTCGGAATGGATGGCATGTGCATCAACATCGGCACCATGCTTGCCGGAACTGCGACTGATCCCTTCAACAATGGGTACTATCAGGGCGATCCTGCTGCTCCTCTGGAGGCCGCCACAGCTTGCACGGGCATCTTTGGCGCCGGTGCTTACCCAGGCTACGCGGGCCAGCTGCTTCAGGATAGAATCACCGGTGCCAGTTTCAATGCTTACGGTGTGAACAATCGCGAGTTCTTGCTCCCTGCTATCTGGGATCCTTCAACCCTTCAATGCACTCCTCCTTGAAATTCTCCTGAGAGGCGTGGAGAGCTTGCAGAAAGCAATCTGATGAATGAGCGAAAATTACAAGCAAGCAAGGAAGGAAGCTGCGAGTAATTTATTTTTCGTGTTCAAAGATCAAAACGCTGTTGGTTGTTGGTCCATGAGAAAAAAGTCTGTGGCTGAAGAATGTCTGGAGCTTTGACGAGGTGCTGGAGAAGACCCTAAACCTTAAACCCTTCACGGTCAAGGTTCTGGGCATCACAGTTGAGGTGCTAGTGGAGCTCAAAATCCCAAGGTTCTGGAAATCACAGTTGAGCTGCTGCTAGGGATCAGTGGTGGAGACGTGAGAGACTGTGTAGAATTCATCACCATACCATGCCTCTCTCTGCCACACAGCAATGTAAAGAATCTACATTGAGCTGCTGCTGTCTTGTGATGATTCAAGTGTACTAGTATTGAATCGAAATTTTGTTTGTTCTATAGTACTGATGATCCACATCTAGTCATATTTGCTGATGACGGAACCCATTTGTAAAGAAAGCTTGTGAGCAGGAGGAGGAGCCATTTGAATGGCACTACTAGTATCAATTCTTTGAAATATTGTCAACAAACCAATAAACATTGGGTTGTTGCGTTTAGGGTAAACCTTTCTACAATATTATCCTCTTTTGTAATCCTTGTGTCTTGTGAGAGAGAGAGAGAGAGAGAGAGAGAGAGAGAGAGAAAGTGTGTGTGTGTTTTTCTCTCTCAAGTCTTTTGTGTTGATTAGTGTTTCCCATTCTGAAGATTGTTGCCAGTTTTGCTTCCACTTTGGCTTGAAATGGGGAGAATGCTAATGAATTACAAAATTTGATTTATTCCAATGACCCAAACTTGCAGTTCAATCTGAAAATAAACTTCTTGTTCTTCCGATGAGTTGCATTTGTTTGTTGCATATATTACAGTAGCATTTTCTTTTTGCATTTCTTTCTTACACTAGGAGATTTGTTTGTTGCGTTTCCCATAGTTCGAAATGCACATGACGTGTGAAATCTTTTTGCATCTGCAGCTCATGAAGTGTCACTGGCATGAAAACTATCACAATGAAGGAATTCCAAAGGGGCACAAGACCCTAAGACAAATTATACCAAAAATATGCTGAAACTTATTTTCACTGCTCATACCTGTATAACTACTATAATTAGTCTCGAACCTTGTGTCCTTACTTTGCGAATAGCACTGAAAGAGGGCATAGCGGGTGAAAGGAGGCCCAAAGACAGGGTGAAGACAGGGTTTCTTTACCGATAACTCTATTGCATCATGATAAACTAAATATGAAGGAAATGCTAGGTCATATGATAAGCTATTAGTCACTGGACTAAAAGTAATGGGTTGTATTACATACATTTATCCCTAATGGGCTAGGGACAAGGGAGAGAGATTCATGGACACTTCTTAGAAACCTTCCACAAGGCCTACAGTCCAATGAACATACTTAAAAGCAGGGTTTAAATTTTATTTTTATTTTTTTGCCTTCCCTTTAATGTTGTAATGTAGACACACTGGACATCATCCACAAGAGGAATTCGCCAAATTTGGCTACAAGTCAGAGAGGAGTGTAGAAAAATATAAGAATCCTGCTTTATTTTGGCAACCTGCTGGAACCTATTGTCTAAATTTATTCCTCAAAATTAGCAAACCCTGGACAACTTTTTCACAAAAATCCTTTGTTTGAGTCCCACTGGATTTATTTTGTGTCGCCAAGTGCCAAAAATTAAGCATATTAAAAATATTAAAAATGGATGAATGTCTATTAACAACAAATTATACAGTACAGATATAGTGCATGTATGATTCTATCACTTTACAAACTATCTAGGTGTTCTATAGGTATTATAGGAATTGGGTGTCACTGACAGGTATATGGATGCCATCCATGACATGCTTCTTTGTCATCCTTAGTGTGGTGATTGAACATCCTGTTAAAACACATAATCTCTACAATGGAGGTTTGCTGATGACTGTGTGCACACCCTGAAGACAAGATTTAGTTGTGAGAGAAGTGGCATTAACCTCATGAAAAATAAAGAAAATTTCCAATCTTTGCTCTTGACAATCTCTGAACTCCAAAAAGGAAAAGTGAGGGGGAACATTGAACTAACTCCCACACAATCAAGAAAACAGGTAGATATGAGATTGCAAAGAAATCTCCAGAACCAACACTTTGAAATGGAACATGACAATGAGTGCGGTCATAATAACCTTCGAAAGTCACTCACAGAGTGTCAGATTTTCACCTTCATCACAAATACAAGCAATGAGCTGCTGTGTCAACCCACTGACTTCATCAGCTCCTGATAGTGGATGTAGATAAGTACATATTAATCTGCCCAAAATCTGCTTCCTGAGTTTCTATCACAACCATGACCAGAATGATTTCACCTGCCCAAATAAAATTTTATGTTCACCTCCCAAATGAGCAACGGACTGCACTATTAATCTTAAGTACAGAATGAGGATCAGAGCAGTGAGACAAATTCAGCTCCTCCATGAGTTATCGAATACTATGTGCACAAAATACAGTTGCTGCTGTACAACTTGAGTTTCAGGAGAAGAAAACAAGTTTTCGTCTTCAGATCATGGATGCCATCTGACTTGCTGTCAAAACAAGGTTTTTTGTACAAAGATTCAAGGAGGAAACCAACTTGGGCCTCCTCATTTCACATTGTGGCTAGTGCATACTTGGAAAGAGTTTTCTTCTCACACAGGTTGGTGCATCAATCTTGGTGGAGCTTGATAGAGTTGAACAGACTGTTCTGGCCTGTTCAGCACTCCTTTGAAATGCTGATGGGTTGATCATATAGCAATCTTCATCTGGAACTTCAATTACCTGATTTTGCCTGCTTGATCCACTCACTGATGTTTCCCATGTTTTGGATCCCAAGTCAGGTGGATCCAAAGTCAACTTATAGGAAGAATCATACATTCTTATGTTCCCCTCTCCTTTCTTGCATTTGAAGAAAGTGGTGATGCTGAGCTGGTGGTGCCTGGTGTTCTTTGACTCTTCCTTTTTCCTTTTTGATCCCTTCTTCTTCTTAGTCTTTAACTCCTCCTTCATGGCCTGGATGCAACAACAATTATTCAGATATGAATCGACCAAGCAACATCACACCCACTTCAAAGCTCCATGAAACTACACAAAGTTTCTTCCTAACCTGATCCTGCAGGAATGCTTCCACCAGCTTTGGGCACGCTTCCTTCACCAGCTCCATGTTTTCATTGGTAGTGAATACACATTGACCACCTAAGTCTCCAGTTTCAACATTGATTGTACAGGCATCATCATCTAAGCCCACCTGCTCTTGTTCCGATTCATCTCTTTTGAATGACTGACTATTTTTCCTGCCAACGCCAAGCCACTCATCATCCGAAGGATGACCAGCTAAACACTGCCACCTTAGCATGTAGTAGGGCTTGAAGTGATCAACTTTGATGCGTTGAATGGAGTGTGGAGTAAACAGTCCATTGATCATTTCTTCTGTGGATTCCACTCCACTTGGTCTTTGCTCTGACCCTTCCCTCAGAGCCATTGCCTTGAGACAAGTGTGGGAGAGCAGTGGAAGTACTCTTTGGCGGACATAATAGGGCTCCCAATACAGATGCAATGCCAGAAACTTTTCAAGCCCTTCCAAGTTTGGAGTGTGCCACTTTATCAGATCAGCAGGAGTGCCATCATCTGCAGCATGGGATATTCATACCCTGTTGCTTAAGTCATAATCTGAATACATGGAAAATGAAGTCAAGGCAAAGAGCACATTCTGCTGCCTCGCTCTCTTCCTTTCTCACTATTTTGCCACAGCTCTTTCTTCTAAGTGAAAAGACCATTAAAAAAAACTCTTTTCTACCCATGGTGTACAATTTCCATATGCAATCTGTTTCCACCAACCTACATTAAAGTTTGACAGCAGCACTAGAAAATATTTTCAAGTGAATAGTTCCCTATGTGCTGTGTGGTCTCTGAAGAAGGGCACACACCTGCCAAGTTGCTCAAACCAGGACGAAGAAATATGTTAATGATGTGTTCACTTGGAAATCCATCAGTCTTAGCCATCTTACTTTGGAATTTCTCCCACCAACCTTGCTGTTGTCTCCTCTTCTTCAACTTCCACTTCTGCAGACTTAAAAACAACCGCCCATCATTTCTGCACATAACTGAAAACTGGCACTACTGTCCAGTGGGTTGCCCAAATGTGTGGTATTTTTGCTTCTCGTATGAGAATGAGCATGAACACTTGGACATGTGTGCATAAGGCAATATCAAAGGAATGTTCACAAACAGCCTTCCACCATGGTTGAAAACATATGTTTGCCAATCTTTATATTCAAGTCTTCATCTTTTGATTAGGAATAGTATCACTCACTTTGGAGCAATCCTTGCATACACATTGGAACCCTTTTGTCTTCTTTCGACAACCAGAGTTTGATGTGTCTGTGCCCTCAACTACATTTTCACAGAGAGGGCACCCAGATGTCATGTGGTCTCTTTTGTTCCCAGGATGTCCACAGTTGGAACAATGCACTGGACTTCTTTTTGACCGGTTGTCACCTTTGGTCACACAGCTCCCAAAACTAAGTTTGCGACATGTTTTCTGATGATCTTTCTCACCCTCTGATTCACTACTGCTGCAACTTGCCATCTCCATGTTGTTGGCCAACATACCTTCACCTTGTCCCCAAGTCCGGAGCCTAATTCACAGGTGACTAATCAGCCAATCCAAATAAATGAAAATCACTTGTCATTGTCTAATGTCCAAGAGTTGAAATGCTTGAAACACAATGCATTGACATTCTACAACTGGAGACAAAAATGAGTTGAATCTACAATAGAACAAGAGAGTGAGGACATCAGTATTGTTGCATGAGCAAACTCCTTGTCCTGGCCAGCCATAAATTTGGAACATGGAGAAATCCAGACCTGTCCAGAATCTCTGCTTCTGGAAAAGAGCGAACAAAACGCATGGCATGGCTGCATCCAATACCCTCAACGCCCTTCAAATCGTAATCACAGCCGATTAAAAGAGCTAATGCTACCATGTGTTTCTGTTGGAGACCAAGCATGGTCTCTATGTCCATGGATGTGTATGTCTCTACTAACGGATCCTGGTCACAGAATTTACCAAGAGAACCATTGTGCAGATTAGGACCTCCCTCAGAAACCCACAATCAAACAAAGCTTTTGATTTGCATGACTTATTGAGGAATAGCAATTTCCTTATCAATGAATGCAAAGAAAAGAAACTCACCCTTGGATCTAGTTGCAAGTATTTGATGATGCACTTGGCACCATGGAGAAAGGCATCACTGTCAGGGGTGACACATGCATCCACCCATCCCTCTCGATCCAGCTCTGCACAAAGTGCCTCTGCCTCCCATTTGGCTCGCATGACTGGCATTCCAAGGAGCTCCAAAAGCTCCTTTCCAAGCACAAGTCAGACGGAAGAAGATCAATCCCACCGGATTCATACAAAGTGAAGGTTCTAGGGTAAAGGGTGCTTGATCTCTCCATTCCACATTTGCTTTCATGTTGCTACCCGCATTTGCTCTGTAGGAGGGCGTGTAGTGAATTCATAGAATCCAAGCAACAACAGAAACAATGAAGAGATAGATGATACATGATGCGCACCACGCACTCATCAATGCTTTGTTGAAAAGCACTAGTGCCAAGAATCTTCAACTCTGGTGAGGAGGGAAAGGACTCAGCAGCTGGAGGAAGAGGCGACTGTGGTGGTGCTGGTGGTGGTAGTAGTACAGGCTGAATATGCATCATGCGGTTGAATCTCTTGATGCGAGCTTGCAGCTTTTCTGGAGGTGCACTGCCATCGACAATGAACACTGGTAATGCTCCTACCTGCAAGCATTCTCCTGTTGTATCATCATCATCATCATGAAGAAGAAGCCGGAAAGAAGTTGCAACCCTAAACCCTTTTGCTGCTGCATGCAGTATCTTCTTCAATTGGCAGCGCTTTTGTAAGCAAAACATGTAAGGCATTGATGATGACGAAAAATTAACAACAACAACCACAACACGAGAGAGAGAGATGTTTCAGCAACAACAATGTCATGCATACCCCGGCCACTAATTTGACGACGCGGAAGAGCAGCAGTCGGATGTGGGGTTTGCGCGCAAGTCCCTTGACAGCCAAGTTCTGTTGCACAATCCAGTAAGACAAATCTATTGCCAATTTCTTGTGGCGCAACCATTCCAGCTCCTGGCATTTCTTCACCACCCGGAGCTCATCCCAAAATCCCCCTCCCACCCCCATGTCTCCTCCTCCACCTCCTCCCAATAGACCATTGTGTTTTTTCGCTTCTTCTTGTTTGTTGACGCCAGGATGCGTGCGTGCATGCAGGCGTGCACATGAACGAACGAGTCCAGAAAACCTAATTAGGGTTTTTTTTTTCTAGTATTGTGCTGGTATCACCTTTTAGGTACCTATACCAGGCAGGCACAAGTAGGCATTGAGGTAGAAAAGGTGCATTGCATGTATTTTGTGTGCTTTGATTGTGTAACACATGGGCGTTTCCTTTCTTGCATTAATGCCAAGGCATGGGGATGAATTATGAATTTAAGCCTATGTAGAACATTATTTAGTTAGTGTAGGGTCTATTGAAAAACCACATAAAAGGTTACATAGGCTTACCTAGAAGGCTACCTAGGGACTACTTAAGGAAACATTGGGGGACTACCTAAGGAGACACTTAAGAGCTTAGTTCAGTTATGAGATACCTAAATAGTATTTGAGGAACTACATTGAACCTACCTATGAAGTTAGCTAAAAATTTCTTAGGTTTAAGAGATACCTAGGGATTATTTACTAGGGGCCTACCTATGGTTATCTAGGGCTGATTCCTAGCCTAAGTGACTTGTGAGAGTGAAATGCCCAAGTGAGGATGGGAGAAGGCACAACATTGGTTGTATCTCTAATGCAATCAATTTTTATGGATATGTTCAAGAAATTTAGTGCAGCCGAGAACGGTAGGATACTTTTGTTGTTTGTTTTCTTCTCTTCAAGAATCTTGAAAGAATTTTCTTACTTGAGCCTCAGCTTCATCAAGCTTGGCAATGTTCTATTGGAATGTCTCATGCTTCCCATCCATCCCTTGGAGTCTTAAATAGTGAATCCTGAATTTGTCTTCCAAATTAGTAACAATTTCAACCCCTTAAACTAAGACAAGTTGTTCTCTTCCAACCCATGGATCTCCTTCCAAGTGAGGAGAGTGGAACCACTTGAAGTTTGTTATGCTTTTGCAAGGTAGATCCTCTTCACCCACCTACTCTCAAGAGAAAACAAAGGAATCCCCACTCCCCAAGAAGATCCCTCCAACATTTGAAACAGTTTACAAATAGTGGGTTTTGTACAAAGTTTGGCAGGTTTTCATTATTTTTGTCAATGCACTTGACTCAATGAAACTTTGGGGCTAGTAGAGTTATCTGTAAAGTCATGCGATTAGGGGGCAAGAAAGGTCAGTTTCGGCATAATAGGGCATCAAACGTGGAAATGCGAATGAAAATTTTACAATACGAAATAACTGGGGCCCAAACTAGTTTTTCCACCAATTTTGGTGGTAGACTGCGTTTCATCCTGTCTTTCCTTTTTTCTGAGCGCCTCTATTGTTGCTACATATATTTCACTGCTCCTACCTGTACTATTACTATAGTTACTCTCGAACCTTGTGCATTAAATGCTGAGTTTCACAATTCATACTGAGATTTAATAAAATTTCATTACTTTGGGGATACCACTGAAAGAGGGGATAGGGGGTGAAAGAGAAGGTGACTTCAACGTTATGATCCTTACAAGTGTTCTCAACCTTAGTTCAAGTCAAATTATCCATTTTAATGACTTCATATGACTTTGAATTGATGAAACGTCAAAAACATAAATGGCCGAACTTGGGTTCAATTGTAAAGAATTGCTTGTGAAAAGAGTGTCAAATTTGGAGACCTTGCGTCATAATCTCATACAAAAAAACACTTAAGAACTTTGTAATGGTCTATTGGTGCATGAATCCTGGATCCTCAATTTGTGGGCTGAGAGAGTACAGGCTTTATGGGTGGTGGATATGGTGATATCAAACTCACAAAACATGGCAATACTTTTGCTCAAAGAAATGGTATGTACCAAATAGCAAACCAGATTGTCAGGGTGAAGGTTCACATTTGAGGAGATGGAATTGTGAACTCCCCACACCTGTATTCAAGCAGCTTCCTCAATGGCCCTTTTGTTTTGTTTAGGTCTTTCCTTACCATGTGGTTGTTTGTTGTTGAGCTTTGCAGCAAATTCAAAACCTGACAGCTACTTTGATATTAAGAACTTCAGCAATTGCAACAAGCTTGACATTAGTGGCGATGGGTACAAAATACACAGTTGTGCTTATTGGAGAGCTGATGAAGCAATCTGAGTGAGATCTTGGCAAAGAAGGTCAGTTGCACATTTTCTGTGAAAACCGAATGTCAGAAACCGTTTGTTGCTGTAATCCACCAGGATGCTTTTTCTTGCTTCTTCTTGTCAGGGGATTTGTTTATGTGAAATTGCTGCGTACCTTCTGAAACATTTACCCTTCTTTGAACAATGTCATCAGGGTCAAGTTTGAGGGGAAGCTCAAACTAGGGTTTATCAGCATTGTTGCATTTCTGCTCTTTGGAGTGCTGTAGTCATATGGATTGTCCATTGCTAGCTTCTTTTGTTGGATGGTTGACAAGTATCAACAGGTCAGCAGCTCACATGTGTGCAAAACGTAGACTGGAGGGAATATTTTGGTGGCTGCTGACATCTGTTTCTGACCTTTTGTGTGAAGAAGGGATTCAAGTGTGTGCTAGAATTTTGTGGTTATCTATCAGAAGGGCATTGACCCAATATCCCTTGAATTGTCTTCAATAGCCAGGGGTACACACTCTGCCACTATGAGGTAGAGAGTCTGGCAACATATGCTACATGTACTAATTGTGTGTGCGTTGTCCCCAGCAGTACCACATAGATTGGCGAGTTTCCAATTGGGCATTTTTACATTCCTTCTATTGCAGATTGTTGTACGAATCACATGGCTTTCACTGAGCACTTTGAAAATGGCATCTGTAATATACCTGTTGTTTCTCTTGGGCTCGACAGATAGTTGCTTTGAGAAGGGCCAAGTGCAAGAATATGGAGTGTCTTGCTCTTGCCTGTGGAGACAAGGCTGTGGATGGCCTGACCCATGGTGTGCCAGGATACCATGTTCTTGGAGAAGAGAAGTATAATTTCATTGAGAATCTGAAGAATCCTCATTCCTGCAGCACAATCCTCATCAAGGTTTAGTTTTAGGGTTGAGTGTCTCAAATTGTTGCTTAAACCATGCAATAGGTTGTGGACAATTACAATTTATAGGATTTTCAGACCTTCTTGTTCTTGCCACCAATTACATATTTCTGACCATACGACACCAGTGTAAGAAGGAAATGAGGGTGTTTAGAGATTCCTTTGGTAATTCTTTGTGACTGCAAGGAAATTGATCACTCATGTTGTCATTTTGTTCAGATTTCTCACCTTTTGATTAGGGTTCAGCTGACAAAGATGATGTAGAGTAGAGTGAGATCTTGTCCCTCAGACCAGACACAAAATAACATTGCTGTTAAAGGTTGAAATGAAGGGCAAGTGTTCCCAATTATAAGCAATCTTTTCAGATGAGCTGCAAAATATTCAAAACATTTGTCTTGCAGAGTAACATTTATTGGGAAATTTGTCAAGAGACAGATCATAAATTCAGTGTGAGCACCTTTGCACTAAATATTTCAATCTGTGTCTTGTCCATTATTTCAAATCTCTCAGTAAGTCAAGAGTGATGATATTCATCATGGCTTGTTTTGCAGGCCACTGATTGCAGCACAATTGCTCCTTGTTGATGAGGTGATTTGACCAGGTTGTAAATATGTGGAAGGCTTAGGCTGACTTCAATATGTTACTGGTGATTAGTTTGTTCTTGCATCCCAATTGCTCCTTGTAGTATGTTGGATTCTTTTGGAATCTACAGTAATGGGTTGTCTTCCCCTTTGGAGCTTTTTGACCCAAGCTTATGCTCACTGGGCTAACAAAAGCATGGGGGAGGACTAGAGATCGAGGGTGTTCTTTCAAACTAAGAAGAGGCTTTCTCATGGATCAAAGTCAAGGAATTTGATACTTGGATTGCTCAAGACCCATGAATTGTCCATTCTTCTGAACACAGGTTGTGTGCATCAGCAAGGGAAAGACAACAAAGGGAAAGACTTGATAATGTGAGGGTGATAATGGAAACTGGCTGATTACATTGTTTCCTTGCAATGTTTGAGTGGCTTACATCCGATGCACTCCATGGTCAGAAGATGGAAACAGTGTACATGGGTGTAATACACAACTCCTTGAAGACAAAGGTTCATCGTCTATCTTGTTCTACTTCAGTTCCCTCCTCCCTCTTATTCTATTTCAGTTCCCTCCTTCTAGGAGTGGAGAGGGTTTAGGGTGCTCATGTCAATGTGGATTATCCATGAGGCTAGAGGATCATCGACATGTCTTATCACATTGTTTGCATTGGGCATTGTATGGTGAGAACATTTGAACTGGGTACATCCAAGATCATCACTGTGTCTATCATGTCATTTATGACAGGTATCATGTGGTAAGAACATTTGAACTGGGTACATGCAAGATCATGACCGTGTCTATCACGTTGTTTGTGACAGATATCATGTGGTGAGAACTTTTGCATTGGGTACATGCAAGTACATGCTGGCAGCCAAGCTGATCATTCTACAGCAAGTGCAGGAATGTCCTTTTTCCAATGCTGAGCTTGTGCAACAACCTGGGGTTGGTTGTTTGTTCAGGTGACCTACATTGACATGTTGATGATGAATTGGTTTTTTCACATCTTTGATTTCCTAAATGATGGCAGCATATTGGGTGTGGCCACAAGTTTCTTGTTGATTTTTGTGTGGACCCACACTACTTCTCCGAGCACATATTTAGTGTGGGTTGGCAACTAATTATCATGGTCTTGTGCTAATTATCATATCTTGTGTTAATACATGATTAGGCAACTCAAAATGGGAGATTAAGAATTATTGTGAACACACTAGGCATGATAATTACCATACTCAGATCATTTTTTGCAAGTGTTTCACTTATAAAATAGTTGAATAGCAAAGGTTTGAAATACAAATTGTTTTGGAAATTTGGGTTTGCAATTACATGGAGTGTAATGACTAATGACCCTTCACCCACATCATTGTGCTACAAGAACAAAAAACTGTTAGTGTGTTTCAATCATTAGTGTTTCAACATTTAGACAATGCAATGTTTTAAAAACTTGGGAAAGAATTTCTAGTGATTTTTAAGTGTGGTGACAATTCATTGCAAATCAAAGCTCATTATAAAATTCATACAAACTATTTGATTTAGCATCTTCTTTTGGTGAGAAAGTTTTAAGATTTTTGTCACAAATTCAATGGTTTTTTGAAAAAGAATTGCCAAAAATCTCCAAAAACATATCTATACATGGTTCAAGTAAGCAACCAAAAATATGTAAGGATGTTTTAAGAAAATCCTTTCATATTTTGCCACTAGCCAAATTTGGCTGATGTATGATTGCTATCTTGGATACATCACACAAAATTGAGAAATAACACACTTCCTTTGGTCGTTTACAATTCTCAAAATATTGTGATAACAATGGTAAACAATAAACACTTTGTTTGTGTTGAAGCCAGAATACCCTAACAATGGGCTATGTATAATTGTCCTATGGGACATAACATTACCTACACAAGGCATTCAACAAAAAAAATTCATATTTGAGTTCATGGTTGTCAAATGCTTTACTTACATGACAAGATGCCAACAAAATAAACATAACATTGACCTAAATTTGGGAAGCATTAAACCAAACCCATGTTCATTGAAGCATGCACAACTATTCCCATCAAGTGCAGATGTAACTTGCCACAATACATGACCTGAAGTCAATTGAGTTTCTCATAAGTAGCCTGATAATCTCCACCTAATCCTTGTTGGTCCACATATCTGAACCTTAAGTTCAAGTGGGACCTTGAAGTATGCCTTATTATAGCCTCCCATAATTGTCCAAATATACTTATGAATGTGTGATTTAAGGTTATTTTAAATGTGGTTTAAGATTAAAATTCAACCCCTTGAAAAAATATTTTCAAATCCAATAAGTTCCACATTGGCCAATTTTGGGTTCTTTTCTTTCCTAGTATTAGAGGTCATCTTTTCAGGATTTGAGATGTTACACCCAACATTCCAAGGGGAGCCTACTGATAACATGGAGTACCTCTATCACAATTCTTTACAAATTCATAACTACCATAGTTCCTCTTTAGGTTCAGCATTAATTAAATTATTTTTGAAAATGTCAATTAAAATAATAATAATAATAATCTTTTTGAAATGTTGAAATTTCAAGGAAATCACAAAGGAAGGAAAAATACAAAAATTGGATTCATGATGTTAGAGGTTTAAAGTTCAGGAACCTACCAAAGAAGCTGACTATATTTTTATTGCTGAAATTTCATAAGTAATTTTTTTTACTGTCAAAATAAAATTTGAAAAAATAAAATTATTTGGCACTTGATTGCTGAACATGAAATGGTACTATAGTAATTGAAATAAATCATCTTCAACTTTGGGTTGAGTCTTAAACTCTCTTTTCTTTAAGGGAAAATTTGAGTATTAAAAGAAAATGAAAAGTCTGATTTACTTAAATTTATGCTTATTATGACAATTTTGAGTGCTTCTACATAATAGCTGATCAATTATGAATAATATTTTTTCCGATGCAATAATTTTTTATTATGCATTTTTAATTGTGCAGCTGTTTTGCTGAACTCAGACAACAATTTATTGACCCAAACCAGCATATAAATTTCAGTGAAGTGAACTTTCAAAGAATTGGTAACATGGGTGGTTTTTTATAATTTTTCGTAGGCTCCTTATTTTTAAAATTTCAAAATTTAGAATCTATCGTCCTTTTACATTACCAGACACCATTCTAGAGACAACTACCTCATTTCAAGTCTAACTACCTCAATTCTTTTTTCTTAATAACTACCTCCATTTTTATAATTAACTCACTCTTTTTCCCTGCCCATCAACATGGATATGAAAAACAAATTAACATGTGTTTCATGTCCATGGAATCTATCTATGAAGGAAGGTAGTATGTTTTGTTTTGTAATTATGAGATCCACCAAACTGGGATGCTTCAGATCATGTTCTTGGTGTCTTTGGAAAGCTCTTGACAAGGAGGGGGTGCATGGGCTTGGTTTCATGTTTGGACTTGCGGTGCAAAAGTTCTTAAATATTGAATGATTTTTTCACTGAAAATTAAACTAAATTGTAGCAATGCGGAGCCCAAATATTATAGTTCATGTCTAAAACATATCATGTCTGCTATAATAGATGGAGCTGAGCTAGTACACTCTCAATAGCTTGGCTCTGCATTCATCAACAGCATGCAGAAGAAGAGAAAGAAACTACTTCTTAGCAGCAGCAGCAGCAACAACAACATCAGCAGCAGCTCCTGATCAGTACTGGTCTGTTTTCTATTTGAGATTCTGAGTACAGGAACTCAAATATTGTTTGCATTCTACAAGATGCGGAGGTTGGGTACTATAGCAGCTACTGCAGTAAGACTGGTAGCCTTCTGGGTGGTAGCGTTTGCAGTGTGCTGTAGTAATAAATATATTGTGAGGTGTGTGGACACGATGTCGCCGGCGGCGGCGGATTGTAGCATCCAGTTCAACCAGTTGGCACCGTGCGTGCCGTTTGTGATTGGAGATGCAGCAGCTCCCTCGGATGCGTGCTGCAAGGCGATCGGCGACGTCGCCAGCAAGAGCCCCGTTTGCTTGTGTATGCTAGTAAATTCTCCATTGTCACCAAGTACATCTCCGGGTGATGGTGGTGGTGGGTTCAACGTCACTTTGGCGTTTATGCTTCCCTCCCTCTGCAAAGTGCCGGCTGATTCCTCCCAGTGCCGTGGTAAGTAAATAAACATTATTGTTCTTTCTGCCGACCAGTTCGATGCATGCTCTTGCAAATTAAGAGCATCTCTACCTGTGTTCAGTATGTGGGCCTGTATTCAAAATCTTAGATCAAGTGTAGCAGTCATATCCAGTGAATCCATTGGAAATGACCCTTGGAACAATGCACATCTGGAGGGCCAAGTGCAGCAGTCATATCTAGTGAATCCATTGGAAGACTAGTGCGACCTTTGGAAAAATGCACATCGGGAGGGAGAAGTGTGGCAGTCATATTCAGTGAATCCATTGGAACAAATGGTGCGACCTTTGGAAAAATGCACATCTGGAGGGCGAAGTGCAGGAGTCATATCCAGTGAATCCATTGGAAGACTAATGTGACGGTCCTTGGAAAAATGCACTTTTTCCAGGGCCCTCCTGGAAGAGCCTAATAACTGCAATCAAATCCTGTTTATTGATTGCTCCCTGGGTTTCTGATTGGCTAAAAAGTTTCGATTGGACCAGGTGAGTTGCTATTAGTAGTCTCCCACCTATTGCAATCCTAGTTTTAGTTTTATGGGTGGGGTTGGAAAAATGCAAATAACTAAAACTTGGATGTGAGAAATGTTTTTGCAGGGTCACATACTGAGCACCGCTACAGATGCTGTAAGAAGCATATAAGAAATCCTGCAGGAACTTGGTGGTGGTCCTGGATTCTGCTACACTTTTTTATAGAGCAGCTTGCGAAGATTCATGATATCTATATATATATATATATATTCAAGACAAAACTTGAAAACTGTTGGGCACTCAACTAGAAGGACTCATGAGAAGTTAATGTAAGGTGCTGATCAGGCAAAGAATCCTAACTGCTTGTCATAACTGGGCGCTGGGAATGTAATTATTGCAGATCTTTTGAACAACAAGAGCCCAGAATCTGGGCCGAGTTCTCCTACATCAAGAGGCACAAGTGAGAAGCAGCTACCCTTGATACATATTGAATCTTCAGTGCCATTTTGTGATGATCATCATATCCTCGATTGTTGTCTTTCAAGAAACACCATTGAATTTATTTTTTATAGTTCCAAATGGCTGATCCTTCACCAGCAATCTACCAGCTCATATTTAGGGTCTTTTTCCATTAGGCTGATGTGATAGCAACCAACACAATGTTTTGTGCTGTGACCACAAAAGCCTAATGGAAAGCCATTGACATAGGGCCTTGTACCGTTCTGCAGGGATGGTCAATTTCCATTGGAGAGCTGCAACTTTGGTGAAAATATGTAATTAATCATGTTAGGAACTCTGGGAACACAGTTCTCATGAAAAAAAAGGACAAATGGTATTGTATTCAATGAGTCACACTTTGACTCACAACTCTTACAACTCCTACAATGGATCAATACTTGACTGGTAGAGCTGTGAGATGAATGTGAGCACAGCAACTTGAAAAACATAATGGAAAACTGTTGTGATCACAAAACCTATAGTCACAGCAGTCTAATGGTAAGATGTCCTTACAGCTTGTAGAAGCTCTTGAAACTCCATATCTTAGATGGCTTTCTTTTCAACGTGCAGTTGTTGGAGGTCCTGAACTTCCCAAGACTACAGCAGCCACATCATCCCCAACAGGTGCTTATACAGCCGGTGCAGTCAGATTCACTTGGTTTCGCTCAACGTTGGATTTCGGTCTTTTTGCAGTTCTTCTAATCTCTTCTGTAGCCCTGCCAGTTTAAGGTTAGCCAAACTGGCATGTTCTCACTTTTCTTCATACAATTTTCTTTGGCTGGGCCACATACTGAGCACTGATGGAGATGCTCTTACTACTGCACCTGCCTCTGATGTTCGGTGTTAAATAATTCTCAGGACTGGCGTGAGTTAGCAAAAATAGCATTTTTCTGATCTCTCCCCTTATGTAATAACTTGCAGTGAGGTTAAACATTGCGAATTCAAAACATAATACTGGAGCCCTTGTGTATTTTATCTCTCTTTTACTGACGAAATCCTGAAATATTCAAATTGAGCTTGTTGTCCAGACCATTCTTTTTTCGCTTTGTTGAAATAATCAAATATTTGAACAAAATCTGTCAATTAGTTATGAGTAGTAGGTAGGTACCATATCTGTTTAGAGCTACAATCCCCAAATGCACAGGGGCTCTCGTCCAGTTATTGCAGCCATTAGAGTTATCCATAAAGTAAGAAAAACACAGCACCAAAACCCTGAGTTTGGTCATACACAGGGTGAGATAAAAAAAAAAAACCTGCAAAAAAGTACATTAGCATTCAATGGGGGATGAAACTCAGAAAACCATCAATTTTGGTCGTAAACTGAGTTTCATCCTGTCTCTCCCTTTTCCTAAGCGCCTCCACTGCTGCTACATATATTTTCACTGCTCCTAACTGTACAACTACTATAATTAGTCTCGAACCTTGAAAGAGGGGATAGGGGGTGAAAGGAGGCCCAAAGACAGGGTGAAGAGGGGGTTACTTTAGGGATAACTCTATTACATGTCAGGAGTCTGGACCAGTGTTGAGTGGTTACTCGGTTTGGTGGGTTAGAACTGCTGGGTCTGATTTTGGTTAGTAAAACTGGAATTGAAAACTAGATCTGGTTTTTGGAACTGGAACCCAAATTAGAAACTTCCAAGAGCTGGACCTGAACCCAAAACCGGGTTCAAGCTCAATATATGTGTGGAACCAGAATTGAGACTTTTGAGAAAAAAAAACTAGAACCGAGGGCTAGCTGGTACCTAGTTTGATTGTTGTTTCCAATTTCAGTTACAAATTAGGTCAGATTTTCAGAATCCAAACCAGAATTTTCTTTTGAAGAACTAATAGGGAAATCAGATTCCCAATTTCATTTATGTGTGAAACTGAAACCATTCTAATTTATTTCTTAGAACCATAACTGGAGGTTCATCAGACTAATAAAGAACTGCCCAGCGCTGGTCTTGATCAGTATCTGCTTATCCTGTTTGAGAACAAACCTTCAAATATCAACATAGCATTTTTATATATATATAAAGATATGTATTTTTCAAATTCAAGAGATTAGTTGTGAAGACACTTATGTATTGAATCTTTTTTTTTTCTCTTTGCCAGGTATGAATGAGTTGGGTTTTTAAATGTGAAGGAATTATGGATATGTATAGAGCATATGCATTGTCAAATTTCAAATTTTAGTTGTATACAAATCCCTTGCAATTACACAATAATCCATAAATGCAGGTTAAAAAAAAATGAACACTCTACATATTTAAATAGCTTGGGGGGGGGGAATTGACCCTCAATTCTTGAAAGAAGAATTTTGCTGACTACAATACAAGCTACCTGGAAAAAAATCCAAACACCCAAAACCTAAAAGCCCAAGAAAATATCAAAACCTTGGTTTAACTTGTTCATCAACATATGCGTTGTTGATGAGGTGTGAGGTCCATAAGTTAATCTATGCAATAAGTTGAAATCAATCCCAATGAGACAAAAAAAAAATCAAAACCAACTTGGTATTTAAACGTATTGGTTAGAAACAAAAAAACAAAAAATTCTAAGTTGGATGACTTACCTAATCATGATCAACCTATAATTGTTACAAAAATGCCAACTTTTTCAATCAAATCATAATTATTTTTAATTAGAGAATATTCAACATTCATATAATCTTCAAGAGCAATAGTAAGTGTGCAATTCAATTATGGATCATCAAGCCAATTTTTTATCATCATGATTATTTGATCTAGATTCTGCACTTGCACATGGTAACGTTGCAAGATTGCCAACACATCAATAAGGTTATTAACACAATTAGTTTAAATTTGATTTGGGACCCTAGAATCTCAATGATTTGTTTAGCTAGAAAGCCAAGAAAGCCAACATTTAAAAATTAATTTTCATAGGATCGCCACCAAGAAAGAAGATTTGCACATATAGATGGGAGGATAAATAACTTTTTAAATTAAAAAAAAACCTCCAATAATAAAAGCACGAGAGTACTCTTCCATGGATGTTTTGATGTAAAAGAAAATTGAAAAAAAAAAGACAACAAACTTACTTGTAAGAGCCACTTCATTAATGCCATCAAGTGCAAAACTCAATTGATTAATGCGAGCCACCACTACACTTTTCAAAGAAAAAGATGAACTTCAACTAAGAACCCACAGCTAAGAAGATGAATGAATAACATTTTAGATTAAATTCCAAAGAATCATCTAACTTATAAAGTAGGGGCCAAAGTTCCTTGGCCCCTACTATACTCCATAATCAATTTTAATATTATGTCCCTCTTTTACCAAAGGTAGGGCCAAAAAACCATTGCCTTTGTAATAGTAAACATATTGGTCTTAGGGTCACTAGCTATGTGACCTCCACTCACACATGGCATATATCACAAATGATAATAGACATTTTGTTTTTGATCGTCATTGTTTACATTTTAAACTAGTTTAGGGGTCAATGGTTGTTGAACAATGATTTGAATACAATCATATCCATGAACTTGAAATTAAAAAAAGAAATGATTCATCTCCTTTTATCAAATGCTTTGATTGATGATGGTTTAACTATTGAGTTGGGAACTTTTTCAAAAAACATTAAGAAGGAAATCATTAAGGTAATTGCTTTTATTTTTTCCTCGATGAAATATGATGAGAGAAAAACTCATATTATGTTAGCCTTTATGGTAGATCCTAGATTCAAAAGTTTGAAATTAATCTTTTCTTTTATTAGTTGTAAGCATCGGGTGGCCCTAGGTAAAGAATATGATCAAAATTCTTTGTTTTTTATGTTCTTGAAGTTTTATCATCATTTACATCCATTTTTCAAGGTTGAAAGTTCCTTTGCTTACAAAATTGATGAAAATAAAAGCTTGGACGTTATTGAGATGGTGGCAAACACCAATAAATCTGCAAAGGAATTTGTTATTGAGAATTATTGATATTTTGTAGATATTAGATGGATGCAAAAGATATAAAATGTCCTTTGGAGTAGTGGACCAAACATGAGACCATGTTCCTAACTATTGACTTTTTAATTAGACAAACATTATTGATTATAGGTTTTCAAATTGAAACTAAATGATTATTCTTTTTGGTTGGAATTTTCACCAATTTGAGGAAATGTTATTTATCATCAAAAAAACCTTGAAAAATTCATCTTTGTGAATAAAAATTGGTCAAATGATGCAAAGGTGGGTTCCAAAGCTTTTAGTAATTTGGTAAATTTTATAGATTTTGAATTAAATTTAAAACAAGAGTTAGATAAATTTGAAAGGTCATTTGAACAAGATGAATGGAAAGATGACTAATTTAATATATATTTTTATCTTGTATATCTTTTGAAATGTGATCATATATTTTTTGTTTAGATATTAAAATTTTGTAATGATTTTTTTTGTCTTATAAAAATTTGAAAAAAACATGTAAAAATCTTAATCCTAAATCTGAAAGTGAAATTAAAAGATCAACTTAATATAACCAACTAATCCAAATGAGTTAAGAAACAATTGTGAAAAAACCCTTTGAGCATAATGAAAAATAAAAATAAAAACTCAGACAAGATTTTATTTTCATTTTTTGGTAAAAAATGTGAGAAATGGCCCAATTCTTAAATTTTAAAATTTTGAGAACCAAAACAAGCAATTAAAATGAGAATAAATTAATAAATGCCCAACATTGGTTTAGACCACCAAATCTAGCAATTTCATTGATCATATACCCTTTTTTTTTGTTTTTTGCACACCTACACACAAAAGCCTATTCAACACTTTGGATGTATGCATTAGTGCACTAATATTATAACCTTTGTTTGTATAGAGACGTGCTTAAAAACCATTCATCCTTTATGCTAGGGAGTCCTATTCCTAAGGGGCTCCCCTAACTTTGGGGCCTAGGTCCTTGAGGGTGCTAAGGAGGTAGGTATCCAAAGTAGGCCTTCCCCTACACCTCCTTTTGACATCTGTAAAGTGAAACAAGCCTCATGGGACCATTAGATTTACACAAGGGCTGGCCCTCATGACACGTGCCTCAAATTCCAGAAGGGTAGACTCCCCTTCTCCAATACCTACCAACCTTTTTTATGCTGGTGGAATTTCATTAAAAAAAATACTAAATAATAAATAATTCAAAAATGAAGTGATTTTGAAGAGTTCAAATGCCAAACATGAGGGAAAAAAAAAATTTAAGAAAATTTCAGATTTATATGCTTATTTGGCTTTCAGTGTGTAGCCACAATTAATGGTTAATTAAATATTTGTGCTTCAAAATGGGTGTATATAGCCAGATTTGGCTAAATCTTCCTATTGATGATCACCATGTAGGCTAACTTAAAAAAAGAAATCCTTAAAAAAAACACTGATACATACCTGGCTTACATTGAAATTCAAAAGAAATCTTTTGGAAAAGCTCCTTTGATGTGGCTTCATCTCATTGTTTTTATAGTGAAGAAAAAAGTCTTTTTTCTTTTTCAATGTAAAAAGGGAATACTCTTTTGGGGCGGACTTTATTCATCATTTGTCTTTTTGCAACTTCCAGAACCTCAAATTTTGGCATACGGTAAAAGTACATACATAGCTAGCTAGTAGCCTTTTATTTATTGGCGAAATTTCGCCATAAAAGAATATTTTAAATTAAAAACTCGAAAATGAAGTGATTTTGGAGGTTTCTCAATCATCGGAAGTGAAGTGAGGGGGAAAAAATGTAAACAAAAATTGCCAAATTTTATATCTTGTTTTCAGTGTGGAGCCAAAAATATAAAAGGATAATTAAATTTTTGTTACTTCATATATGGTTTCTAGCCAGATTTGGCTAAATCTTCCTAGGGGTGATCATCACTTTGGCTTTTTAAAAAGTTCCCAAAAAAAGACTGCTCCCAGTGTTTTTTTCATTGACGAAATTTCGCCAAAAATTGAAATTTCAGGAAAAAAAAGAATAAAGGAAAAAATAAAGGCGATTTTGGAGGTTTGCAGTTGCCAGAAGTGAGGGGGAAAAAAAAACGTAAAAATCACAAGATTCATTATACTTGCTTTTCATTGTGTAGCCAAAAATATTGAAGGATGATCAAAGATTTGTACTTTATTTCTTATTTACAACCAAATTTGGCTAAATCTTCCTAGGGATGATCACCACTTTGGCCACAAACAAAAATTCCTTAAAAAAAAAAACATTGACTATTGGGCTACCAATGCACAGGGTATTTTATGTTTTTTCAAATTCCTCAAGTAAGTTCACTGGCGAGCTCCCCACAAATTAATTAGCATTAAATGGCAACTACTGTCTTAGGTGGGCCCCCCGCAACATTTTTACATAAGTGCTGCCAAAAAGTGACGATGTAGCCTAAGTCTAGATATCGCTAATTTAATAGTTTAAATTAAAATTTAATAAATTTCGAAAAATGGCGAGAAAAATCCCTAAAAAATTCACGAAATTTTCTCTTTAATTCTCCAAGTTACGAAATTCGCCACACACAAAAAGAAGACCCCAGAAATAAATAATTAATTAATTAATTAAAAAAAAACTGCCTACGAAGACCTATGCGAGGAAGTGACGCTATTACCAACGTACCTATGTCATAGGTAGTGACGCTGCTACCTATGTACCTACCAACCTGTGTCATAGGAAGTGACGCTGCTAACTACCTACCGACCTATGACGCTCCATTCCATTGGAACGTGTGTTCTTTTTGAAGTTTCCCAGGTTCTTTCTGGTTCCAAGTTTCAGAGCTAACTCTGAAGCTCGCTGTGTGTCAGAAGTTTTTTCTTGCCCCCTTTTGGCAGAGGACGGCGACGACGAGACGAAGAAGAAGAAGGCGGTGATCGCTAGCGATGGCGGCAGCGGGGATTGTCGACAAGGCAACCAGTGACTTGCTCATAGGACCTGACTGGGCTCTCAACCTTGAGCTCTGTGATGTTATCAACAGCGATCCTTTGTAAGTGTTTTCGGGTTTTTGTTGTTTGTTTTGTTTTGTTTTTTGTTTCTGTCCGTTCTCGGCTAGTCTCTGTGTAGCCGGCTTTTGCTACGTGACCCCAAAAAAAAAGTTTGCGCAGATTCTTTTGGTTTAGGATGCTGCTTTGTGTTGTGCTTTTTTTTTGTGTATGTGAGCGGGGAAGGAAAGAGAATTTGAGAGCAGCTTGGGGGATGTATGTTCAGTCTTTTGGCTCAGTTGTGGTTGCTTTCTAGGACTAGGGTTTGAGGGGAGTCACATGTTTTTCAGTTTTTTCAGCTGGGCCTTTCTGTGGACTGCTAATCTTTCTCCTTGTAGGTGGAGATTTTGTTTCATAATTTGGAGAATAATGGCTTTTTTGCAGCTTGTTTTTACTTATTGTCATCCATATTTCCCTCGTGTTGTTCTAGTCTGGCAATACATCTAATTTGTTCAACCTTTTTTTTCCCCCCCTTATATGTCCTGTTCTGTCTCCTGCATGACATGCATCCATTCTTGTCCCTCTTCTTCCAAACACACCTATAGTACTAATGTTGTGTGAGATGCATTGAAATTTTGTTGCCTTCTTGTGAGTTTCCATGTGGTGCTTTGATGGCTCTTTAAGGCATAAACATGCTTGCACCTGTTTCTCCTTGTCTGTCATCAGTATTCAGTGGTTTGCTGTATGTTTGAAGGCTGTACAAAATGACAACCCTGGCATTCTTGCTTTCATCCTCATGAATTTATTTTTTCTTCCTGGAATGACTTTAGGGTTATGTGCATGAAGACTATATGCAGCATTCTGCAATGAAAAAAACCATTTCTTGCTGGGTTAAATCACTCAGATTTACTTTAGTCAGCAGATTCTATCACAGGAGAGGAGTTAGACTTGCAGAGAAGGACACATGTCCTACTGTTATGCAACATATGCATTTATATCTATTCTGGGGTGCATAGTATACTGTAGTAGAATTATGCAATGTTGATTTTGAAATTAGCAAAAGCCTGAACAGGTATTCTGTAC
>Ga0116229_10002786_pt1 | contig 28510 bp, 12 predicted proteins | sample S1TSphgellanicum_3_FD_87313 | JGI IMG/M metagenome (GOLD analysis project Ga0116229, IMG submission 87313) | Host-associated microbial communities from peat moss isolated from Minnesota, USA - S1T2_Fc - Sphagnum magellanicum MG | ecosystem: Host-associated > Plants > Peat moss > Unclassified...
CTCGCTCCCTCGGTGGTCTCGAGGGAAGTTGGCAACACAACGCAACTGCTAGTCTCGGCAGAAGCGTCAGTCAGTCGCTTTCGGAGTCCCTAGACACGTCGTTCGCAGGGAGTAGGTAATGCCCTGCCCTACGTGCATAGGTTTAAGGACCTAAGCTGAAGGCATTCCCAATGTAATGGCCTAGTGCACAATGCAATTCTAGTAGGGTAAGGTCCTACGATGAATACATTTACCAAAGTAAGTGCCTGCACTAACCAATGGTTGAGTGTGGACCCAATTCATTAGTAATGGCCTCATCCAAGGGCCTTACTTGACTTAAATTAAAGAAAGAGGCAAGTGGACGAGATCAAATGAGATCTAAGATGTAACATCAATGGCTAAGATCGACAACCTTGATGACTTTATGGACCCACCTCGATAAATACCCAGGAACATTACAAATTGTAAGAACTAAATTACACTGAATAGATGGTTTTTACACTAAAAAATTTCTCCAAATTCTTCACAGAATAAGCAAATCACTGTCCATTCCAATCTAGAATCACAATTTGAGACTTACCTTTTTTCAGATAAATTTGGTGGTTTTTCCTTCTTCTCAATGTGTTCCAACCAGGTTCTCAATCATTCTTCCAATGTATTTCTCAAGCTCTCATGTATTCCCCAAGTTGTTCCACTTTATTCCATATCCTTTGCCTGAAATTCTGCCTTTGTAAACTCATATACCTAGACCAAAGGGAAATGCTACATAATTTTTTATTTTGGGAAAGTCCATATATATATATATATATATATATATATAGTGTGTGTGTGTGTGTGTGTTTTTATTTTGTGATGGGCCAATCACACAATCTCACACACCAAAAAAATCACTTTGGATGCATGCCCACAACTATCAACAGGTTCCCCCACAAATAGCCAGTTACAGAATGAAAAATTATATATATACATAATTTACTTAGGAATTGGTGTCATAGGGCTTTAAGGTGCAGATTTGACCCTTGGCATTCAAGGTGAATAGTAACTCATGTATAGGTATTTAGCAAGCAAGGATCAACTAGAATTTACATTAGTACTTGTCACCTTCTTTAGTTCACTGAAACAATATGCATGTAATAATCCTTGATGTCACATCTCCATTGAGGAATAGGACAAGGGTGATAACACAAAATGCTCAACATCAGCTCAAGATGAGCCGTGGACAAGAAGACACAAAAAGACACAAAAGTCACAAAAGTTCAACCTCCACAAACAAAGAGTGGTGAGAGAAGAGAGATGACATGCAGGTGGAAAGTTGATGATGGAGAGACTTGTGGTAGGCAACGATGATTGATCATTAACCCTAACCACCCAAGTAAATCGAAGGGGTGGATCTAAGATGAACGTTGGAGATGTTTTAAGTGGTCATTTTTAACCTAGGAAATATTAAACTTGTACTCAAAGACGTTGATTTGGTCTTAGGATATAATGTTTGTGATGTTTAGAAGTAATCAAATTGTTTTCAAAGTTTTGAGGTTTTACTATGGCACCAACTAGTATACATGTTTCATTGAAAATTGTCTCAACTAGTGTGATTCAAGAAATGGAATTCTTGGTTTAAAAAGAGTTTTTCCATAATGTTGTGACTAGCATTTTTTCTCCCCTTCATCTATATAACTATTTAAATCCAATGGAGGGTGGCCAAGTGGAAACCTTTGGTGTTTTATGACATGTTCATGTGGCCATACAAGTGAAGAGGGTGTAAAGTTTTTGCTACAATCTAAGTAACTTGGTAGTTTTTTGATGTTGATTCATGTGGTTGGGATGTTGAATTATGTGTAGGGTAACGCCGCCCTAAAGCTGCGATATTCCCCAAATAATGAGACTTCAAGGTGAAAGGCCAAGGGCCAATTATTTCAAGAACACTTTAACCTTAGGGCATTGCCCAACATAAGAATTCCATGTTTTTTATATTTTTAATTTTTTACCATGATACCTACCAAGTGCCAATTGAATATCTTAGCCAAAAAAAAACATTAATGCAAACAATTTGAAAAATGAAATGTTATGTTTGCAATTGTTTTGTTTTTCAAAATGTTCACTTGTAGATTTTGTTGAATAATGGTGCTACATTAGTGAAATTTGCAAAGGTTTTTAAGGGCAATCACAAAGAAATTGCAATAAAAAAAATGGCACCTACAATGAAACATGAAACCACAATTTGGCAACTACATGACAAGAAAATCAAAATATGACTACACATGTAATCCTAGGATAATCAAATTCTAATAATTTAAAATTATTTTGCTTACTAAAAATGTTCTTAAATATTTTATACTTATTATATTCATTTCAAATTATTTCAAATATTTTAATAACGTATTAATGACATTATGATGTGAACACATTTAACACTTTCAACATTAATTTGTTGTCTTTAAGGTCCATGTAAAACTAAATAATGATCAATGACACATTGTTGTGTTTGCACCCCCTATTATCATAAGTTTTCAAATTATAAATTGTAACACATATATTGTCAAATCAATTTGGACAAGTCATGTGTGTGTGATGGTTTTATTATGATATGACCTTGATATGTCAAAGACATTTGTGAACATGTTGGGCAATGAACTTATGATATAGAAAAAAAACATGATATCAAATTATCCATAATTGATTTGGACAATGGTTCTTTGTGAATATTTCTTCAAAATATATGAAACATTTAAGCACATGTTTTCATTTGCCAACATTCTTGGGTGGTTATATTAATGTTGACATGTTCATGGCATTCAAAAGGTTATTTAACCAAATCCAAGTCAAGTTATAGGGTACTTAATATAAAGATTCATAATTTTGTTGAACCCAAAATTGAATTTGGATTGTGAAATTAACTTATTATTGAAACTAAGACTTGAACCACGTTCTTCTCCTCTTTTAACAAAACTCAAAATCTCTAACTACTTAATTATAAACTTTTTTAAAGTGCCAACGTGACACACCCCCAAGCTCTTTAATGGACTCAAATGTGAGTCCAAACTGAAGATAACATAAAAGCAAGGAGTCAGGGCATGCTCCTTGGCTCGCAACACTTTGAGGGGTAGAGGGGCGTGTTGGAGCTCCAGGATGGGACTAGGAAGAATGACAAGCACCAACTACTCATACGGGTTTACACAAAACCAACACAAGGTGGTTAGTGCATAACTGAGCACTTTTAATGCTAGGACGAGCCACGGGCAACTCGGATTCACAAGATTCACCACGGCCCGGACTTGGAGGAAGCCACCACCTTCCCCATTATAGTATACTTTGTGCCTCTTAATGAGTCCCATATCCAAATGGCTTTTTGTCCCGGGACTCCCAAATGGGAGTCTCGAAATTACCAAAGTTGGGACTCCCGCGACATTGGGGCCCCATAACTTTGTGTGCAAACCTCCGAATGAAATGAGATCTAAAACAAAATTGTATCCCTCATCAAGAGCTTTTCAACAGTATGTCGCACGCCACCTACATGAACGGAAATCGGGGTGATTCCCGACTTTTAATGGTCGGAAGTCAAACTGCCAATTTGACTCCCGGCCTTTCTTTTGGCCATAACTTGTGTTTCAAATGTCCAAATGGGTGATGCGAGCCCATTTTAGACATCTGCGTTTTAATAGTTTTCCAATGGTATAAATAATTCTTCAAGCCATTGGGTTTTGAACCTTGCAATCAATCTCTGAACGTTCGGGAGTCCACCGGGACTCCAATTCCCAACATGGGAATTCATTTGGGAGTGTGAGGGTTTTTTTTCCCTCACACTCTTTTACACTACCGGGGCCATGAGAATACGACTCTTGAGCTTATCCTTGGCCCGTGCCCTTGCAAGCCTTTTGCCTTGGTCGTAAGCCCAAGGTTAGAGTTGCAACATTATAGGGTATTTAATATAAAGATTCATAATTTTGTTGAACCCAAAATTGAATTCGGATTGTGAAATTAACTTATTATTGAAACTAAGACGTGAACCACGTTCCTTTCCTCTTTTAACAAAACTCAAAATCTTTAACTACTTAGTTGTAAATTTTTTTTTAAGTGCCAATGTAAGGGTTTACCTTTTAAGTAAGGTTTCAATTTTAATTCATTGCACATGATTAATAATTTGAAATCTTTTGTCTTGGGCTTTGTGCATTAGTTGAACAAAACAAATAATGCACATAATCTTTAATTTTGATTGTGTTTAATATAAATAAAAAGTTTTGACTTGGTTTTGACTTGAATTTAACTCCAAATCTTTTGGGAAATCTTTAACACCAAAAGTTTTACAAAACCAAAAAATTATTTTAGAATTTCATTGAAGGTTCTATTAAACAAAAAGGAATTGAAAATTGGAATAAAATGTTCCTTTCATAATCAAGAACTAAACAACATTGTGACCTTTAGGAAAAATTTTGCTTATTCAATTATCAATAGGTGAAGGGTAGTAATGACAAGTAGATTTGATTTTAACAACCCTTTTGTCACCCATCCACTTGCTTTGAAAGTTTGAAGGCACATTTCAAATAATGTAAAGTTGTTTTGTAATGTTGTGCCTTTGCCCAAAAATGGGAAGAAGTTTGAACACATTTCAATATCATGGATTTTGATAACCAAAATCTTATAAGGAATTTGATAACTTTGTTTATGTAACTCCATCTCCAACATGCATTAACAACCAAATAAAGTGAAATTATAAGTTTCATGAACCACCTCCCTAAACTCTTATAACATTAGGGTCATTTATTATCATAAGAAACTTTAAGCAACCTTATTTTCATTTTCTTAAGGAGAATATACAATAATGGCCAAAAAATGTAAATGTAAAAAACAACCTAAATTGACTTGGTAAATCTTGCTAAAGAGGCAACTACATCTTTTGTTTGGAAGAAGGTTGGGTGTCACATTTTTCAACAAAAAGTGGCAAACAATAGGTTGGTGTGAAGGGTTGTTACAATGAATCAAAACAAAACAAAGACCTTTAAAATTCTTACAATAAAAGTCTTGAACATTTTTTATAATTGTTGTTGTTAATTTTGTTTTTTATTCTTCAATGAATGTTTTTGGCTTTTTAGAGGTTGTTTTTTTCTTTGGGAGTTCTTTTAATGTTTTAGTTCTTGAAAGAATCTATCTTTTCTTACAAAGTTTTTTTGGTGTAAGTTTGTTCATTTGCTCAACAAACACCTACTAGGTTTTAACTTTTGTGGTTACCATTTAACTTAAAGTTTCAAGACTAATTGTGAAATTTGTCTTTAGGTGTGGTTTTCTTGCTTAACCCAACCAACTAGTCTACATTTATCAATAGGGGTTTTCTTTTTCTAATTGGACTCCATTTATTTCTTTTCCATATTTGTTCTTTATTTTGTTCTAAATTCAATAGTTGATAGATATTACATACACACATCTACCCCTTTTTTGGAGGCTTTGTTCTTTGTGTTTTTCACCTTTTTCAAAACAAATTATGTGTATTTGTTTTTATATATTACCTATGATGCACCAATCCTAGAATTTGTGCTCTTAAATTGAAACTAATTTGTGCTTAATTTTGCCCCTACTCTCTTTTGTTTTGTTCACCATTGCCCTTCCACTTTTTTACATTTCATAAGCTCCCATTTGTTGTTGGATTGTTTAACTTACTAGATAACAAATTGTCAACCATAAATGTTCATTTTTGAAATTTTTTTATCATTTTCCTTAATTTCATTGTTGCTCTTTTTTCATTATTCATTGGTTATACATGTCTTGATCAAATCGAACCCCACCAAAATTTGAAGGTCACAACATTTAGTATTTTGGGTTATTAGGATTATTTTGGATAATTTAATCATGATTATTAATTGATTTTTCATAGATTTGTATTTTCCTTTTAATTCATTGTAATTGAACTTTTTTGTACATTTCATATATTTAATTAAATAAATCAGTAATTAGTAATATTAACAATTGTTTTAAAGTTCATGAACGTTGTCATGATTTCTTTGTTTTCTTTCATACTATTTTTTTTCAATACATATTTTTATTCTAATTTTAAGAAATATGTCATGAAAACATGAAAACATATTTAATTATAGCAAAAATTAGATACTAAAAAAATTTACACTAAATTGAAATGTATTTGAGAATAATGAATTCTAGTTCTTGAATTCATATTTCTTAAAACCATTTTCAATCATGGCCTCCTGACAAATTCTAGGAATGGAATCAATTTTTTGAATGCATAACATTTTTTTATAAGAAAAAAATATTGGGAATTAAAATGTAAATTTTGTGCAAAAGAATTCAAACTAAATCATTTGTCATAATGAAGAAACCATGCATTTTGCGAAAAATAGATTTAATTTTGAAGTTTGTAGTTATACATTAGAAGATGATTTAATGTCCCTTTAAATGGGAATATTATCAAAACATGTCAAAACATTGGTCGAATTTTTGGTTTAATTAACTAAAATTTTTGGTAAAAAAGGACACAATATGGAAAATCGTAAAAAAATACCATCCATTCATTTTGAAGAAGTTGATTTTGACCTGTCCAATGTGACTAAGGTGGTCTTACTTACTAATAGAATAATGAACCATTTGATTGATCATTTTGATTGGCAGAAAGGGGTTCATTTGACTTGTAGATTGGTCATTTTGATTCTCAAAATTTTATTGAAATAAAATCATTTTATTCTTATTACTTTCAAAAAATATTGAATCATGGTTGTTAGAAGGTGGTGATTTAACCTAGCGTACATACCCTATCTACCCTAGCCATGTACATTGGTTACATGTATTAGGAATTGAACCCCTCACCTTCACAATGATAAACCAAGTCCTTACCAATGGACCACATCTTCATATGATAACAATTTTTATCAAGTTTTTTTTATTTCACATCTTGTTTTACATTAAGTTTATGTAGGTAAGTAAAAAGGCAAAATAATTTGTAGGTCAATCAGTAAAAGAATTAGGTAGGTAAATGGGAAACTTAAATAATTATAAATAGGTTGGAGGTAGGTTATAAGATCATAGATAGGTATGTTGTAAGATGGTAGGCAAAAAATAGGAGGTAAGTGGATAAGTAAGTAGAAATGTTAAGTAATTGTAAGTAGGCTAAAGGTAGTTAGGGTTATAAGATGGAAAAATGGTAGGTACAAGTAGGCCTAGGTTACCTACTTAATTAATTAGCATGGCCTATTAACTAGTAGAGGATGTCCCATTTGACTAAAACATCATTGACCATCTTGACTAAAGATGTCATTTGTTTTTGTTCAATTTAATCAAATGTCCCATTTCAATAACACACCGTTGGCCATCTTGACCATGGGTATCATTTGTTTTTGTCCAACTTGATGAAAGGATGAATGCAAGTTATAGTGGCCCACAAAGCAACACTTGAAAACATCAACCATAGTTCATTTCCTTTGTATTTTTTTGAACCCTAAAAGGACAAAACATTTAAGTAGAAACAATCCATCAATTATGAGCTACTATTTTTCATTTAAGTTTATACCACCTTAGAAATAATTGTTTTATACATGTGTGCACAAACCCAACACAAAATGAATATTTTTCTATAATGATATGGACTTTTGAAAAGACCTAAGTTTTTAACATTAACAATAAACAATAATATATCCATTAAGAATAACCTTCAATTTACATGTTACACAAAATCCTTAAAATTGGATTCTATTGGTATAATGTGTGGCTAAAATGGAATCCTTAACAATCATATATCAATCATTGGACCCTTTTGAAATCCATATAAAAAATATGTTATTGAAGTGCATAGTTCATTTAATCCACTTTATAAGTTCATAGATTTTTTATTTTTAAAAAATATGCATAACAAATGTTTACACCACATGCATACTCAAGTTAATAATATTAAAAGTAAGTCCCTATTGTGAAATTTGGACATATGAAATACAAATAAATGATTGCATTAACATTCATATCACAAAAATTACCACTATGACATGAGTAGTGGGCCACCTTTGCTTACATCAACCCTATGTGTCTCATTTGAATAAAAGTTATTGACCATTTTGACCCAAATGACCATTTTTTGTTCAACTTGCCTAGATGTTTGATTTGACAAATAATCAAATAGGTCACACTAAAGTCAAGTTGACAAGCCAAAAAGGACATATGCAATTCAATTGACCTCAAGCTTTTAGTCAAAATGTACATGCCCATTAGTCAAGAAGGAGTGGTTAGTCAATTTGGATCATTTGAAAAACCATAAATTTTCAATTTGAAAGAAAGGAAGGAAAATGAAAACTAAAAATGTTGCATGTGAAAAAAATTATTGATGTCTTTCAACCAACAATATTGCAATATATTGAATAATCTAAAAATCATTAAAAATATAATATGTCAATATAATTGTTACAAATTTCTTTGAGGGGTTTTCTAAAAACATGGGTATTTCCAAATATTTAATTTTTTTCAAATGTTGTTTTGGCTAATTATGGTTTTGGTTTGCTAAAGTGACCACACAATGTTGTCTCTTATAGCTTCTTGTAGGTATTTGGGTGGAAATACTACTTAGGAGATTTTTTAAATGATTTTTTTTTTTCAATTGAAAATGTATTCAAGCATAAAAAAATATCATAAGTCTAGAAGTGTCTTTCATGGTGTTGCTCGTAACAATAGTTTTTTCAAAACATTTGACCAAAATTTAATTTTTTAATTTAGATAAATATTTTTTCCTATCGTGTCACAATGTTTTTTTGGTATTGTTTAACATCTTCTTGATGTTGCCCGATTTGTTTTTGGTGCTACCCAACATCCCTTATTGATTGTTTGGCAATGTTTGGTGTTTTTTTAATGCCCCCATCATCCCTTGTGTTTTTTCAACATCCTTTGATATTTCTCAAGTCTTAATGTTCGCATCATCTTTTGGAACTTTATTGATGTTGCCTAACCTTGGCTTCTCCTTAACATTACCCAATGTTTCCCTAGAATTTTCCTAATGTTGTCATTGTCCCTGAGTGTTCCACTAAAGTATCACCTAGCACAAAAAAGCCAAAACAAAAATCTGAACATTTCCTTGGCATTCCTTGTTGCCCAAAGGAAAAAACTTCTCTTTTTCTTGACAATGGTGCTACTTGATTGTCCACCCATTGTTGGTATAGTCCACTGATGATGGGATTGTAAAAACACAACCACAACATCATAAAAATATATCTTACTACACATCTTTCAAAATATGAAGGTTAGCTTACACAACAAAAGAAATGACAAGATGAAAATTTGTTTAATTGATGAAAAGGAATTGAGTTTTCACTATTGGATCATCACTTTAAAATGCACTTGGTGGCAACCCCTATTCCAACAATGCTCACTCTTGCACCTAATATCTTCCACAATTCATTGTGGTATTTTTTGTAAAGCAACTAAAACTTAGAATGCAAATTTGGAACAACATAAACATAAACAAGAAATTAAACATTACTTAGAATTTTTCACCTCAATATACAACTTCAACAAAATGGTGTGTTATCACCATTGTGGATTGCCATTTTATTATAGGCAGTGGCAACATGGGCAACAATCTCAGATGCCCTAATATGAGGTGTCATGTCATCTCCAAATCCAAAAACATAAACATCGCAAACATGAGGTTGCAAATTTAAAACACTACAACACAATGTGGGTGCAGTTCACTAATCCATGTTCACTAGACCAGTGATTTCACTGCTTTTTCATTAGTCCCTGTTCACTACAACAAGTGAATTCACTCAAAATCCAGTGAAATCACTTGGCGTATAGGGACACCTTTTGTTGTAATGAAAACACAAACACCACAAACACAAAACCACAAATATTGAATACTAAAAAATCAACCTTGAAGTTTTTAAAGTCGATCATGGAAGCCTAACTTGTGAAACCAATGATTGTTGCTTTGGAAATCTAAGGGGGATGATTAATAGGGAATGGTGTGAGAAAGTGAGGTACTACAACATGAGGAGCATGACCACAACAATTGGAGGGTAGCCAACCAAAACATGCAAACCTTTTGCTCAAAGTGCAATTTTGTACCCTACGCAAATTCAAAACACATGCATTCTTCAAGATCTAGAGGACATTGAGGGGATAACATTGTAAAGATATCACGCATCAGTGATGGTGTTGTAAGTTGGCAACTATTAGGGGTATGTATTATATAGTGAATTGTATATAAACTACTAATTGTGAATTTATAACAAAGTGTATAGGATTGACACTACTTGAATTATTTATCCAATCTATTTAAAGGTGTCTCACAATTGTAATCAAAACATTACTACAAAAACATGTCTTTTCTAGTAATAACAACACAACTTAGATGATCATGATTATAATGTTATTTTTGATAATGTGGAAATATTAAAATAATTATATACATAAATATGAACTAAATAATTTTTAAAAGGGAAGTAACTTACAAATATCATGTTCTCATTTGCTATTTTTAATTATTCACATAAAAATAAAACATAACTAATGGACATGTGAAATTTGAAACAATTTGATGTTTTTACGTTTGAAATTTAAAATTTTAAAAATATATTATTTTACAAAACTAAAGACATGTGAATTTTAATTATATAATTTTAGAAGTGAAATTTCATTTCATTCTTAAATTTCTAAAAGTAAATTTTAGTACAATTATTACACTTGATTTTTTCCCCAAGTGATAATATTAAAATTCATGTAATTTTTACCATTCGGAATTTTTTAATTATAAAATTAAATTATACGAAAATTCAAATAGATTTATTCCGATTATGGATGTTTAATATCATTGTAATACATTTTACAATTTGAAATTAAAAGGCATTACAAATTTTAATGTAATTATCAAACTAAAAATGAATTAAATTGAATAATGATATTAAAAATATACATGTGTAATCAATTTCATTATGAAATAACAAAATTATATAATATGGTTATAATGCATGATATATAAAAAATCTGTTTGTATATTTTGTAATAATAATTTATATCACCATGTGAGGTGGTGATTAGATGGTAAAGGCTTTAGGTTGCGGCCAAAAAGGTGAAGGTTCAAAATTAAAACCCCACTTTAAACATGTTGTGTCCATGACGTCATCATGATGACCTATTGCAAATTCATCAAATTTGAAAAAGAAAAAGAAAAACATTTTTCTCAGCTTTGGGTCTAGTGTGATAATTGATTGTGGATTTTTCCATACTTCAATACAAAGGGAAAAAAAAAATTATCAAATTATAATTTATTTACACAAAATATTAGTAATATTTTTAAAATAAATTCCTATTATCTCATACCAACTAGTAATTTTAGTCATTTGAGTCAAAAAAATAATCAAATTTTGACATAGCTTACTAGTCCAATATGACTAATGATTTTTTTGTCCATTGTCCATAGTGATTGAATTTCAATTATAAAAACTAGCATAAAAACCATGTTATTTAATAGTGGAGATATGTAGTAATGGAAAGTTTTTTTTCCCCAACATCCCTTATCATTTCCCCAATGTTGCAAAACATCCCCTTGTGTTGCCCAATGTCCTTTTGTGTCTACCCATTGCTTAACATCCTTGTCATCCCCCGTCACTCAATAATAATAATTTAAAATATTTAGACTAGCATCTTCTTGTCATCCTCATCATCCCCACCATTTGTTGATGTTTTCTCATTATTTTCATCATCCCATGAACCTATCTTCATCGTCCTTTAAGCCTGGATAAGATGTTTCCAAACTTAAAAAACTATGCTAAACCTAAAAGTGGCCAAGGATGCCATATTTGGGACATCATTCAAGTCTTAATGAATTCCACCACCCTTAGTATTTTTTGCACACACCAATTTGTTTGAAACTATACATTGACCAATTCCACACATGATATATCTATGTTGCCAAAATAATTTTGTGTATAATTCACAAAATATACATTACTACAAAAACATGTTATTTTGACTAGAAAATCTAGTAAAGAAGAACCCCATTTGGACAAGCATCAAAAGGCCATCCTATCCATCTAGACAAGTTGATTTGGACTTGTCTTGCATGACCTGGGTGATCTTTTTGACTAGGAAACTATTGGACTATTTGATTGGTCATTTTGACTACTATATAATGGATAATTTGTCTAGTCAAATTTCTACCCAATTTTTTTTCTAGATTATTACTAAAAAGAAATTTGCATGTGCAGGTTTAAGTAGTTAGGTTATATATATGTTTAGGTAGGTAATAAAAAAATCAATCTAACTTTCCTAACTTAACCTAACCTAACCTACCTTACCTACCCTAACCTTTTAAACATGTTTATAAGTTACAAGTATTAAGAATTGAACCCCTCACCTCTCTAATGACCAACCAAGTCTTTACCAATGGGTTTTACCTTCCAATGTTGACAAAATTTGTTGTGTTTTTTATTTCATTTGTTTATTTCACATCATTAGTTATGTAAGTAAATAAGAAAGTTAGGTAATTAGTAGGTAGGTTGTAATCCATAGGAGGTAGGTAGGTAGCTGAGTAAGTGGGTAGGTAGGCAAGGATCTTGGATGGTAGGTGGGAAGTAGGAGGTAGGTGGGTATGTAAGGATGTAGGATGATAAGTGGGAAATAGGAAGTAGGTGGATACATAAGGATGTAGGATGGTAGGTGGGAAGTAAGAGGTAAGTAGATAAGGATGTAGGGTGAATGCAAGGTTGAGTGGTTCACTTTTGGACAAAAATGACCAATTATTCCTGGGTACCTTTTATTCAAATGCATATGGTGATTAATAAATCCTTAGATCTTCTAATTGGGATTTGGATTTAAACTAACAACTTTATTATGAAAAGAATTGTGTGGTTATTTATTAATAATAAAATCATTTGAGAAGTAATGAACTTTTGAAGTCAAAAATATGGACTTGTCATTTGATTGGAACATCACAAATGTAAAAAATTATATTGATTCACATTCCAAATTGGTTATTGGGATCCAATATATAGCGTATTATGAAATGATAAATTCAAATGAGGAATATTGCTTTTGAAAACCTTAACCATTTAATAGTTAGGGACTTTTGAATGGTTAAAATTGGACCATATTTTCATAAGTCCCTATGACTTGCAAATTTTGTTTGTTTTTCAATTTTTTTGTTCCAAAAGCATATTTTTTGAAAGTTTGACTTGGGGCAATATTCATATGGACTTTGTGGGTTGTCCTTTTAGGACTTCCAAATTGAAAAATGACATCAACTTCTATTAATGTAGGTGTTGATGTAGATTTGTGAGGATTTTAAGGTGTTTGAACGTTTATTAATCAATGATTACAATAATGACATTAAAAAAAAAAACAACCATGTCCATTTGAACATTTTTTATGAATTTCTTAGGGACTTTTAAATTGTCCAAAAATGAGCCACCATAGCTTGCATTTACCCTATAGGATGGTAGGTGGGAACTAGGAGGTAAATAGGTATGTAGGATGGTAAATGGGAAGTAGGAAAGAGGTAAGTATGTAGGTTTGTAAGATGGTAGGTGAGTAGGCATGTAAATAAGTAAATTGGTATGTAGGTAGGCCTAAGCTATTGCCTAGTTTAATTAGTAGTTATCTTGACCAAGTTAGTAACATAAGATGTCCCATTTGACTAGAACACCATTGTCCATCTTGACTAAAGATATCATTTTGATTTGTTCAACTTGAATAAATGGCCTAGTTGACTAAAACCCATTGGTCATTTCAACCAAGGTGTTCATTTTTTGTACAAATTAATTACATGTTGAATTTGACATATCATTAAATAGGTCACTTTAGTCAAATTTACTAATGAAAAATATATATGTCATTCAAACCCCAAGCTTATAGTCAAAATGTACATATCCATTAGTAAAAAAAGGACTTGTTAGTAAACTTGGACCTTGGTAGAAGTGAAATTTAATCCCTTTAAAATTATTTCACACTACTATAACATATTTGCACTACAATATGCACATATTCACAATTTCTGCCCTAATTTTAACCACATTTGACTTTGCAATTCAATAAAATACCATATTTATGGTTATTTCATATTACCAAAATTTGCAATTCAAAATACAATGTAGAAAAATCGTGAGACAAAGCTACAATTTAATACATTACATTTTTTATATTCTAGAAAATTCACATAATAATATGGACATGGAAATCACTACAAAAGTTTGTACTTTTTGGTTATACTATTAAAAAAAACTCCATTCAAATTACAGCAAAATTTTATGGTCTATGGAAATGAAATCAAATAACAAAATAAAATGTATGGTTTATCCAAAAATAGAATTTGTGGTTTTTTACTATCAAATACCTATAGCTTTCTTCAACTTGTTAATGTTATCTTTTAATGCCCATTTGAACATGCATTCAAAAAAAAATTCATTCCTATGTTTGTTCAATAATAAAAAACCTACTAAAAAAAGGTTAGAACCTTAAAGCTGATTTCCAAATGTTAACTTTGAAACCAAACATTTGTGCATCAATTCATGTAAAGAATATGGATGGGATGATGTGCAAGGGTTAAGAGAAAATAGGGTTGCCAAAGAGCTTTAACATTTAATTCCAACTTTAAGCAATGGAAGTAAACATACACCATTATTTTTAGTCGCTTTCAATTTAAAACTTAGACATCACAAATGCAAAAAAGATGAACTTGATATAAAAAATTGTACTTTTGAAATTATGTAGAATTGTTTAGATGTCTAAATTCTTGAAAATACTTGTGAGGGAATTAATGAAGTTGCTAAAAACATTGAATAGTTTTGCATGTTTGTATTAATATTGAGCATAGTCTTGTGATGATTGTTTGGATATTATTTACATTTTAGCTACCTATTTTTTTTTTTTGTAATCTCACTCCTTTTTTAGATTTAATCATTTCAACAAATTAAGTACTACATGCATACATGTATTTAATTTTCATTTTAAAAAGTAGGCCTCAAACATTTATTTCAGCCCCATGTTTTGCATGAATTTCATTGGTCTTGCACAAACTCCTTGGTTGTACCTATATATGACATTGAATTGCAAAAAAATGTAAACCAACTGGTATAAATTACAACAAATTCAAATCAAATTAGGTCAAGCAAAAAAAATTCTTTCATCCCCAACTATCCATAGTAATTGATCTTTGGTCAACACTAAACAACTTCTTGCATACAAGTGATGTGATGTGTACAATACAATAGTTGGTTTGTTACAATAGAAGGTTTTTTCTATGTATTCCACATGGGATTAAAATTTTAACTAGGGCATTGGTACAAGGTGATTATGGAGGTAGTAGAGCTTGGAAAGCTTTGAATGTGAAACTAAAACACATTAAAAATAGAATAGGTAAATAATTGAATACTTTAAAACATTTTATCAATTAACTATTTCATGCCCCATTATCTACAATGGTTGAGTGCAAAGACAATTGTGAATTGGTTTACATAGAAAACATATTGTACTATGTATCATCACAAAGTGATTTTCAATCCGGTTTCAAACTATTGTTGCACCTTGCCCTATATTGCAATGATTTCTTCATTAATCAAAGATCACTCCATGGACTTGTATGCAATCCTACAACATAGATTTCACATATTTTATTTGGTGTACCATCAATATTGTTAAATCTCAATTTAAAAGGTGTGTGTTTTACCACCTAATTGGACTATGGATGCTAACATCAAGAATTTTGTTAATGGAAAAAATAAAGGGTTTTTGAGTTACGATAAGAAACATGGGACAATTTTCTTGAAAAATATATGTTACTAATAAACACATAGTGTAGTCTAGGTGGGTAGTATTTTTGGTCCAAAAGTTGAAAGAAGGTAAATATAAAAAACAAGAAGAAAAGAAATAAAAGATTATTCCTACTTTTCAAATCACACAAAGTTTTAACAATTACCAATCTTACAATAAATTTGACTTGACACAACAAGCATTTTTGGAGGATTCAAAAGGTGTTACACATTGCAAAGGGTTATTAACCAATTTCTTTGTTGAACTTGTGGATGACACACTTGATTTTGCACCAATGGGTAAGTCTACACTAAAAGGACCCATTGGACATGTAACCATTCTTGAAATACACATTTGTAAATTTTAAAATTAACTTGGGATTCAAAAGTTCCCATATATTTGTGTATTGTGAGGTAAAAGATAGTAAAGAATGACATTTTTAAAAATGAATTATTTCTAAAAACGTATGATGGTGGAAAAAGACTAAAAAACACTTGTAACCATACTTGAGTTCCTAAGTTCTTTTATTTCCTAAATACATGAGTTGAAATCCATGAAATTTTTGTTTAATATATGACATGTTTTCATTTTTGTTTCAAACATGTTTTAATTGGCATTGAAAATTAAGAATTTTGAAAATGTGTTTTGAACAAAAGTTATTCATTTTTAGGTGATAAAAACCATGGATGCATTATATATATGATATAACATCAAGATATAATGAAACAATATTTATATGTAACACACAATTGTAAATTGAATATGAAAAATGAAAAATTTGGGATAATAGATCAACATACATGTTCATGCTACATGTCAAATGTAGTCCTTGGAAAAGGACTTTGACCTTGGTTTCTTTGGTCCATTATACAATGTTTTCACCCAATAGTGGAAAAATTCATGTATTATTATTGTCCAGTGCCACCTAGGATGCTTATGAAAATTCCATTTGTATGTTAAATCATCTTGTTTTCAAATAGTCTTTTGAGTATATATCAAGATGTCATATTTGAATCTGTTACAAGTGAGATCAAGCTTTACATTTGTCATTTAGAGTCACAAATTACCAAATTTGGTTTGTTGTTCATGCCATCACAAACACTTTAATTCCAATTATCAAACATTGTTTGTTAAACCAAAGCTAGGCCTATATTGGTTGGGTCAAATCATGCTAAAAGGGTTAATTTTATTGTAATTAATGCTAATGTAACATGTTTCCAAGTCTTAAAAACTAGGTTGATGTTAAAAATTATGTGTTGTATTTATGCACCCACTTTTATAATATGTCAATATGACATCAGATCCGTTCAAAAATATTTTAGTAAATACAAAATACATTTAAGCACATTTTGAAGCCCATATTTGATTTTTTTCATGCTTATGAATCATAGTGAAAAATGTAAAAAATTGTCTAAGCATTGTTTAAACACAATGTTTTTACACATCATAATGTGACTTAAACATCTAAACCATTAACTTTTTTAAACATAATTTGATTCACTTATTATCAAATGTTTTTGGATCTGCTTTTTCATGTTGTGTGGATAAATATGATTTAAAATAATGTGTGAAAAATTGAGGCTTGTAATTAACCTTTTTATTTAAGGTGGCTTTGATTTAAAGTTATAAGAATTCAAGTTGAAAATGATGGGACAAGGTTTCAACATATTGGGGTTTTTTCTAACCTTTCTTGGGTTCTACATTCCAAGTTCCAACCAAGGCACAATGTAATATGTTAGCAACCATGCTTGACCTTCATTTGAAAAACATCAAGGTGCAAATGTAGAAACATGACCACACCCACCTCCTTTGTGGTGTGGTTAAAAACCAATGGGCGAACTAGTGAAGTTGATGTGATAGAACATGATTGGTTATCTAAGGAATATATTTTCAAATTCATGAATTAAAAGCCTATATGAAATTTATTTTAATTCTTATGGCTATAGAAAATGTCATAATACTATTGGGGTGAAAATATTTTGAAGTGTATCATTTAAGACAAAAATGACCTAGTCCTTAATGAAGTCTTTTTCTCCTTATATTTCAACCCCCATCAATATTAATGAATATTTTATAGTACAATATCTTTAAGCTCCACAATTCTAAATTCCATCAATATCATCCACTTTGTGTTTTGGGTATTGTAAAATAAGACTAGATAAAAAACATAAAACATTGGTGGTGTCCTAATAAAATTTTGGTACACCTCAAAGAATTTGGACCCATCATTAAGTTGTGTAGATTAAAATTGTTCATAATTATGTCATTTTCAAGCATTTCAAAATTCAAACCATTTGAAAATAATATTTAGCAACGAAAACATTACTTTAAAAGTGGTTTTGGGTATACATATTTTATATTCATTTCTAATTCATTTCAAACTTATTCAAAATTTTCCATAATATATTACAAAGATTTTTGTACAAATACATTAAAAATATCTCAATATCAATTTAGCTTAACATTATAAAAACATGCAAAATTAAACATTTGTTATACCTTCGGTGGGCATGTTTATTGGTTTTCAACCATCAAGGTTAAATAAGATTTTATATGCAATACACTTGCCCTTCAAGTTGTGGTAGAATATGATATTAAAATTGTGTATTCATTTTTATTAATTTGTTACATGTATATGTGCATTTTGTGAAGCTAGTAGTGGTGGAGCCAATAATAGTTGGGGATGATGATTTAACTTCAAGGGCATAATTTTCTTTTTAATGATGATGTGATCATGTCAACCTTGAAAAATGAATTTTAGTTTTTTCATCAATTAAAATGTGAGACCAATAGAAATTGAAAACCCTTTGTTGTGGTGGGCAAACCATGTGATGCAATTTCCACGCATGTTTTTCTTGGCTTGTCAAGTGATGGGCATTATTAGCATTTGAATAAAAACACTATGGATTTTTAGCATTATTAACATCATCACAAATCTTTGGTCAAGGCTTGGAATTGAACTTGGATTGTTTCATTTTGATGATCAACAATTAGCTTAATGTTCATGTTGGGTGTGATGGAGGCAAGGTTAAATAAAGATGGTTTTTTGCAAGTTGAGCAAATCATGATTGAAAAACAAAAAAAATTTATTGAAGAGAAACTTTTTTTGAAAAAGAATTATGTGCAAATGCTTGCATTAAATTTTTGTTGGTTTTGGTAGAGTTCTATTTCAATGTTTATGTATGTTAATGTTGTGTAGGTGGAACTATAGGATTATGTTGTTCATTGTTCATGGGTTTGGAATCAATTCAAAACAACTACATAGAAGTATAGGTAATACTTCCCAACATGAAGGTTACATGGTTTTTTTAACATTTGATTTCTATCCTTGATTTTGCTTTTGTGTTTTCATAAATGGCAACCCTATTTACCTTTTGTTTTTGCACCAATCCATCAAATATAAATTGTTTAAAATGTGACATTGATTTTTTATCTTTATTTCTAAAAGTGACAATCCTATTTGCAAATCATTGAATTTTTTGGAAAATAATTAATGATTCAATTTGTGATTGGGTTTTAGTCATAACATAAAAAATTGCAACTACAAAATGCTTTAGTCACCAAAGACTACCATTGGACAATTAGTTGCAAAAAAATCACATGGCATGAAAGTCACATTGGTAATTGCTAGCCCTTGTGACTACAATCGATTTTCTCATCCACGACATGGATCCCATGAAACATATGGGCAATTTGATTTTGTGATTACATTTGTGACTACCTTATGGATAGTCACATGATTCCAAATGTATTAGCCTAACTTAACTTAGTTACTTACCTAAGCAAAATGATAGGTAGGTAGGTAATTATAGGTGCTTATTTTGACCTACCTAATTTCACACATTAATCTAAGTAGTTAACTATCTACCTACCTAAGTAAAATAATAGGTATGTGCATAAAAAGGTGCACACCCTAGTCTAACTAGACTAGCTTATTAGGCCTACCTATTTAGTTTACATAACCTAATCTAACTTCTTAGCGTAGTCTAGTTTAGTTTAACCCCTATGACGCAAGTATAAAGTCTTGAACCCCTCATGATCTCCATGAGGATAAACCAAGTTTTAACCAAGTTTTGTTAACATGTTTATTAATTCACATCTTGTTAAATACACTAGTTAAGTAGGTAGGTAGCTAGGAAAATATGTAAGTAGCTAGTTTATAGGTAAGTAAATGGCCTACCTAGAATACATAAATGGCTTACTTGCTTACCCACAAGATATTTAAGTAGATGGCCTACCTATCTACCTAAACCTATTTAAGTTGATGATTTATTTATCTACCTATTTACCTAAATAAATGGTCTACTTATTTACCCACCAACCTAGGTAGATGGATTACCTACCTATCGAGGTAGATGACCTATGTACATACCTATCTAGTTAGATGGCCTACATACCTACCCACATACTTAGGTAAATGGTTAACCTACATAACTATCCACTAATTTACTTACCTATCTAGGTAGATGATTTACCTACATATGTACACATGTACCTATTTAAGTATATGACCTAGCTACTTAAGTTTTAAAAAAAGGTAGGTAGGTAATAGATGCCCTACCTTACCTTACTAAGCCTACCTAACCTTGCCTAGTTTCTAAGTCTAGCCTACCTAATTTGATAAACATCCTACTAGGCTTAACTAACCAAGGCCTATTTACTAAATAATAATAACATTTTTTAGTATGCTTACTAGGTAATAAATTAACTTGTACACATTGAATTGCAATAATAAAAATGTCACATGTCATTTAATCATCTATGTATAGTTGCAAATATAATTGCAGAAACGATTTGGTTATCAAGAATCAATGATGCTAGTAATAATATATGACATATGACATATGCTCACTTTTTATTAAAATTTTCATCTAAACTTGTGATACTCACAAATTGTAGTTGCATGTATGATTAAAATTAAAATTATAATTTATCAAAATGTAATCACATATGTGATTACAAGCACTTGGATGACACATGGGATTGTTACAAGTTTAATCACAACACAAGTTGATTTGAACAATACTCACACACTAGTTGCAAACATATGGTCGAAATGGACAAATGTTTTTTTATTGCACAAAGTTTTTCAAGAATTTGGCATTTGTTTCATTAAAAATATATATTTATGAAGTCATGGCAAGAAAATTTGGCAAACTTTGGATATTCAATTCCAATGAAGTTATGATCATGGCATATTTTGTATCACATGTGTTGTAAAAATCACCAATTATAATGACACTAATGTCAATTGATGAAGATTAGTTTTTTGGAATTGTTCATCCAATTAATTAAGGCTAGGCTATTTTGAAACACTATTGCAATTTGTGTTAGGTTGCATTCTGATCAATAATTATTTTTGGAGTCAAATATTTTTATAATGTTCTATTTATTTTTATTTTTCTTTTCTTTTTTTGATGGGTCAATGCAAGTGAAACTGGCTCACTTTTGATATTAGAATGAATGTTTATGTAAGATGAATGTAAATGAAATGGTTAAATTGTATTTTACATGTTGAAATTTTTCAATAAGGATTTAACTAAGATTATTAATTTGAGTATGCATGTGATGTAGGTGTCTATTATGAATAACTTGCAGAACAAAAAAATCTATGAACTTGGAACTAGTGAATTCATGAATTTCATCCCGTAACATCAACTTTCATATATGGAGTTCAAATGATCAATTGATTGGTATTAGGCTTGTGACGGATTGTATTTTATTTAGACAATTTATATCACTTAGCTACATGCGCCACCTTAGCTTGCAACACTCTTGGTTGTCATTTTAGTCATGAACCCTAAAATCCAACGACAACCCTAATTATTTGCTATTCAAATAATGAAAACTTGTATAACCATGAATTGGTATCTTTTTGAAAGGCATTTCATTAACTTTAATTGGAGGTTCAAGTATCTTTAAAAAAAAGCCTCAAAACATAATTAGGAGATTCCAACTAAAATTTTAAATACATTAAACCCTAACTAAAGGTTCGTTCGAGAATTGGAAAAGTGACCAGCATCAGTTTGAACCTTTCAAACAATATATGAATTGGTATCTTTTTGGAAGGCACTTTGTTTACTTTAATTGGAGGTTCAAATATCTTTTAAAAAAATCCTCAAAACATAATTAGGAGTTTCCAACTAAATTTTAAATACATTAAACCCTAACTAAAGGTTCCTTTGAGAATTGGAAAATTCACCAGCATTGGTTTGAACCTTTCAAACACTACATCTCCCAGTTTTGCAAAGTCTGAAATTAATCAAACATATGTTCCATCTTTAAATGCAACCAACCAAGTTTCAATCAATTAGAATGTTTCAATGTTCAAAAATTTCAAATCTATTCCATCATCCTGGGATGGACCAGGAATTATTATGCATTGAGCAAAACACTCAGCTAGATTTATTTATTTTGGGTGTAAATGGAGAACACCTTAAAATCTATGATTATAGCCTCCTTGAGAAGACAAGGCAATTTACACTTTCTTAATAGGCGTAAGGTCTCTCCTGTGTCTGCAAAGTCGATGTAAGCTGCTTTATGTCAAGAAAAGATGCCTCCAAACTCTGCATCTTGCCTCATGCTTTGCACTGGTGAAGGTCTTGTTGTTGGGGCACTATGACCTGAACCCGGGGCTCCCAGGGTGTAATGCCCTGACAGCAGGCATTACCCTACACAACATGACCTATACGCCAAAACAATTAACATGCAACCATTGAACCATAAAGCTATAATGCATTCAATGGTTGGCACTAGGCATATAATCTTTGTGTTTGAAAATACTCACCCACATAATCAACTATGTGAGTTGAAACTAGTTGAGTTTTGACCTAGTTATCAAGCTGATTATTGATAACCGGCTATCAGCTGGTTGTTGATTGTTTCGATAACTGGTTAAATTGATAATCACCTTGTATTGAATTTTCAAAATCTAATAACCCAGCTGAATAACCCCATTATCATTTAGGTAGGTTATCAATCTTTAAATACTAATACAGAAAATTAAAAAACAGAAAAAATAACATTTTCATTTTTATTAAAAAACTCTATAACCAGTGTATAATCAACAGATATTGACTTATTTATTTGATAACCTACCCTTAGCCATAATTGATGGTTATTACCCAGTTTTTTATAATCTATTCAGCACTCAATTCTTTTGAAATTGATAACCTGTGTGGTCTCCAAAAAAATTCAGAAAAAAAACCTAGTACCCAGCAATTATTAAAAAAGCAATGACTGACCAACACTAGTTGCAAAATGGTAGTTAACAAATGGTAGACATAATAACTTGACTTTGCATTTAGCTTAAAAATAGAAAATGAAATCCTCATAAATATACTATGAACACTTTAATAAAATTGTTCCAAAATAGTTGACCAGGTATCTAATTCCCATCAAAATAACTTTGCACTACTAGACCTTCCCAACCAAACTCCAAAGCATGTTTTGCATCAAGGCCACTGTGAGCAAGTGTACATACCTAGATGGCACATAGTAGTTGACATGGGGCAAGAACAAACCCATTGATAAACTAGCAAGAAAACTCCCACTCCAATTTGCTGTAGGCTGCATACAGGATGATCAACAAAAACTAAACTTTAGGGCCTTGCACCATTGCATTGTGCTTGCTATACTCATTTCCACAAAAAATGCAAAACCCTACACCAACACTTTTGTTGCTAGTTGAAAGTAGTTTGAATATTGCAATTCTAGTTGAATTGCAGTTCCTAATACCCGCCCAGAGAGTCACTGGTGCTTGGCAGTTGCTCGAAGTTTTTCAAATAACCGGATTTCTTTTTCTGTTTTCCTCCCCCAGCCCCCCCCCCAAAACCAGGTCCAACCAGTGGTGGTTCTCTGAATCTGAAATACTGTTTAGAGAACCGGAATTGATGGTTATCAACAAAATCAAATATCGGCCCACCTCTGCGGGCTCCAAGCAGTGAAAAGCACTAGACCGCTACCACTTTATATCCCTAATTCGCAGAACCCAGAACCGGTGGTTCTGTGATTCTGAAATAGCTTTCTGGAAAACCGGAAACAGCAGTTACCAACACAATAAAATACCCGCCGGATGTTAAGCAGTAATTGAAAGCTGCCTAATCACCATTATAATTAAACATGCGGCTAATCTCATCGCTAATTAGTACAAGATATGCTTCATATAATTAGGGTTAGTGATGGGCTGGCTGAAGAAATCGTCTTGCGGTGATGGCGCGCCTCCTCCTCTTGTCGTGGACTCCTGTTCCTCGTCGGCCGCGGAGAAGCTGGATTGCAGCAGACTGGGTCTCATGTACAAGTCGTCGAAGAAAGCGTCTACGGGCTGATAATCTCTGGGAATCTCATGCAGTCGATCATTATGGTAGAATTTGACATGATGCATCAGATCTGCAGCACCCGGCGATGAAGAGAAATCGATCTGGATGTTGTTGTCATCTGCACGTCGAGAGCCCGTCTTCTTGGGGATCGTACTGTCTTTGATATGATCTTGTTGTACTGCAGGCTGCAGTAATTGAGGACGTGATGCTGTTGAGGAGGATTGATCCACCACCACATTTGAATGTGGTGTAGTAGTAGTTGTTGTTGTTGTTGGAGGAGGAGGAGGAGGAGGAGCTACAGGAGTTGAAGATTGGAACTGCTGCTGATGTAGTTGTTGTGATGATCGGGATGTCGTTGTGTGATCCTGCATAGCTGCTGCTGCAGGTCTGTAGTCTGCTGGGTCGCCTCCTCGGAGCTCTCTGGGATCCACGGTCCTCGGGTCCACGGCCTTGATATTCAACTCCCAGGATGAATTCATACGCATGTAGTCTCTGGGATCAACTGGAATGTAGTCGGGATGATGCTGATGACTAGGAGGCAGTCCCGTAGCTGGCGATGCAGTAGCTGGACTAGTCTGTGATCTCGAATTCGGGCCGCGCCCACTTATGATGCCCTGCTGCTGCTGCAGCGTCGTTGTCGATGATTGACTTTGGCTGTTCATGTCCTTGGGTTCGACGATCTGCTGCATAAATGATCTACCCTGCTGCTGCAGCTGCTGAGTCGAGTCCTTGATGTGATGATCTGCATGAGCTGTTGTGGACTGCGAAGCTGCAGCTGGATGATGAGTACTCCACCTGCTTGTCATCTCGCGCATTTCTGGTCTGCAGTACTCGATGTGATGATGATGGGAGGCAGCCCGTGGCATTCCATTGGGATCCAAAGGTCGCATTACTCTGATGTATTGAGGGGGTCTTCTCAACATCGCTTCCCTGGATGATTCCGCAGCTCGCAATTCTCCAGGAGTCACAGGCATCTTCATCTCGCGGATGTAAGCTGCCGGGCCCCTGATCTGCTGCATATTATTTCCTGCTGCAGGAGGCTCCAAAGGAGCTGAAGCCGGAGGAGCAGCAGCTCGCGGCTGCAAGGCTTCTGGTGGGGAAGAATCCGCTGCTGCAGGCCGCATATGATCACCTGCAGCTCGCGGCATCATCTCCGATCTTGTGAATTGATCGACGACAGCTCGCGTCTTTTCCAACTCGACCTGATGCTGCTGCACAGGAGGTGCAGCCTGATCTCTGACCTCGAAACTCTGCATACTGTTGTGATCTCTGGCCGCGGGTCCATTAGACGTTGACTGCACCACGTCTTTGAACTCCACCTGCTGCTGCTGCTGAGGCGGCTGCACACTATTCTCTGATCTTGTGGGTTCGACAGTCGACTGTCGCAACTTTTCCTGCAACTCGACCTGATGCACGGTTGCCGTTGTACTACTCTCTCTGACGTCCTGGAGTCCTCGACGCGGCTCCATATTCTCTACTACTTTGGGTTCCAAAGATGGCTGCATCTCCTTGAAAGTCTCGACCGGCTGCTGCGCCACAGCGGCCGGCCTAGTGGCTGCTCTTACCTCGATTCCGCGACTTTGCATCTGTCTCATGGGTTCTATCACCATTCCGTTTCTGATTGTTCTGGCGGGATCCTGCAGATTCCCCTTTTCTTCCCCGCGTGGGTTCTTCGAGCTCATGTCCACCTGTTTGGCTTTCTGCAAACCACGGTCGGAAGAAGTTCCCGTGATCATGTCATCCCGCGAGTTGCTCTGCCGCACCTTGTTCTCCCTCTTCTCCTTGCCTTTCTGCATGATCTCCAGCTCCTTGCTGGATGCTGCTTCCTGCTTTCCGTAACTCGCACTGGGCTTCGACAATATTAATGGCTGCTGCTGCTGCTGCAATAGATTCTGATCAGGTGGCCAAAACGTAGTCTTCTTATCTATGTGCCGCTTGAGCTTCTTCAGGACAGCCATGGAGTCCACTCGACCGAATACTGTAGCTTTATTGCTGTCTCGATCAGTCACAACCGAAACAACTCCTACACATAAATTCACAACAAGAGAGTTAGACTGAGATCTCATGTGATTCTGTTTTGGGATGTCGTGATGAGAAGCACAATATTTGCCACTGTTCACTGCTAAAATCAAGCACAGCTGCTTCAGTTTCAAGGTTTTGCAGAATTTTCAGAGCGTGCAGTAGTTCATGAGTACAAAGATCAAACTAACCATCCACTTCACTAGCTTCTTCTCTCACTTTCTCCTCACACTTCGCGCAGCACATCTTCACTCGGAACTCCACTTTCTGCACACAAGCTCAACTTGTCAGAGCAGAGAATTCCAAAGCTTGCTAAAGTCTGTGAGCTCCACTAGCAAAATCAAAACTGTATGCAATTGTCTGCATGAGCAGCAATCGCTTCATGAATTGTCTCTCCATACAAGATAAATAGTTTCGCTAAACAGCTACTAATTTGTTCAGAACTTCAGAGTCCAGACTAGCCTGCACAAGCAGGTGCTGCTGTTGCTGGGGTCTTACCGGTAAGTCCTTGGAAGTCTTAGCAGCAGTAGCAGGTGGAACAAGAACTGAAATTCGGTTGGCTTCGGTCATCCACTTGGGATCCGTGTTCTTGTTGCTCATCATCTGCAGTAACAGACACACCACAATATCCTGAGCAACCCATGACTGCAGAAAAAGCTTAGTTCAAACCGAAAACATGCAGCAGTCGATGCCCTGCAAGCTGCAGTTCCTAAGTTGCTTACTTCCGCAACCTTCCTTTCACAAACGCTGAATTAGCACCTGAGCAGCTTAATAGATAACAAAAGGATTGCAAAACTCAGAAATATTTATGAATTTTTTGATCATGCAGCTGGAGGCACTCTGTGGATCATGAGTAGTACCTCGGCAATACTGATTGACGCCATCTTCGCTTGTAACAGATGATGATCTGCTTGCACCCAATATGAATTCGAGCAAAATTACTACTTGGGGAGCTCCACTTGCAGAAACGGTCTTGATCTGCAAATTCTGTGTGCTTTTTACACAAGAAATGATTCTAGATGCTGATAGCAACCGATGCAAATAGCTAGATAGTATGGTTGAGCTACCATTCAATATCTATTAAGATCTCTAATATGGCGCAGCAACTGGATTTATCAGCAATTCTCTGCTTGCAGCTCGGATCCAGATCAAAACCTTCAAACCCTCAAATTCTGCACACTACTACGTCTGAACTCGTGAATTGCCCGCAGCGCCAGTGTACAGCAGCGGAAGACTTCTTATAATAAATTCTCATGTACTGAAGCTGCTGCTGCTGCTGCTGCTGCACTACTACCGTTTGATCATCAACTACTTTTCAATGCTCAAGTACTACCACAAGTCTCTTCTACTGACTATCAGTGCACAGTCTTTGTCTAGGCGAGATTCAGAAGAAGAAGATGGTCATGAATGATCAAATATGAATATGAGAAGAAAGTTTTCAAAAGAAAATGGAAGAAGAAGAAGAAGAAGAAGAAGACTAGAAAAAAGAGTAGCTAGCCAGCTCTCTGACAAGAGACTCGTTACTTGCTGCATGTCTTTATGGGTAAAAGAGCTGCTGGCCACTGACTGGCTGGCCTGGCTGTCTGGCTGTTCCCATGTCCCTTGCTTTCTGAATCCCCACTGCAAGCAAAGCAGGCAGCAGGACTATTGCTGGTGGTGTGGGTCACGGAAACAGCCGCCCAAAACAGGGATGGGACCCGGCCTCCGACTTGGAACACGCTCATCTCCAACGTCTCTGTACAATGCTATTGTAGCCTAACGCGTAAGTAAGTAGGCTACTTGTTCACAATTCCTGGGCCTTGGGGTCCATCCATCCATCCTTCCATCCATCCATCCATTACGCGGTGATCTGATTTGTGCCGACCTGTCAGCTGTACGTAGAATACTACCTACCTACCATGGAAATTTGAATCCAAAATTTTGAATCCCCAAGTTATCTATGTATCCACTAAGTTAACAGCACCACCTGCCACCACCTTTGCAATGTAAAATGGGTACCTACCTACCTACCTACCTACCTAAGTATTTAGGTACCCATCAACTTTGCAATGTTAAACACAGTAAGTGTTTCTTTTACAATTTCGACCTGAAAAATATGATTTCGACCTATACAAAGGATTTTCCCATGGGGAAAAAATGGCCAAATCGCCCAAGTCTTATGGTAACTTCCATAAAGTAGACAAGAATATAGAAGGATTCTGGCTTTTGCCTACTACAATCATATCTATTATATAACCAAATTTGACTAGATTATTTTCTGGATGATCCTCACTTTGGTGACCACAGTGAACCTGCACCCACTAGTGAACCATCCACTGCATGCCTATTATTACTCAGTTGGGAATGAACCTCAACTGAGTTAATATTTGGTTTCACCTTGAGAACGCATTGTGTAGGAAATAGATCTCATATATAGATAACACTTCCTGTGGCCTTTTAATTCATGAATGTACCTTGAATGTACCTTTATC
>Ga0116229_10002787_pt1 | contig 28507 bp, 19 predicted proteins | sample S1TSphgellanicum_3_FD_87313 | JGI IMG/M metagenome (GOLD analysis project Ga0116229, IMG submission 87313) | Host-associated microbial communities from peat moss isolated from Minnesota, USA - S1T2_Fc - Sphagnum magellanicum MG | ecosystem: Host-associated > Plants > Peat moss > Unclassified...
ACACAGAAAACAAAACCCATCAAAAAAAAAAAAAACAAAGGTCCGGGCAATTTAACTAACACAGAAAAAAAAACCCATCAAAAAAAAAAGGTCCGGGCAGTTTAACTGACACAGAAAACAAAACCCAAAAAAAAAAAAGTCCGGGCAGTGCCTGGAAACTGCCCGGACAGACGGACAGACAGACATGTAACTTTAATATATAAGATTGCTAACACACACAGCAAGAGCCATCCGCAGCTTTCCCTCAAACACCATTTGTCATCCATCCTCAAAACGATCATATTCCAGTTCAGTGTTCTTTTGTCACCATTTAAATGTCAACTCTGCAACTGCCTTGAAGTTCAGAAAAGAATTTGACTAGCATAATATGTGCTTGTTGCTGCTTGTTGCTGCTTTAGGGAAATGGTTCATCTCAAGAGCAGAGCAGTTACCCTGATCATTGAGAAGTTGGCAGTCCCCATGGAGACCCTATGAAATCTCTTGAGCTTCCTCCCTCCACAAGTTTGATTCTGTTCAATACTCCAACACCAATAGATCTCCAAAAGGAGTCAGATAATACAGCAATCCCAATAATAAACCCACCCCATGACAACCAATGGATCATAACTTACCTTTTGTATTCTTTGTGTAGTGGTGGAATAAGCCACCAAGTGTACAAACCATCACTGTAAGGAACACATGGGGTTAACAAAAAAGCATACAACATTAGCATCTATTGGCAGCCTCCCCACAGACTCCTATTCTACAGTCTACTACTCAACTCCTATTGATCTATTCCTAGTCTGCTCTTCATCAAAATCTGAGGTGCATCCCTACAAATGCTGGACAATCAATTCTAACTGCTAAATGCAAATGAGCTTATCTTCTATCTCCCCAAGATGATTTGATCTCCTATATGGCACAATAAGAATTACTGAAAGCTAGCCCTAATCCTTACATAATAAATCTCAGTTCTCTTCTTCAAGAGTCAGGAACACCGTCATAAGGACATAAGTGTCCTGACAATGTCAGCATGAAAGAGGTATCGGAAAGTAAAATTAAAAGGAACAATGGTGATATTTGAAGAACCAAAAACGTGATGGTGTCGCTGCTGGATGCACTTGCAAATGATGTCCACTTGGGAGCTTGGCAGAAGGTTACAGATCCAGTCTAAGAGGTCACTGTCTTCAACAAAGTTCTGTGCATAACATTGCAATAGCTTGGGTACTAGAAGTTTGCCTCTTGTCGAGATGCCAACAGACGCTTGAGTGTAGTGGTGAAAGGCATCCTCCAGCTGCATGTGTACCTTCTCTGCTGTGTAAATCCTTACCTGCAACATGACAACCAATCTCCCAATGATGTGCAATTCAAGCAACTGTAGCCCTTGCACTGGAAAAAAGAACTCAACTTTCAGATGCACAAAGACAACGGCATTGTAACCTTTGTAAGTGAAAGTTCCAAGCATACCATGTGCAGAGATGATGAAAATCCACATCTCTGCACATGGTGAGTATTGAGTCTCATTCAATAGGTACATTGTTTGCATGTTCCTTTCTTAACCCAGTTCAACATGAGTTATTTTTTCCACTGCACCAATGAAAGAAGATTTCATGTTCAAAACAGGTATGTCAGAAACAGGATGTGACCTGCATGTTTATTAGATTTTCAATTAAATTTTCATAGGAAGGTGAGGGTGTGAAATCACAAACTGTTGCAAGAAGATGTAGAGAACCCTGCATGACACTAGTTCTTGGTCAAGAGTAAACCAAAACAACAAAGGCAAAAATTTGTGTACCATAGGGGCAGACCATGTTCCACAGCAGAGTGCAAAATTGATCAGGGGCTCTGGCCGATCAATCCCAAACTTCATTTGTGCCTCTGTAAACCTATTCCTGTGAAGTGCCATCGACAGCATCTGATTCCACATGAAAGTGCTTTCACAGTCAACTTCTCCAAATGTCAACTACATTATTCTCCCACTTTTAGATCTAACAGCATTTAACACCCAAAAACTCATGACATTTGTAAATCTTGAATCCTGATAGGAACATTGTGCAACTAAAAAGAGAAATCCTTACAATGTGAGGATGAGTTGCACTTGATTTTGACTTCAATAGACTGTACTCAATCATAGCTGCACTGAACAAATGCCCTCCCACGGTGTATGCAACCTGTGCATGCAAGTGAGACTGAGTAGGACAGAACATAACTGTTCAAAGAAGACATGTTGCCCACTTCACAGGCACAGACTTTTGAAGACAGAGAGGATTGATAAGTACCTTTTGTAGAAGGGAGAAAAATTTGAGTTCACTTTGGGGGATCCCATATGTAAGATAACCCTGAAGAAAGATTACATACAACCATCTAAGATATGTTGGCAAACTATCACAGGCTAGACCGCAGTGACAACTTCAAGACAATAAGACCAATGATACCAATTTTACAGAAAAATTCTCAACATGAGGCTATAAATACAAGCAGACTGCATCTGTCAGCCATATCTCAGACTTCATCTTTGCAATGATGGAAAGGAATGAGCAAACAATATATCCTTACATCCATCATTAGTGTGTTGTACAGATTGATCCAGAAAGCAAGTTTCTCATCATGCGACAGATGTGAAGGGTCAACACTTGCAAGCTGCTCCACTAGTAACCTGCATCAATCAGCACCCACTCTATGACTCCACATGTCTCAAAGAGGAAGAAAAAAACAAACAGAGAATGCACCAGATGGCACTCTAGATATCAAAGATAACACCTTATATCTAACAACATAGGAAGTGTCTATTCACAGTAATATACGACCAGTACATGTTAAACAAGAGGAAAGCTTCTACCCACTGCTTTTCTGAATGTGCAGGTTGCTTGGATTCAAGCTGAGATGTATGTTACACTTACTTAAAATCTTGTAGAGCCTGAGCCACATAGTTGAGCTGATCTTCATCCAGAGACAACCTTGGAACCTCAAAGACATGCCCATAAGCACCAATATCCATCCAAGGTATCTTATTTCGTACTTTGAAAGGGTCAGGAGTGGCATCTGCCAATATCACCTCCTCATTTCGAAGGTCAACCAGGGGGCTCCGGACAAAAGACACCAAAGAAGACTCAGACAGAGATGATGCAGAAGAGTTTGATTGATGCCCGAGAGGTGATGTTGGAGAATGAATGCTTCCAGATGGTGATGATTTTCCAGAAATGACATTTTGAACTGCAAGATGACAGTAAATGCTAACCATACTGTGCACCATTCTCTCCGATAGCTGATTTGGAGTCTTGACTAAGTCAGATGGTTCCCATCTGTCTTCTCCCTCTGTCCTTGTGCATGTTAATGATGTTACTGGACAAAATTGTAGACCTGAACCCATCTGCAATCCAAACCAACGAAGTTACAAAGGTGGCAGATCCAGGGCAGGAAAATTTGAGTCTGTTGCAGGAGTGTCTAGCACTGGCTGACATAACCTTGCAACTGAATTCCCATTGATCTGCACAGCCATTTATGTAATTCTCTCAATCAGCCTTCTGAGAAAGTGGTAATGCTTCAGCAAAGATACTTGGGCCACAGGGCACAGCAGATGGCTAAAGCCCTGTGAAAATATAAAATGTCCAAAAATGCAACATTGTCATTGTGCAGACAACAATTTTGCTCTGACAGATGTAGTGTAGTAACATCACACAGAGGCACCAACATCCAGCTGAAGTTTCTGGAAGAGGTTGCACATACCAAGTGTCTCACAGGGCCCAGTGCTGGTGATTGGTGAAGATGCCTTTTGTGAAATCTCCTCCTCCTTTCCTCTAGGATCTTCATGACAGCAGTGTGGTACATGGATTGCTGCTGTGAGACCAACAAACATCAATGAATCATCAAACTGACTTCCCCTGCAAATTTTCCTTGTGCATCCCTTTTGAGACAAAAACTGCATCTTTGTCAACACTGTGTTTCAATCTGATGAAATGCAGGACACCTGAATTCCCTCTCTCTTTCTTGTAATTGCAGTCCCTCACCTCATCTACAGAAGCTGATTCAGCCTTTTGTGACCAAGGTTGTTCTTCATAAGTGAAGGTATTCAATCCAAAGCCACTTCCAATATGATCATCTTCTGAAGAGAAACTCCACAATTCTGTCTGGTTAGAGGATGGCGATTGACTGGGCACATCCTTGACATGTAAAGGCTTTAGAGATGTAGTCACAGGTAAAATGCACTTTTCTTCTTCTTGAGAACTGGAGGGAGATAGCAGACAGTGCAATGGTCCTTCTGCAAACACTGCAGGAAGTACACCAGACAATCGGTATTCACAAGTAGCTGTGCCTGTAGGAGTGAGACAGTGTCTGATACTTGATGGCTTCATAGAGTGTCGATCATGGAATGAAAATAAAGACTGTACATTATCCCCATTCAGTGAAATATGATCCTTGCCTCCTTCAAGATTCTTAAGTTGCTGGCATGACTCTGCTGACTGGCATTGTCTGTCTTTGAGTGGATTTAGATGCTGCAGATTCTGCAAATGTGACAAAGATAGTTGATCTTCTTCTGCTGTATCCGGGATTGCAAAACAAAGATCTTTGTGGTGAGAACTGGACTGATGCTCCTGCACAGAGCCCACCCATCAGCAAAATTTGGGTTTGAAGAATTCCAGAAATATCTGGAAAAAAGCATGAACATACAATACAAGGGCCATGAACCGAAAGGACTGACCTTCCAAAGATGCCCAGGTGATGGGGAGCATGGGAACGTTTTATCATCTTGAACACTAGTGGCAGTCAGAAATTCAGGTTGCTCTGGCGTAACCAGTGCATGAGAAGGTCGATTACACTGTGAATCTGCACAAATGATCATCTGTTGTGGGGATGGAGGTGGAACAGCAGAGCCTTGCCCCTTGGGTTGCAAAATTGGGCCTGATCTTTCTCTATAAAGCTCAGCTATTTCATGCTCTGTCCGTTCTTGTCCCAATTGGCTTCGCAGGGCTGTGGATTTCTCCTTGAGCTTCAACACTGCCACTTCAAGAACTGCTATGTCTGCCAAGAGTTCTTGGGCCTGCATAGCCCCCCAATCACTCCCATTGAGTCTTTGCCACTGAGGAACATGTGCTATAAGGCAAAGAACTATCTTCTTCCTATAAAATGGACAACAATCACTGGATAAGACTCTCACAGCAATAGGAAGATGGTACGGAAAGCTGGTCAAAGTTCCAGGGACATGTGCCACAGCAGTCTCCAACACTGAGTGCAACTCCAATTCCTCCTCTAGACGTTTATGCAACAATAGTACCTGCACAAAAAGGCCTTCATTTATGTGCAGATCAAGGGAGACAAAGACAGGAAAGGTTTACCAATAGGCAAGCACCTAAGGCTGTTCTAGAAAGACAACACTACGAGATTGCAGAGAAAAATCTAGAACATTTGAAACAAACCTTTTTGTCACTTCACCAAAATCAAAAGAAACACAAGAAGGATGGGTGCGGTCATAACCTTATGAGTGTCACTCACAAAGTGTCAGGCCATCACCTTCATCATGAATAGCACTGGCAAACTGACATGACTCCCCACTGACTTTGTTAGCTCCCAACGATGGCTCTAGATAAGTAAGCTATAGTCCACCCAATATTTTCAACAAACCATTACATCTGCATCCTGAGCTTCTGTCACATTTCTGGAAGCCATGGGAAGAAGAATCAGTCAAAATGTTGGCTAGCACTCAAGAGAGATAACTAATCCAAAACTGAAATATTATACTCATTAAAGCTGCAACAAGCTTGTGAAGATAACCTTCATTTCAGAACACCTAGAGACAAACAAGGGGTGCCAGGGCATAGATGAGAGAATTACTCACTTCCTCTTCCAAAGCAGAGCGCTGTACCAGTCTCTCAAATGTTTTTATGTTTTCATCAAGTCCTTCAGACTCACCATCCTGTCAGGTCACACTAACATCAGAAATTTCAGTAGAGAGGAACCACTCAATTCCAACCAGCTGGCCTTCACTTTTGAAAGCATTAGATCAATATGAGGGAGTCACCTCTAGGACTCTGATTACACAACCCTGATGATATCTGTGTATCTTCAGATCACTGGAACAGGACAAAATGGTTTGCTATTGAGAACAGAAGGTGACAGTAAATCCTTCAGTGATCTGCAGGCAGAAAAGCTTGTGGTTCAAAGTTGCTGTTCAAGTCCTACCTCTTCTTCCACTGAATGTCTATCCCTAAATTTGTCAACAAGGCGGACCCTTGCAGCTGAAAAGCGGCGACCCTTGTGTTTGTTACTTGCCTGTTTCTGTCTTGGACTGCATAGATGGCACAAACAGATTGTTGCCAGTAGTGTCAACTACATGATTGTGTCTGCCATCCTTTGCAACAAATTGATGTCAATCTTTCTCCAACTATAATACAGGTGTTCCTCTCATCTCAGTGATCACCAGCATCTCCAAATAGAAGGACATGATTGACAAATCTCTAACCTCTTGCTGTCAAACCTCCTGTCACCATGGCTTAGACACAACTCAAAGTCACGCACACGTGCACAGTTCCGAGAGACCATCTGAAACAGAGACAAAAGCTTGAAGAATGAGGCACAAATGTTCAATCTCAACAGTCCTCCATCTAAACATGGTGATTTTCAGCAATCCGAGTTGACGAGTTTCATTTAGGTGCATTTTTCATAGCACACTACAACAGACCAGCAGCATTGACTTTAAAGGATAGTGTCTCAAGAAACAGTTCTTGACTACAGAAGAAGCAGCTGAGAAAAGAATTCCAGTCATTCAATCAGACTAAAACTGCAACTTTCTCTACAACTGACACCTGCTACCTTGTCAACAAATGGTTGCTCAATTATGTGCACTGGCAGCATGATGAGAATCATACCCACTGCTCTGGAGCTACCTTTGATTGTCGCCTGTGTCGAGCCTGCTTACAATCTGTTTTCCACAGGATCTGCTCAAGCGCACAAGCCTATGATTGAGAAGAATCACAGAACATCAAACCCACAAGCCACATTATCCTTCTCTCAGCTGGATGCATGAAATCGATACCTACATTGCAAAACAGTTGGAGCTTGAGATAGCAAGTCTGAATGCAAGAAAGCAAAGTATCTCTCTATCTGGGCTTAGAGATACATTTTGCAAGCTTGCATACTTCACCAATCCAGAGAGAACAATGCATGCCAACAATGACACAACTCCAAAGAGACACAAAGAGAGACAGACAAGTCCTAGAATGAAAGAAATAGACATACAGGCCATCCAGGGAAGGATGGTCCATAGTATGTTTCCATAGCTTGGAGAGGGACAAACGGGTATGAGGCTCTCTCAAGAGAAGACTTGACAATAGTACTTTCTGCCTGATTGAGAGAGAGAGATAGTGCAGGGGAGGTGTCTCCAGACACAGCTCCTCTTGTTTTCGTATTGTATAGCATCTATGGTCCACACTGGTAACCTTGCCATGGCCGGGGAGAGTTTCACAGGCACACCCAAAACGAAACTGTAATTCTTACCTGTGCTTGGCGATCAGAAACTGAAATACTGTCGGTGGCAAAGGATCCAACTTCACTGGTAGCTTCGAAGGACGGTCCACACACTGGTGACGAGCTCCTGGTATTACCCTTGCCAGGTACCTTCTTCCCTTTCGACCCGATTATGGCTAAGTCCATTATGAATCCTCGTCTGATGTCTTCTTACGAACTACTGGCGCTCATGCAGCGAACGGGGATGCTTAGTGACGAAGAGCGTACCAACTGCCACTCCTCCTTGCTGCTGGATCGTCTTCTTCCTCTCTCGAGAATGAATCCAAAATGATCGCATTGGCTCCCGACAGAAAACAGACGTGACGATAGTGTGTTGCGGTATTGCAAATGGTTTGAACGCTTTTGTTGGAGGAACAGTTCGTCAGCAGAGTTTGAGAAGACTTACGAGAGCAGGACGCTAAGGCAATAATAAAGGAGAGGAGCAATAGAACGACAGAAGAAGCAATGACGCTTGAAAATGAGGAGTTGGAAGAGCTGTCAATCTGCAACGCACAAACGGATACGTTTTAGAGTCAAATTTCGTACTAGAGCTACAAGGAGATGAAGCATTGGTCGCAAACGAATGCAGAGGTTCACAACTCTAAGCTCCTCGTGATATGCAGACTAAGCCGGAGTAGCAGCAAATATAGATCCGTTTCCTTGCTTTTGTGACTTCCGGTAGCACGCCGCTTTCAAACTTCACAATGCGCCTGCTAAATTTTGAAGATTACAGGAAAACTCTCTGAAACGTACTATGAAGCTTTGTGTTTCTTTTAACTCCCCCGGCGCAATGCAGGCAACTTTGATAGCTCACAGAATACACGGAGGTTCAAAATGACTTGCAATCTCTCCAAAGATGTGAAGTGTTTCTGACAAATATTGACAATAATCTGCAATTCGTCTGTCGACTCTAACATATCTTGACTTATTAGAGAAGCTTCAGAAGGTGGCAATTCAAGAAGAGAAGCTGAAATCAAAACAATATCAGTGCACCAGCAGGACCAGCGGCCTTACAGACACACGCACGCTTTGAGAACAAAGATATTAAACAAAACAAAAGTTTCTCATTCGCTCTTGAAGAACAAAACAAACAAACTCCAAAAAGACTCGGCGACAAAAGAAGCCCGCTGCTCCTGCTTACCAGCAAGAAGAGATCATTCCTTCATTCTCCCGGAACAAAAAGTATACAAAAACGAATTGTAACAACAAAGAATCATTTCTGCACTGCTCGCATCAGCCTCTTCGTCGTCGCTAATCCAAAAAAGCTTCTACAACAGTACTCCAAAAACAAAAACTGGACTCAAAGATAATAACAAGTCTTCACAAGAAGTCTTGAAACTTTCATCTTTCCTACTCCAACTCCACATTGACAACTAATAAACAAAATCTCTTTGGTCATGGCAAAGCAAGAGACTACGACACAACACCAACAGAAAATGGAACCAGGAAAAAAAACAAACCTCCTCCTAATAACCACCAGCACAACACTTCCAGAACAGAACAGAAAAGCAAAAAATGCGAATCACTCAGAAACAGCAGCAGCAGAAGCAGGCCATTGTTCTCTTCACAACAACACAACAACAACAAGATGAAGCAGAAGGAAAAAGGCGGCATAATGATCGATCGTCATCAACTGAAGAATATTTTTGTTTCTTTTTTATACCTGGAAACGAAACTGGTTGTTTGTCCTCCTCCTCCTGCTCGCACGATCTCCGGTCTCTGGTTCTTGCGCTGTTTTCTCGCTCGTCGGCACGCATTCCGCAAGAGCCTGACGGCAGAGCATTGGGGGCGACGACGGCGACGATGGGAGGGAGGGAGGGAAGCAGACGACGACACTTGGGGCGTGAACCGGAACCACACCATTCCCCTAAAACTCCACTTAAAATCCCATAAACCCCACTCCAGAACGCCAAAGCCCACTTCAAAACCCAAAGGTCCACTACATAGCCAAGCAGCTCCAGAAGCTAAAGATCATGCTACTAGGTACCTACTAACCTACAACAATAGGTAGGTGGGTACCCTAGGGCCCTGTACCGCCACCAACTTACCTACCTACTGACCGTAATATTGTCATTTATTATTACTATTTCGTTATTATTTATTATTCCTCATAGTCTTTATTTTTATTTACTATTCATTTTTTATTAACAATATTATTGGCAATACCCTAGTATTACTAACTAAATTTTGGTAGTACCTTGGCAGCTTTTTCCACACTAATTAGAATTATTTGTAGGAATGTTGAAATTTTCCACCAAAAAAAATTCCCAAAGAACAAAATAGCGAATTTTTTGGATTTTTGTGTTTTTTTGTGTGGGGGGGGGGGGTGGGGGGGGGACATGGTACCTTTAAATTTAATTAATTAATTGGTGTATTTTGGGGGGGGAGATGGGTGGCCAAAGGTAATGAAAATAGCCTAGAATTAATTATTTCATCCATTCACAGAAATTCATTTATTACGTGAAGATCATATATTCTAGTAGCTGAGTTATTGCTCTCATTGATTGATGATGATTGGTTTTTCATGGATGAGATTTTTGCATTTCTAATTATTTTGGTTTCAATTCTGTGATGGAGCTGAAGTGGCCATCATCCATAAGATGATTTAGCCAAATTTGGCTACATACTTACTAGGTTTGAAAAGTAGAAAACAAACCAAAGAATCCTTCTATATTCTTGGCTACCTATGGGAACTAACTTATCATAAAAATCTGGCAATTTGGATTTATTTTTCTGTGAATTTGAGAGAATACAAATAGTGTTTAAAACAATAATTTTAGTCTATATTGGTATTTTCCTTGAAATTTGTGTACAAGAGGTGACAAGGTGGGTTTTTTTCTCTTTTTTCTTTTTTTGTTTGGCATCAAAATTTTGGCAAATTTAACCAATAATTAGCAAAATTAATCAAATTTACACTAGAAGAGGTGACAAGGTTGAGTTCTTTTAGAAGACAAGTGACTTGCATGGTATCCTTCCACAATGGTGGGATAGGCAAGATGCTTATTTTACTCTACAATAGGTTGGTTCTTAAAGGGGAGGAAGTAGTGTTTTTTTTTTCTCTCTTGAAAATTTTCTCAGCATCAAAATTTTGGCAAATTTTAACCAATAAAATTAGCAAAATTAGTCGAATTTACACCAGATGAGCAAAAAAATTACAAAATTTTCTCAATTTCTTTGTTGGAAAATGGTGAAATTTTGTCCAAAAAAAAAAAAAACACACTCACACATTGTACAACATGAGAAGATAGTTCACATGTCACAAATTAAAACATAAAAATGTGTGTTCAATATATTAACATGAAAATACATCTAAATACACAATGAAATGCAGGTGTGGTAAGACAAGTTAATAACCAAGCACCCTACCTATGGACTTGCACATGAGCGAAAACATGCTCACATATGTATAAAGCATTTTGGTACCACCATTGCTCTACATAATATAACACCATTCCTCTTGGAAACTCATAGAGTAGCTATGGTGGAAATAGTTCCCAACACTTGAACTGAATTGGGTTTCTTGGTAATATATTGGTTTAGGTGGAAACAAAAATTGCCTCCAAAGTTTCAATTCTTGTTGTGATCTACATATTACCATTGGAGATTGTTATTATTGACCCCAAAAAAAGTATTTAGACATGTTTTGGAATTTTTATTTTTATTTTTATTTTTCCCAAGAATTGAAGTGGGACCTATGGGGTCACCACTATTAAATTTAAAAAAACATAGAACACATTGGATGCTTTGGAATAAACATCATGTTGGGGGAGGGCAAATGTGGTTATTGAAATAATTGAAAATATGATTGGGAAATTTAAGAGAACACAACTAGGCAAACAACTTGAATAGGTACTTCATCAAGGGTTTGAGAAATTATTATTGAAATTATGTTCATAAAAATTATTATCAAATTGATTACCAATCTCCACTTTCTTTGCCATTATTCTTACCTCTTTTTCACATGCACTTAGGAAAACTTTCTTTCCAAAGTGAAATCAAATATACACACTCACATAAGAAAATGAGCATATTTAAAATTATCATAATTTTAAAGAAAATTAAAATGTTCATCAAAGTAAAATTTTAAAATATTAATGTCACTTTTCCTTTGGATGACTTTAGATGTTTTTCAAAGATTTTGATTAAAGATGTAATTTACATTTCTCATTTATTTTTCTATTAGAAATAATAATGACTTTGCCTTTGTACAATTATGATTCTAAATATTACATTACATTCTCCACCATTTTTAGTTGTTTAAGAATAATAATTTATGTAGTTTATTCATTTTTTATACTATATCAATTATAGGTATAAATAGTGAAAAGTAAGAGCTAATACAAGTGGGGCTGTTTCTGGTTTTGGTTCCATTTTTTGGTTATGAAAAATACTTTTGAAAATTTTAAACGGGCAGTCTAATGGTGACCAGACCAAGAAACCGAACTAACCACCATCGGTGGTAAGAACCACCAATTCCAGTTAGTGAGAACTAGATCTCAACCAATTTTTTTTTAAAAGGTAGCAAATGAATGAATGAATGGTGTGCATGAAAATGGATGAAAGCTAATTTATTTTTTCATTCATGTCAAGAATATAAATAATTTTATAATATGGGCTGGAAGCCTGAAAATTTATGTTTAATGTGCAAAAGTGCATTCTTTTTTTAAATTAAATATTCGTAACTAACAATTCTTGATTAATTTCCCACAAAAAAATGTATTATTTTAAACACTCATAATTCTTTCAATACTCACAGATGTTTTAAATGTTCATTTGAATTAATTATTTCAATACTACAAAATTTGTGCCACCTTGTATGAGATCAACACCAGTGTTTTTCTTTTTTTCTTTTTTTCCCCCTAATTTTGTGATGTAGCCAAGGTGGTGATCATTTGTAATCCAATTTAATTGAATTTGGCTATCAACAAGATATGAAAGGAAAAAATTTAACATTCTTATGTATTTTTGGCTACCTACTTGAACCATGTATAGAAAATCTGACTACTTTTTAAGATGTTTTCAAATTTTTTTTAAGAATTTGGTGATTTCTTTTTTAAAAGTCATAGAATTTGCGACAAAATTGTTCAAAACTGGTGCGAATTTTTGAGCCAAAAAAAAACCTCTTTTCTTTTTCTTTTTCTCCAATTTGGCAATTTAGCTGAGACAACAATCATCCATAAGCCAATCTAGCCAAATTTTTCTAGTAACAAAACATGAAAGAAAAAAAATCACATGTCCTTATATATTTTTGGCAACATACTTGAACCATGCATAAAAATTTTGCAAATTTTTAAGATTTAAGGGAAATTTTCTTTTAGATCTTCACCAATTTCTTTGAGACAAAAAATTTCACATGAAATTTAATTGGATGATACGATTGATCATGACAATCAACTTCAAACAAACCTTAGGCCCATTAACATGGTTTCATATTTTTCATATAAGTGTGATAGTTGTTGAATATAAAATGAGTTTAAATTGAATCAAAGATCTTATCAAGTAACAAAAAATTTACATGGAAAATATCAAACCCTTGAATGCTAATCCACTATATTATTTTATAATTAAGCTTTCAAAATCCACAAAAAATTTATTTGATGCCCACCATTAGTTTTAAGCTCATTGGGGGAATGTTGTCCATCAACCAATTGGCAATGAAAAATGGAAATAAAGTGAAATTTAAAAAGCAATATTTTTTAATTGATTAACACATTCATATCAATTTTGCATTGTTTGTGGTTCCTTAATAACTTTTCGATATGAATGTGTTAACCAATCTGTCAAAGCTTTGTATCATAATGTGTTGTTAGTGCACCCTTAATCAAATATTTAAATAGTCCCAAAGAACTCATGTGATAATTTGGGATTAGTCAAACGGTGCTTAAGTAATGATTAAATAATATTTTTAACAATATAAAATACTAGTTATAGTGCTCCAAAAAAAAATTTTAACATTTTATATTCATTGGATTATTTACAAATTTATTGAGCATCTTAAAACTTGCAATTAGACATTATTTTAATTATTTAAACCTTAGCAGTGGTTGCACATCAAGTGATTCTTTAATTTGTGAGTGTACTTTGAACAAATCAAGAAGGATAAGAACTACTTATACAAAAGATAAAACAAAACGTACAAGAAAATAAAGAAAATAAAATAGAATACAAAGCTATTATCAAAATATTTCATTTAAAGTGCTATTTTAATTGATTCCTAACTCCAAAACTAAGATCTTATGAATCAGTTTTAAATCACCTTTTGATGCACTTTGATTTAAAGTTAATTCAATTTACTTGACTTGTCCCAGCAGACTACATTCTTGACAAACGGTTTTTTTATACTATCCATGCAGTAGAGTCATCCGCAAAGTCTCATGATTAGGGAGTGAGAATGACCAGTTTCGACATAATAGGGCATCAAACTTGTAACTGGGAATGAAAACCTTACAAAGCAAAATAAACAAAGCAGTGAGAAAGAACCTCCTCCAGTGCAAAGAGTTTTTAGCACTTCTTAGGGTATTCTTTACTGGCTAAGACCATTTGGAGCAACTGTCGAGATCCGTAGATGAACTGGCTGAGCAAAAAAACACCTTAGAAAAATTCTCCGAGTGTTGTTGTATTTTACGAGGATTTATTTACACTTAAGATCGCAATCCATGTACGTAAGAACCCCATAATCTGTATATGCATGAAAATTGTGCGATATAGCCCTAAAAAGAAAATCAAGCCCATCATTTTTTTATTAAAAAATTAGCTATGAAAACGTTTTTCATGAATTGTAAAACTCAGATTCTGCATGCTTGCTGCATTACAAGGTCAATGAAACCTTTCAATGTGCTCATCACTCATAAATACAAAAGCCTGGCAAAAACCAAAAAAAAAAACAAAAAAAACAAAAAGGCTGAAAAATGCTCACTATTAAGTCATCTAGTGAATCATTTGTGCCCAGAAAACACCTGCTATCATTGGGGGGGGTTGAGAGCGGGGAGCTTTTTGGACCCTCCTTTGTAGCTTGTTACTAAGATCATCTCCAGTGGTGCTTAGTACCTGACCCTGAGAAAAGTATTTCTCAAATCCAAGTTTTAGTTAGTTTTTTTTTTCCCAATCCGGCTGATAAAACTGAAACTGGGGGTGCAAATAGGTGGGGAGACTATTAATAGCAACTCACCTGGACCAATCAAACTATCTACCCAATCAGAAACAAGAAGTAGTCAATAAATAAATACTATTGTTGTCTATTATTCATGTTCATACTTGAGACATCCCAAATTGTAAACCAAAATGGACATACCCAACCAAACACTTTCTTGTCTAAACATTACAAAACTTCCTCAATGCAACTTAACTCATCAAGGACTTTTCAACAATACCAAGAATGCTGCAACAAGAGATGTCAAGGTTGAGGTTGGAGACAAAACAAAAACATACCAAAAAAAAACAAACCAACCAACCAACAACCCTCCATAATGAATTGATATAGCATCTCCACCCACAGTGGTAAAAGGGCTCGTATATGCCAAATTTTCCATGAAGTAAGAAGGCATTTAAATAGTGTGAAACTCATTCAGGGCTAAAACTTTGATCACCCTAATTTTTTCAATTTGTAGAAAAATCACCGGATTCCATTGGAAGGGTTTTCATGAACCAACAATATTAGAAGGATGCTTAGATTTGGTCAAATCATCATCTTGTGGATGTTTGCCACTTCAACTACATCACAAAATTGTCAAATTAATAGAGTAATAATAAATTGCAATAAAATGATAATTTGAAGGAAGTGAACAAACAATTGGGGATAGACTAAGCTGTGTAAATGCAGATGGAAATTTAAAAGCCCATTTCCTTCCACAACTTGCTTGGTGCTACTCGTGATGGGTTTAGGTCTTATGTTACTTTGATTTTTCCTCTTAGGGCTCCGCATTGTAGGATTGATGCTTTCAGGTGTTGTCCATTGTTTGGACTTCGATCATTTTATTTTTTTTCTTCTCTTGTTCCTTTGCTTCAATGTTTTTCCTTTATTTATTTGGGCTCCATGTTGTTGTGTACTCCCAGCAACCATTACCCACATAGAAAGGAAGGCAAGAGCAAGATACACAACAAAAAACGACTTCAAAATAAAATTTTGTCTATGATGAATTATAATTCAGAATGACTCTGAAATTGTCATAGTGACAATCACCAGAATACCCATCCTGCCTAAACCAGTTCCAATGAAACATCGGAATTTATTTAGTTATTTACTTATTATATATTTGGAATTAGGCGAAGAAGGAATTGCAGGGAGCAGATCTAGTAGGTCTAGTAGGGTTTAGGGTTTAGTAGGTGGAGTTGGTGATCAGATCCTGATAATGGAATTCCAGACCCCACCAGAGAAGAGAGAGTTCAGACTTCAGACATCCCATTGACTTTACAGACAATAATAAGAATAATAATAATAATCATCGTCGTCATCAACAACGACAAGCCAAAACTTTAGCTGCAAACAGTGGCAGCCTTTTTTTTCTTTTCTTTTCTTTCTCTTATCATCAGCGAAATTTTGTAAAAAATTTTAAAATAAAAATCTAGAATTAAAAATTAAAAATTAAAAAATGAAGGGATTTTGGAAGTTTTCAATCGCCAGAAATGAGACCAAAACAAAACAAAAAAATCAGAATTTTTGGATTTTTTAATTTGGATTTTCGTGTACAGAAAAACACATATATCAGCATGATTAAAGATTTGTACTTCATACCTGGTTTATAGCCAGACGTGGTTAAAATCTTCCTATGGATGATTGTCATTTTTTTTCACTCAACAATGGATAAATTTCTCCCCTACTGTATTAGAGCACATCTATGGGTAACAGTGAAAAGGCCTGTACATTGTACTTTGGATGAAGTACAACTTTCAAATTGTGTGAAAAATGCATTTTCCGTTACAAAAATTGATTGCTTTTGATTGGCTATTCATAATGCTTTGCCCAAGAGATGGCATTTAAATCAGCAATTTTTTGGGGAATTTATTTATTTATTTATTTATTTGTATATAAATAATATCCAAAGTGGCAATCAACCTCAGAAAGATTTAGCCAAACTTGTTACAAATCTTTAATTGTCCTTCTACATTTTTGGCTACACAAAGAAAAACAATTCAAATATAGAAATCTGCAGATTTATTTTTTTTAAATCCTTTTCCCCTTATTTTTTGGTGATTGAGAATTTCCAAAAATCAAATCATTTTTTCATTTCTTAATTTTTAATTTCTCTTTCTGGCAAAAGTTTACCCATTTTTTAAAAAAGGCTATTTTAAATAAATAGTCAGTCCCCTCTTATTGTCCAATTTTTCCAATTTACATGAGTGGGACTAGGGAAACAATTAACCTTGTAGCCTATATTATGCAATAAACACTGGTAGAAGCCCAAATATGTTAAGGGGTTTAGATTTTTCCGTGGCCAAATGGCTAAACATCTAACCAATGTTGGGTGGGTATCATTACAAAGGGTTGACACCCGATGGTTCTCAGGCCGGTTTTCATAACGAAAAATCAATGGGCATCACATTGAGTGATACCCAGATCAACGGCATGATACCCACATCAAGAATCATCTTGTTGATTCTCACTCAAGTGAGAACCGGTCCCATGTGACCAAAAATAAAATAAAATGTTGATACATGGATTTTTTTTTTTTAATTTAGAAAATAGACTTGAAAAATTGCTTCTTACAAAGCAAGACAATCTCTTTAAATTTTAAAAAAAGCCTCAAGCATTTTCACACAGGAGAATAGAGTAAAATATTTCTATATTTTGGGTCCAAGTAAGTAGCCAAAAACATAAAACAAGGATTAAAAATTTTGTACTTTCATATATGGTTGATAGCCAAATCTGGCTAAACCTTCTCATGGATGATCGTCACTTTTGCTAAATCTTCTTCTGGATTGATTGTCATTTTGGCTACATCACAAAATTCATTAAAAAAAAGGAAAAAACACTGGTCTAAACTCTAAACACCCATACTCTCAAATTAGCTGAACTAGTGTCATCATACTGCCGAAACAATTCAGCCAGGTTACTGACCTAAACTCATCATTGTGCCCTAAACTTTATGGACCTAAACTCATCATTGTGCCCTAATTTTACGGACCTAAAACTCATTATTGTGCCCTAAATTTTACAGACCTAAACGCATCATTGTGCCCTAATTTTATGAACCTAAAACTCATCATTGTGCCCTAAATTTTACGGACCTAAACGCATCATTGTGCCCTAATTTTACGGACCTAAAACTCATCATTGTGCCCTAAATTTTACGGACCTAAATGCATCATTGTGCCCTAATTTTACGGACCTAAAACTCATCATTGTGCCCTAATTTTACAGGGCCTGCAATGGCAAGGTTTTTGAGTGACAACAGCTTTCCGGATGTCAACCTTGAGATCCAAATCATAGTTTCTGGGCACGAACATAACATGAGCAAAGATTTTGTTTTGTATGGCAGTTTTTTCCAGCAATTGAATGATCGACGGCTAACCTCTGATCACACCGGAGAGTTATCAGTAAAGTACCCCAAACTGGGGACAAGTGGTACCCAGTTTCGGCCCCAGTTTGGGCGAAACTGGCAACAAAATGAGAACTCAAGATGGATGAACACAAGGAACCAAATTAGATTCGCCCAAACTGGAAACGAAATGAGAACTCAAGAACGATGAACACAAGGAACCAAATTAGTTTTCTCACATATTACTTTCCTCAGGTCCGTCTCACCCCTAGTTTTGGATTTGCCTTCGTCCAGCCTTGTTGGATGGAATAAGATCAATTGGAATAAGATCCTGCAAATCTTCTGAACTGATACCCAGTTTCATGAAACGGTACCCAAATTTCCCAACTGAATTACCAAGGTTCTACTATGGGTTTACCCATCCTGTAAACCATCATACTTGCACCTCACACTAATTAAGTAACTACCTATATAAATGGGAAGTATCTTAGGTAACTAAGTAGGCAATGTAAGTGGTTACTATGTAAGGAGCTAAACCCTAGTTTCATGGGTGTTATGTTTTATGCCTTTCGGTTAGCTCTCATCAAATCTCCTGGTGTGCTTGGTTTGCTCTTGTCGGGCCGCCTGGTGTTTCCCCTAGGGTTAACACACACCTTCAGCCTCTAGCCACTTGTATTTTGCCTTTGTTTAACCACGGTGGGGACTTTCAATTACTATGTAGGTAGGTAAGTAGTAGGTACGGCACTTGGTGGCTATTAGGTAGGTAGATACATGTGAATGGATAGTGCATAGGTCACCACCATGGTTAGCTATGGGGCAATAGGAATACAATGAACTTAACTTGAGATTGAGAGTAGAAGAATGCAATATTAGTAGTAGAGTTATCCTTAAAAGTCACTGGTTTTTGGGCCGTAGTTTGACCTGTAATCCCTCTTTTATCCTCAATTTTCTGTGTAATAACTGTAAAGTGAGCGAAACTGGGTATCACTTAATGAAACTGGGTATCAGTTCACAAGAATTGTAGGATTTGTTTTGTTCAGACAAGAGTTTATCCAACCCCAAAAAATATGAGGTGCATTGAAAGCACACAGGTAAAGCGAATCCAAAACTAGGGGTGAAACTCCTGCGAGGACCAATTTAGGTGCCAAAACTAGTTTGATCCCCTCTTTTTTTTTCTATTTTTAAATTTTTGTCTTGTGTACCATTTTCATCCTGACTTTTCATTTTGTCCCCAGTTTTGGTGAAACTGGGGGGGTCTAGTATGCCCAGCTTGGCGGACATTACAGATAACTCTAATATTGTATATAGATTTTCATCTTTTTTTTCTTTTTTATTGTTGACTTTGTATGCAAGTTTATGCACCAAATTCTTGATGGGTCTTCAAAGCATAGGCATCATCATAACTCTCCATCTCACCATGGTTCAAACCCAATAGGAACTAGGTAGTAGGACAACTGAGGAAGGTAGTAGTAGGTAGTAGGTAGTTCAGTTACAAATGTAGGTAAATAATTGAACAAAAAAGAATTCTGCATATTTGAATTGCATGCTAGACATGCAATCAAAATCCATCAGGCAAGCAAAGCTAATGGATGTACACATGCAAATCCGAGCAATCAAAACAAACAAGTCCCCACATAATAGCTCTCAATGCTCCAAATACCATAGCACCTTTTCAGGTTCAACATCTTGCTGCCAAATAATTATTTTATTTTGAAATTTTGACTTTGGCACCAAACAACAAACAAATTGAATTTTTGAAAAAAAATTATTTAAATTAAAAAATATTTGACAACAGCCTGAAATCGCTTATAAAGTACATGCAATAATATACATATTAAAACTCTAAAACTACCTTCTAACAACTTTTTGAATCTTATGAAATTTCAGCATCAATAAATAATAATGTTTAAAAATTCATAGCAAGAAGGGAGCTTAATTTTTCTAAATTTTCGAAATTTTAAAAATATAATATAATTTTTGCCGAACCTGAAAAGGTACTAACGATGATAATAATAAGCTAATATTTGGAGTATCCAGCTCACCACCATTATGCTTATTAGACTCGATGAATAATAGCATGGCGTCTAGTAGATCCCATATGGTGGGATGTTCAAAACCCTAAACCCCCCCAACCCACAATGTATAATAGCATGTCAGTGCAATGAGCGACCTGCATGCACAAAAACTCAACATTGTTGTGATGTGCTCCTCCTACAAGGTCGGTGTGTAAAGAAAAGTTGATAAAGAAAAGGAAGAAGATCATTTTTAATTTTTGAAGTTTCCAAAATTTTAATTATAATTCCAAAAGAATTCTTTTGAGAAAATTAAACTTTTTTTGAAAATTTTCAGGCGAATCTAAAAATATTTTTATTTTTATTTTTATTTTTGTTGAACCTGTTATTCAAGTACTAGTAATAGCATATTTATTTGGGATGGATACGGAGCTGCCTGCAGCTTGTAAGGTACAAAAAGGGTATTTTGCATGAGTGTAGGAATTGCCTGCAAATAAAAAACCCTTTTTTGTACCATTGCCATGCAATAAAAAACTCATTTGTTGAATGTTTTGAAAACCAGCTGCAGTCGAAGGTGGTCCCTATATCTGAACCGACCACCAGTGCTTTCTTTGAAAAAAGAGAGAACCGCACAACATGGGTACGTAAGGTGGTGATGCAGGTAAATAGAACTAAATTTTTCATGCAAATCACCAATCAAATGGCAGCAATCATAAGAGAGAGGCAGGTGGTTGGTTGATGAAATAAGTGCATGAAGAGAAGGACCCAATGATGAAAAGAATGAAGATGAACGGAAAATGTATAGAAATCAGCCTCTTTTATATATACTAGTGTGGCTTGTGCTTTGGCCCAAGTGTTACCACATCCTCGACTGATTTTTCCTTTCAAAACCTGGTTTTTTGGAATTTATTTGAATTTCCAGTCGCAGAAATCACTTAATAATCAATCTCTCCCACATTTTGAGTCCAAATCTTACCATATAAATTCCATTAAGTCCTGCTCATCAAGATCCTTCCAACAACCCCTAAGGCACATTCCAATTCCTCCAAAATTTTCAGCTACTATTTAATTTAGTTTTTCGTGAAGAAATCATTCAATATTCAAGATTTTTTGCATCGCAAATCCAAATGTCATGGAACCAAGCCCATGCACCCCTCCTCGTTGAGAGCTTTCCAAAGACACCAACCAAGAACACAATCTGAAGCATCTTGGTTCAGTGAGTCTCATAGCTACAAAACAAAACAAATTACCTTGGTAAACTGGCCAGTGATCGAACACTTAAGCTCTCAGGGCAGGCCGGATCGAAGGGAAGGGCTTTGTTGTTTTTGATGTCCAAACAAAACTTGAATCTTTCTTGATGTATCTAACACACTCAAAATTGTCAAAAATGAAATGAAATTGAGAAAAGTATTACCCCTCAAAGTAGAGGGGGTCAAGAACTCAAAAAAAAAACACCACCAAACGCTACAAAGGCTTGTTCCCGAACACACAAAAAATTCCTTGTATGTTGCTCTGATTCTATTAGAGTTTGTAGGTGATTTGTAGAACTTCAGGTGACGTTCCTATAGCATTTTAAATTGTTTAGAATTAATAAGAAATAAGAAAGTTATGAAGTTTGAAAGTAAGAGGAGTCGAAATGAAGAATTTTTTTTTTTAATGTGTTTTACAATTCCAAAAAACGTATTTTCTTTACAGCTCTTTTTGGGCTGGTCACTTGGCTTTGCATTTTCAAAGATGATTTGTAAAGCTTTTAGAAGGCTCTCATATACAAATGACTCCAAATGGAGAAGAATTGAGAAAGATCTGCCAAAGTGTTCGGTCATAGGCAGGTGATCAGTGATGGGCTGGTTTACCCTAGATAGATATATATACATTTTTTTTTAAAGTGAAATTAAAGATTAAACATTTGAAAATGAAATGATTTTAAAGGTTTTTAATGGCCTGAAGTGAGGGGGAAAAAATAAGTAAAAATTGTCAAATTTTTATATTTGGTTTTCAGTGTGTAGCCAAAAATAGAGAAGGATGATTAAAGATTTGTACTTCATATCATCCTTAGCAAGATTTTGTTCTTCATATACGCTATGGATGATGGTCACTTCGACTACCAACAAAACTACCTTCAACAAAATATGGATAGAAATGAAATCTGAATGGGTAATAAATTTGGTGATATAGAAAATGTGTGTTTCTGAAAATGTCAGGTTGTTGGTGGATATGTAGCTCTAAAGCCAATATACACAATTAGGGTTTAGGGAGAGAATTTTGATTAATGTGTTCTTTTTTTCATCAAAATTTTGTGATGTAGCCATAATTGCAATCTTCATTAACAATATGATAGATACATTCAATTATAAACTAGATTTGAAAGGAAAAATTTTAAGCTTCTATGTAATTAGCCTTACAAAACATAGATGAGGCCATAGAGGACATGAGCACACCAACATAAACCTTATTGTCCAAGTGATATGAATTTGTTTTCCAAATGTGAAGACCTTACAAGATATTTCTAGTGTAGTTGGAGTGGGGGCCTTATAGCCCATAATTTTCCTGCATGAAGGGCAGGCATTTGAAATTTTATGTAATGCCCGCAGCAGCGGGTTTTTCAGAACACCCACTTTTATTTTTATTTTATTTTTTTATTTTATTTTTTCCTTTTTGTGTGAGACCTGACAAGTATCAAATAAATTTTTTAAAATTGGGTAAGGTCTTTACACGCAGTAGAGTGGGCTGGACATTTAAAAACCTTTGGGATAGCCCTTAAAATATAACAGGAAACTTTGAAATTTTGGCATTTGCCCAATTGGGTATGTGTATAATAAGTTCAATGTAGGATAAACGGTAAGTGTTAGCCCATATTTATACATTCCTTTTAAATATGAAACATTTTGGCAATTCACCTAAGTTGCTATTACCAGGATTTGATAATTTGTCAAATCCTACTGGGATTTTAAATGGGTATGAATGATGGAAATTTAAACTATATTTTTGTTTTCTTTTGTTTTCTTTTTTTCCTGCTTGTTTGGTTCTTTCTACAAGCTTTTGGACAGTTTGTTGATTGGGTCATTGACATGCATTAAGCATTTACATCATGAGCATCTGTCTAACATGATCATTGTCGGGTTCCCTACTATTTAGGGTGTAAGTGTTGTTACAGTTTTATCAGAAGTCAGAAAAAAAATTTGACAAGTGAAGCTTTTTGGATCCAACCTTGGATGATAGCACTTGGGTGATGGTCGGTCGCACATGAACTTGATTATTCAGCTTTGCTACTATCTCTCATCATCCATTGCTTGATTTTGGCAGAGGTTTGCGCCAAAAAAATTTGAGTGCTTGTGCATGTGTGTGTGTATAAATAAATGTTTGAATCCAATGGGTTGGTTTTGTAATGCAAAAGAATAATGATCAAAACTTCTGGGACCCAGATTGCTTGCTTGCTCGCATTCATGCATTACAGAGGTGCCAAGCACATTTTGGAGTTTGTAACTTTCCAGCCCACAATTCTGCAGGTAGCTTCTTCTGTAGTCATTGACTTCTTTACAGAGATACACATACACAGACTTTGCCTGTCCTTTTTCCCCCTAAAAGACTGGACAATAGAGTTTGAGCGATCAGTTTCGGCATCATAGGCCAGCAAACGTGTAACTGGGAATGAAAGCTTTATAAAACAAAATACTGAGATCCCAAACTAGTTTTTCCACCAATTTTGGAGGTAAACTCAGTTTCATCATGGCCTTCCTTTTTCCTGAGCGCCTCCACCGCTGCTACATATATTTTCATTGCTCCTGCCTGTACAACTGCTCTAATTACTCTCGAACCTTGTGCATTAAATGCTGAGTTTCGGCATTTTGTACTGAGATTTAATAAAATTTCATTACTTTTTGGATACCACTGAAAGAGGGGATAGGGGGTGAAAGCAGGCCCAAAGACAGGGTGACTTTGCAGATAACTCTACTGTCCCAAGGATTTCAACACTAGGGACAACATAGTATGACATTCTTCCAAATGTCAGAGTGACCCAAGACAGGGGCTCCCCAGACTCAAGAGTACATTATAATTGATGAAACCCTGGTAAACATCATTAAACGAAGCAACCTGCAAAGATGAAGGGGAAAAAAAAAAGAGGACCCAAATCCGAGGCAGAAGGACAATACCAGTGTTGGAATGGTATATAGGTTGCACTCGGATATCAACTCGGGTATCAACATGAGTATGACAATACTCAACCAATCGGGTATGGTTTTTTCATCATACTGTGGTTAAGATCATACTGCCATGGTATGTGAAAATTGAATACCTCAACTCATATCAGATCTGACTGATAGCAACATTTTAGGTATCTTGATTTATATTCATAGACAACTATTTATGAGTATCGATGTCATGGTATGAGTATCAACATATTTAGGGTGTAAGGTATGAGTTGTAAATTGTAAGCTATGTTGTTCTTTAACATGGCGGGAAGTTGTTACATTATAGTTGAGGGCGACTCTTCAATGTGGATCACATGGTGCAAAAATTGAACTTGGAAATCTAACATTACAAAGAAGAAATAAGTCCTCTAGGTGCCTCAATGCACATGGGTCCTTGTTCCATAAGCTTAATAGGAATATCTACAGTGGAAAATTAGAAAACAAACATTGTTAACTACTACCACTCACAATATTTTTCATTCTTCATGTTTTGAATTCAATATTCTCCCAAAATGTCGATTTGTGTGTGCATCATTTTGATCATATGGTGGTTGGTGTCACTATTGTGGTACTCACTCACTACCTTACCCTAGTGATGTTGGCAATCATGGTGCTTGAGTTGTAAGTCATCAACTAGTTTCAAAATTTATGCATGGGCTTTTAAGTTTTAGTTTTTAGGAGTATTGTTCACAAGTCAAATTTGGGTACATGGTGAAATGGATCCTACAAGGGAGGTCATCACAACTAATGAGTTTTGGGATGTTGAAGGGTTAGTCACATGACTTAAAAAGAACTTCACATTTCAAACTTCAAAGACTCGAATGGAGGTCCTATCTGTTAAGGAAGAAGCAATCTAGATAATGCAATTACAATAGTTAAAGGCAAACTTGAAGTTTTGGTTCACAAACCACCGCACTGCCATAGTGTGAGCTTTCTTTGTCTTAAATAACCTTCTTGAAAAAGTTTTGTTGGGGGCACTACAAACCATGAAATGCCCTATTTGCCACATCACAAAATAGGTTCAAAGTTCAAATAACACCACTTGTGAATGCAAAGGCCTTCTCACCTACAATCGAAAGCATGGCATCACCTCCATGAAGAAACACATTGACAATGAACACGAAGCCATTGTTGCCAAGTATGCTTTGCATCATAAAATGAAGATGAAGTTTTCGATTTGGGTCATGAGAAGAGTAAGAAGTGCAAACAAGTTACACCTTTTGTAATGTTTGTGGAAAATCAAATTTGCCTCCAAGAAAATTGAAGGCCCTTGTGAAAACCAAGTTTGCTTCAAAAGTTATATTTTTCCAAGAGACATTGGAGTATGCCCATGCCACCACAATTTGTTACAATTGTCAATTTGCATTTACAGGCCTATGTTTCATCTGGTCTAACTTGGGCTATTGCAAGGGCAATGAATGCAATCTTGAACCCGATTGTTAAACAATGTGTTCTCAACTAGACTAAAGGTAACTAGTTGTTGTCCAATGTTCTCTATGCTACAATTTCCATTGTAGCATTAAACTTCAAGTTGAATACAATTTTAGGGCATCTATTTTTCCTCCTCTAATTTGTGGAAAGTTTGATGTAGAGCTGGAAATCTTATAGGTTGAGATGGTAGCAAAAAATTTACGTGTCTTGTAACCTTTTCTTGCATTTTGCATTCAATTTGATGTAACCATGGCCCATAACATGATGGCATTCATGTTAGACCTTAGATATACTTGGGCTTAAAATGTGTGGTAGACCCGATTGGGAAGGATAGAGCTTGAGTTTTAGTGGAGGAGTTTGACAAAAAAAATTGGTTTCAATTTTAATTGTGGTCTTCAAGTCCCTTAATCCTAGCCACCCACAAACACCTCTTCTAGATCCACTTGTTCCTAATGATTTGTTGTTTGGTGAACCAACATCCACAAAAGAAGCAATGAAAACTTGCTAAAATCTGAGTTGTTTTTATTTTGTTAGATTGTGATTTCAAAGGAGGATTTGCAAAGTCCTCTTGTTTGGTGGAAGACACATGAATCCCAATTCCCAAATGTTGGATTTTTGGCAAGACAAATCCTTGGAATTCTAGGAAGCCAAATCGAAATTGAGTGCATGTTTAGCATTGTAGGTGTTTAGACTAGTTTATAGCACTATCGATTGGGTCTTGATAATTTGGATGCCTTGGTGATGATTTACAAAAATTGGCCTAACAATGCATGGACAGATTGCAAACTCAATGAAGAAGGCATCATGAATTTTTTTGTGCAAAAAACAAACTACTTGATGAACATGGGAAAAAACTTCATGAACAAGGCTACTTTGAGGATGAGTAAAAAAACCTTGTGATTTCATGTTCTTTCAAGTTGGAAATCCTCTCCTAGTGCTTCTGTTGGTTACTTGTTACATCCTCTTTTTTTTATTAACTTTGATTTTTTTTTCCATCTCAAGGGACTTGACTATGTTATTTTAAGATTTCATGATTTTGTTTGGCCCCATGAACCTTTGATCAATGTATACATTGTTGTAGGTTTTTGGACCTTTGCTAATCAAATATTTGGCAATGCTCTAGTTGGTTAACTTACTTGATCCATTAAATGAACATTTTTTTTTCCAAATTTGTAACACATTGAGGCTTTGATATGATGTCTCATACAATTGTGATAATTATGGGACCTCATCAAATCAAAATAATTTTTAGTGCTTGTGTTTGTACTTGGTACCATGTTTTTTGTTTCATCAAGTGATGATTTTTTTAAACTTGGGACTTATGAACTTGCAAATTAATTTTTGTGTTTAATTATGTTTCATTGAGCTTTAGCCTTTAATTAATGATGTATTAATAATGAATTTGGGACCTCTTTAAATCAATTTTGTTGTAATGCCTATTGTTGGTTACTTTATATGATTTATCAAATAATGGATTTTTTTCCAACTTGGGACCTACTCACACAAATTGATTTGATTAATTTTATGTTTCGTAGCCTTTGCCTTTGATCAATGATGCATTAGTGATGAATATAAAACCTCTTCAAATCAAAATTGTCATAATATATTTTGCTAGTTATTGTATATGACTTATCAAGTGATGGTTTTTTTTTTTTTCCAACTGGGGATCTACATGTGTAGATGAATTTTATTAAATTTACGCCTTTTATAATATTAAAAATATTAATCTTTTCCAACTTGGCAACTTTAACCTTTGATTAATGATGCATTTGTGATGATTTTGGGACATTTGCAAATCAATTTTGTTGTGACCAATGTTTTGTTGGTTTTTTTAGGGGTTCATCAAGGATTTTCAACTTATGCAAAAAGTTGCACTTTTTTGTGGCATCACACATTAAATCAACATATTCATATTGATACTATGTATCCCTTTAGTATCACACATTTCAATACCATGATACTCATACCATTGTATGAATTTTAAACTTTGTACATATTGATACCACCTAATATGAATTTTTGTATTTTTGTCCCAATACCTATACTACCATGGTATATGAATTTCAAAAAAAATCAATAACCCATACCAGATGGGTATGTTAAAAATCCAATACTAGTCCAACATTTGACAATACCCAAAGTGGGTCACTAAAGGGTAAAGGAACAAATCATATTCCAAAACCTCCTTCCACCAATTTCACAAAACATATCAGAAAAAACACATTATAATTCATTAAAGAAACATTCATCTACCTGATCAAAAGGTGAACATACTTCTATATGAGGAGGAATTTTATATTCAAGTTTTATGAAATGCATCCATTATAACTTAGATATGTGCAAGGTAAATTCCAAACATTAGAAACCAAGTAATAAAGGCACCCCCATCGATCATGATAAAAAAATATTGCAAATAGGTAGGTACACATGGTCACAATATTGGACATAATAATGAGAAAAAGAAATTGAAGGAAAGTGGAATAAAAGCATATTTTTCCAGTTGTTTGGTGGGTAATTATTTAATGTCCATTATGAATATTTTTTCATTTCATAACAAAAATGAAAACTAGTTCTGTCATAAACTTAGTAAATGAAATAATTTTATAAATATAATGAGAACATTTTATTGATGAGTATATGAGTAATGGTGTATTGGTTTCATATGTTGTTGAATATAAGTGCTTTATATGAGAGAAAATAAGCTACCTATACAAGACACTAAATTGGCAAAATGTTAAGTTCATGTGCCACAATTTTTATTCACAAATTCAATTGTCCATAATCAAATTATTCACAATCCTTGCTCCTCAAGTTCTTAAACAAAGTTACAACATTACCACCACAATTATATTCAACTTAGTTCCAAACATACCACAAACTTCATACTAACATACATCCATGATATTGAAGAGGAAACTCC
>Ga0116229_10002788_pt1 | contig 28505 bp, 23 predicted proteins | sample S1TSphgellanicum_3_FD_87313 | JGI IMG/M metagenome (GOLD analysis project Ga0116229, IMG submission 87313) | Host-associated microbial communities from peat moss isolated from Minnesota, USA - S1T2_Fc - Sphagnum magellanicum MG | ecosystem: Host-associated > Plants > Peat moss > Unclassified...
CGTTCAGCAACTTGCCTTGAAGACTAAAGAGTTGTTAGAAAAGATCCGTAACGGGGGAGACATTGAAACAATTTCCGCTGAAGACGCCGTATCTACGGCTTGCGACTGGCTTTTTCATGAAGATATTCCCGTAAAATTGACCGAAAGTGCAAAAAGAAAAATCAGCTCTTTTCTCAAAGGTGACGTTTGGACCTCAATGACTACCGCGTGGCAGGATATATTTTTAATTGTGGATGAAGCACAACATGAACAAGATCAATCACCAGCAGAGAAAAAAATCACTGAACAAAATCAATCGGCAAATCAGGTACGATCAGTGGATACAAACTGGTAGATATTGACGAATTACTTCTGCACTGTCTTATGCACTGTCTTTCTGTCTTTTCTTTATGGGTAAAGAGTTCTCGTCATTTTCGTGTTTCTCTTGAGGCCAATTAGTTGATCCAAACCCACCATCACCACGCTCTCGATTCGAGACCTGTTCGTCGCGGAAAAGTAGAGGCGGCTTGTATTCCAGAATGATTTGCGCGAACGGTTTTTCTGGCATTACATGAGCGACAAACGCTGGTGTTACACCGTTGATGACTTTAGGAAAAATGATGTGTTGGTTGTTCGTGCACAATAGACTTAGACCCAACTTGATTTCACCCTTATAATCTTCATCGATTAGTCCGTGGTGAAGGGCGAAACAACCATCAGACCATGCACTGCTTCGCAGTTGTATCCGAGCGCAAACACCTTCCGGAAGATCAGGCTTCCAATATATTCCAGTAGGCAGTTTGGTGTGGCGTGGGAAACCAAGTGACGGAAACAAAATGTAGCCCGGTTGGTTCGATTGGAATTTTATGTCTAAGCCGGCCGATTTAGAGGTGGCACGAACAAGTTGCACTGGAGGCATGTGCAGCATCGCCTCTCTGCTCTGCTCATCTCCCACGTCGGTGAAAACTTGATTGTACGCTTTATCGAGGTCAAAAGGACGACAGTCAAAGTAGGAAGTCATTTTTTTATTTTTTACCAAGTTTCACTCTACTAGACACACACATTTATACACGATTTATATTGACAGTTAGAAGGCAGTCGTCGCTATCAGGCTTAGGACATTGTATATGCAGTTCAAAGGACGACGTGTTTGCACCGCCAATGTCGAAAAAGATAGGTTCATTGTCTCCACGCTGATAACGAATAAATGCCGTTGGTTGTTCGACAGCGTCGTTTACGACGTCTTTACCTTTCGCGATAACGGGTGCACGTGCTGTTGGAGTTGATTTTGCCTTTTTTTGAGGCGGACCATCGTCCATACGTATGTCCTTGCGAGGAGCGAGTTTCGGCGCCGCTGGTCTCTTCTTCGTCGCTGATGTTTTGCCATTTTCCACATCATAGTGTAGAGACCGGCTTACAGCGTCGATTGATGCCAGGGCGTCGAGGGCATCTCGCGTTTCATTGCCGTCGTCGTTTAAGCTAGCCATTTTTACAACATGGGCGTGGAGATGAAAATGTGGCGTGGCGCTGAGCTTTTTATTTGAGAGACGCAGGCTTAGATTAACGCACACAATGGTGAAGAACGGCGATTGTTCACACAACAGTTCGTCTGGGCGAAGTAGATAAAGATTGTGTCCGCTTTGTTTGCTGATACCAGATAGGGCGACGCAAAATTTTTGTCGTCTCGATGGTAGGTGTGGTGCAAAATGTGACTGTATCCATTGTTGGGACTTTTTATGAGACAGGTTAAGCGAGACGTGGAGTTTGCTAAAACGCTCCACTTCTTCTTCGAGTGTAGGCCATTCGTAATACCTAGTCAGTTCAGTAAGAGGTATACAGAAGAATTCCTCCACAGTATACGTTTTATTAGTCAAATCATCGACACAGTTTAGACATAGTGCAATTTCATTCGAATCAACCATTTTGAAACTATGATCGATATATTGTTAAGCCAAATCCATAGTGGTCGTTATCTGACCATTTTCGATTACATCGTCATCGTCGTTATCTTCATCTTTTTCGTCTTCACTAAACACCGACTGTTGCTTAGGCGTTTCTGCCACGGTTTTCGCGGGTCCCATCGTAGCCTTCTGCTTTTTTGGCGGAGGTTTCACTGTAGTCGAAGACCTCTTTTGTTCCTTTTTCGCAGGTGGCTTGTCATTCTTTTCGACAGGGACGTTGTCTAAAAATAAACTAAAATAAGGACGCGACGTTATCCAGATGGACGAATGTGTACCCTGTTTCCTCTTCTTCGCGGCTGTATCGACGGCACCAAAGCCCTTAATTTGCGTGATGATTGGAGCTGGCGACAACATGAAGCAAGCTAGATCGCTTTTACTGATTTGCTCCTTGGTCACACTTTGCTGTTTCCACGTTTTGATTGACCACTGTTTGGGCTTTACTATGGTGAAGGCTTTCCAAAAAGAGTCCGGTTTGTCGAGTTTGTCACCGTAGATAGTGTTGATTACCGACATTAGCGCGCAATGTCCCGGACACTTGCTCAAATCCGGCGCCACCATGGTACTTACAGACTGGACAAATTCTTGAATGAGTTCGCGTTCGCTAGGAGTTATGCTCTCGCAATTGATCGCCATGTAGTGCGCTAGATCGAGGCAACTCATCATTGTAAGCACGACTTGTGTTCCGTATGTCAATTTCTCTGTCGGTTTCTCGATCTTGTACACACTCAGCTTGTGACCGAGGTGGAAGTGAATGGGTGACTCGTCCACAGTTGTCAAGAGGTTGCGTGTAGGGAAAACTTTATTCGCTCTAAACTTCTCTAGTTCCTCGATGATGACAGCGCGTTCGTCTTCGTCGTCGCTTCCAATCAGCACAAACGATCTCAAAAGGATAAGCACCTGTGCCACGTTCTCGTCCCTCCAAAATGGAGGCAGTTTCGAATGTTCCTCTCCTTGGAGATACTGGTCAAGTTTTGCAAGATCGAGAGAGGTCGACTGCTTTCGCTCGTAAGCAAAGTACAGCGTGGACTGATATCTTGTATGCTCAGAAACGTCGCCTAACGCGTGCGCAATGAAGTTGTACCAGTAGAACGGGTGCGTCGACGCAAACGATGTTTCGTACATCTTCAAGAGCTGGTGAGCGGTCATTTGAGTCTTCGCTTTCGCATCTTTGAAAACTTTTCCCTTGTACTTCAACGCGATCGCCTTTGCTATTTCATTCTTGTGGCGATAGAAACTTTGTATGGAATCGATCAGGCAAGTGATCAGAGGAAACGACTCTGGGGCTAGATGAGGAAGGGTGAATGGATATCGAATTGCCGGATCGAGTTTTATATTCGTGTTGCAATTTGTGCAGCGCAAACATTCGTTGTTGAGCTTCTCCTTTCCATACACATAAGGATCGTTGAAGACGACTACTTTGGGGAGGGGCGCAATGTACGGTTCGATGTTCATTGAGGCTGAAAACCACGCGCTCAACGATTTCGCTTTACCCGCTGGCGTTGTTGTTTGTCCATTTTCAAGCTGTTGAAGCCACGGAGAAAGTGCGACAGCTGTGCTTTCAGTGCCTTCATCTTTGCACTCATGACGCTTGTGGCGTACGTTGATTGCATATTGACCATTTCTAGTTCCAGCGGCCCAAGCAAAAAGCGTTCCCGTTGAAAAGTAGTGATCGAAAGGATAATCGTTCGGATTCTTGTCGGGGAGCCAGATAGGATTAGCGTGGACAAATTTATCCTTCTGAACCTGAATTGCGCGTTCTTCGTTTAAGCGTACCGTTTTGTTTGTCAGTTGATCGGTAACATCAAACCAACCTCCCGCCCGGTGCGTTTCATCTCGCGTAAACTTCACATAGTAAGACCGGTCGTCGTATGGCGCGTTAGAGTCTTTGTCAACCTCATCGACAGAGTCAACTTGATCAGCGGACGCAAATAGACAACTCATTCTTACACGCGATAAACGTTTACCTGACACATTTTCCTTTATATATAACGTTCAAAAAGAGATAAGAGTTAAGCTGTCTGATAAGCGGCACACAATGGGAAGAGAGGTGTTGTCAAATCGCTACAAGTAAATTGTCCTGTAGCCGATGAATAGACATAGTTCGTCGTTGTTGGAGAGGTGCAGCACGTGCCGACTATACCGCCGTAAGTAAATGTCGTTGTGCAGGCGTCATTGTAAACAACCATGAATAGATAGCTGCCCGCACTAGGTAGACTTGCCATTATGGTGGAAACGACAATGGGGAATGCCGCAATCGTTGCGGGCGTATTCCACGACGCGTCGAGCTTCCAATTACTAGCAGCGTAATTTGCCGCACAAAAACTAGTAACGGTAAACTCAGTACCACTCCAAGGCAGTGTTGAAGGACTGGTAAAACCGAATATGCCACCGGCATAACCGGCCGCCATCGACGAATAAGCGATAGGACTGATAGCGGCTAGGAAATTTGCAATGTCGGTGTTGGCTGACATTCCACTCGCTATGGTGTTCACCGTTGTTTGGGTGTTTGCAGTGACGGTATCGATTGTTGTAGTTTGACCAGAGATTGCCGTAACAGCCGTCTGTAGTGTAGCTAGATTTGTTGTCAGCGTAGCAACGGCTGTAGACAGATCATTAACGTCTGTTGTCAAATGTGAAAGTGAATCCGTGACTTGTTCTACTCCCGCGGTGCTGAGAGTGCATGTAGCTGAACCGTGTACTTTTTGCGTATGTAGAAGACAGGCAACTGCACACAACAACACATGGGAATTCATGGTGATCCGTTTTCTTGATTCAGAAAAACACAGGTCGGTCGAGTCTGCTGTCCAACATCTACAAGGCATGAGATAACATTCGATATGGTATCTACTGTGTATATCCATAGAGAGTCATCTTGAGGTACTGGGCTTTCACCTGAACAATACGGTCCGACAATGAATTGACCGTAGGCAGTAATAGCGTTTGATTTACAATTTCTACATCCTACAACAACGGGGTATATGCTGGAAGTTGCCGAACACGCCAACATGAGATGGTTGAAGTAGTTTGTGTTGAGAGTTGAAGCGTCGTTTGGCCATTGATCAATAATCCACAGTTCTCCTCTTGTGAGGTTGCAATAAAAAATTGCATCAATATTGTTGGAACTGTTTAGGCCATTGTAGCCGACGTAAGTGTTTTGAGTACACTGCGCGGCTATTCCGTTCAGCGTTAGCCGGGTAATCTGTCCGGGCTGTGCTTGATTGCTTTCAAATCGATATTGCAGCTCGATCGAGTGATCCAATCTAGTCATTATTGCGTCTTGATCGTTGTTTACGGTGGCTGCAGTTTGTGCGGCTATAGCGGCAATTGAGTCTGGCGCAACTTCAACAAGAAGAAGATTTGGTTGTTTTCGCTCATCCCCCGTCGTTGGAAAGAAAAGAGATTGAATTGTAAATGATGTCAGCAAGGAAATAACCACGATATTTATCAGGCTCTCCATCGTTATTTCTGAAAAAAGAAAAAAATATATAAAAAAAAAAAAATGGCACGACGTATGTCTAAGAAAACGACACATAGACGTCGTCGAGTCGGACGTGGAGTGGCGGAAGCGTTAAATTTAGCTAAAGAGCTCGCTCCTCACGCGATCAATATTGGAAAGTCTGGAAAAGCCGCTTACGACTTGATTAAAAAAACCGGCAATCCGTTCAAGAAAGCAGCTACCGCAACTACAGCCTCTGGGCGATCACGAAGAAGGCATCACAAGAAATCTTATCGCCACAAGCGAGGACATGGTTTGTTTGGTCGTTCTGCACGCGTAGAAGCACGTGTTAATAAACGACACGGTTCAGGTGTGCCTTATCGTGCCGGTCGAGTTTCAAAGAAGAGAAGACGCGCGTAAGAAATGGCGGCCGCATTACTTCCTCTCGGAGCCGCTGCAGTTGGACGTGCTCTGGGAAAACGTAATGCGAATCAGATAAACTCTGCGCGTCATGGAGGAAGAATTGGAGGACGTATAAATACTTTCGCTGATCAACAAGTCACCGCTGACGGACCGTATTATCAAGGTCCGGTCAGTAATTATTTACAAGTCGGTGGTACGCCGGCTCTTACGGGGAACAGTGATCTCTTTACACCCGCGCAAAAGAGTCGTCCCTTTGCCAATCCGTTTGGCGATGAAGTCGATATTCCAAATCAGACGCCTCTTCGTCGAGTCCTTATCCGCGCGAATTTTATGCCGTGGGATCCAGAGGGTGATCAGACTTTTTGCTCTGGTTGGCGAAATAAAGTTTTGCTGCCAGCGTCGTCACTCAACAGCCTCAATCAAGTCATCTTCAATTTGTTCGGTCCTACGACACAATATCCGTACACTACGATCGACATGACAAACACGATGGTCGCTCTTTCGATCAATGTTCGATATAACTCAACTCCGACAGGTGTAGTATCGTTGCGAAATGGATGGCCCTTGCTAATGATCAATCAACTTACGATTACGAACGGACAGACGAAGTCCGTACAAACAAAGTACGATCAGCAGTGTGGCAATATGCTTCATCAACGTCTGCGAGCTGGTGATCATCAAAAGCTATTGTCTAATACGTATTGTCCGTTCGATGAAGGCTTAGTAGGATTTAGTCGCGAGTGGCAGACGTTGAACATCGTCCCGGTAGACAAGCAGTGGTGGAATTGGATTTATTCGATGGTTCAAGTGACACAACCAGGTGTAATTCCTTCGCCTACTACGTTGAATCAGATTTTCGCCCCGGGAGGAGCAGCTGACACAACACTCAAAGTGACGCGCTTGGCTTGTTGGGTACCGCTACAGTATCTAATCCCTGAGGCACAGTTTTCTACGTTTCTGAGTGCGACAATGAACACCGTTATTACGCTCAATTTGACGCAAGATGCGAGCGACGCGCTGTTGTATGCCGCGGCTGCAGATGCGGGCTCCGTTTCTCTACAGTTTGACACTGAGCGAACTTTCATGTTGCTAGACGCGTATCAAACGGGACCGGCCGCCAATAACGCCTATCTTGGACAGGCTAATTCGAGCGGTGTCGTGTATACTTCGAACCAGTATCGAGTGTCATGGAGTATGACGGGATTTACTGTGGGATCGACGCAATTCCAAGATCAGCTTAACTATAACAACTACGCGCAACTTTCGTACGGTGTGACGGCTAAATATTTGCCACAGGCGGGTACAGTACAGAAAGCAAACACGCGTTGGGAATTGGACGCGGGAATAGCAAACGACACGGCAGGAACACCTACGAACTGGATTGCCTATCAGCTGACGCGCGACAATTACACTCAGAGTTTCAATACGAAACTTACTATCGACTACTCGGGAGATGCGGCGTTGTTTGCGCAGTATCCTCAAGCTAGGAGGATGATGTTTATGTGGCGACAAACGCTGATGAACAATTATAACGTCTCGTCGGGGCTACCCTACCAAATTCCAATAAATGTTTGGAATTGGATGAGTCCGGCTTTTACGGGTCAACTTCCAGGAGGAAGCGTTGTAGAAATACCTCTTACACCAGCTGGATATCTTCGCACGACAGAGACCGGCGTTCAAGACGTGATTACAATGATGCTAGTCTTGAACTGCGATCACGCGCTCGGCGCTGGTGTAGCGAACATGCAGTTTGTGTGGTTTTGGCGTAATCGAGCGACAATCATGTTGAAGGACAATGTAGTGGCAATGGCGGACTGGCCTAACTTGACGAATACGAATGATTTGGCAATATCGACAAACCCCTACCCGACTTTGACTCAACAGCTTCTTGCGCAGGCTTCCGGCTAATGTGTTTAACATTTTATCAAACACTTTTTAACACGTCTTGTATATTTCTATTATTATTTGTATGTAATCATGTATCACGCTTGCGGTAAAGGATTGCCGTCTTCAATTTACGCGAAAAGAAGTGAATTAAGTGAAAAAGACATCTTCGACTTTTGGAAAAAACATAAAGTACCTCACTACCCAACCGTAATAACCCCTCAAGACGTCCAGAACGCGGTCGAGTCTGGTCATTTAATTGGACGTCACGCGCTTTACTACACAAAATATGAAGACGGTGCGGAGAATGAAAAACAACGAACTGAACACTGGTGCTGCCTATCTATGCCTGATCGTAAAGGCTTAGCATTTTTCGATCCCTACGGCCAAAATCCACTCAACAATGGGTCGTACGAAACACCGTTCTCGTCAATCACCGGGCAAGAGCTTAGTATAATAGAACAATGGAACGGTGACGACGACAACGACAATGAAGAACAGCGAGGACGGGGACGTCGGCGTTTGCGTAAGCGGAGACAACAACCACTTGATTTGTTTTTCTCTCACGGTGACTGTCAAGCGCCAGGCACGAACGTGTGTGGAGAGTATTGTGCATTGTTCGGTGCTAATGGTTTCGACTTGCGCACGTTTTATGACGCTTATCAGTTATATCCTATCGACACAATTCCCGATAGCAATATTCCTTTGTCGTCATGGGCTCTAGCGAGTATAAATGAGCCGACAAAGTTAACGGGGAATGAAGACGGTGCTATTCGCTATCAACAGTTAGACAACGACAATCGTATTCTTTCCGCTTTTAATTCTCTGAAGTAAAATGGAGTATATCTCGACACAATCGACCTTTGTTGGAGATGGTAAATGTCTTTTTCGCGATCAAGTGGGATATGAGGTTGGCGTCATATCACTACGCACTGCGTTTGACCAGGTGGAAGAGTTGAAGAAAAGTGATCTCCCATCCAAAAACCCGTATACACCAGAAGAAGTTTGCGTGAAACTCCGAGCCAGTTTTGCAAACTGGCTCGTTGAAAGTATGAAGTATCGAGGAGCGTGGAAGAGTGTCGCCGTTGTCGACAGGTTTCAATTTCACATTGTCGACGGCTTGCCGGGTGCCGGAAAAAGCTACCACTGCAAAAAGTTTTTCAAAGATTTGGTCGAGCAACATCTAGATTCGAAAAAGCCGGCGACTATGTTTTCTAAAGTGGCTGAAGTATACGATGTGTTCGAAGAAACGGGCTTTTTCGAAAAAATTCGGTCAAAGGATCCATATCTCATGTGTTACGAAATGCTTGTGGCAATCGACTATTTCAAACGGATTCACTCGTGTATGGCGCTTTCAGTGAGGATGGAAGAGTTGGGCTTTCAACCAACCTACAAACATGTCATCATTGTGGATGGGGGTCCTCAGCGAGCTAACGCTTTTTTTTCCTGGCAAGAAGGAAAAGATATAGCGGGATTTGACGAAATTTGCCACTTATGGTCTGAGCTTTTTCGGGAGCAGACGGTGTCTTATCTTTTTGCATGTCCGTGGGAACGACGCGTCGAGCAACTCGTTTGTCGAGCGGAAAACAAACCGATTCGTCAATGGGAAGTTGAATCCTGGGGACAAGATAAGGAAGCTATGGAAAAGTTGGAGCAAGCAATGAAACGCAATTTGGGAAAGCTCAACAAAAAGGGAACTGACGATGTGATTCGTGTCGTTAGAGTTATCGAAGATGAGAAACTCAGTTTTGCAGAGAAGGCGATACGTATATTCACAACACAAGTGTTTGAAAGTGTTATCCGGGATAAAGTGGAATCATTCACCAGTGAGGTAGGTTGGTGGAGAGTAGCCATTAAAATGGGTAATGACTCTAGAACTCGTCGTGAGTGTGAAATGTTTATTTTTAACAAGAGCTGGCCTAGTGTCCAGTTTAAGGACCGTTTGAAAATTATTCAGGGCGCTTTTCACTCTCGTTTTTCTGTAGGTGGTGCGAGCGTAGTACCTCAGTCTGACGAGCACGTTTCGGTCACTATCTTGCGTGTGATCGCTCTAAATGGTGGTCTCTTTGACGATGATTTGCAGTGGCAATTTCAGAATATGGACAGGAACATTTCTCTATTCTCATCATCTGGTTATTGTGGTGCATGGGTAGCCTACGCTAACAAAGAAGTGAATGCTGTATTGTCTTCGTTATCTTTGTCTGACAAGTGATTGGCGCGTGCGTGCCACATGATAAGTGACTATATAAGTAAACGGTTTCTTATGCTTTTCGTCTTCTTTAAGTCATGCCTCGTCGTACGCCCTCGTTTATACAGTTTAAACAAATTGGAAAAAAAGTAATAAACGGTGTGGGGGGAAGGCAAAAACGGTTTGGTGGTGCTGCTGTATGGTCGACCATATCAAAATCTATTGAAAAGGTTGTACCTCTTAAAACGGTTAGTGTCGGAAATTTTGATGCTAACTTTACCATTTTTTGTTCTCTTCTCTCACGCGCGTCAACAAAACTGGCAACTTTTTTCACTGAAGAATTGGACAAGTGCACTGTCTTAAGTGATCGACGAGATAAATGTTCAACTACTCTTAATCACGGGCTATCACACTGGTATAATGGTGTAGAATTTCCTGATCGATCATCTTGTATGCGAGCTGCTAACACGTCTGAAGAAAAAGTTTTTTTCATTCATTTCGTACTTTATAAAAACACCCGCGAATTAACTTGGCACGTGTGCTTTGAGTCTTTGGCACGATCGGCGGAAGTTACCTGCAATCATCCAGAATGGTTATCACTATCTTCAGCTATTGAAATGACAAACACTTCTTTCCCCCCTCAATTACCTTTTAGCCACACGGCTTCGGGTAGATCTATCTGGTCTCTTTTTCGAAACTACTACGGACCTACTGCCGATCCACTCGCTGAAGCTTTTGCATCTCGTGGTAAAATGGGTATATCCGGACGATCTCTTATGTCAGTTCAAAAAGATCGTCGCCTTTGTCAACCTAGTTTTACAATTGATTATGAAACTCGACAGTTGACTGTTGAAAAAGTAAACGACGTCACTCCGAAAAATATTAGTCTTCCGTATATGATATCCTTTGGTCTGTGTTGGTATAAGTGTCAGAAATTGGATGTATGCACGAGATGGCATCGGCATGTGGAAGATACTTTTTATAACCTTGCCGATCAGGAAAAGAAAAAACGGGGCCTGCTAGCGAAAGTCATAAAATGTCGAATAATAAATGGTGAGATGGTTTACTCGTCTCACTCTTGGGAAGACTTCAAAGGTGAGTCTTGGTTCAGTCTTAGTCGAGACAGTCGAGAAGGAGATGTTACCGTGGATGAACAGCTTTCTCATAATCCAAATCAGACTCTTTCTGGTATTTCTTTCTACCTCAATCCAGAAGAGGAATATACAGCAGCAAAGTCAGCTTCTTTCGTGGAATTTGTTAATGTGCTCATGTTCGATTTTGTTCAAGTTTTGCTGGAAAAAGCTTACGCCATATTTGATCGTACGCTAGATGCGGCTCTCGTGGACAGTCTACGTCTTCTTCAGATAACCTTCAACGGAGCTGGTTACGACAATGTTTTCAATATCTCTAAAGTGCTCGAGCTAAAACAGATTGGAGCAAAAATGAACGACTTTACGTTTAAGAGTGACACGTTTTATGAACGCGGAAAAACTCTTGGTCTTTTTAAGGCTACCTATCGTCGTCCTGTCCCTGGTCGAAAAGTAGGTTTTCACGTTACCTCGATTGACGTTCTAGAGTATACAAAGACTTCTCTTTCTAACGCTTGTAAAGAATATGGAATTCTTGGTAGTAAGCTCGACACTATCGATCCGGGTTTGGCGGAAATTGCGTATGAGATAATTGATATTCTTCCATTGGATGGTATTCGCGAACAGTACTCTAGATCCGCTGCGGTGGCGGAAGTTTGTGACATTTTCAAGTCGCCACTTCTTTTTAGACATGCTAAAAAACATGAAACAGCTTTAAGGCGAATTTCAACGGACGTTTTGGGTGGATCGACGAACATATTTGATTTCCTAGCTTTCTACAACGTGGTAGATGCCTTTTCGACGTTTTCTCTTTTTAGTGTAGTTGAAAAAGTCTCTAACGAAGCAACTGAAACATTATGCCAAGCTTACAATCTTCCGTTTAAGTTTACAGTAGACCTGATGAAGAAACAGACCATGCCGAGTTTTGCGGTATCTCAGTGGCGTCTGCTATATCACCTTCGTGTTCTAATCGATGCTAACTTTCGACTAGATGATCAGACGGTTAAAGAACGGAGTGTTTATCCATCTCAAGGTCTACTCTCACTACTCACTCGGATGAACGTCATGGGTGGGAAAACTGTAGCCAACGTCATTACACCTCCGGGTTATTTCATTGATCACATCGCTAGCGTCGATTTGGCGTCATGCTATGCTACTGCGGCTTGTGCCATCATGCCCACTGGTCACTATTCAATGATGACTTATGAAACTTTAGGAGCTCTTCAATCTTTCATCGACGAACAAACATCTGAAATTGATCGAAGAGTGCGATGCGGAGAGGATCGATACTTCCCCTCATTCTATCATGCTAGGCTTCCTTTTTTCATTCACCTATGTTATATTGAACCATCGGAATTTTCACTAACTCGTTATCCAGATTTTGGTATACTTATGGACAAACTTTTTGTACCTACATCGAACGCTGTTAAAGTCAGCGAACATGGAATGGCCTATTTAAATTTTGAAAATCTAAATTTAGTTCAGTCTGCAGACACAAATATATGGTCTCATCGCGCACGTACAATTTTCTTAGACGCGATCAATGTCGAAAATTTAATTTACGCTGGTTTTAGCGTCAAGCTTCTTTCAACTTATACTTTGGCAGATGTAGATGGTTCGGTTGAAGACTCTATTGGTGACCTCGGGTTTTGTTGTTCGTGGTCACTAGACGTGTTGGGTCCTTTCCAAAAAACTCTATCTGAAAAACGTCTGGAAGCAAAAGCAAATGGAGAAAGTGCTAAGCAGGCTTTCTTAAAAATGGAAGGCAACGCCACATATGGAAAACACTGTGAAAAGTCTTACCGAGGCAAATATGTTAACGTGACGGACGAACGAATGGAAAGTGCTACTGACTATCTTTCACAAAAAGGTCATAAAATTAATTTTTCACATAAACTATCTGGTGGCACGTCAAATAGTAATATTCTGGCTTACACCGAAATTTTTCCATATGATCCAACCGTGTCTAGTCCAATATTGGGCGTGGCTATACTTAGTCAGAGTCGTCGACAACTCCTTCATCTTTACGACAAGCTAAAGGGTAGCGGTGCGTCGTTAGATCCAAACTTTTCATACATTTATGGGGATACAGACAGTGTATTCGTTCCAAATTCTTCACTGAAAAACGTCGATCCACGTTCTTGGATGCCGGGTCTTTCACCCTTTTCGGTCGAAAAGAACGACTACGATCCATTACATCTCTCACTGGACTATTCTGACGCTTGTGTTGCTGTTTTTGCAAAGAAGTTTTATTGTGTGGTGGAACAGAAAAAGGATGTTGATCATGATCAAGTGTACGAATTTCTAAACGCTTTTCGAATAAACTCTTTTGAACGAGCTTCAAGTCTTGCGTCTTTGGTAAATATTACCATTAAAATGGCTGGCGTTCCAGTAAAAGCATTTACATCAGCGAAAAAAGATCGTATCTATCAAGACTTTGAACAGTCATATTGCGATCCTCTTTATTGGTTAAAAGTTTTCTTCACTGATAATCCTACGGAAATATCATGGTTTCGGCTATCGCTGAAAACACCTGGAAAGAAAGTAAGACACGCCGTTGTCGATCCCAAAACACTAGCCGAATTCGACTTTTATATTGAACGAGTTGCTCAAAAACGAAAAATTCAAAGAACACTGGATGGCGGTGTACACGAAGAAAATCCAGTAACAAAAGTATGGCACACTCGAGCACCGAAAGACTTAGCTGACTTTGCCTATTGTCAGTGGGCTTCTAAAAACCGTCATCTTCATTGGACGGGAGAACAGTTTGTTCGCACAATTGAGTCACCTACCGATATTATCGATCTTTTTGGAGGACGTGAACGTCCTATTAGTTCTGCTTGTCTTTATTTTCTCGCTTCTCGCTCCTATCTGCTGTCGTATTTACCAAGTTTCGGTTACAATGGAGAACCAACGACCGAAAATGACGACGAACGCGGCGGAGAAACCCTCTAGTGGTGGTGTAAAAGTCGACTATGAAACGGCTTTTACCGCTAGAGAGTCTCCAGCGTTTTTACTGATTGGTGAAAGTGGCACTGGAAAGACAATGTCAGTGGCAACAATTTTTTTAACGGCTAATTGGTGTCTAAAAACTCCTGTTACAAAGTTTGTCTACTTTGGCACAAACGAAAACGACATTGCCATGTTAAAGTTGACTCTGTCAGCGATGCCGGACATACAATTTGAACAACATGGACGGACAGAGTTGAACATGTTGGACTCGTTTGACGATACAAATGCAGTCATCTTTGCGGACGATTGTAATAAGTCGGATGCGGCGGTATTGGTTCGATTTGCGGACGATCGAGCTCGTAAACAGGAATGTGCTATTTATGCCGTCTTTCATACAAAGACTGGTCACAAAGCATATGCTGATCTACTAGCCAGTTATACGCATGTATTGTATCCGGATTCCGCTCAAAAAACATTTAGTCTGTACGGTATTGCGCACGAGCTTTCACAAAAGGAGCGTACAGAGTATAGTACACGTCTACGTCAAGTGTTCGCTCGTCGTTTGCCGGCAAGCAATGAAGGTACATCAGAGCCGAATCTGATAGTAACGGCAACGTCTAAGCCGGTTCCTACTCCCTGGTCCAGGGACGATTATGCTGAAGCGTTTGTTATCGTGTCAGGTGATAAATGGTACAGTTCTCGTTCAGGTTTCCCTATGTTTGTATTTCCTCCTAAATAAAATCCGTTTTTTTTCTCTGTTATGGCTCATTTTATGCTTGCCGGTCATGGTGGTAACGTCACACAACTACCATATAACGAGGCGATCAAACATCCCATATTCAAACATTATAATCCGCCAGTTCACGCTTGGTCTCAAGGTTCACTAATTCCCGTCACCGTGCCTAAATTAAGGGTCAATCTCTATCCCGAAACTGGAGCAGAAAACATGCCTCACCCTAGCGGAATGGACTTGGCCGTCAGACAACAGACACAAGCTCAGCGCGACCAAATGGAAAATGACAGACAAGTCTACATGCACACTCTTCAAAGAGAAGAGGAATTGGCAAGTCTCCGCCAACAAGTCGCCAATGCTAACGCCATTCAGCAAACAAGTGGAGACCAACCGGATGACGATGATGGTGATGAGCTTGAAGAACAACAACGAGAACGACGACCTTTACGTCGAAGACCAGCAATTAAAAAACCGGTTCGACGAGTGGTCCGCTTTGCGCAAGAGGACGGATCTGACGAATCCAGCGGAGAGGATGAAATTGGTCAAGATGGGGTGGAACCCGTTCGTAATAAGAAAACAAAATCTGGTAAACCACCGATCAGCAGATCACGAAACAGCCGTCTTGCGGAACAACTATCTGCCGCAAAGTCGTCGAAAAAGAAAACCTCGCCTTACTAAGAAAAAGGTTCTTGTTCGCAGTGAACTAGCGAAAACTATACCGGTTCTAACCGTGTTCATTAAACGACTTTTAGTGGAACCAAAAGATCGACCCTTTTACTATAGAGTGTCCAGTCAAGCTATTCCCTTTGCTGTCTTGTATAAAGAAATTACAAGCTTGGCTAGAAAGTTGGTGTCATTTTCCTACAAAAGTGATGATGAAGATGAATGTGTTGTTCACTTTTACACGACGTGTTTAAATATCATTCTAAAAGAGATAGTAAGGCGGGAGGACATAAGCAGGGAAAACTTACAAAATATGTCAAGACGTTTATTTCAATTAATTCCTTCTATGCTTCATCAATGGTCGCATTATAAACAGGCAGAGTGTTTAGATGACCTAGAAGTAAGTCACGATAATTTGGATCAAGTACTTGCATAAATTCCAGTAAACGATTGTTAAAGTTGTTGAACGCTGTCGGCTTAAAAAACATGACCAGTTCAGCATTGCAAGACCATTGAAGGATATCTGATTCGTTTTGACTAAAGTTTGCAAAATGGTCATGCCATACAGTGAGAGCACTATTGGCCGGCTCACGAGAATCAGGATTGTTAGTGTCTGATCCTTGAAATTCAAATAGACTTGATGCGGGATCCTCTTGAACTCCTTCTAGTTTTTCAGACAGGTCAACTATTCTATTGCACTGTTCCGTTGCACTAGGCGCTCGCGTTACATAAAACATTCGTCCTTCTTCATCCGACATTGATCCACCACATTCCGTAGAAGATGGTGGTGGAAATTGAATGCGACGGTCAGTTGTTTCGATTACCTCTCCAGGAATAAAAATACAAACGTAGTGATCCCAGAATGCGCAAACTGTAAAAGCAACAAAAGCGTGTTGTTCGAAGGAATAACCATTAATTGAACCGAGCATAGCGTCAATTTCAAAATGGAAAGTTATACTTTCACGATGTTCTGTGATTTTCATACTCCATGCGGGTACTTGACGATTTTCCGCACCAGGAAGACCACGAATAACGAAACACTCACGATACCAGTTGTGGATATTGCGTCGCACAAACCGGTAAAACCATCCTTCGTCAGATACGAGGTCTGTGTACACTTCAATTACACTAGTCATAAAAGCACGTTGATTGGCGACGTTAAGAGGTAACTGGTGACTTAGATCGGAAGGTGTCATGAGCTCAGCCTCAAAAAATGGAAGATCTTGATATCGACGTTCAGCCAGTTGAAGATGATCTCTAAGAGCTCTTGCAGCAGCTGCATCTCTTGCAACGTTCAGTTGACGTCGACGCTCAGCGAGAGGAAGACGTCCTTGTTCGTAACGAAGAGAAGGATTTGTGCGTTCTGCAATAAATCTATTTCCGCGTTGTCTATTCGACAACACCTTTTGCGCTTCTCTGGCCGCTTTTCTCGCCACTCCACGAACGTGAGATGTGTATTCGTTTGACCGCGAAATGCGTACAAATTCATCTCGTTCGTTCGCTAAATTATCTGTTCCCAACTGAAGAAAAAGAGTACGACGTCTTTCACGCAGTCTTTGTGAAAGGTGTTGAAATTGAGCGTGATTTAGTTCTGATCGGTAGAGTTGGTCGTTAATTTCAGCAATCTGCTGAATAACATCACGCGCGTTGTGGGCATTGCGAACAGCGAGTCTTGCACGAGCCATGGATGGAGACGACTATGATGATGACGATGGCGACCAACAAAATCATGGAATAGAAGTAAATGATGAAGACCCAGATGACAGTGGTGACGACGATGGTGAAGAAAACCCCGGGGCAGATGCCTTGGAAGGTGGCGACGATCCTCAACAGGCTCTAGAAAAAGCGGCAAAATTAGAACGCGCTTCTCAAAAAGTCGACCTGACGAAAAAACTTCTCACATCGATTGGACGTCTGGCAAACGAGCTCGAATATAAGCGGCGACAAAAAACACGAGATAAGCGAAAGAATGGACGTAGATCGTACCCATTCACACCCATTGTCAGTCACCGCTCAATGGCAGAGAGATTAGCACAAAAAGCGTATATCGAGTCGCATGGAATGAAGACCAGCTTCACTGAACGAGCGCAAGTCGCCGGTCTCGTAAAAGCCGTCGTGAACAGAAGTAACACGGCGTTGCCGATGGATGCGCAAGCCATAGCGAATCTTCTGAACACCCTCAAAATTACAGAAAAGCAGGTTGTTAAATTAAAACCGTCCAAGTTTTTTGTGTTATTTCAAAAGAAGTATTCGAAACTTCACGGAAAAGCCAAAGCTAAGGCGAACTATTACATACATTATCTTCACACCAACCTTAAATTAACACCGACTGCTGCGCAGGACGGTTTATCACAAGTCTAATGCGTGTAATGGATCGTACACCGTTTTTGATTACGTGGTATACTGCTGCGGACGAGTCTGGTGCTTCGTCACTCGATCAAGACGGAATAAAAAAGCTAACTTCGTACAATGAGAATCTGTTTTTTCGAATTCTAAGTGCACACATTGCACAGGACAAGGATAAGTCTGTAACGGCAAGCAACAACTACATTAAACTCTGTCTTCGAAAAATCTCTGGTCGTATGGACAATGGAACGTCATCACCTCAAGAATCGTCTTCTTCTGCGGCTGTAAGGAACCGTCCTGACGCTACAAAGACCGGTACACCCAGCGGACAAGAGGCCCAAAGGAGAAAGGACCAGCTTTTAAGCGCATACAGGCCGAGAAATTTAGGCAGTTTTCCAACAACTTTTCCACCCGCTTCCCATGGAGCACCCCCACCGGATAATGATGAAAGAACACGTCCTGTACGAACTCGAACTGAACGAACCCAAACGGAAGAACCTGAAGATGAACGAATGGAAATAGATGGAGTAAACACAGATGACGTTGAAATGCGTGAAGTTCCCTATTATCGTCGAGGTCCTCTACCAGAAGACGAAGCTAGATGGGAGCGAGCTTTAGATCGTGCATTGGCAGATGTCAACGATCAACTTCAAGATGCCGGTGTTCAAGTGGATCTGGTTGAACGGGGACAAACTGTTACCACTCAAACAGACAACGCTAGGCAGCGAAACGTCGACATGCAAACCGAATACAACCCAACGGGATTTAATATGGGTGTTCAGGCTGACCTCCATCAGCGCGGAATTGATAGTGGAACGCAATATGATAATGGAATGCAAGACGCGTCAACTAGTGTGGAAATTGGTCATTTTCCGAATAATCAAGCGTCGTTTGAGGTGCGAGCGGACGATCTGAACAGGGAGGGTGAACTGACGAGTCGTGCATTAGACTACCTACCCGAACCAGGTCCCATCACAGCCGTAATTGATCGTGACGTTCCAGGACCACGACAAGTCATCGATCTGCCTGACATTTTGGATAATGAGCCTGGTATAATTTCAAGAGTAGAAGGTCCAGTCTCGTACGACGATGTCGAACCGGAAAGGCTAGAAGCTGTATTGAACTCTATACCCCCACCCGCCGCTCATGTTGACGACATACCGTCTACAGACGAACCGACCAATGATGTTGTTCAGGAAAATTTACGTGTCGATGTTCTACCAGGACCAGGCGAATCTGAAACGGAAGCGATAGAACGTGTTGCACGTCCCATTTTTGACGAATATAACCAGGCACCACCTTCAAGAAAGACTCGTCTGAACATATCCTTGGAAAGAAGACGTCGACTAGCCGATTGGCGGGCACGTAATCCTATTCAGCGTCCAACCGCACCTATAGAATTAGAACCCGGATTTGAAGTGTCGAACCTCGCTGTTCCACCATCTGGAGATGAGGTCGTTGTTCACATGAATCCTCCCAATTCGGGAAATGGAACTGTTGCGGATCCGTTCGTACATGCTGCAAGTCGGATTTTGAATGAGTCTAGGTCGGAACCTCTCGAAACGTCTCGTATAGTACTCGAACCAAATATCAATCTTCAAGCTCTTCCTGGATCGCACATACAACCGCGGGATGTTATTTTTCACATCCCAGATGAGAATGGAAACGCAATAATACGGCCAAGTCAATTGAAACGTCGAGCGGAACATCAGCTTTCAACTAGTAGCCGAAAGTACGCTCGAGATAACGATACGGAGGAAGAAGGTGTTCGTTTGTTTAGAAGACCCCCCGCCCCTTCAAACGAAATTGAACTAGTTTTCGAACCGGCCAAATTGTATCAAGAGAATCCTCTATCTGAAGACGTTATTCAGTCGCTTCGACAACAAAGATTACAAGCGAGGCGTATTAGAGCGTCGAACAATGAAGAGGACGCTCTACGTCGAATCTTAGCGGAAAAGAATGGCGCTCAGGTTGAAGTCGACATTGTCACACCTTCTAGTTCATCGACAGCCTTCTTCGACCCGAAACATAGAACAAACCTTTTGAGAGCTAATCTTCTCAGAAGGAAGCTCTATCCAGCTAAAAAGATGTTAGAAACACAGAGAAGACTCGCCGAGCAGGCGGAAAAAGAACTGGGACCAGATTTAACGCCTAAAGACGCCGCTGATGTCATGGCGGGACGTAGCCGTGAAAAAATAAAGAACCCTGGTATTATAAATGATATGCTGGAACGGCTTGAAGCTCGTTTTAATCCAGCGGGAGTCAAAGTGCGGACAGACCTCGGAATTAAGGATCCTAGTTTGGAAACGTTGGAGGATAAGACGTCATTTGAGGCCACCGCACGTCGATTGGAGGAAGAGTACAAACAACGCCAAAAATTGAAGGAACAAGGTCGACAATCGTCATTTCCAAGAACGGGAAAAGGAGTGGCAATTCATCACGCCGCGAAAACAATTTTTCAAACGTTAATGAATCCTGCAACAAGCGATGATCGATTCAACATGAACGTTCGGATGTTGAATCAAGTAACAAAGCACTGGCCCCCTCAACCAGCGCACGATACAGTTACGTCCTGGTCACAAATTTTCGCTCAAAATCCTCGAGGTCAAACACTGACAGTCGATCCATATGAACGTCAGCTAAAGATTAACAGCCTTTTCAAGCTTGTACATGGAGATCAAGCGAAACTATATCCCTATGTTCATCCAAAAGACCGACGGGGAGGTGGTTCGTCGAAACATCACCCTAGACAACCACACATTATTTGCCCTGATGGCTCGTCTAAACATTATCGCGACCGTCATACATTGGGAAGTGAAAGACTTAGTCGTATTCTTCCGGACGAGTGTTTCTATCACCCTGTACTCACTTTTGGTGGTGAATATCTTAATCGTGTTTGTTAAACGTGATGTATGCACCCTACATTAAACTTGTTCATTCTCTCAAACGAGGAGGTGGTGTGGTAGACAACTTTGATCCGCACTCATCTTTCTTTCGCGTAAATGAAGATGGATCTGGTCTTCGCCAAAGAATCATGCACACAACGCCAGACGTCAAAAAAATGATGAACAACGGACATAACGCTCACGTCCATATCGAACACTACTCAATTCCCGCAGGATCGATCGATCACAAGGACGCGTCTAATTATGTGAAAGAATATTTTACTGGTCCACGACGACCACAAACACTTCTTGAACATAATCTTATTTACGAACACTTGTGTATGCCAGACGACCATCTACCGACAATTGACGATCCTGCTCTATTAGAGAAAATTTATCATACCTCTAATCCGACTTTAACGCTCGTGTCGCCGTACGATGTTAAACAAGGCTAATAAACGCTACGATCATGTCGATTACCAATACTAGTCCATTCACTCCACCAGCGAAGCGTATGCTAATTACAGATCAATCAACTGACTACTGTCCAACTCGTGTCGCTTTTGATCACGGCGACGTCCTACCAGTCAACCGATATGTTCCAGTAGATGCCACCACTCCACCCGACTCCAACTATGTTGAAACCGGTCTTCTCGCTCCTATCACTCCTCCACTTCCCAATCAATTTTGGACTCCCACCAATATCACCGCCGAATTCGTTTTATGGCGAAATAACGGTACCGGTCGATCTGCTCGTTACTTCATTATTCGTCCAGGAGATACTTCTTTTTTCTGGACCGAAAGCTCTTGGATTATTCCAGACGGGTATCAAATTAACTTTGTAAGTGTCGTTTCTGACTATCAACCATCCTACCGAGGAGGAGCGAGGGCGCTTTCAGACCTCGCTCCATGCATTTTGTCCACTGGACCTGGACATAGTCAAATGCGTATCATATACCTTACGTATGTGGCAACGACTAATTCGTATACAGTCAACGCTTTTACGCTAAACGCTACATTCAATCCGAACTACGTATCACCGCCAATCGGTGTTCAGCCTTCGACATGGCTAGACCCGGCAGTTACAGTACCCCTTCTCGCCCTGAACAAAAATTATGGTGAAGCGCCTGGAATACACGTTCTCGCCAATCCGCTAAACTATGGTGGAAAAGTGTACCGAAATATGGTAATAATTGCTGGTATTAAGCTGGACACTGGTGGTGTATGGTGGCGATGGGTTTTCACACCCATTCTTTTCTCGGCGGACTTTACCTATGGACTAGTGGGTACACCGGTCGAACAGTATTGGGGAAGTGGTTACAATATCTACAACGCTACTGGAGTTCAATTCGACATTGTACCCGTTGCAGAAACACCCACTTTCTCATCCGTCATTTTTCTAATTTCGTGTGGTGTTAAAGGATATGATGACGGATATCAAGTGTCAGTGGGTGCGACGTTTACATATGTTGCAAATACCGCTCCGACTTTAACACTTGGTGCTACACCTCTCTCGACGTACAAAAATACGTCCCTGTATATGTGTGCAAATAACTCACAAAATCCAAATATTTTTTGGCCTGTTATCCAATACGTAAACGGATCTTTTCCTCAATTGAACGTGTGCGCACAGCGACTTACTACCTCACCCGAAATACTCAGCGTTGTTCATAGTCAAGGATCAGCATCAAGAAGACCTTATTCGGTAGCCGCCACGTATAATATTTGGAATTTTGCGAAGAACGCTCAAACCAACGTAACAGGCGGGTGGACCGGTATAAACGCCTATTGTAAGACAGCTGCTACTGTACGAAATACACAGTTTGTAAATCTTACAAGATGTCAATGTTACGGCGTCGGATTGACCTCTCTTCTCTACTACCGCTTCTACTTTGACATTACAAGGAGAGCGCTCATTTTCGACGTCACAAATGTCGCTACTATGGCGCCTATCACCGTTACAACAATTGCCCGACCCAATTTGGACATAAACACGGCTGTTCATCTATCGACATGGACGGATACAATTACATATGTTAAGCCGAATGGTTCATTTGCGTTCGGGAAGGCACAATTTTCAGACCTTGGCGCTGTCGTTCCGGTAGGAAGACCGTCGCTAATGGAAGCTAATTTTAACCAAAACACGCCAGAACCGTCCTCACCCAACCCTGATTATACGCCGACTTTGAGTGTTGGTGAGATTTTCCGCAACACGCCCGCCCCAATTTATGCGCAGAGTGCAGACACGACTGAGTATTGGGCTTATCGTCAAGTTGCGCCTAATTTTCTTTTTGGTTACGTATGCTCTCCTCCAACAAACGCTACGTTCTCAGCGACAATTGTTTTGATTGAATTGAATCCAACGACGACAACTGCGTCTGAATCGAATATTACAGTACACGATCGACGGGTTATAACATTAGTCGGAAAACAAGCCACCAACAGGCTTGTCTCTTTCAACTCTCCAGTAAACATCCGAGATGAGCTCGTTCAATCAGAATTATACGAAACAGTATGGGGTGTTAATGAAGCAGATGGAACAACGTGGGCAATTAGGGTGGTTCTTCAAGCTAGTGGCAAATGGAGGATATTTTTTAACGCTGTCGGAAAGATACACCCGCTTACAAGTCTTCCATTCAGTGATAACGGCTACGGATTCACCTTCACCTGCATTCCCATGCCTAGAATTAGCTCACCTTCAGTGAGAAAGAGAACATGTTTTCTTTCGAGCTATCAGCCTGACTTCGCCGCATCAGATAGCGGTGATTCTATTATTGGATTTGCTGTAGTTCTTGGTCCCCTTTCGGTCACTACACTGGTAACCATCGATTGCTATGGAGTCACAAATCCCGGAAGAGCCATGAGTGGGAATTATGAACAATTTTTTGTATCCACCAACAGCGCCCTAACAGCCCCTTCAACAGTAGAATGGGTGCCGGAAGGATTCTTATTCAGATTTAATTACAGTCAGTACACGAGTACCGACCCAACCGCGAACCGCTACGGATTTACTGTTTTTAATATGAGACGCGACCCGTCTCAACTTAATACCAGCGAAACAGTTCCGTATAAGGCACAGTTGTGTGTCTACAGCCAGAACTTTACTACGGGTAGTGTCCTCTTGAGCGCCGATGACGCCGTACCAAAGCCGTCGACACTGTCAATTGCAAAGTATCCACAAACGCTAAATTTCGAACTTACAGCGTCAACTAATTTCTGTGAAGCCCCTCCACAACTAGGGACTCTCACGAATAGACCACAGCAGCAGATGGCGGTCAAGTTGAATTTCAACTTTCCCTTCAACGTGATACCGCGAGCGTTTCATCCTCTCGCCGCGGCAAGCGTTAATAAAAACTGCTTAGCCATCTGCCCAATACGTCAAACCGCGTTCATAGGTGGACGTCCGCGACTCTTCACTACCGACGGCGCTGGATTTTACACGATCGATATTGAAAACTTTGAAACCGATCTATTTGTATCTCATCGAGCTTCTAACTCTTTTAATCCTACAACTTTTATGTACAATTTTTTCGCAGATGACGAGAGCCTAATTAATCGCGTATTTGGCTTTTGGAATCTTGTTTGGCAAACATATTCGCGTGTTGCTTGGTAATTTGTGTGAACGATGGCTTTGGTAAAACGTCTTAAAGGTGAAGGAGGTTTTGCTTTGTCGTCTGACCTTCACGGATTTAATGGAAAATTTGGAGGTGGCCCTGTTGCTATATTGGGTTCTAACAAAAGTAACAGTGGCATTTCGCCCGCTTGGAAGTTTACTTCGAATCCCGTAGGAGCGATCAATACGGTGGGTGTAAATGCTAACGGAACAGGCGAAGTACGCATTGGATTTTGTTCGATGAGCACAAATGACGCGCTCGTCTATCCATGGCTGAACACAAGTGCATCGGCGATACGCCAATATGCCGTCCCCAATCAATATCAAAATCTATATGTTTCGATTTTGGTTCCCAACCCCGATCCTCTTCCCCAAACGTCGTCTCTAAACCTTTGGAGGGGCGCTTATTCTTTCCAACTTAACCTGTCAAAGTTGGCTTCCCGTTTTTTGGCGTTATACGCCAAACCAACGACGATGTGGTCGTACGCCGGCTTCACCGACCCTTCCGACTTTGGAACGGAATTCTACGCGGGTGATACAACCTACTGGGAGACGGGAATCTTGCTCGATCAGACCCGAATACCGCCACTATTCATTTGTCAGTCAACCGCAGTGCAATTAACCGAATTTGCGGCGGTCCTTGGAACGTGGCCTTTACCAGATCCAAAACCCAATTTGCTTATATTCTTTGCACGCGGAAGAACGGACAGTCGGGTGCCAGCGTCCGACCCGAGAAGCATACAACCTGTACTCATGGATTTTCGAAATGAAAGAGCGGCGTACACGCAAAACGGAGGATGGCCGTCATCCTATGATCCGTTAGCATCTCCCATCGCTCCACAGTACAAGGCAGGTCCTATCCCATTTCAAAATAATAGTTACGCGCAAAATTTCGCCGGTCAACTCGGTCTACTATCGCAATCGCTGAACGGAATGCGAAATGTTGAAGAGACTAATGCGTCATTCGCGCAACGTTGGAGTGACGACCTTCTCGACGTGTTGAGTGAAACAAATCCTAAAAAACTCTGGTCTACTGGAAGGGAAATTTCGCGTGAAAGTTTTTTTGAAGGATATGCTGGAATTGATCAAATGGGAGAAACATTTATATCACCTATCGGTGAAAAAAGATTAGCAACGGTTAGACTCGCTTCAGAAACGACTAATGTAACTTTATGGGATGTTTTCGCGTTCGACGACATTCCACCCTTTCAACCAGACTTTATGGAGGGATGTCGAACAGCTCAGGTTACTATCGACGAGATCGAATACACGACAATTGACGGCCAACCAGTTGATACAATCATTCCTCTATATCCATTACCACTGAGCCCACCCTTTGGAGTACCTACGTCACTATCACCGTCGGGAATGAGAAATCCTCCATCTGGACAGCCGTTCGTTCTTGGTCGTCAAATCCCACCACTATCTCTTTCGTTGCAGAGAAAAGACATGTTGGTTCAAGTTATTGGTTTTGGTGTTATGAAGCGTAATCGTCAGTTTGACGAGATAACTATTGAGACGTATACATCTGGAGGTCAACCCTATCCATTCTCAAGACACGATCAATTGTTCTATCAAGGATTCCTTTTATTTGAATGAATAAAACATGCATGTCCAATACATCATGTGTTTACGGTTTAGAAGGATCACGCAAAGTATCACTAGAATGATGCTTTTCACGTTGAGATTTTTCGTAGTCTTCCCTTGCCTTGCGTGAAATGGCGTCCAGTTCACGTTGTCGCTTTTTCGCGTCTTCCATCTCGCGATAGACATCACTAGTCACCGTATCGTACTGACGTCCTGAATCACGATTGATTGAACTCTGGTCGTTACCCATCGCTTGAATGATTTTTGTTCTGCAATGAGCACAAATCCATAAGCCTGACATGACCAGAGTTTATCGAAAAAATTACGCGCCGGAGAAAAAAAAAGTGTCAAAATGTCAAAATGGTTGTACTGAACGCGAATGCGCTTACGCTATCACCACCGATGGTCCGTACATTGTCCTCCTACCTAACAACACCTCTGATAACAGCGCGATTTGTCCTTACAACATGGATGGCTATTATGCTCACACTGTTGACTCTTATCGCGCTTTATCAATGCGCGCTAGCCTGGCGTCAGCGACGACGATCACGCCACCATCGCTGTCAATGTGTGGAATGTCAAGAAAAACGACGAGATAACGAAGAAAAAAATTTACCATTACTTCGTGTCGCGAACACACAAGCCAGACTATAGATCAGATGGTGTCTGTTTATCGGTATGGTACGATGGAACAATAGTGTCCTCGTCACTGTCATCGTCCATATAATGGATGTGTGTGTGAATATGAACTCGTTGAACTTCCTTATCGGTCTTGTCGTTTCTTCTCGCCATTGTAAACAGACAGATAACACAGAGAAGTGTAGCCAGCCAGGAAAGAGCGCAAAACTCAGCAGGCGATCGGGACCAATACCACTCTAGAATCGCATGAGCCATTTTGTTCTGCGAAAAAATGGACAACATCATGGACTTGGACGCTTATTACGCAAGGCTCGCCTTTCACACTGATAAAATGAGCGGCGTCGAAATAACAGAATCGACGGTAACAGGATTGAGGGCCGTGCTAAAACCAGAACTATCCAAGCTACATGGCGACGATTACACCACCCCTAAAATCGAGATAAGTGTTACGTGGTCGCCAGATTGTGGAGCGTACCTCTCATTCACCAATTTGGACAAGAGATTCTCCGAATCGGGTGTAATCAGCATGGACTACACGACAACGAGCAAATTTGCTTTTTGGTTAAGTGGTATTGACAGTTCAGAAACTTCAAACTGTATAAAAGACAGTGCCGGTTTCGAACGATACAGATGGTGGGAAGAAACACACCTCCTGGCAATTTCTGTTTTCTTTCCCGATGAGCGCGAACCTATCACGCTATACATGGACGAGTACATACTACATACTCGTGAAATGCTAGAGTTTTTTGCTGGATGTTTATCACGTATGAATCAACTTAATACTGAGTTATCTCTCCCGTCTTATCTACTTCTCGAACATTATTGTGACAAATAAATCCTTATCTCGAATTCGCGAATAAAAAGCGCGCTAAAAAACGTAGTTTTTCATTCCCAATGGGAAACGATACTTCACGCTGCTCGGGTTCAGTTTCAATTAACGATTCGCGTAGACCAGTTCAGGCCGACTTCAACGACGACGCCATAAGACAACTTCGACAAGACCAAGAGCGTGAACAACGAGAGAAACGAGACAAAGAAGAACGTCAACGCCAAAGAACAACATACGAAATCAAGGTTCGTGATCGCCAGCAATAATGTCTGGAAATATGCGAATGAAGGGCTCTTACGGAGCTTCTTCGGATGGATCGGAAACTAAAGTAAAAGACGTGCGCGACGACCGTTTTCGAACTGACTCGTATTCTACCCGAGCTCCAGATCGTGCAGAAGAAGCACGAGACTCGTCGAAATCGTCTACACGTGAAGCCGATCTCAAGGCCGAAAAGGAGCGTATTAAGAATGAACTCAGAGACCTGGCAAACAATTGATGACCTTAGACGATTTATGAACGTTCAAACGATGCTTCATTTATTGATCATTAAAAGGTCCATCGATAATGGGCATGTTCTCATTTACATCACAGCCACAATTGTCTCTAGAAATACACACACAGACAAGTCTAATACAATCACAGTTGTCCGTGCACAAGTCTAAACAGGGACAGACTTCTTCTTCTTCATTGTCACTATCGTCCGTACAAGAAAGACAGTCTGATGAACTTATGCCCGACTCGTCATCATCATCATCGTCCTCCGAATCAACTGGAGATGGGTTGGGAGCTGGTTGGCTGGTGCCGTATTGTAGTAGACGATGTTCTCTGTCAATTTCCAACATGCGATGAAGATACTCTTCAAAATATCGTTCCCAAGATTCGTTTACCAGCACATCAAAATCAGACATTGTGTACATGCTACGGCAGCAGTTTGCAGTTTAAATATTGTCTCTTATCAAAGATGCATACAGCGCACCTTTGTCGACGTAGGACCGTCATTATCAGTAGAGTCAAAACTTACAGTTTCGTCATCCGTGTTGTCGTCCTTATCATACAAGTCACTGTCGTCATCAGCAACAAAGTCATAAGCGTAGGAAATGTTTAGGCAGTAAAGATAACGAACAGCGTCTACACGGTACACACCTTCAATCACAGGCTTATCATCCCCAGACTGTACACACTGACTGACAACGTCGCTAACATCAAGGTACATCATTCTCTTGTCATCGTGATGAAGTGCCGCCTCTTTCCACGCATTTGCCAAAAAAGTTTTCCTGTTCGCATCGGCCGCTGATGGAA
>Ga0116229_10002789_pt1 | contig 28499 bp, 19 predicted proteins | sample S1TSphgellanicum_3_FD_87313 | JGI IMG/M metagenome (GOLD analysis project Ga0116229, IMG submission 87313) | Host-associated microbial communities from peat moss isolated from Minnesota, USA - S1T2_Fc - Sphagnum magellanicum MG | ecosystem: Host-associated > Plants > Peat moss > Unclassified...
CTGATTTCCCTCTCACTCTCCTCAAGAGAAAATCCGCCGCCACTAATCAAGATTCTCGGCCACATTATCCAAATCAGGATTTTCATGTTCACACCAACAGTACATGCATGAAGTCCTTGTCCGACGACATGTTGTTCGGTCACATAAGGTTTTAGGAATAAATCTAAAATGAAAATTTCTAGGAAACTTATTTGCAATTTCATTGTTCAACATGTTTTGTGAAATCTTTTGAAATGTGACAAACGATTTAGATATTATATGTCCAATATTTGAATCATTTGCATGAGTATTAATACAATCATTGATATATTTATTTATTGTGTATTCAATATTTGTATCACTTGTTTAAAAATATATATTATTCTCACTTAATTAAGATTGGATGAAAATGGTGGTATGATCATGTTTTAGTATTTTTAATGTCATGTAAATATTTACACAATATGCAAATTGTCTATTTACTTTTACATTTATTTCAATAATAAAAAGTGTTCATATGCTTGTAATGTCCAATGATAATATGAATATTCTCAATAATTTCATTCAATAGAAAGATATGCTACACATAGAAGTGAAAGCTATTGTATGATCAAAGTTGTCCAACATTTTCCTACATATTAATTTCCTCTTTCATGTATGTGCTTTAAAAAATAATTAATTGATCAATCCACAATGATATGAATGCATTTTCAATTGCAATTGCCTTTCATGAAAATCATATTTAATGAAATATTGAACTTAACAACCATTTCCTTTCCTTTGTTTTCTTTCATGAGTATTCACATCATGTGATTGAACTGTACAAACACAACAAATGTTTAATCTACTACGATATGTAGCAACACAAGCAAATGAACATACAATTTGTTTCATGTTAATATAAAACTCAAACATGAGAAAGAAACACCTACCTTTTAGCATTTATTCGAGAATCTAAAATTTACGTGATTCATAAGCAGCCAATTAAAGTTATGACCTTAACCATTAAAATGTCAAATGAAAAGTTCATCCTAGTCATTGATGGATACATTTGCTAAAAGGAGTGGAAAAATGTGAATCACATGATAAATCCCAAGTACAAATCAATTGAATGATTTAGTGTTAATCTAAACTAGCAATTGGGTTATGAAAAGAATTGCAATTTTGCACACTAAAAAAAGAAGGGTAGACATACATGTCATGACAAATTTCCCACTTGGATGAAAGAACTCATTGTAACAATTTCAATGATAAAACTCATCTTCCTTATTAGAGAACTATTCCCCAAAAATGTACACATTGTGTTAGCAACCATGAATATATGAATAAAAACCTTTGAAACACTAGAAATTCACAAACATATGTATCACTATACACACCTCGTCATCAATGGTCAAATTTGCATTGTCTTCACTCAATATGATCAAGTGTTACTATTCCAAATTTATGGAGGGATAATGACTATGAGATGGATTGCGTTTTGTAGGTATTTCACTATGCTACCTACTTGACAATACAATCTTCAAAATACCCATTTTTAAAGAAGCATATTCTCCCCAACTCATTTTGCAAGAAAATTGCCTTCAACACTTTTATGTTTGCAGCACATACTCATTCACACATCACCTACCCAAGGAACAAAAACTTCATGTTCCCGGACATTAATTTGAGAAGATGTGAGAGGAGAAGTACCTAGTGGTGATTTGTAGCCTTGTGGAGCGTTGCACGTTTTCATATGAGATGCTCTTCCTCTCCTGTCTTCAACCAGATGTTCAAGTGAGTGAGAAACCTACCCTTCATCTCCTGTCTTCAATGATATCTTCAATTGAGTGAGAAACCCATCATGAATAATCTGGACTGCCAAGTTCTCGAGACTTTGCTCAATCAGGATCTACTCTAACAATTACAATAGAAGCAAAACCTAGAACTCAGATAATAACATCACCTTTAGATGATCTAGCATACCTTCTTCATAATCCCCAACTAATCTTCATAGTCTGTTCATGAAATCAAATTAGCTTACCCTCCAAATCAAGTTTAGATAAGACTACTCAAAAGCAAATTCATACAGGTCTGATTTCCAGTTTTGTAGCCCCTCCAACTGAAGTTCTTGAACCTGCTTTCACCTCATGTCCTAAGCACCTTTAAAAAGCCAGCAATCGAGTGCAACTTGTTGCCTGAAGCAGCAATAAAACTCATTGCTAATCCCCAAACATCATCTCCATCAATCACACAAACAGCAGAAACCACAATAAGAGGAGGATATTACCCTCCAAGGGCTGCGTCCACAACAAAACTATCCTAAGGTTCAAACTCGAATTGGCGGGACTTCTTTTCAGATCCTTCGAAGTTCGCAGTGGTGGGAGGGTAGGCCCGAGAATGTGAATCCAAGCCTGGATTTCAAGCATCAGAAGATGCATGACGCACTCCGCTTGGTCGACAACCGTAACCCTAGCTGGATGGGAACAAAGCTAGCGGCAACGGCACCAGGGAGTACCTATACCACTACTGGACAGATGAAAAGTATTGAAACTGTTACAGCAAATGTAACAGGAAGATGTGCAGCCAGACTCTGTCACTTAATCTGTTGCAGTCATTACCTAATGAATGTGCCAGTGTGGGTTGCAATTGAAGAAGGTAGGTGTGCTCACGGGCAGATCTTTCAAAGTGGTTGTGAATTGGATGCTTTTGTGGGGAGCAGTTTGATCGACATGTATGCAAAATGTGGGAGCATGGAGGATGCTTGGAGAGCATTCAACAAGATTCCATCTGGAAATCTGATCTCTTGCACTGCTATGATATTTGAACACATTGAATTGTGGCAAAAGGCACTGGAACTATTTTGATGAATGCAACATGAAGGTGTGCAGCCTTGTTGACATGCATGCAAAATGTGGGAGAATGGAGGATGATTGCGGAGTGTTCAATAAGGTGCGTTTGTATGGAATGCGATGATATTCAGACATGTAAAATGTGGGCAAGTGCTAAGTGTAGGACACACTGGAGCTATTTCGACAAATGCAACCAGAAGGTGTGTGGCTAGTGCCTGTGTCTTTTGTTGGGGTGCTGAATGCATGTGCTGGTGTTCTTGCACTTGAAGAGGGCAGGTGTGCTCACGAGCAGATTGTTCACAGTGGGTGGGATTTAGATGTGTTTGTGAGCAATAGCCTGATTGACAAGCATGCAAAATGTGGGAGCATGGAAGACACTTTCCAGAGTGTTTACTTGGATGCCATCACACAATGTAATCACTTGCAATAGTCTGATACTTGGACATGGGAAATGTGGGGACAGGCAGGAGGCACTAAAACTATTTTGATAATTGCAATAAGAAGGTTTGCAGGCAGACTCTGACTCTTGTGGCAGTGCTGAATGCATGAGCCAGTGTAGTTGCACTTGAAGAGGGCAGCATGGTCATGAGCAGATTATTGAAACCGGTTCAGATGTCTTTGTGGGGAATAGCCTGGTTGACATATGCGGAAAATGTGGCAGCACAGAGGATGAATGCAGAGTGTTCAGCAAGATGCCCTTCAGAAATGTGATCTCTTGGAATTCCATACTTGTAGGGTTTGCCATGCATTGGCAGGTAACATCCCTTGGCTCTACAGTTTCTTGGCACATCTGTTTGAAATGATGTTGTTTGTCTTCTGTCAGCTTGTGGCAATGCAGGTCCGGTGGATGAAGGCATGCACTGTTATGATGCCATGAGCTCAATTTACACGATTTCTGAAGAGTTAGAGCACTACACCTTCATGGTTGACCTTCTTGGCTGTGCTGGCCATCTGCAGCAGACAGAGAATATGATCAAGTCAATGCCCTGACCAAATGCAGCTGTGTGAAGGGCTTTGATTGGTGCTTTGCAGAATTCATGGTAAGTGATGGGAGAACACGTTGCTAAAAAAGTGTTCTAGTACTGGAGCCTCAAAATGCTGTGGGCTATGTGGTGCTATCAAACATGTGTGCTGCTGGTGGCAAATGGGTCGGATCTTAGTGAGAGTGTTGAACATCAGAGACAGGACAAAGGTGCAAAGAAACAACCTGGTCACACCTGGATTGAAGTGAATCCATTTGTAGGAGAAGATCAGGACCACCCTCAGATGATTGGAATCTGTGCAGAGCTGAAGAGATTGTGAGGGCTGATGCAAGATGCCAGATATGTGCCAGATACAACATTTGTGCTGCATGATGTGGAGGAAGAAGTGAAGGCAGTTCACTTATTTCACCACAGTGAGAAACTGGCTATTGCATTTGGACTCATCAGCACAGCTCTTGGTACACCACTCCATATAATCAAGAATCTGCAGGTTTGTTGTGACTGCCACACTTCCACAAAGTTCCTTGCAAAACTTAATGCGCACTTAACCCTACTAGTGAGGGATGCCAATCCACGGTCATGATTTTGAGGATGGTGTTTATTCTTGCATGGATTCATGGAGATGCCAGCAATTTGTCTTCTCAATAGCTGATATGTTAGTTTGGGTTGTAGCATGCATTGTTGTATGAGGACATGCACCCATGTTTGAATGTCCAGGGTGCGTTCAGAGTTAAGGACTGTGTGAATGAAATATAGTATACAGAGGAAGGATGCCAAAGTGTAGTTGGTGTGTATTTTTGGTCCATAGGAATGTTGTTGTACAACAATGCAGTGCCAGGGGGTGCCAAAAAATACTTTTCTGTGATGACTTAAGGGCAACTTTAGACGAGGGTCCAAAGTCCAGGGACCAATGAATTTAAGCTATCTTATTGGTCAAAAGCTTTAAATTGATCCCAAGGCCTTTAGATGAGGGTCCAAGACCAAAAAGTGGCAAATTTTGAGGCTAAACCTACATGGCACCTGTTTTGGAGGGAAAATCAATTGGTTGGGACCAAAAAATAGTGTTAAAAGGAGAGCTCCTAATTTGGAGAACCAAGAATCAGGCTAGGGACCAAGGTAGAGTCCAACTCAAAGATTCAATTTGCTTCAAATGAGTCGTAATTGGTTCCTACTAGGAAATTGGACCCTGGACCCTCATCTAATGTGGGCCTTCGAACTTGCATCCTCTGAAAAAGAATGCAATATTGGTATGTCTTGTTAAGACTTTGTCGTGCACACAGAAGATTCTTAGCTCTTACCCGCCAGGGTTTGTGCGGCTGCAAGGGACATTGGAAGTTCCGAGTTGCTGTTTTTGGCTATTTTTCGCATCCGATCCGAAAATATGAGGAAAAAAGAAGGAAAAGAAAAACCGTTACAGAGGCTCAAAGTCGTCACATTATGAGGATTTCTTTTGAGGTCGTCACATTTAGAGAATTGGCTCTAGCATGTCGCCAAAATATAGCACGATTCTTAAACTTTTTTACTTCGCTCTCTGACCTGTAGCCAAATTTGGCTAAATCCTATTGTGAGTGATGGCCAACCCCACCTCCCTCACAAATTTGAAAAAGACAAAAAAGACTAGAACTTGGAAGTTGGAACCGTGTTCTCTAGGGAGTTGCGGTGGAGGTGTTGGTGCTGCTGCTGCGTTACTTATGTACGTGTTGCGCGCATCCGCCGTGATCAACCGCACACGCTTGTTTGCACAACTTCTGCGGACATCCCCTTGGAGACTACAGCATTTCACATAAGCAAGCACTATAAATTGGTTGATTTTGCGGCTACTTCATCATCATCTAGTCACTCAAGCTGAGCTTTCTGATTTGGATTCCAGTCTTCGAGGTCGTCGATTCAACCACACGAGGAATTAGCCAAATTTTCAAAGGGCGTCGACTTTGGAGAATTTTACTTACTTACACGCTGGGGCAAGGATTTGTCTCCTTGTTGTTTGAGAGAGAGAGAGAGAGAGAGAGAGAACAAGGGATTGGGTGCTTGGTTTTTTTTCTGAAGGACACTAACTTGCTGAAAGATCCAGCGAAGGGAAGAGAGGAGTGGAGAATATTCAGCAAAACTACTTGTGATTCTAGAGTGCATAAATCTTGGGCATCGACGATGTCGCGCCTTCATAACCTTCGTCATCAAGGACAAGGTGCTGGTGCTCCAGCTTACTACCCTCTCGGGCCTGGCTATGGAGCTGCACCCCCAGCCGGTCCTTACTACCCGGCCCCAGGGCCGTACTATGGCGGAAATCCACAGATGATGATGCAGCCGGTTCAAGGGTTGGGTGGTGCTCAGGGGATGTACCCAGATCAGCAGTATCAGAATCTGCAGGCGGAAGAGCACAGACATAAACAGCATGAACACAGGGCTGAAATGGGAGCCTTGGGAGCTGCGGTTTTTGCTGCTGTGAGTTTATCATCCTTACTACTGATCTGCTATTCTTCTTCTCATTGACAAAAAGGTTTACATCCCAATGGCACATTCCCTTGTTTCCAGGACTGTAGTACTCTGCTCCTTTGAAAACACTTTAACTGTAGACTAAGGGCATCTTTCCATTGGGCTGCTGTGATCACAGCAGCTTTCCATTATGTTTTTTGAACTAGTTGTGCTCAAAGCCATCTCCTAGCGCTACCGGTCAAGCATTGACCAACTGCAGGAGCTGTGAGAGCTAGGAGTCTCACTCTGATTCACCATACAGTGACATCTCAGCTCCTTTTTTCATAAGAACATGAGTCCCCAGACTTCCTCACATGATTAAAATACACATTTTCATTGCATTTGCAGCTCTCCAATGGAAATCAACTGTCCTAACAGCAAGAAACAGGGCACTATGTCAGTGACTTTCCATTCGGGTGCTGTGATCACAGCATAGTGTGTAACTCTGATCACAGCAGCCTAATGGAAAGAGACCCTAATTAGATTGAGAATTTGTGTGGTCTTCTTCTCTGTGGATTGATCAATAGTTTCTGACAGTTTACTGGTCTTTTTCCTTTTTTTTGCAACAGTACGAAAAACGTGAAGAGAAAGTGGATCCTGCGCATGCTCAGAGACATCACATGGATGCACAAGCTGCTGAGGCAGCAACTCTGGGACTTGCTGGGTATGCCCTATATGAGCATCATGAGGCTCACAAAATGCACAAAGCTGAGAAGCATGAGAGGCATCATCAAAAGCATGACCATCATCATCGTCATTGATTTTTTTTAGGTACTACAAAAGTCTTTGGACCCGTTGATAATCCTGAAGAACTACTTCTTAGTGCAAAACCTGAATCAGATACTGTGTCAATTTTACACAATATATTGTAGAATGTACCAGGTGGTACTCTAGTAGCAGGCAGGTGGTGGGTGCTCTCAGAATTTAGCGAAGTCCAGTCTAGATTTAGGATTCCCAAGTGGGTAGGCATGTTCTTCTCCATCTGTGATCTTGTTGATTGCGTGGTTTTCACACATTATTCGAACTGTGTATCCTGAAAGTAAAACTTTGATGATTTTTTAAGGTTTATTGCTGCTTCCTCTTTGTGAGGACTCGACTGTGGATGTCTGAAGCTCCTGGTGGATAGTATGTTTTTCTGATTGAATTGGCAACCTGGGGACACACTGCTATGAAATTCAGAAGTTACCAAATTCAGAAGCCTCTCAAACTCTACCGTTCAAGTAGTATTTTTCAATTGAGTTCATTTGAGTTTGAGAGGAATGTTGTAAGCTGCTTAGATGTGTTGTAAGAAGAGCATTCACTTTTCAATGTTTCACATTGTGTTCTCATGGTTCATTTTCATTGTTTGATGTCTTCCTCTGGAGAGGGTTGAAACAATTGTATCTTGTTGGAAGGTGAAGTTTGGCAAAGTTTGACTACATGGAATGAACCACTTGGTATTTTACTATGATCAATGCTCAATCTGCCAAAGGTATAGTAATTGTCTTTGTCTTGGAAATCAGTTGGAGTAATCCCTTTAGTTTTAACTCTCAGCTCCTTGCTTGTGTGTTCTTTGTTAAGGGCTGGCTTGGATGGTTGTACCCTCTTGAAGATTTTAGGGGATGCCAATTTACAGTCTCATCAGGCAACTTTTTCTCTGTCTGAGTTAGTCAAGGAATTGTTAATTTTCCAAGTGCAATGAAATATGGGGGAAGACCTTTTGAAGAGGGATTTGCAATATCTTCAAAAGAGAACTCTTTTGAATTTATGACAACTCCAATGGGAGCTACTAGTGTCTATGGATTACCTTCAAGATATAAATGGAGAGTTGACATTGTCATTCAACCAAAACATGAATTAATCGATTTTGACCTCTCGAAGATCAATAAGTTTGTTTTCTTATCTTTTTGGTCAACTGAAAATAGGGAAAAATCTTAGGAAAGCTCCCAGTTCCCAAATCCCTCCCTTGCTACCCCATTTATTATTGTGGTGGCTAGGGCAAACCTTAGTTGAATGACATTGAATCACTGGGTTCCCCTCCAAAATTCACACAGAATGCTATGGCCAACAATTGACTGGCTGAAATGATGAAATGATGGCTGAAAACAATATTACTGTCGGATACTCAAAGAAACCATTAAGCAGCTCATTCCCACAATCTGAGGAACAAATTCAATAATGTGAACAGTGGTTGGAGTCACATTTAAATCTTCCTTGTTATCCCTCTGTAGGCTAGCAGCATTGCAAGTCTTTCCACCACATCGTTTTAACTTTACTCTAGAGCTTTTCTTATTTGGAAATATGTGGGTAGACACTGGATGTATGCAGGACGGGTATGCGTAGTAGCATTACTTCTAATTTGCTTCATATGATATACTGTTGTGTCTTCCTCGTTTCGATTTGGGCTGAATGGCTCATCTGTAATTCACCCAAATTCCAATGGGGTGTAAATATACAATCTGTGCCTTTAGTTGTTCTTTATTGTTGTTGCCCCTCAACAAATTATGCAAAGAACAACAGGAAATAGTCCCAATACACCCAGTCGCTCTGCCAACTCATGTTTGGGGGTTATTTAGTGCAAGGGCTCTGCATTCTCTATGTGCAGAAATCTTTGTGTGGTTTTGTTCCCAGTCTGCATAAGGAGCATAACAAATAAGGAAGCTTTTATGCATGCTCTGGTATTCCCAGAAAATAATTAAAATTGTGAAGAAGAAGAAGAAGAAGAAGAAGCCCTTTTTCACATGGATATATCAGGATTGATAGAGTTGTTAGGTCCTACCCTCACTGGTCAAATCATTTCTTAACAGGATATATACTAACAGGCCCTAGTGAACCAGCACCAAGGGCAGCATAAAGGATGGATGGTAAGCGATCAGGAAACAATTCTCTGTTGGGTTCCAGTTCCCTAGCTAACTATGGTGGTTAGCTTGATTGCATTTTTACTACCTACCTACAGACAACCCACTGGGCAACCCACTGGCTCACCCATACGATGGGGCCTCCCCCTTGTAGGGGTGAAGCCCATATGCAGGGCCATCTGCCTGTACAGGGAAATTACATGGCCACGGCCTACACCCGGGAAGGCTGGATTACATAAATTCCACCCATACAAGCAGGAGGCCCCACTGTATGGGCAAGACTTGGTCATTTACACCTGGTTAATGCCCTGCTTACCCTACACTTACCAATTGACATGTTGACTTGTACTATAGTTGGCCCAGGCACAGTATACAATGTCTAACATTGCTACTAAGTAGTGATGAGTGCATATTTGTGCATATTGGGTAGTGCCCTTGAAGCAGTGTTATTCTCTCTTTCTCCTTTTTTCAATTTGAGGATGTAGCCAGATGCCAGAAACAAAGAGATGATCTAGATATTTGCGCCATGGTAGAGTCGGAAAATTTGGCAATGCTCATTTTTGTGGTTATGTAAATGGCTGTAGAAACATTTGTGATGAAAGGCTCTTGATTACTGTCTTTTCCTTGATTACCATCTTTTCTTTGCCTGTTTTTTGTGGTGGTTTAGGCAATTGCAGACTTGGATTTGTGATGAACGGATTGCAATTTAAGCATTTGAGCCACATCGTTATGATGCAAGAAATCAAACCAGGTTACAGACTCAAATGTGCATTGCAAACAAATCAGAATCTAAAAATATGTCACTGTTGGGAGAATTGAAGAACCCCCAACCTCTGTGGATGCTTTGACCATTGCAAGTGGAAGTGTGATTGCACCCACACTCCTAGCCCAGATCAAACCCCAACAAATGAACAAGTCCAAACAACATGCAAATAAATTGACAAAGCAATACAAACACACCCCCAACTTAGCTCCTGGCTTTTGAATATCACAAGCCATGTGATAACTTGCCCAAGTTGCTGGATTGAGTGATGTTTTCAGAATATGATGCAGAATCAGCTAACATAATTTGCACAAGTTGGTTCTCTAATTGAGCTTGCATGGTTTAAAGTCATTATGTTGTTGCCAAAATTTGCACCCAATTTCCGAGTTGACTTATCACAACAAACAAGATGAGATTTCTTCTCGACCTTAGGACATCTCTGAGTCCTGACCAGCATATGTTGCATTCACACAAGGAATTCATTTGATGAGAATAAGAGTCAATGTGAAAGCGTGGAAGAAGTTGACAGTTGATTACAGGTAGAATGCAACAAGAGTTACAGACAACAGTTACTGACAGTTAGTTATGAGCATTGAGATGCATTCACATTTGGTGCATTCACACACTTTCGGCCTTAGGTATTTAATGCCAAGCAGTAGGGTTGAAGGGTATTGCCAGTGTCCTTTGTCCTTACCACTCTACTACAATTTTTGGGAATTTTCAAAGTAGCAAAGAAAGCAACTCTACCAACAAGAAGGAGCCCCTGAATCTTCATGACCATTAGAGTCTTCTCTTCCAGCAACATTTTTGAGGCAAGTAATGGCTACCCATAGAAATGGACAAGTGTGTTATTGAAACATTTCAACAATAGAGGGTTTTGGACCAGGCCCTTAGGCAATTACTTCACTTTCTCTTGGGTCTAAAGCATTGTGATGTTAGAAGCTGCTTGCATTCACTTGGGTCTATAACACCTTAATGCTAGAAGTATGTTGCACCTTATGGACAAAATAGATGATCTAATATTTAGGTAGTTAGGATTTGCTAAAAAGACAGTATTTTGAACTCAAAGCTTTAGAAGTGAGTCATGGGAAGTGAATGAGTTTATATTTCACTTGTTTGTAGATCAAGTGCATTCTATTGCATTCATTTTATTTCTCTCTTGTGCAATTTGGGTTCAATTATGTTTTTATCAGATGTTAAGGAATACAACTTGTTATGCATAAAATAAATGAAATCATCTAGAGGGCAGCAATTATCATTGGCTAGTATCTCATTAGAATGAAAAATTAGCTAACTATACATTCTTGTTCTTAACATCTGTAGCCCCTCAAGATTTTATTTCCTGATTTTTAAAATCTGGTACCTAATTAAATAGCTACTGCCTCAATCAAATGCATACCAAAAAAGCAACTAGAGGGGCATTTGAAGTACTTTTAGAAATTAGAGTTCAAGAAAAAACCCAAAAATTGTTTTTTCATGTTTCTTGACCAGAGGAACCCCTTATGTTTGACTTTTGAAACTTTTTCTTTATGCATTCATTGAACATATCAAAATTCAATTAGGTTTTCAAATATTAAAAGACTTAAAGATTGTCCTCATATAGAAATTCAAGTGAAAAGCCTTTTTAAAGTGTGTTTTTCATTGTTTAAAAATTTGATGGATTAGACAAATTGAAGATGTGATTTTCCTTGTGCACTTTAGGCCATACCTTTTGGTCTATAGTGGATAAATATGAAAAAGATAATTACTTGGAAGTGCAAGGACATTTACAAAGGTTACCTAAATGGGGTTGGGAATATAATATAAAAAATTGCCAATACATAGTATGGGTGTTTAGGTGTTTATGGTTTTCTATTAGTGTTTGCATAGGTAGGGAAGACATAGCCAACATGGTGCAAGCCAATAAACAAATAGATAGTAAATTCAATTCAATGTTTAAAGTTGGATCCAACTTTCCTTAGATTTTGGCACGGTGATTTTTAGTGCCAAGTACCACCCAACATACATGGCCCAAGAATGCAACTATCTATAAATTTTATTAAATTTAATGCAAATATCAAGGCATTGGCCTCATGTACTTTACACCTCTATTTGAATTTTTTTTTAAATGGTTGTGGGTCATATGGTTAATCATGCTTGATTGGTTATTCAAAATTCCAACCAATTCCAATACAAAAAATTTATCAACTTGGATTTGGTGGAAAATATTTTTTAATTATTAGTTTAAAATTTCAATAATGTTGAGTTCAATAAGAAATGGGCAATTCCAATGTTTAAAAAGTTTTGGATATTATCCACCAATGTATTTTTCATTTATTAAGCGGTTGAAATCAAGGTGTGGAGGCTGAATATCAATTGTTTTCCCACAAAACACACCCAAAATTGGGATTGAATGAAAAATAAATAAATTTATCATTAGAACCTAATTTATAATTATTTTTTACTTTTTCCTTTGGCAAGTTATGTTTCAATTTTATTATTTGTTTAAGTACAATAATGAGTCCTTGCACCATCAACCAAGTATATTAAACCTCTTATAAGGTCACCCATCCCAATATCATTATGATCAAAGTGGGGTTAATTTTAAAGCTTTTATGGAACCAAAGAACCCAATTGTGAAAAATCATTTTCAATTTTTAAAATTAATTTCTAGAGACAAAAACATTTTTAAATCAAAAACATTTTCATTGTTAGTCCAAAAATGGCTACACTACAAACATGCACATCATTGCCTCATCAAAGGTCTTTTAGCAATACCAAAAGTGGAGTAAAAGACCATGTGCAATTTGGGAGGGGTACAACATGATCACATTTAAATAAACAAACAAACATATAGATTTTGATAATGATCTAAATGACCCACAACGTTATATCCAAAGAAGGTGCCTTCCTGCAACAATATAAATGAAAGAAAAGTGTTAAATTGTACTAAAATTTGTATTAATGGTACAGAGATTTAACTATATGGTCCTCCTATTGAAAATTGCTTTGGAATATGTTTAGTCATATTTGGGTAAATGAATGTTGTTCTGGGTTTATACAAATTTGCCACCAAAATTGTTAACTACTTTTAGTTTTGCCACAAATGGTATATGTTGTTGGGGAAAATCTTGGTTAAAACCAAAAAACTCATGATAACATTTTAAAGACTTGGGCCATTGCTTCCATCTATAAAATGACTTATATGTAACTATACCCATTTACACCCAAGGAAAGTGCCTAAGACATTTCAAGATTCACATACATTATTGAATGCTTCGATTATAATTTTGACTGATTCATTTTTCTTTTTCTTACAATGTGACCTAAAAGGAGGACCTAGATCAAAGATGGAAAGGAAATGACATTCTTCTTATATTGAGGATGAAAAAGAAATGCTAGCAAAAGTAGTTGTTCAATTCTAAAGTTCAAATATGAAAAGGCAACAACGTCTAATCATGTTATAGTTTTCGTTAAAAGTGTTCCAACTTTGTGTCTTTATGTGATCAAAATAAGACATGCACCAATAAGGAGGAATAGAAAGGTCAAAAGAATTGGTGCAATCTATAAGTTTTACCAATGTCATTGTTTGTTATTGGCAAGTGTGTTTGGTTTGTAAATAGTGATGTGGAAATCTTGAATTTCTAAAGTTGGAGCTTATATAAACATTGATGGAGGCAAGAAGCCTCTATTGAACTATGGATTTAATGATCATGTGTTAGAAATTGATGCATCAAGGTACATGTTTGTATGTTATATGCAATTCCTTCATTTGAATGCAAATGTATGTCCAGAAATACAACTTATGTTTATAGTAGTTTTTCTTTTGTATTAGAGTAGTTGTGAAAATGAATTATGGGTTAATAAGGTCATTATCTATGAAATGTGTTAGAATGGGTAGCAATGTCCTAAGTTGGTATATGGAAACACAATTGATAAATTCATTATGTAAAACATGGGAAGATTTAGTGACAAGAAATATATTATGTGTAAAAATCCTTCAATGATCAATAATTGTCCACATTTAATTCAAGTGAACATATCCATGTTTAAGTTTTGCTCAAATATTGTGGAAGTATGCATAGATCAATATATATATTCAATGTGAAGGTTTGAAATATACGTTCATGAAAAGTTATGAGTTCTAATGTTCTAATGAACATTAAATCCTTGGAAAAGTAGATGCACATCAAAATGAGTGTGATGTGATGTTCAAAAACACCAATTTAAATTCATAGAAAATTTGGAGGAAGAAACACAAGCTCTAAAAGAAACCACAAGATGACAAAAATGGATTTCACTTTGACCAAAAGGAACATCACAACAAACTTTTGGATGGGGAAGTGTCAAAAGGTGAAGACTTGATTCAACAAGCGGAGGATGTTGATATGTAAAATTAGGATTGTTCAAGGGGAGATTGGCAAGCACATGGGTGTGTCCAACATTTTAAGAATGTCATTCCAAAATGGGAGTTGTAGTGGCACTAAATGCTTTTCATTTTTGTTGTTTTTGTATGCATTTGTTGTTTTATGTGTCTACAAACAAAAAATTAATTTGAGTTTGTCACAATTATCATTAAAGGATGCATATCCAATTTTTATTGGATGTCAAAGCATCTTGAGTGGTGGAAAATGCATGGAATGTGCAAATAAAGAAGAGTTGCACAACAATCTTTCCTATGATGTTTTCTTCAATTAGTAAAACTCAAAGGAAGAACTTTTCATCTATTGATTTTGTTTAAAGACTTTAATGTGAGGTTGATTTTAGATTGTGTTATGTATGCTTGATCCACTACATATCTATGGCATTATCTATTGCACAACCATTTTTATATGCCATGAATATAATTGATAAAAAATGGGGATGCCCATGTATATGATAACACAATTATAAATAATTCTTGAAAGAGTGAAAGCACATTAGGTTGGATAAAAAAAATTGAAAGTCTTTTTAGAAGTCCATATCCAATGTACTTGAAACTAGCTTAAAATTTAAACATTTAAATGTTATTGGAACTAGCATTTTTCCCATTTTCAAGTCAAGTTGTGATGTTATAAGACATTTAATATCATTTCTAAATTATAGTTCAAGAAAATAATCATTTTTTATGCTGAAAAAATATTTTAAAAATAATTGGAGTTTTTGGAACTTTGAAAAGTTCATAATACAATAAATTAAAATAAAGATACATTCATTCATTGCATCTTTTGTTTTGTAAACTGATCAATATTCATGAATTTTATATTTAGTTTGGTAAAAATATTTGCCAAAATTCAATTTTTCATTACTTATTGAGTACCCACAAATTGATTTTTTTGGTCATTTTTGAAAGGCTACTTATGTTAACCTTACATAAGGGCTCATCCCTTTAAATTATATTTCAAAGAAAATGTTATCACTTTATGTGAAAGAAAAAATTATCATTTCGTGTGAGGTCCATAAATGTAATGTGCTTTCACTCAAAATGTGTGAGTGATATATGGGACGTATGTTCACAAGTGACCTTATGGACTTGTGAATGGTGATGGAATAATTTTTGGGTTTAATTGTTGGCATTGTGTTGTTTAATTTTGAATTTTTCATATTTGATGATCACTAAAGAGGAATGTATAGGATTTCAATTTTTTTCAAATGTTGCAATTAGAAATGAGTTTAAATTATCTTTATGAAAACATGGGGTGGTATCAATCTTCATTTATTTTGGAAAGTGGAAAATTATATTATGTGAAAGGGAAAAAAGTTGTACCTTGTGTGTGTAAAATGTTGTGAAACTTTGTGATTAGATGTGGGATGGCCATCAAAGGATTGCTCATAGATTGTTTGTGCATCAATTACTACTAGTTGAATAAGTTATAAATGTTTGTAATGAATGATTATAGTAGAACGATACAATTAGTGTCTTCATTATGTCAAATTATTTCTTTGAACAAAAAACCCAATTAGAAAGGAAATGATAGTCTAATGAAACAACAAGATGGGGTAGTTTAGTGCAACGTGGCAACCCCAGTTCAAAGCTAGTACTTGTGAGTTTCAAAATGTGTGTGAAATTTTGTTGATGAAATTGTGTTAAATGATGCCTCAAAGTGATGAACATTGTGAGATAAAGTTAGGATTCTAGTGGGAGAAAGTAATTGGGGTGTTTGTAATTTGGGTTTTTGTGAAGGATGTATATTGCAAATGACCTTGGGGGTTTGCAATTATGATATGGTTGCATACATATTAGGGTTGTCACCAAGTGGGAAATAAAACATGCGATTTTTAACACAAAATTGGGGAATTTACATGTTTATGTGAAAAAGAATAATCAGTGTGACTTTGTGATAAAGGTCGTGTTGAAATTATAAGTTTGTTAAGGACATCAAGTTCTATATGAAAAAGATATTTTTGTTGAATTGTTGGGTTGAAAGGAAACCTAGGAATGAATAATAATGTAGAAATTTTAAAAGTGCATAAAACCTAAGTAAAATGTTTGGGAATGGAAAATGTTGAGTGATATGCAAATTTTAAAAAGAAAAAGGCCCAAAATGAAATAAGATGGGGAAATACTTGATAAGATTGTTGTTGTTGTGGAAAAGATAAAACATTAGTTACAATATCTATTGAATTTTTGTTTTATTGGGTGAAAGCACACTAAGGGTGAGCCACTTTTCACCAAAAAAGGTGATGTATAACGAGTATTATAGTACGTAGTAAGTTAAGATCTTGATGTGTTTTTTGGCTATCCTAAACACAAGCAAAAAGTTAAAAAATTTGCATGACAACATTTTGGAATTCAAAATCAAAATTAATTTTGATCCAATGGTTAAATGAAGAGGATTGGATAAAATTAATGTACATATAGTATATAATTTACAATTTTTCAATAGCCATAAGGCCTCATGTTTGTGATTCATGAAACATTACCAAACAAAAGAAAATTGAAAAAATAATGTAATGCCCAGTTATAAAAAAAATTCCTCTTTGATATGGTAGTGTTTTTTTTCCTAAAAAAAGATATTATTGTGCATTTATTGTTCAAAAATGCAAAAAAACACTTTTTTGAATGAAATTTCATCCAAAAACTTTAGATCATTAAACGGTCATAGATTTAATTCATGTATATCAATATCATACACCATAAAAAAATTCACACAAGAATTCCATTCACAACTTTAGTTTTGAAATATATATGCAATTTTTTCAAATTATGTGACAAGATTATTTTGTCACAAATATATTCCATACATTCAAGTTTTTCATTATTTATTGGATTTTTTAAAATAAGTTTTTAGATTAAGTTTCAAGTTAATCAAATATAATTAAAACAAGCAAAAATAATCCAAGATGTGATGTCTATACATTACCAAAAAAAGTAATTGCAAAAAAATTGTACTTGTGACTACAAAATCTTGAGGAGGAATGATCCCATTTAAAACCCTTGATGAAAATAGGATGGAAACAAAATGGTGAAGATTTTAACAAAATTTTAGGAAATGAATGAATAATTGGAATTATACATTGGAGAACCAGAAGGAAGGAAAAGTACACCTATCTCAAGCTCAAGTGCCTTTTTGAATAGTGTGATTTGCAAAATAGAAAACCATAATGTGCAAAGGTGAATTGTTTGAAGTTGGGGGCTTGACCAAAGTTAATGATGTCGAATTGTGATAATTTTCATCATATAAAATATATGTGCTATAAAATGTGTCTTTTGTGAAATGTTTGAACACACCGAAGAAAATGTTTAAGGAGTTGAAAGATAGGAAAATTTAGACCTTAGTACTACACCTTGTTAATGATTATTTTAAAAACATAAAATACAATAAAATTTAATTATGAATGCAATTGAGCAAGTTGTAATCTATTTTTTGTTTTTATGAAGGATATTTATAAATTTTGGAAAAAGAAAAATTTGGTGAAGATAAAAAATTGAAGAAGAAAAAGGTTTTGTTTACCAATTGAAGAGGTTTATATCTCTTTATGGGGAACACAAATGACAAGATTTTCAAAACAAGATGATGAAAATAAAATATACATTACTAAAGGTGGTAATGAAAGGCAATTTTTAGAAGTCAAGTTGGAATTTTCAAATAAATATCATGTTGCACCTTCATGGTGAAAGTTGCAAAGATGGAGTCAAACTGAAGAGGGAGAGATAACATATGTGACTTGAAAGAAGGCATAGATTGAAAATGGAAAGGAGATGACATGGAATAGTTGTTCAATGCTAGAGATCAAATATGAAAAGGCAAGAAAATAGTTAGGTTTTAGAGTTTTTGTTTAAGGTGTTCCAACTTTGTGTCTTTGTGTGATCATGATAAGACATGTACGAATAAGGAAGAATGAAAAGATAAAAAAAGAAGTGGTGTGAGTTTCACCAATGTCAATGTTTGTTTTTGGTAAATGTGTTTGGGTATTACACAATGATGTGCAAATCTTAAATCACTAAGGTTGGAATTTATCTAAAATAATGAAGGAGTTAGGAAGTTTTTACTAAGCTATCTCTAAATGTTATCTTCTTGTTGTTGTGTGGTTGTGTATGTTAAGTTACAAAGGAATAAAAGGTGGACATTGATGTTTTGGAGATTTATTTGGACTTAAAGGAGAATTTAGATGTTTTTGTCAAGAATTTTGTTTGTAATTACTATGTCAAAAATATTCAACATTTTGTGAATAGGTATTACATTCCAATTTTTGCTACATTAATTTTTTACCTACTATAATGCATCCTTAATAAAGATTTAAGGAAGGCACATGGAAATGATGATGAAATCAAACATGTTTGGGTTGATGAATGTCGTGACCTTAACCTTGGGTTCAAGACCAAGGTTGAAGCAATAGAAAAAGAGAATGTTAAAATAATGTCTTAAGATTCAAACATCCTTTCACAAAGTGTTAAAGAGTGAATTCAACATTCCCAAAGGGTTTTTCCACTTTGGGAGTTGAAGTCCCATGAAATCTTAAGAACCATGGGGACAAAAGTGAAAGTAATAATAATGTTCCAAGTTGGGCCTTCAATATACCATTGAAAAGTTTGTAAAATATAGATATTGAAAGTGGGTTCACATTCTCCATTTTGGAATTGTGAACTAAGAGTTATGGTCAAAAGAAAAATCAAGAGTCAAATTGGCAACTTGATTCCCAACCACTAAAACTTGAAACCTTTTGAATTGAAAATGTGATATGTTGTTGGAAAGTTTTTTCAAAGGCTACATTTTTTTCTTGGGAGCTCTTCAATTAGATCTCACATGTGATAGTTATGAACCCTCAAAATTATAGGATTTATAACTTAGTATAATTAAGAGTTTTCAAAACTCTCTTGAGATTTTGCCACTTTGATGCAACCCACATTGCTAGTCACACAATATATTATAATAGAGGAGGTGATGCCTTCGCTTCAAGTTTGGGTTGCAATTTGTTTTACGATTTTGGTTCACCTATGGTTCGTTTTTACACCATTTTGGCTCTAACTTGCATTAATCACCTTTTTCTTGGCTTGTATAAGTTGACATCACCTTAAATTCTCACTTGTGAATTCATCCTAATCCCATCCCACAGCTTCCACCCCCATTTTCATCATGTGAATCAAGGAGCACACCTTGGGTTCACATTTTGTTGCAACATTGGGAATTGATTTGTTCATTTGCCTATAATACCACTTGACAAACCGGGTGCATCAATGATGGTCTTGTGAACATTGGTGTAAGAAATGTTTTTTATCGTGCAACATAGACTTTTGGGACACGGTGATGTGGAATTCAAGTGGTTAAGACGAAGGGAAAGTTAATATGACATTCCTATGTGTGAAATTGGGGGACTTGAAATGTGATCTATTAGACAATAAAAAGATAATATGGAAATCTAGCATGGGGAAATGGGGATTGGGGATCCTATAATTTAGTAAAACAAATAATGCTAATTTAACTTCAAGTAACAAACAACAAGGTTTAGAATGCTTGAGATTAGTTTTGATGAATCAACGAAACAAAGTTAAAGTTTGTATTCCATTATGGATTTTCAATGGGAATACAAAGGACTAATTGTTCCAAAGATTAAATATTTTTATTGAAAATTTGGGATTGAAAACAACCTATAAAGAAAAAACATTGAGGGTTTTGATCCATGGACTTTCCAATTAAAACATGCAACTCAATATCTAAGAATTTAGGTTTGTAATTGCAATAGTTGTTTTTTTAGATCAATGTTGAGGATCATAATTTTGTATATTTTTAGTTGAGTAGTGGGGTGTTGATGCAAATATGTAATTGTGTAAGCCAAAAATATGTGATCCTTTGTGTGTAAGAAATTGATGCATAGAATTACATGTTTATTGTTATGTGTAATTCCTTCATTTGAACACAAATGCATGTTTAGAAATACAGTTTTTGTTTTTGTTTTTGTTTTTTTTTTTGTTAGAACAATTCCACTTGTACATCCATATATAGGTGGTATCATAGTTCATACAAGAATTCATTATTCAATTGGTGTTAAAGTTAGGTGTAAGACAATAAAAAATTACATAAACAAGTCTAAAACCATATTTTACATAAAAATTTGGTCATCATTCCAATGCACAATTGTTAATCACTTTACAAAAAAACATGCATTAGATTTTTAGAGAAAAAAAATCCTTGTAGCAAACCAACAAAACAATTGTAAGGTATTTGTAAAAACCCACTTCACTTATCAAATTGAACTTGTTAAGGTAACCAATGCTCTATAAGATGGTGTCCTTAATGCACCAACGTTTATTCCAATTTTAAATGGAAACAAGACTGAAAGAGAAAAACAATGGACCAAAGTAGTTTTTTCACCTAAATTGGTCTTTAAGGGAGTTGTAACCACTAGTTTTGGATTTGTCGTATTTTTCCACTTTGATTGTTACCTTTATTTTTCATTAAATCAAGCCTTGTCCAAATCAAATCCTATACATTTGTTAAATTTATATCCATTTTCATGAAATTGTACCTAATTTCACTCATTTTTTAGATACCCTCAAATTGGGATGAAATAGGGATTTTTTGGCATGCTCAAACCAACTATTTTCAAGATTATTGTTGTTAGTCTCTTTCCTAGGCACTCAAGGGACTCTGAACTTCTTTTATGTTTATTTTGCAATATATAAGGGTGTATTATTTTTTAGGTTGAAAATATGTTTCCAATTTATATTGGCCTAAGCCCTAAACCCTATTTTCATTAAAGAAATCGCATCCACCAAAACCACACTACCATGTAACTAAAATTCAAAATACAAATTGTATACAACTATTATGTAACTATCCTTTGGGTATTACAACTATTGTGCTATTGTGCAAATATCCCTTTGGAAATATGGTGTATTAATAAATAAATTAGCACATCAAAAATCAATTAATCGTATTATAGTTGCAAATGAGTTGAAAATGGGCCTTTATACAATAATTTATACACATCGTACATACATATGTAATCAACTATGTTTGACTTTTTCAATAGTTGCATTGTAGTTTCATGTGACAACTATTTTAAAACTATTATAAATGTGTCACTAAATCCACAACTATGTTGCAACTAGTGTACAATGTACATACATGCGATCATGCCACATGTCCACATCTCCACCACCCATTATGGGATACATTTGCAACTAGTTTTCCATTATGATTCCCATTGATACAATTAGTATGGCCACTACTAAAATACTACTATTCAACTATGTTATGACTATAATATAATTACTTATAACTTAATAAGGATAAATATTCATTAGTTATTTATATTTTCATCTTATGTGTTTCATTTTGAATGATTTAAAATGTTATGGGAGTGCTACCTCAAATTCTAGAAATCATCCTTGAAATGCAAAGGAAAATGAATAATGACAAAATAATAAAAAAAGAATTAAGTTTTCTAACTTACAAAACATGTGTTTTTTCTTTTTTTTTCTTTGGACCTCTCCTACTTTCAAACTTCATAACTTTGTTATTTTTTAGTCATTTTATATAATTTAAAATGTTATAAAAGCACCACCTGAAGTTTTACAAATCATTTTTGAACTCTAACAACATAACAACATACAAGGAATTTTGTGGGTGTTTGGGAACAACCTTTGTAGCATTTGGTGGTTTATTTTTTTGAGTTATTGACCCCTTCTACTTTGAAAGGCCATAACTTTCTCAATTTTATTCCATTTTTTATGATTTTTAATGCATTAGATGTGCTAATAAGAAGGGTTCAAATTTTGTTTAGACACCCAAAAAAATGGAACCCTCCCCTTGGATTTGCCTTGCCTTGAGTGCTTAAATGTTATAGTTGCAATTTAGTTGCAACTAATGAACAACTAAAATATTTAACTCATATCCTTTGTTTTTGAATCCCATGTTATAAACTATATAAAAAAGGCTTGTTCTTTTATGTTCTCACATTAAAATACATGTGTCATTTTGGGATGAGTTGAAAAAAACTTAATTTAAAGGGAAAACAAAAAATTAAAAAAAATTTCATGGTTATTTTTTAGTGCACTTAATCTTGTGTTTTCCTATTTATTTACGTAAATAAGGTTTTAGGTAAATGCATAGGTATGTAGGTTTTAAGACCTACCAACCTACCTACCTATGGTTATGTACAACCTACTCAAGTATTAATTTTTTTTTAAAATCCAAAATATAATTAATATGCCATGCGACAATTTTTAATTATGCCATGTGTCACAATCTTAGACCATCATTAACAATCATAATGGACAATGGAGATCAATATTTCCAAAAAAAATTATGTCCAAAATTTTTCATAATGCCACATGTTAGATTTTAATAAATGGATGACAATTAATGACATCAGCATGACATAATGGGTGTAGTTATAATGGAGTTGAATAGTAGTTGAAAATGAGTTGTTTTGACCGAGTTACAATTGAGTTACAATAAATTGCACCATATATATGGTGAGTTGCAACTTTGCAACTCATGCAACTTGTCCACTAGCACTCATGACATATAAATACAATGAGTTGCAAATGTCTTCTATAATTCAAAAATTGAGTTGTAACACCAATTGCAAAACACCCCTTTCCTCATAGTGTTTACTCCATAAATAATTGGAAATGAAATATGAACAAGTGACAAGTCTTGGGAACACGTCACAATAAATGCACATGATTATCATCAACAATAGTTGGAAGAACCTCATTAACATTAAGAGTTGTGTCAATCACATCTTTCATCCCCACATGTCCTTTAGTGTGTGAATTTCCCACTGAAACTTTAAACTCTCTACATTCAAAATAATTAACATTCCACACACCCTTTCAATTCAATTCTTCAAATGAACAATGTTTCTTGACTAGGCTTGAAGTATAAATAAAAGAATTCTTTGTTAGATTTATAACAACAATTAAAGCCTTTTCACCATCAACACCATGAGTTGTTAGAATAATATTCACATGAAAAAAATATCTCACAACTCTTATTAATTACTTTCTCAAATGGAAAAACCAAGTGAGAATCAACAATTTCATTCTAAGAGTGACAAACTTTTCCACATTAATAATTAGTGGACCATTTTCAAGACAATATATTCAACTCTATGTATGTCTTGAAATAACATTCAACAAGAAAATCTTTATTTACTAGGTGTACAAGCTAGCATTCTCCACAAAAAATATGTTGGTGATCCTTTTCCAGAAGATCTATAAGTTTGTTGACTTCATGCCTTGACAATGGTTTTGCAATGACATCCCTTGCATGTCTTTTGGGGCATTGTTGTAATGTTGAACACAATTCAATACATCCAACATCAAGTTGGTTTGTCTTACAAAGCTACTCAAAATGAACCCATGTAGGTGATGTTAAACTCCTTGCCAAAAAAAAAACAAGGTTATGTATGCAATGATGCAAGCATGTAACACGTAACTAACTAAATTTTTAACAAATTTCTTATGCATGGGTATATTTTCTTGTTTTATATAACCAAGCTCATTCATGTCATACATATTTATTCCAAAGGATGGGGAATGGTTGCGTACTTTTAACAATGGTGGTGGAAATTGTGGATGGATAGAACTTGGGAAACAAGAAATTCCAAACAAGTCCAAGATGAAAAATTAAATTTGATGAGACTTTATCAAAGATATGTTGTTTCATGAATAGTTGATGTTAAAAAGGACCTTAACATTTATTTTGGTGAAAGAAAATTTCACAACCATTGCATTGGGAATGTGATAAACATTTGAGGATAATTTGATCTTAATAATGAGAGTGGGGCTCTCACAATGGAAACCTTAGAATGTCAATCATGACATTGATATATATATTTTTTTGATGAGTGAAACAACATGATACTAATGCATTGGCAAATGAATGAATTAAGGCAAAAACAAGTTTGTGACTTTGTTTGAAAGACAAGGAAAATTATAAACTTGATAAAATGAAAGTTAAAAAAGGGCATTCCCAAGATTCCCAAAATACATTCCCTATTTTCAATCTTAAGATTTCAAGGTGAAAATGGTTGAAACTGACATATAGGGGGAATTGAATGGCAAGCATAGTTTCAAACTTTGGTAAATCAAAACTATAGTTCCTATGTGCACAATAGTTGCCACCTCCCTTTTAGAGTTTCCCTTATTGAATCATAACATTGTTGTGTAACATTCTATGGATTCCATGGAATCTTGTATTGGTAATTTGCACACTTGAATCAAGTTTAAAAACAAAACCTCAATATGGAAAGTAAGCATGGGATGAACACAAAGACAATTAGTTCATAGTTTGTGATATGTCCTTTGTGTTCATGTGGTACAAATGTGTGGTGATGGAGTAAGTGGGAAATAGATAGGCTAAATATCATTAACACCATTTTAATCCGATGCCAGTAATTAGATTTTGTTCCACAAACATTTTTCAAAAAATTCAAGTTGTGATATTGGGTTCATGATGCCAACTTAATATTTGACAAAGTTTTTTTGAAATATTATCTTCAAATTTAAAGTTTCTTGAAAGGCTTATCATGAAAAACTTAGTCAAACTTTTCAAAATGTTCTTTCCCTATCTTGACAACTTTTTTCAAAGACAATTGTGTTGAATCTATTAAATAATAAGATCCAAACATAAATTCTTCTTGATTGTCATGTAAGAGCATCTCCATCCAAATATCTTATCAAGCTTGCAATGACAATTTAATGAAAAAATTGTTGATGACCTCCCCACTACAACCCCTCTATCACCAAATTTTAGTTAATCATGACCTTTAGGACTCCCTATTCTAGTAACAATGCGTTTTTTGATGTTGTCACCAAGAGCCTTACTATGATAAATGTTTCACATGCATGCTATTTGTTTTGATTAAGTTTTTTCATCGTCATCTTCTTCAAATGTAACACCATCATCATTATTTTCGCATTCTTTGTGTAATAATAATAAGTGCTATTTTAGTAAAGTACAAATATGCATGCAAATCACAACAATTCAAGTCACTTGCTACAATTTGTTTATAAATAATTCAAAGTCCAAGGCATAGTTTGTCAAAATGTTTTCACAATATTTTAGAAAAAGATAGTTTTGCAAGTCTATATTTATCTTTTTTCCCAATGAGCTTGTACATCAAACTTAGCGATTTGCACAAAAAAAACCGTGAAAATGTTGGTAGTGTAAGAATTTTTAAATGTTCTTCCTAAAAATATAGGATTCTTGGAATTGCATAACTCTTGAAAGGACTCACATTTGTGAGAAAACAAAGTGTCAATAGCTTATGGGAGTTTTTGTTTATTTGTTATTTGTTCTTGGGTGGCTATTTGGTTACTTTCAAATTCCCACCCAATTCTATTTTTTTGGTTGGAGATCTTTCAAAGTGGTGTCAAGAGTAGTTTCACAAGTTTTTTTCTTGCCTTCTCTATGTATTCTAAATGTTTTTAAATTAAAAATTACTTTTTGTGACAAGGCAATGTAGTGGTGGTTGTGGTGGGGCACGACATTCCTACAATGTGTTGTGATTTGCAAACTCCACAACAACTCAAGTTTTACAAGACAAGTTTGCAAGTTTATGGTGGAGATGTTCTAACCAATTCAAATTTTTGCATTACAACATAAAATCTACATTACAATTTTCTATTGTCCCCATTCAATGGAATTTGCAAACATGATTAAATCAAAATTTAAAGTTTGTCATTAACACTTCCTGATGGGGATTCAATTGACAAGAATTTAAACATGTTCTATGACCAATTACGTTCACTTTGCATATATATCAAACATAAGTTAATTAAATTTCATTTCATGGTGATGGTTTTAAGAAAACTTGAGAACATTTGTTATCAATGTAATGTCATGTTGGATAGAATATAATACTCCTAATTACTTTTAAAAGCATCATCACATTTATTCAAAATATAACAAAAAACTAATTGGTTGAAATGAGTCATCACAACATATCAAGATCAATAGAATATTGATCGTGATGCCACCCAAAACAAAAGTTTGATCATATATTACTTTTTTTATGTTAATTAATTATGTGGGTGCATCTTCTTTTAATAACATTCAATGTTGAACATGTGAGGTGCATGGCAATGGAGGTCCAATTGCATGATACAAAATGGGTTGTGTATGTGCAACGATTTTCAATTGTTTCACTTTTAGATTGAATAACACCACCTTGGATTTGGGTTAGTTCATAAATGTTTCCATAATGTCAAACATACCCAATCCCCAAATTGGCATATCCTTTGTACAAATGGATCCAAACTAGATTTTAACATGGTCAATGGACAAATGTTTAATTCACTCCATTTTTTAAAAATGTTGTTGGAACTTGTAGCAACTATATCTAGGTGGACAAGATGCAAAATAATTTGTGTCCATGTGAAAAAGTAGCAACAAGAAAAGGGGAAGGAGGGCACATGATCATTGTCTTTTGTCACATAACACTAGTGTTTTCAAGGTAAAGCCACAATGTAACAACTATCTCAAATGTTGCATTTGTTCTACCAAAAAATTTGGAGTATTTGGAGTACATCAAATTTATAATCCCATGAAACATCCTTCAACGAAGACAAAAAGAAACCAAAGCTGTGATTGTTTGTGTGGTGGTGTTGAGAGCTAAAGCCAACAAAAAAAAAAGAAAAAAAAAAGATTTGGAAATTAGGTGATCTTTCTTTAACTCTTGAAGCAATTCCCCCAACACATGTAAATCGACTAGATGTGACTTGCTCGCAAGGAAAACAAAATATTATTTCGTATTCAATACAAAACATACAAAATTTTAACACAAGTTTGAAAGATTGGGATTGTTTCATTTTTTCATACACACCTTGTTCACCAAAAAAAAAAGACTTGATCTTTTCCCGAAAGTCGTGTTGGATCTAAAAGGCAGAAATGAGGAAAAACATTTAAAAGACAAGTGGAGAACGCTTTAGAACCAAAATATTGTCTAAAAACCATTCTTTAATTGCATTAACTTGGGTGCCTTCAGAAGAAAGTTTCACATGGACAAAAGATGGATTTCCATGCTTGTGAACAGAATCTTTTGACTTATAATTTTGCTTGGTTTTGGAGTGTTACGCTGCTTATTATATTGAGTCATGCCTTACAACAACAGTTTGCCCTTTTTGGTCACCTTGTGAACCCAGTTGTTGTGTTTTCCCCTATGGAAGGGACAAGGGACCTAGTTGTTGTTTTGCAAGCAGTGGAATGCACCTATTGAAGGGGCCTAGTTTGTTGTACAAATAGCCATAATGCTGGGGTGCATTTTTTTTTGTGATTTGTAAGTTCAAACTTCATGATGGGGCTCAAGTGTCAACAAGTTATCTTAAGCTTAGTGCCACAAACCCACAAAAAAGGTTGGGTTGGTCTTGCTTTGGGAAAAGTAGCATCCCAAATGCTTTTCTGGGGTTAAGTGTAATTTTGGGGAATGACTTGCTTTATAATTTTTTTTGAAAAGGTTTTAGGTGCAATGGAGCAAATGATTCTAATACTTTTCAGTTTAGGGTGCATTTAGACTTTTCATTTTATCCTCTGTATAACCATATTTAACATTGATTCTATTATATAACTATCAAGGTAAGCAAATAAAAAATTTCAAAGTTCATAGCAATGTTATTGCTTGCTCTCAATCAACAACTATTGCATTCTCTACTCTCTACCTGTGATATTCAAATCAAAACCTCTAAAACCTTAGACTTTTGTTCGAAGGTTTTATGTAAATCCCATCATCCAAAATGTAGATCACCTATGTTTTGCATGTATTGAATAAAGGAGAATTGAAAATAGAATAAATCAAGTTGAAACATTGAGAGTTATAGTGTAAAACATAAGTATGATCTTTCCTTAAACAAAACACTAGTCCTCATATATAGTGAAACCAAACCCATGTGTTAACAATTGAGAGAGAGAGAGTCTATGAAAATTCCTTAATTGAATTAGTCAAGAGAATGCTTTTAAATGTGAGAGAAAAGAACATGGCCAAGGGGGAAGCAACTCTACCTACTGATTTTCAGTAACAAAATACATTGAGGGGAGAAAAATATGCAACAAATGGTATTCCTCCAAGCCCCAAAGAAAGACCTCATTGCGACACCAAAAATTAAAAAAATTCAGCCTCAATCCTTGCATGTTTGCTATGAAATATGGTAGCACTATAATCAGCTCTAATCGCCCTCCAAACTTGGTGATATAAGAAATTAGGAGAAAATTTCTTAAATAGAAAA
>Ga0116229_10002790_pt1 | contig 28498 bp, 30 predicted proteins | sample S1TSphgellanicum_3_FD_87313 | JGI IMG/M metagenome (GOLD analysis project Ga0116229, IMG submission 87313) | Host-associated microbial communities from peat moss isolated from Minnesota, USA - S1T2_Fc - Sphagnum magellanicum MG | ecosystem: Host-associated > Plants > Peat moss > Unclassified...
CGCGATGCGACCAAGCGACGTATTTGCCCTGGTCTTGCAAGGCGTGCTTGTCGCCAGCGTGCCGCTGGCGCTCGTCTGGGCCTTGCGCGGCCAGGAGCGCTTGCGCCGGCTGGCCTGGGTGAGCGCATTCGTGACCTTCGATCTGGTGGTCTTTGGCGCCTTCACGCGCCTGACCGACTCGGGGCTTGGCTGTCCTGACTGGCCGGGCTGCTTTGCGCGCGCCAACCCCGCGCTCGCACAAGGTGACATTGCCATGGCCCAGGCGCTGCTCCCGGGCGGGCCGGTCGATATGCAAAAGGCCTGGATCGAGATGATCCACCGCACTCTGGCGGGCGCCGTCGGCGTCTTGATCGTGGTGCTGGTGGTCATGACCTGGCGCTCGCGTTCGCGCCATCGACAGGCGTTTGCCCTGGCCCTGCTGGCGCTGGTGCTGGTCATCGTGCAGGCAGGCTTCGGTGCGTACACCGTGACGCTAAAGCTTGAGCCTGTGATCGTCACCGCCCACCTGCTTTTGGGACTTTCACTGCTTAGTTGCCTCAGCTGGCTTGCCGTGAGCATCGACAGCGCCTGGGTCGTGGATGGCAAACGCCATGCTGGCCGCGCCAGCAGCGTGGCACCTCTCGCGGCGCTCGGCCTCGTGGTGCTTGCCATCCAGATCGCACTCGGTGGCTGGGTCAGCACCAACTACGCCGTGCTTGCCTGTGACGGTTATCCGCGCTGCGAGGGACGGCTCGTGCCGCCGATGGATTTTGCCGACGGCTTTGCCCTCTTTCGCGCGCTCGGGCACACCTCCAATGGCGACTTCCTGCCGCAGGCGGCACTCGCCGCAATTCACTGGACGCACCGCAACTCGGCGCTGGTCCTGACGCTGGTGCTCGTCGCGCTCGCGCTGGCGCTTTGGCGAAGGACGGGGCTTCACCGTGAAGCGAGAAATCTTGTTCTCCTTCTGGCCTTGCAATGGGCCACCGGTCTGGCCAACGTGCTTCTTGGCTGGCCGCTCATCGCGGCGGTCGTGCACAGCGCCGGCGCCGCCGCCATGCTGGTTTTGCTCGTGCTGATAAACTACCGGCTCAGGTCTGATCCAGACCGCGCCCCGCCTCAATTCATGGGTGCGCCGGCGACTCTCTCGCAGTAGGTCAATGCAGCATATCCGCCTCCCGACGCTGCCGCAAAAGGCAGCCCAGTTCTACGCGCTGACCAAGCCACGCGTGACCCAGCTCGCGGTTTTTTGTGCGGTTATCGGCATGTTCCTCGCGACCCCCGCGCTGCCTTCATTCTCGACCGTGCTCGCAGCGACCTTTGGCATCTGGCTGCTCGCCGGCGCAGCCTTTGCCATCAACTGCCTGGTCGAGCGCGAAATCGACGCGCGCATGGCGCGCACGGCAAGGCGGCCTATGCCCCTGGGTGAGCTTCGGGTCGAGGAAGCGCTGACCTTTGCCAGCATCATTGGCGCTGCCGGCATGGCGCTCCTGTATCGCGAGGTCAACGCGCTCACGATGTGGCTGACTTTTGGCACTTTCGTGGGTTATGCCATCGTCTATACCATCCTGCTCAAGCCTGCGACCTCGCAGAACATCGTCATCGGCGGTGCGGCAGGTGCCATGCCCCCCGCCTTGGGCTGGGCTGCCGTGGCCAATCACGTGCCCGCCGAAGCCTGGCTTTTGGTGCTGATCATTTTCCTTTGGACGCCACCGCATTTCTGGGCGCTGGCCCTTTATCGCACGGACGATTTCAGGCGTTCGGGGCTGCCCATGCTGCCCATCACGCACGGCCCGGTGCATACCCGTTTGCAGGTCTTCCTGTACACGATTGCGCTCATCGCAGCGACGCTCATGCCTTACGCCATCCGCATGAGCGGCCTGATCTATCTGGCCGCAGCGGTGGTGCTGGGCGGCGTCTACCTGATGTATTCCTATCGCGTGTGGCGCAGCTACACCGATGTTGTCGCGCGCGCGGCGTTCCGCTTTTCGATTGTCTACCTCGCGCTGCTTTTTGCGGCCCTGCTCCTTGATCATTACCTGCGCTATTGAGCACGACCTGACGATCGCGGCCCAAACCGATCGTCCCCAGCCCAAAGGCTCGCGATGGCTCTATGCGCTGCTTTTGGCATTGGTCGCGCTGGCGCTTTCCGCCTGCACCAAACCGCCTGAGCGCGAGCCGTTCAAAGCCATCGACATCACCGGAGCGAACTACGCGCGCGACTTTTCCCTGACCGACGAGAACGGCCAGCACCGTACGCTCGCGGACTTCCGCGGCAAGGTGGTTCTGATGTTTTTCGGCTACACGCAGTGTCCGGACGTGTGCCCAACCACGATGGCCGACCTTGCGAGCGTGATCAAGCGGCTCGGACCCGATGGCAAGGAGGTGCAGGTGCTCTTCGTGACCATCGATCCGGCGCGCGATACCGCTGACGTGCTCAAGCACTATGTGGCCAACTTCGCGCCGGATTTCCTGGGACTGTATGGAACCGACGCGCAGACTGCTGCAGTCGCGAAGGAATTCAAGGTGTTCTACCAGAAGGTCGACGGTCCGACCGAGAACAGCTATTCGATGGACCACACCCCGGCCATCTATGCCTTCGATGCGGCAGGGCATGTGCGCCTCTACATTGCGCCAAACGCAACGCCCGATGACGTCGCCCATGACGTCAAGCTGCTGCTCGCGCCGGCGGCAGCCTGAGCCGCCGCCGGTCCTGACTACTGATAGGCGGCGAGCGCCGTCTTCATTTTCTTCATCGCCGCCGATTCGATCTGGCGGATGCGTTCGGCAGAAACGCCAAACTCGTCGGCCAGGTCATGCAGCGTGGCGCTGCCAACCATGCCGGCGTCGTCTTCGGTGAGCCAGCGCGCTTCGACGATGCGGCGGCTGCGCGCATCGAGTTTGTCAAGCGCAGCGCTGATGCCGTCGCTTTGCAGCCGGTCACGCTGGCGCGCTTCGAGAAGTTGCGTCGGTTCGTTATGTTCATCCTTGAGGTAGGCGATAGGCGCGAACTCTTCCTCGCCATCGTCGATCTGGCCCTCAAGGGCGATGTCGCCGCCGGAAAGGCGCGTCTCCATCTCAACGACTTCCTCGTGCTTGACGTTGAGTGCCTTGGCCACCTGGTCGACTTCATCGGGCGTAAAGGTATGAAGGCCGGTCTTGTGTGAGCGCAGGTTGAAGAAAAGCTTGCGCTGCGCCTTGGTCGTTGCGACCTTCACCAGGCGCCAGTTTTTCAGGACATATTCGTGGATCTCGGCCTTGATCCAATGCATCGCGAAAGAAACAAGACGCACGCCGCGATCAGGATCAAAGCGCTTTACGGCTTTCATCAAACCGACATTGCCTTCCTGGATCAGGTCGGCGTGGGGCAGGCCATAGCCCAGATAGCCTCGTGCGATCGCCACCACAAGCCGAAGGTGCGACAGGACGAGTTGCCCTGCGGCGTCGAGATCCGCATGATCACGAAGGCGCCTGGCCAGCGATTGTTCCTCATCTGCACTCAGAAGAGGAAGCTTGTTGATGGCCTGGATGTATGCATCGATGGTGCCAAGCGAGCCCGGATTGGCAATCGCAAGCATCAGCTTGTTCAAGCCCTTGGGTTCCAGCGGAAAGCCTCCATTGTTTGACAGTACGAGATCAGCCATCGCGAAGAGCTCCTTTCATTTGCTCGGCACATGCCTGCCGACGCCCTACAATATTAGCACTCAAAGAATGAGAGTGCTAAATTGAGACTTTCAATCGCCGCGATAGTTCAACGCCCCCGGCGTGCTCTCCTAAAAGTGAGCGCATACTCTCGCAAAACGCCCGCTCACACTGAAGTCAGCAGGAAGGCCGGCGCCGGGGCGAGCCCGGCGCTGCGGGTGCTATTTTGCCCCGCCTGCTGCGCCACTGGCCGAACCGCCAGCGCCTGCTGAACCGCTCGCACCTGCCGCCCCGTGAGCAGCGCCAGCCGTGCCGCTGCTCAAGCCTGATTGGCCCGCGCCGCTCATCGAGTTCGTGCCGTTCATGCCGCCATCGACGCCACCGCCAGGCTGGCCTGCGCCGCCCGGATTGATGCCGCTGGTGTTGCCCGAGGGGTATTGGGTCGAAGGACCGATCACGCCCACGCCGCTATTGACGGTGCCGTTGCTATTGACGCTGCCACTGCCGGTCGAGCCGAGATCGCCCGAGCCGCCGATCGTGCCATTGCCGTTGGTCGTCGAGTTTGCGCCCGAGCCGTCAAAAATCGGTCCGGAAACCGGCCCGCCACTCAGGTTCGAGCCTGCGCCCACGCTGCCACGGGTGCCCGATCCGGCGGCCGTCACGCCCGTGCTGGACCCGGCAGTCTGGGCAAACGCTGCCAGAGGGGTCGCGATGGCTGCTGCGACGATAAGCTGTGAAATACGTTTCATGTGAGTCTCCAGATGTGTGATTGCCAACGTTCCAGTGGAACGGCGCCGCAGCCAGCGCGGTCTTGCGCCGGCGTTGCGTGTCATGGAAATTTCGCATGGGGCATGCCCGGCCCGGGCAAGCCGGATCAACTCAGGCGACTTCAGCAAGCGCGGAAATCAGTAGTGGCGCAAATGCCGGCCCACCGAGAGCAGGGCGGCGATAAAGCCAAGCAAGCCGCTCGTGCAAAGGAAGAGCGCGATCAGGCGCCAGTCGCCCATGCCAAGGCGAAATGTCGCGACATACAGCCTCGCGAAGTCGGCAAGCGCCGAATTCATCGGGATCAACAGGAGCGCGACGAGCAAGAGCGCAATCGCGCCACCGAATACGCCCTGCAAGACGCCCATGTAGTAAAACGGCCGGCGCACGAAGCGGTTGGTCGCGCCGATCAGTTTTGCGAGCTCGATTTCCTCGCGTTGCGTCATGACCTCAAGGCGAATGGTGTTGAATATCACCGCCACCACGGCGATTGCCAGCGCGCTTGCGACAAGCCAGAGTCCGAGCGAGGACAGGCGCACGAGGGCCTCCATGCGCTCGACCCAGACCGCGTCGGTTTGCACGTGGTCGACCTTGGGCATGGCCGCGATCGCCGCTGCCAGCTGCTGCTGGCGGGCATTGGCACCGCCTTCCTGCCCGGTCATCGCGACGCGCACGACCCAGGCGTCGGGCAGCGGGTTGGCCGGCAGCGCGGCCAGGAGCTCAGCCATGCCCGGACGCGTCTCGAGTTGCGCCAGGGCCTCTTCACGCGCCACGAAGTGGACATCGGTGACCCCGGGCAAGGCCGACAGCGGCGAGGCCAGCGCGCGCGCTTCGGCGCGCGTCGCGTCAGCTGTCATGAACACGCTGATTTCCGGGTCGCTTGCGATTTCGGCCGCGAGGGGCTTCAAGTTGTCGAGCACGACAAAACCCAGCAGGGGCAATGCAAGCGCAATCGCCACCACCATGATGTTGAGAATCACCGAGAGCGGATGCGCCGCAAGCCGTGCAAGGACATCGGCAAGCGCAAAGCGATGCTCGCTTAACCAGCGCTTCATGGCGGGCTCGACGGCGCGCTGCCGCCGCTTGCCAGCCGTCCGCCCTCGAGTTCGATCACGTGCGGCGACAAGCCGGTGAAGAGCGCCCGGTCGTGGGTGGCAATCAGCACCGTCACGCCGACGCGGTTGAAGTCGCGAAAGATTTCGAGCACGCGCAGCGCCGCCTCGCGGTCCAGATTGGCTGTCGGTTCATCGGCAATCAGCACCGACGGGCGATTGACGATGGCGCGGGCGATGGCAAGACGCTGCTGGTCACCGCCAGACAGGCTCAATGGCGAGGCGCGCTCGCGCTCGAGCAGGCCGACCTTGTCAAGCGCCGCGCGCGCACGCCTGGCAGCGTCCTTGGGCGCCGTGCCAACCACCATCAGGGGCAAGAGCACGTTGGCCAGCACGCTGCGATCGAGCAGGAGTTTCTGGTCCTGGAAAATCAGGCCGAGATTGCGCCTGAGGTAGGGGATGCCCTTGTTCTTCATGCGTCCGACGTTTTGTCCGGCGACATTGACCGTGCCTGCGCTTGGCCGCTCGATCGCCGCCACCAGCTTGAGCAGCGTGCTCTTGCCCGCACCCGATCGGCCAGCAATGAACACCAGTTCGCCGGCCTCGATTTCGAAGGTCAGCGCCGACAGGGCTTCGATGCCCTGGTAGCTTTTGTGGACTTGGGTGAACTGGATCACGGCTTTGGCTTTGCCACGGCGTCTTGCGGGGCAGGATTTGCGACCGAGGGCAATTGTGCCAGAGCGGGCCCCGATTCCACCTCGGCGATGATCCAGTCGCGAAAGTTGGCAACCGCAGAGCGCAGTTCGCGCCCGGGCCACACCAGCGTGTAGCAGCGTCCGGTGGCGTAGGTGCGCTCGTCAGCCAGGACCAAAGCGCCGCTGGCCAGTTCGCGCTCGACGAATTCGATCGGCTGCAATGCGACGCCTTCGCCTTCGAGCGCCGCTGACAGCGCGAGCAGGCCGTAGCTGAAGTACATGCCCGCCTGTGCATCAAGCGCATCCATGCCGCTTGCGGCGAGCCATTGCGGCCAGAGATCATCCGGTGGGTTTTCGTGCAACAGGCGCACGCCACGCCAGGTTGCCAGATCGCTGCCACCGGCAAAATGCGCGGCACGGTACGTCGGGCTGCAAAGGGGAGCGACGACTGCGTCAAACAGCTTTTGCGAGCCAAACCCGGCATAGTGGCCTTCGCCGTAGCGCACGGCGAGATCAAAGCCGTCGCGTTCAAGATCGGCCACCTCGGATGACGCATCGACGCTGACTTGCACCTGCGGAAAGCGGTGGGTGAAGCGCGACAGGCGCGGCATCAACCAGCGCGTCGCAAACGTCGGTACCGACGTCAAGGCCACCGTGTCCGCGCGCGGACGCACGCGTTCTGCGGCTTGCGCAATGCCGCGCAGGTGGCGCGATGCGGCAACGAAAAATTCCTGGCCGGCGTCAGTCAGCCTGACTGCGCGCGGCAGCCGCCTGAAAAGCGACACACCCAGATACGATTCGAGCTGCCTGATCTGCTGGCTGACTGCACCTGGCGTCACGAACAGCTCCGCCGCGGCCAGCCTGAAGCTCGCATGGCGTGCCGCGCTTTCAAACGCCCGGACCGCGTTAAGAGGCGGAAGTTTCATCGTTTAAGAATAGTTTTTCTAAATTATAGCGGGGCTAGAACTCGTTTGTAAAACCTGCTGGCCACGCCTATATTCGAAACGCACCGAAGAAGGTGCGTGCATAAGGAAAACTATCATGAATCTGCATTTACCCACCGTTCAGCTCGCCCTCGAGGCGCAAGCCCCCCTGTCCATTCACGAAGGCCGCGCCACGCGCCTGTCAGTGCTGGAAGGCACCGTATGGATTACCGAGGAAGGTCGCTTTGAGGACTTCTTTGTCAACGCCGGCCAGGACATCGTCCTGCAAGGCCGCGGACGCGCTGTGCTGCTTGCCGATCGCAACGCCCGCATCGAAGTGCGAAGTGCCGAGCCGGTCGTGGTCAAAAGCGGCAGCAACTGGCTTAGCCGCTTGAAGACGACGCTTTTTCCGTCCCACGGCAATTCACAGGGCGAGCGCGCCCTGACGGTGTTCTAGGGGCCTCTTTCGGGACGCGTCCCGATGGGCGGGATAAGCCCGGGCAACGCTGGCTGGCATCGAGATGCCACCCTGGCTTGCGCTTTTGCGACGCGCCGCAGCCCCTGCCCGTAAAGAGCATCAGCGCTCCCGGCGCGCTGACTGCGGGTAGTCACGCCACAGCACCAGCCACCGACCACCCCCGACGCTAGAATGGTCGCTTGCAAAGGCCGGAGCACAAGGTGCAAAAGCAGATTCCGCATGCCGCAATGGCCGGGGCCGACGAATTTCTCGTGATCGGCCTTTGTGCCGCATGGTGCGGCACCTGTCGCGAATTCAGGGATACCTTTGACGCGCTCAAGGCGGCTAGGCCAGATCGCCGTTTCGTGTGGCTCGACATCGAAGACGACAGCGCCCTTGCGGGCGACCTGGATATCGAGAATTTCCCTTCGCTGGCCGTGTTCGTGGGCGAGCGTGCCCTTTTCTACGGCGTCACCGAGCCCGCCTTCGGTACGGTCGCAAGGCTTCTAGACGCGCTTGAAGTCGGCACCGCGACGACCGCCGTGCCCCTCGAAGTCACTGCCTTGCGCGAAGCCATCGCGGTCTCGCTCCGCGGCAAAGGGTCAGGGCGCGAGATCGAGTAGTGCGTCGACGAATTCCTTGGCAACGAACGGCTGCAGATCGTCGATCGCCTCGCCCACGCCCACGAAGTAGATCGGTACCGGATGCTCCCTTGCAATGGCAAGCAGCACTCCGCCCTTGGCCGAGCCGTCGAGCTTGGTCACGACAAGACCGGTGAGCCCGACAGCTGCATCGAAGGCACGCACCTGCGCCAGCGCGTTTTGGCCGGTGGTGCCGTCGACCACCAGGAGCACCTCGTGGGGCGCATCGGCCATGGCCTTGCCGATCACGCGCCGGATCTTTTTGAGCTCCTCCATCAGGTGCTGCTGGGTCGGCAGGCGCCCGGCGGTGTCAGCGAGCATGACATCGATGGCGCGCGCACGCGCGGCGCCAACGGCATCGAAGATCACGGCACTCGGGTCGCCGCCCTCCTGGGCGATGACGGCGATGCCATTGCGCTCGCCCCACACCGCGAGCTGTTCGCGCGCCGCGGCGCGAAAGGTATCCCCGGCGGCGAGCAGCACGCTTAGGCCCTGCGACTGGAAATGTTTGGCCAGTTTGCCAATCGAGGTGGTTTTGCCCGCGCCGTTGACGCCTGTCATCATCACCACGAGCGGTTTGGCGCGGCGCGGCACGAAGGCCTTTTCAAGCGGTTTCAGGCGCACCAGAAGGGCCTGGCCAAGCATGATTTTCAGTTCGGCCGCATCGGCAATGCCTTCAAAACGCGCGCGACTGCGCAGCCCGGCCATCAATTCCTGGGTCGCTATCACGCCCGCGTCAGACAGGATCAGGGCATCTTCGAGCCGCTCGAACAAGGCCTCGTCCACGCGTGTGCCAACCAGCACTTCGGTCAGGCCAATGCCGCTTTTTTTCAGACCCGCGCCAAGCCTCGCGAGCCAGCCGGCCTTGGCCGGGGGCGTCTGCTCGGCAAGCGCGCTCGGATGCGAGGAATCGGGCGATTTGCGGAAATTGAAGATCACAGGCGGGGGCTAAGAAAGGCGCAAGGCGGGTGCTACACTGCGCCAAATTTTAGCACCCGCGCCCAACGCGGCCGGGGAAAGCCCAAGGCGCATCAATGGCCTTACGAGTTGCCCGCAAAAATCGTCCGCCAGCCGAGAACGGCCCGCCCAATCGGGTACGCATCATCGGCGGCAAATGGCGCCGCTCAATCGTGCCGGTGCTTGCGATCCCGGGGCTTAGGCCGACCCCTGACCGGGTGCGCGAGACGGCGTTCAATTGGATCTTGCATGCCTGCGGCGGCTCGCTTGCCGGCCAGAGCGTCCTGGATGCCTTTTGCGGCTCAGGCGCACTCGGCCTTGAGGCGGCCTCGCGCGGCGCAGCCCCTGTGGTACTTGCCGACATCAATTCGACCGTGGTCGCTTCGCTCAAGGCGACGTTGACGCGCTTGAAGGCCGACGGCTCGGTGAGCGTGATCGCAGCTGACGCAAGCCGCCTGCTTTCTGGCTACGCGCAATCGAGAACCCGCTTTGCAGTGATTTTTCTTGACCCGCCGTTTGGCCTTGGCTGGCTTGAGCGCATCCTGCCGCTTGCGGCTGCGGTTCTCGCGCCCGCCGGCCTCGTCTATATCGAGGCCGAGCGCGAGTTATCCGCCGCCGATTGCGAGGTGCACGGGCTAAAGAGGATCCGCGCAGACAAAGCCGGGCAGGTGTTCTATCATCTGCTGCGGCGCAATATAGACGCCACGGTCGCGTGACCGACGACATGGAGGAGGACAACGATGTTGACTGCGGTCTATCCGGGCACCTTTGATCCCCTAACGCGTGGCCACGAAGATCTGGTGCGACGCGCCTCCAAGCTCTACGAAAGCCTGATCGTGGGGGTTGCCGACTCGCGCAACAAGCGCCCGTTCTTTTCGCTGGAAGAACGCGTCACGATCGCGCGTGAAGTGCTTTCGCATTACGACAACGTCCGCGTCGAGGCCTTCTCCGGGCTGCTCAAGGACTTCGTCAGGAAGCAGGAGGCTACCGTGATCGTGCGCGGCCTTCGTGCCGTGTCGGACTTTGAATACGAATTCCAGATGGCAGGGATGAATCGCTATCTGCTGCCCGATGTCGAAACCGTCTTTCTGACACCCTCTGACCAGTACATGTTCATCTCCGGCACGATCGTGCGTGAAATCGCCCAGCTCGGCGGGGATGTCAGCAAATTTACCTTTCCTTCGGTCGAACGCTGGTTGAAGGCGCGCGTCATCAACTAGACGCCAAGCGGGTGCCATGGCGCTTCTGATTACCGACGAATGCATCAATTGCGACGTGTGCGAGCCGGAATGCCCAAACGGCGCCATTTCGATGGGGCCGCAATACTATCGCATCGAAGCTGCCCGCTGCACCGAGTGCGTGGGCCATTTCAGTGAGCCGCAATGCCAGGTCGTCTGCCCCGTCGACTGCATCCCGTTTGACCCGCAAAACCGTGAGACGGTGGCCCAACTCGAAGAAAAATACCGCAATCTGATCGCCGCTGGCATCGCCAAGCGTCCGCTCTAGCGGTCGTTCGTCGCCGATTTCGCGCGCTTTGACCGCGCAAAACGGGCATTCGTCGCTTCTTCATGGCGTTGCCTCCTTGCCGCACCTACATTGGCATCAAGCAAGCAATACCGCTTGTCCCGACAGGAGAAACAAAATGAATGCCTTGAATGCCTCGAAGATGATTTTTGCAGCCGCCGTCGCCATCGGCATGACCGCCGGTGCCTTAGCTTCGGTCGAACACGTCGCAGCCCCCAAGGCCAAGGCGCCGATCGTTTTGGAACGCGTCGTCGTCGTTGGCCATCGTGTGCAGCCGACCATGATCGTTCTTGAGAAGACGATTGTCGTTGGCCGCGCAGCTGACGTGCGCATGGCAAAAAATGACGGCTCCAGCGCCCACCGCGCCGCCTAGTCAGGGCGACGCAGTTGGGCGTGAAAACGCCGTGCAGTTGCAAATGAGAGATGAGTTGGTTTTGCGGTGAGATGGGATCAGCCTTAAAGAATGCAAATTACTTTCAGTGCGGCAACGCAAGATGCCCGACGCGACTAAATGGAACCTCGATTGCCATCGGTCCCAGCAGGGCGGTGCCGTCAAGACGGTAGTCCAGCGAAGACCCGTTGGACACGAGGACAGCGAGCGCGAGGAGACTGTCGCCGCTGACGGTGACGCGAACCGGAATGTTGGCGCGGGCATTGGCGGCAATCGTGATGGGCGAGCGGCTTTCACCGCTGGCCTTGGCCACATCACCGAATACGCAGTTGAACTTGAGTGCCGAGACGGTGACATCGACCCCGCTCGGGTTGCCAACCTCAAGGGTCAGATCGAGCGTCGCTCGATTGTTTTTCCACTCGATGCGATCCACGCTTGCGATCGACACACGCGGCGGCTCCGCAGCGAGCGCGCCCGTCAACGCCGGTAGGGCGAGCAGGACGGCCAGCGCCCAGCGCGCAGCCAGGTGCTGCATGCGTGAATTCTTCATTCGTCATCTTTCGTTGCAAGAGCGTGCCGATTGCGGCCACCCCTGGATCTAGAACCTCGTGCTGAGGGTCACACGCACTGCGCGCGGCTCTCCCGGATGTACCGTAACACCGTTGGGCACGATCGGACTGGTCGGCGTGACGCGATAGTCCTGCTCGTAGGCGATGTCGTAGTACTGCTTGTCAAAGAGATTCAAGCCATCGACGATGATCGCAGTCCGTTTTGTCAATTGACGCTGAAAGCGCACATTGGTGACGGCTGCGCCCGGATTTCTTAACGAGCCATCCTGCGAGAGCGGGTAGGCACCGATGTAGCGGGTTTCGATGCCGGCGCTCCAGGGTCCGAAGTTCATCAGGGTTGCCCGAAAGCTTGCGACCGCGGCGACCGCGTTCGGAATGTCATCGCCAAGCTGGCCATTCTGGTTGTCCTGGGCGTAGCGCGCGTGGGTATAGGCAAGATCGAGGTCAAGCAGAAGGTGCGGGATGGAGACGAAGTGGTTGTTCCATTCGATGCCATAGCGCTTGCTTGCCGCGTCTGGGGAGGTGCTGCCAATGTCCGAATCGGCGTTATAGACGAGTTCCGACTGGCTGTTGAGGCTCCAAAGCGCAAGCGAACTTTGCAATCCGGGAATGATCGCCGTGCGCACGCCGATTTCCTTGCCGAAGCTGCCTGCTAGCGCCGCTACGGGCAAGGCCGCAAGCCCGGTTGTCGGATCGATCTTGTCGATCACGCCGCGCGCATCGTTGCTGTGAAAGCCTTCCCCGGCGTCGACGAAAAACTCGGTGTCATGCCACGGGCCAATGACGAGCGCCATCTTCGGCGTCAGCTTGCTGGCTGACGCGTTGCCACTATTGGCTGCGGTTGAGAGCGAGTCGGCAGAAAGCGAAATCAGGTTTTCTCGCAGCCCCAGCGTGCTTTTCAGCCAGGGCGTCCAAAGGGTGGTGTTCTCGATGTACAGGCCGGCTTCGGTCTCGCCGACGATTTCGTTGCTGACCGTCGCGAAGACGTGGCGGGCCTCGGTATCGAAGAGGCCGACATCGATGTTGTCATGGCGCATCTGCACCCCGGCCTCGGTCAGGGATTCGAGGCCGACGTGCGGCATGGCCCATCCTTCTGCGATCTGGCCCCCGACGAGATTGCGATTTTCTGCCTGTTCGAACTGGTCACCGGTTCTTGGGCGCAGCTCGTAGAAGGTGAAGTCCGACCAGAGCTGCAGCTGATAGTGCTCGAGGAAGAATGCGGCCTTCAGGTAGCCGCCTGCAGCGCTTTTCGCCCACTCGCCGGAGAGCACATCGCGGGCCGAATCGCCGCCATCGGTTGGATCGAGCGCCCCATAGCGGTTGAGCTGGCCAGATTCGATGAGCGAGAGCGGCACCTGGTCGGTCGAATCCCAATGCGCCGCGTAGGCGATCGCGTCGACTGAAAATCCGTTCTCAGGCGTGCCCTCGGACAGCCTCACAAGGCCATTGAATTTATGCAGGTGCTCGGGAAGCGTCCATGGACCATTCTCCTCGAGCAATTCGAGTGCACCCAAAAGCCGCGGCGAGTCGGCATCGAAGCGATCGCCTTGGGGCGCATCGAAGGCACAGGTGTCGCCAGTGACCGTGCACGAGCCGGCAAAAAGGAGGCGCCGATAGGCATCGTCGCCAAGCGTCAGGTTGGCAAGTCCGCCGTCAAGGGTGTCGCGGTAACGGATGGCAACCGCGCCTGCCGAGGCGAAGTCGCCGTACGGGGCGAAGTAGGGGCCTTTCTCGTAGTCGATGTGATCGACGAGCTCGGGGATGACAAAGTTGAGATCGGTATAGCCTTGGCCGTGCGCGTTGGTCGGCATGTTAACGGGTACCGCGTCGACAAAGGTCGCAAGATCGGTACCGTGATCGAGGTTGTAGCCGCGCAGGAAATACTGATTCGCCTTGCCATCGCCCGAATGCTGCGTGACGACGAGCCCTGGCACCGTCTCAAGAATCTGGCCTGGCCGTGGCACCGGTGCGTCGGTCAGGGTCGATCCTTCGACGACGCCTTGCGAGGCAGCGTTCGATGAGCCGAGTGCAGTGTCGTAGTGACCGACGACGGTGACCGTATCGAGCGTTGCGGCTGCCGTGGCGTTTGGCGCTGCGCTTTGTTCGGGCTCGCTCGCATCGGCGCTTGCGCCAGGTTTTGTCGCTTGCGCATGGGCAGCGGCCACAACCAGGCCGAAAAGCAACACGCCAGCCATGAGCCGAGAGGCGCAGTCGTGCATCGGGATTTGCCGGAAGCCGTAGGAGAATTAACTGAAAACTCACACGCAGCCCGACAACCGCAGCCGCAAGCAGTGAGGTGCGCCAGAGGTCGCCCGTTCCGCTCTTGCCAGACGGCCACCGTTCGTAGGAAGAATATAGAAATTCGCTTAACGCAACAAGCCGTCCTGCGCGAGCCCTGCGGGCGCTAAAGCTGGGCAATGCTCAGGTCTTGGGGCGGAAGTGCGTGTGCATCGACACCTTGCTGCCGATGCCATGCGCGTGCCTTTGCACCGCTCCTTCGAGGGGCACGAGGTTGACGGCACCATGGCGCACGCCGCGCTCGGCAAGCAACTTGTCGGCGCACGTCCTGACGTCTTTGGTCCGACCCCGAAGAAGCAGCGTCTCGATGCCGAATTCGTGGTCAAGGCTCGCATGCAGCGAAGCGAGGGCGAGGTCATGGTGCCCGTGCTTGAGATCGGCGATGCGCTGGGCAAGCTGACGCTCGTGATGGCTGTAGACGTAGCTGACGCTGGCAATGCAGTGCGTCGCCTGATGCTGCTCGATGCGGTCGGTCTCGATGAATCTGCGCAGGATGTCCCGGACGGCTTCAGAGCGGTTGACGTAGCCACGTTGCTTGATCAGGCGATCAAATTCCGCGGCCAGTGCATCATCCATCGACACCGTGACTCTTTCCATGATCGCAACCCTCCTTGCAGCTTCACGCCTTGTGGCGCTTGGTACCCAGGGATCAGACGTTGAACCTGAAATGCATGACATCGCCATCCTTGACGACGTATTCCTTGCCTTCCAGGCGCATCTTGCCTTTTTCCTTCGCGCCGGCTTCTCCCTTGCTGGCAATGAAGTCATCGTAGGCGATGACTTCGGCGCGAATGAAGCCGCGCTCGAAGTCGGTGTGAATGGCAGCGGCGGCCTGCGGCGCCGTGGCGCCGATTCTGACGGTCCAGGCGCGCACTTCCTTCACCCCTGCGGTGAAATAGGTCTGCAGGCCAAGCAGCGAATAGGCGGCACGGATGAGCCGGTCAAGGCCAGGCTCTTGCATGCCCATATCGTCGAGAAACACCTGGCGATCTTCCGCCTCGAGCTCGGCAATCTCGGCTTCGACCGCAGCGCAGATCGCAACCATCGGCGCATGCTGCTCTTTTGCATAGCCCGCAAGGGCATCAAGCAGCGGATTGTTTTCAAAGCCGTGGTCAGACACATTGCCGACGTACATCGCGGGCTTGGCGGTAATTAGGCAAAGCGGCTTGATCAAAAGCGCATCTTCCTCGCTTAGCCCCATCGAGCGCACTGGCTTGGCCAAATCGAGGTGGGCGCGAACGCGTTCGAGCACCGCAATCAGCTTGGCCGCTTCCTTGTCGTTTCCCGAACGCGCCGCCTTGGCGTAGCGATGAAAACTCTTTTCGATCGTGCCGAGATCGGCCAGGGCGAGCTCGGTCTGGATGACTTCGATGTCAGATAGCGGATCGATCTTGCCGGCGACGTGAATGACGTTGGCATCTTCGAAACAGCGCACGACGTTGACGATCGCGTCGGTCTCCCGGATATGCGCAAGGAACTGGTTGCCAAGCCCTTCACCCTTGGAGGCGCCGGCAACGAGGCCCGCGATGTCGACAAACTCGACCACGGCGGGCACCACCCGTTCCGGGTGAACGATGCCGGCCAACTGCGCAAGGCGTGCATCCGGCACTTCGACAATGCCAACGTTGGGCTCGATCGTGCAAAACGGATAGTTCTCTGCCGCGATGCCCGCCTTGGTCAGCGCGTTAAAGAGGGTCGATTTGCCGACGTTGGGCAGACCGACGATGCCGCACTGAAGACCCATGATGCAATCCAGACAAAAGCGCGATTCTACCGCGCGCAGCTGTGGCTCCTGCCCGTGTTGGCTACTCGCGCGTATGCAGGCGCATCATCGCGCCTTCGTAGTCGCCCTCGATAAACGCGGGCAGCACGTCAAGCGCGCGCTCGATGCCCTTGTCAATCGCGCTCTTTTCGTCGCGCCTTGGAGCATTCAGTACGAAACTCGCGACTTCGGAGTCGAGGGCAAGCGTTCTTGGATGACCAATGCCGATGCGCAGTCGCCAGAAATCGCCCGTGCCGAGCATCGAGGTGATGTCGCGCAGGCCATTGTGCCCCGCGTGGCCGCCACCGCGCTTGAACTTGACAACGCCTGGCAGCAAGTCGAGTTCGTCGTGCACGACGAGGATCTCGTCGGGCAGGATCTTGTAGAAACGCGCAAGGCCGACGACGGAAAAACCCGAGCGGTTCATGAAGGTTTCGGGCAGCACAATCCATAGCGCCTTGGCGCGGCCAACGCGGGCATTGAATGCCTTGTCAAAGGCGAGCTTCGCGCCTTTCTCTTCGGCATAGCACTCGGCGACCCAGAAGCCGGCATTGTGTCGCGTTTCGCGATACTGGGCGCCAGGGTTACCAAGACCGGCGAGAAGTTTGATCGGCATGAAGGTCAAGAGAAAGGCTGCTGCTTCTAATCATGGCGCATCGGCGACGAAGAAAAATGCCCCGCAGTTGCGAGCTGCGGGGCATGTCGGCATGGCGGCGCTTTGCTGCGCCCCTGGCCGTTACTTCTTGTCTGTGGCAGCTGCAGCAGCAGGCGCTGCGGCCGCGGCCGCAGGCGTGGCTTCTGCAGCAGGCGCGGCTTCTTCCATGCCGCGCGGCACCGTGACGGTGACGACCACCGGATTGCCGTGTGCAGCGACGCTCACGCCTTCTGGCAACTTCAGGTCTGCGACGTGGATGGTCTGGCCCACTTCCAGCGCGGCGAGATCGACCGAGATGAATTCCGGCAGGTCCTTCGGCAGGCAGGTGACGTCGATTTCGGTGAAGACGTGGCTGACGACGGCACCGTTTTGCTTGACTGCCGGCGAAGATTCGGCGTTCAGGAAGTGCAAAGGTACCTTGACGTGGATCTTCTCGTTGGCAGCAACACGCTGGAAATCGACGTGCAGCACCTGCGGCTTGAATGCATGCATCTGCACATCGCGCAGGAGCACCTGGGCGCTTGCCTCGCCTTCGAGCTCAAGATCGAGAATCGAAGAGTGGAAAGATTCCTTGCGCAGCGAGTGAAACAGGGCATTGTGATCGAGTTCGATCGCAACGGGGGCGGCAGTACTGCCGTAGACGATTCCGGGCACCTTGCCCGCGCGACGAAGGCGGCGGCTCGCACCCGTACCTTGCAATTCGCGCTTGGTAGCAACGACTTTCATGACATTCTCCAAAAGGTTGACTGTCCGCGACCAGACAGGAAAGTGCTTCGTTTTGATCCGAACATCCGGACCACGCCCCGAAGCCGAGCGCAAAACTAGTCGGCGAAAAGTGAACTGACCGAGTCGCCGGTACTGATACGGCTGATGGTCTCAGCCAGAAGCGGTGCGCAAGACAGCTGGCGAATCTTGCCGGACTTTTGTGCATCCCGGTTCAGCGGGATGGTATCGATCACCACTATCTCGTCAAGTACCGACGCCTCGATGCGCTGCACCGCTCCACCTGAGAGCACCGGATGGGTGCAATAAGCCATCACCATCGACGCGCCCCTCTCCTTTAGCGCCAGGGCTGCCTTGCAAAGGGTGTTGGCCGTATCGACCATGTCATCCATGATCACACAGGTACGGCCGTCGACATCCCCGATAATGTTCATCACTTCTGCGACATTGGCGCGTGGCCGGCGCTTGTCGATGATTGCCAGATCGACATCGAGGCGCTTGGCAAATGCACGTGCGCGAACGACACCACCGACGTCGGGCGAGACCACCTGCAGGTTCGACAGATTCTTCTTGTACAGATCGGCAAGCAGAATCGGCGAGGCGTAGATGTTATCGACCGGTATATCGAAAAAGCCCTGGATCTGGTCGGCATGCAGATCCATCGTCAAAACCCGGTCGACACCGACCGCCTGCAACATGTTGGCCACCACCTTGGCCGAAATGGCGACGCGGCCGGAGCGCGGACGGCGATCCTGGCGCGCGTAGCCAAAATACGGCAACGCCGCGGTAATCCTGCCGGCCGACGAGCGCTTGATCGCGTCGACCAGGATCACAAGTTCCATGATGTTGTCGTTGGTCGGAGCACAGGTGGACTGCAGCACGAAGACGTCCTTGCCGCGCACGTTTTCCTGCACCTCGATATCGACTTCACCATCGGAGAAGCGCCCGACCATCGCCTTGCCAAGCGGCTGATTGAGGTTCTTCGCCACGGCCGCCGCAAGCTGCGGGTTGGCGTTGCCCGTAAAAACCATCAAACCATCGCCCATGGGGGTTCCCGATCCCTTGCGCCAACCTCGAAATGGCTGGGGAGGAAGGATTCGAACCTTCGCATGCCGGAATCAAAATCCGGTGCCTTAACCAGCTTGGCGACTCCCCAACGCAACTGCAATGACGCAAGCCCTGCTTGCGTAAAATCTCACCCGCTTATGCGCGCCCGCCCGGTAGCCAGTCGTAAAGCGGATGCAACGAGCGGCTTGCGCACACCCATCCGGTCCACTTCTCTGGGATGCCTTCAAGGCTCGACAGCGCCGCATCGCGCGTTGAAAACGCAGCAAAGACACAAGCACCGGAGCCTGTCATGCGAGCGGCACCGAAACGGCCTAACCACTGCAAAGCCTCGCCGACCGCCGGGAAGCGCGTCCTTGCGACTGCTTCGAGATCGTTGGCACCAAAGTCGACGCCAACACGCTCGGTGGCGACTGCCTGCGCACCCGCACAAAAGTCTGATATTTTGAGGCGAACCGTATCCCTTGTCAATTCTGCGGCGCCAAAGATCGCTGCCGTTGGCACCGCGACACCCGGGTGGATGACCGCGTAAAACCGTTCGTGCGTCACGATCGGCGTCAGTTCGTCGCCGATGCCCTCAGCAAAGGCGTTTTGCCCGAAAATGAAAAAAGGCACGTCCGCGCCAAGCGTGCGGCCAATGTGCATCAGCTGCTGGCGGTCAAAGTCCAGCTGCCAGAGCCGGTTAAGCGCGATCAGCGTGGTCGCCGCGTCCGAGCTGCCACCGCCCAGACCCGCGCCCATCGGGATGCGCTTTCTGAGCGTAATCGCCACGCCAAGGCGCGTTGCCGCGGCCTTTTGCAAGGCGCGCGCCGCCCGCACGCACAGATCGGCATCGATGTCGACACCGGGCAGCGCATTGACGCGGATCACGTCAGGCGCGTCAAGACGCACGAAATCGAGCGCATCGCAAAGGTCGATCAGCTGAAACACCGTCTGCAGGTCGTGGTAGCCGTCCTCGCGCAAACCCGTGACATGCAAAAACAGGTTCAGCTTTGCCGGCGCAAGACAGTCAAGACAAGACGCGCTAGCTGCCATTTTGCGCTTCGATGGCAAGGCGCAGATCAAGACTCACGCCAGGGCCGGGGTAGCTCAGATCGATGCGCCTGGGTGGCATGCCCGCATCCGGATAGTGGATTGTCCAGTTCGACTCGTGAATCACGAGCGCGCCGCTCGGGTCGGTCGTGGGTTTGATCGAAGGGTCGTTGGCGCGGCCCAAAAGCCAGGCGCGAAGGCCCGCGACCGGAACCGGGTAGCCAAGCGCCTCGCGCGTCAGGTCTTCGGCCGAAGCGCCTTCAAACGTGCGGCCGTCAGACAGTCTGAGCGTCGCATGATCGGGCTCGGCGTGGACCATCGCGATGCTCTGGCCGAGCGGGTCGAGCAGCGACAGGTCGACGTCACGGCCGTGCTCAGTCCAGTCAAAGCGGCCAAACACCGTATCTTCCTTGCCGCTGGCAAAATCGTGGTAATGCACCGACAGGCGGCCCTGGGTGGAGAAGGTCGCGCTGGGGTCAGGGGCTTTTGGCGCCTCCAGCATCGCGCATGCGGCAAACAGGAGGCCGGTCAGCCCGGCCAGAAGGCCGGTCACATGGCGCTGCACGGACCTACAGCTCGCCTATGCGCACGTTAAACCGCTCGAGCGTGGCATGCAGGACCTGGTTGTCGGGTTCCTTGTGCTCGGCTTCTTTCCAGTAGCGCTCGGCATCGGCATGGCGACCCGAGACCCAAAGCACTTCGCCCAGATGAACGGCGATTTCCGCATCGCCTCGCAACTTGTACGCGCGCATCAGGTTTTCAAGCGAGGCCTGCGTGTTGCCGAGGCGGTATTGCACCCAGCCCAGGCTATCGATGATCGAAGCATCATCGGGCGCGAGCGCCAGGGCCTTTTCGATCAGATCGAGGGCTTCGTTCAAGTGCACATTGCGATCGGCCCACGAGTAGCCAAGCGCGTTGTAGGCCTGTGCGTTTTCGGGATGCAGGCGCATCAGGGTGCGAAGCGAAGTCTCCATCAAATCGAGACGGTCAAGCTTCTCCGCGGTCATGCCCTGGCCGTAGAGCAGATCGGCGTCATCGGGAAATTTCTGCAGTCCCGCGGTGACGACGGCCAGTGCCTCTTCGGCGCGATTGGCGTCGGTGAGCAGTTGCACTTCGGTCAGGATCACCTCGACGCGCTCGTGCTGCGATTGCACCGGCAGTTCGTGCAGGTCGTGGCGCGCCTCTTCGAGGCGGCCCATGCGCGCAAGTACGGTCGCGCGCTGCAGCTCGGCGGCAAACGCCTGGTCGCCATCGCTCACATGCGACAAGGCCTCAAGGGCCTTCGGGTAATCCTTCTCGTCCTCGGCGATCTGGGCCAGATAGAGGTAGCCGGCATCGGCGCTGCGCGATGACAGCACGGGCTGTTCTTCATCGTCTTCGTCGGCGGGTTCGGGATCGGCAGCGCGCACGGCGATAAAGCGATGGAAATAGTCTTCGGCTTCGGGCAGGCGCTGCGACTGGTAGGCCAGAAGGCCAAGTGAATAGAGCGTGTCGGCGTCGTGCGGACGATCAGCGAGGATCAGCCGGAACTGGGCGCCTGAATCGTCATAGCGACGCTGGCCGACGAGAAATCGTGCGTAGGCGAGGCGCACCGTGACCGACTTGGGGTGGCGCCTTAGGTATTCCTCAAGCGCGAAGGACGCGCCGGCCGGGTCCTTTGCCTGCAGGTAGGTCGCGACCAGCACCGGCGCCGTCTCATCGTTGGCATCAAGCCTGGCCGCAGTGCGCGCTTCGGCTACGGCCTTGTCGACATCTCCCCCGGCAAAGGCGGCCTGCGCAAGCGCGATGTGGGCATCAGGCAGTGCCTGATAGGGTACGGCTAAGCGCTCAAGCAGCGCCAGGGCTTCCTTGTGACTGGGCGAGCGCGACAGGGTCTGACCAATCTGCTCGAGCACAAGGCCGGGGTTGGTGGAACTGGCGAGCATGGCACTTAGCACCGGTTCCGCTTCGTCAAGGCGTCCGGCAGCGACGAGCACGCTGAGCAAGGTACCGCGTGCTTCGTCGGAATTGGGCTCGATCTCGACCCAAAGCCGCGCGCCTTCCATGGCTTCCTCGGCCTGATGCGCCATCAGGGCAAATTCGGTGGCGCGCCTTGCAAGCCTGGGATCTCGCGTTTCCTTGGCAACCGCATACTCGGCATTGAAGGCGAGCTCGGGCATGCCGCGCTGGCTGGCGATTTCGGCCATGACCAGTTGGTACAATGTGGCGTCATCGAGTTGATGCGCGGGATAGACCGGCTTGGCCTTGCTGGCATCGTCTTGCGCCAGCGCAACCTCGGATGGGCTCGGCGCCGGATTGCTGACCACGGCGCAAGACGCCAGGGCAAAGACGAGGGCAAAAACCAGCGTCTTTTGCGCAGGGCCAGCCGATGGCGCCTGACAGGAGGGTGTTCCAGCCGCGGCTTTGGCGGCGGGTCGAAGTAGGAAGTCCAATGAAAATCCGATCTCAGCTTGTGAATCGATCTTAGGTTGAAAGGCACTTCGCCGCAACATGCCAGAACTACCAGAGGTTGAGGTCACGCGGCGCGGCATCGCAGATCAAATCACTGCCCGCAAAATCGAATCTGTAACGATTCGTAACCCAAACCTTCGCTGGCCGATTCCAGCCCGGCTTGCGCAACAACTCACAGGCTCAATTGTGCAGACCGTGGCCCGCCGAGGAAAGTTCATTCTCGTCGACTGCCAGCGCGGTGCGACCCACGGCACGCTGCTCATCCATCTTGGCATGACCGGTACCTTGCGCATCGTGCCACGCAAAACGCCCCTGCGTCGTCATGACCATGTCGATATTACCTTCGAGAACGGTCCGCTCGTGCGCTTTAACGATCCGCGTCGTTTTGGCGCCGTACTCTGGCACGATGGCGCAAGGGACGGACCGATCGAGGCCAGCCGCCACCTGCGCGGGCTTGGCATCGAGCCCCTGACCGGGGACTTCGCAGGCGAGGCCGGTGGCGAGTTGCTGTTTCGGGCAAGCCGCGGCAAGACAACGCCGGTAAAGACCCTGCTGCTTGCGGGCACGGTCGTCGTCGGGGTTGGCAACATCTACTGCTCCGAATCGCTCTTTCGGGCGCGCATCAACCCGCGCGCCGCAGCCGGCAGCATCTCGAAGAAACGATACGTGAGGCTCGCAGCGGAGATTCGGGATACCTTGAACGAGGCCATCGAGCGAGGTGGAAGTACTCTTCGCGACTTCGTGGGTGCCACCGGCGCCAGAGGATATTTTCAGCAGGACTACTTCGTCTACGGCCGCGAGGGCCAGCCCTGCCTGCGCTGCGGCAGCCGCATCCGCGCCATCCGGCAGGCGCAGCGCTCGAGCTTCTTCTGTCCGCGTTGTCAGGCGAGATGAGCGTTAACACAACACTCAAAACGCCCTAAGCCAGCCGCTTGGCCGCATTGCTATGCGGGGCAAAGCGCATCGATTAGACTTGGGCCTCTCGCGCCGATCGCAGCATCCGGTGCCGGTCCTTGAGCCTGCATGAATAATCTCGTAGAAAAATTCCAGGAATACAGTACTTGGCGGTTCACCCTGACCCGGGCGATCGAGCAGTATCGTGAATGGCTGCGTGACGCCGGACTGTCCGATGCACAAAGCGACAGCCGCGTTGCGCGCATCCTGTCACGGCTTGCCGACGACAAGCTGTCGATCGCCTTCGTTGCGGAGTTTTCGCGCGGCAAGTCCGAGCTGATCAATTCAATTTTCTTTGCCGACTACGGCCAGCGCATCCTGCCCTCGTCGGCCGGGCGCACCACCATGTGTCCGACCGAATTGCTCTACGACGAAGGCCTGCCGCCTTCGATCAGACTCCTGCCGATCGAAACGCGTGCCTTTCACGCCACCACCCAGGACTACAAGGCGCTGCCGCAGGAGTGGCAGGTCTTCCCGCTCGATACCAGTTCGGGCGATGGCATGCTCGCTGCCTTCAAGCAGGTCAGCCTGACCAAGCGCGTGCCCGCTGAAGAAGCCAAGCGCTATGGCCTTTTCGATGAAAGCGATCCTGATCACACCTTCGCGCTCGATGCCGCAGGCATGGTCGAGGTGTCGATGTGGCGCCACGCCATCATCAACTTTCCCCACCCCCTGCTTGAGCAGGGGCTGGTCATTCTCGATACGCCTGGCCTGAATGCGATTGGCACCGAGCCTGAACTGACGCTCAATCTCATTCCCAATGCGCACGCAGTACTGTTCATCCTCGCGGCTGACACGGGCGTGACCAAGAGTGACATCGAGGTCTGGCGCAAGCATATCGGCGGCCCGCGCAAGCAAGGGCGCCTTGTCGTTTTGAACAAGATCGACAGCATGTGGGACGAACTCAAGACGCCGGCCGAAGTCGACGCCGAGATCCAGCGCCAGGTCGATAGCTGCGCGCACATCTTAGGCCTTGAGGCGCACCAGATGTTTCCGGTGTCGGCGCAAAAGGGGCTGCTGGCCAAGGTCCACCACGACGACCCGCTCTTGGCCAAGAGCCGCCTGCCCGCGCTCGAGCGCGCACTGTCCATCGAACTGATCCCGCAAAAGCAGAGCATCGTTCGCGAAATTGTGCGCCAGGAGATGGGCGAACTCGTGCGCAATGCGCTCGCAACGCTCGCCCAGCGCGGTTCTGGCGTCAACCGCCAGGCCTCGGAATTGCGCAGCCTCAGAGGCAAGAACAGCGGCGTTGTCGCACATATGGTGACCCGCGTGCGCGCCGAGAAGTCCGAGTTCGACAAGTCGCTCGTCCAGTTCCAGGCGCTGCGCGCCGTGTATGCCAAGCTCAGCGGTGAAATCTTCGCCGAACTCGGCATGGCCCATTTGCGCGAACAGGCCAAGGCGACGCGCGAACGCATGCTCAATCCGCTGCAAACCAGCAGCGGGCTGCGCGGCGCCATGAGCGACTTTTTCAAGGGCGTGCACGAGACGCTTGATCGCTCGCAGACCAAGGCCGACGAGATTGCCTCGATGATCCGCAACATGTACGAGCGTTTCTCCCGTGATCACGGCATGGTGCTGACCGAGCCGATGGGATTTTCACTGACGCGCTATGTCAACGAAGTCAATCGCGTGCGTCGCGTCTATGACGACCGCTTCGGATTGTTGACCACCCTATCCAACGACCAGGTGACCCTGACGCAGAAATTCTACGAGTCGATTGCAAGCCGCATCAAGGAATGCTTCGAGATGGCCAATCGCGACCTCGAGGCGTGGCTAAAGGCCATCATTGCGCCCCTTGAGGGGCAGATCCGCGAGCACCAGGCGCAATTGCGCCGGCGCCTTGAGTCGATCAAGCACATCCAGGACGCGAGCGAAACCCTGGAGGAGCGCATCACCGAACTCAATTCGCAGGAAATCGAACTCGAAAGGATGCATGCACGGCTTGGCGAACTGAGTCAGGCGATCACCTGGACGCTGCAGGCCACGATCGATGCCGACCAGGGCGCGCTCATCATCTGAGGCCGTCGTGGCCGCGCTCAAGGAGACGTTCGCCGCGCGCGTCATCGCCTGGCAAAGGCACGCCGGCCGGCACGACTTGCCGTGGCAGAAGACGCGCGATGCCTATCGCATCTGGCTCTCCGAGGTGATGCTGCAGCAGACCCAGGTCGCCACCGTATTGCCGTATTACGAACGCTTTCTCAAGGCCTTTCCGGATGTTGCCACGCTCGCCCGTGCGGCGCCTGACGAGGTCATGGCGCATTGGTCGGGACTGGGCTATTACAGCCGCGCGCGCAACCTTCATCGCGCTGCCAGGGACGTTATCGAGCATCATGGCGGCCGCGTGCCGCAATCGGCGGCCCTGCTCGAGACCCTTCCAGGCATTGGCCGCTCGAGTGCGGCGGCGATTGCCGCCTTCGCTTTTGGCGAGAGGGCGGCGATTCTCGATGGCAATGTCAAACGCGTCCTGTGTCGCGTCTTCGGCATCGAGCGACCGATGCAAAAACAGTCGACCGAGCGCGAACTCGTGGGCTTTGCGCTAGGGCTTTTGCCCGAGCACGGCATCGAGCGCTACACCCAGGGCCTGATGGATCTGGGCGCGACCGTGTGCACGGCCAAGGCGCCGCGCTGCCCGGACTGCCCGTTTGCCAATGACTGCATTGCGCGCGCCAGCGGGCGCATCGCGACACTGCCTGCGCCACGCGAGAAGCGCATCACGCCAAGGCGCAAGGCGAGTTTTGTGCTCGCACGACATTCACAGTCGGTGTGGCTTGAGAGACGGCCCGAGCGAGGCATCTGGGGCGGGCTCTGGTGTCTGCCCGCCAGTGCGCTTGATGCGCGCTCGGGCGCAAGTGAGGCACAGCTGCTCGAGCGCTTCATCAAAGCGCCAGCGCAAGCCGGTGTGGCAAGCGAGTTCGCCCGCTTTGAGCACGCCTTCACCCACTTCACGCTTTTGGCCTCGGTGTTTGCCATCGATTGCAGGCGCGAGGACGATTTTGGTCGCGACGGCCGCTGGGTGCCGTGGCGCGACTGCGCGAGCCTTGGCCTGCCTGCGCCCATCAAGAGCTTGCTGCTTGACGTGCAGCAAGGACTCTTCAGGTAGGGCCGACTTCAGATGATTTTCTGCTGCACGAGGTATTGATGCACGATCGATAGCCGCGTTGGCGCGTCGGTCAACTCCATCAGCTTCTGCTTGGCGACGAGCGAGATCGGCAGCACTTCGCAAAGGCGGTTGCCGACCCAGGTCGCATCGTCCAAGCGATAGGGCTCGGCCATCGGCTGCTTGCCATCGGCGTCGATGCGATCGATCTCGCGCCTGAGCTGTTGGATGATGCGCGAGAGCAATTCGCTGCAGGCGCGAAACTGGGCGGGCACGGGCGACTCGATTTCAGGCTCGAGCGGCGCGGTCTCGCCGACCAGCAGGCCACCTGCCTTGGCGCGGGTTGCGATGATGCGAAAGCGTTGCGTGCCAAGCGTCGAGATCTGCAAGACGCCGAGCTGCTCCATGTTCCAGTCCATGATGCGGGCGCGGCAGCCGATTTCTTCCGGCTGAGCCGTGGCGCCAATCTCCTGGCCCTTCTTGATGAGGCAGATGCCGAATTCACGGCTTTCGCGCATGCAGTCCCTGACCATGTCCATGTAGCGCGCCTCGAAGATCCGAAGCGGCAGCAGGCCGCCTGGAAAGAGCACCGTGTTGAGCGGAAAAAGGGGCAGCTCGAAGTGCGTTTCAGGAATCGAAATGGGTTCTGTCACGTGGCGTTTTCCATAGGCGATAAAAGTGCGCGGACATCCAGCGCGCGGTGCCTGATGAGCACTGATCCGTGCGACGCAAAGCGCAGCACGAGCTGCTCTGCGCAATATACCGAGCGGTGCTGTCCTCCTGTACAGCCGATCGCCACCGTCAGGTAGCTGCGGTTGTCTGACTCGTACGCAGGCAGCCAGCGTGCCACGAACCCGGCAATGTCGTCGATCATCTGCAAAACCATCGGTGCCGCCGCAAGAAACTCGATCACCGGCGGGTCGCGCCCGGTCAGCGGGCGAAGCTTGGGGTCGTAGTGCGGATTGGGCAGGCAGCGCGCATCGAAGACCAGGTCGGCATCGAGTGGCACGCCATCCTTGAAGGCAAATGACTCGAAAAGCAGCATCAGTCCACGGCTGTCTTCGCAGAGGAAATCGCGAATCCAGGCGCGCAGCGTCTGGGCGCGCAGTCCGCTCGTATCGATGGTCTGGCCGATCGCCTCGAGCGGCGCGAGCAGAATGCGCTCTTCATTGATGCATTCCTCAAGCGTCTTGCCGGATCCCTCGTCAGACAAGGGATGGCGCCGGCGCGTCTCCGAATAGCGTTGCACCAGGGTTGCGGTGTCAGCCGTCAGGAACAGCGCCTGGACCTCGGTGCCAAAGCGTCGCAGCCCCGACAGCAGCGCGGGCACTTCGGCCATCGCGGCGATGCCGGTGCGCACGTCGATTGAAACGGCGACGCGGTCGTGGTCTTTCTCGCGCAGGTCCTGGATCAGGTCGATCAAGAACCGCGTCGGCAGATTGTCGACGACGGCATAGCCCGCGTCCTCGAGAACATCAAGGGCGATGGATTTTCCGGAGCCGGACATGCCGGTGACAAGAAGCACACGCATGGACTGCGTCGCCGTGACAGGAAGAAGTGGTGCGGGCAATCATAGCAAAGGCTTTGCGCAAGGACGGTGACTAGTCTTTGCCGGCCTCCTTTTGGTCGCTCTCGGCCAGAAGTCGCATGGTCTCGGTCTGGCGCACGAGAAAGTCGCCCATGGTATCGATGCCGCGCAGCTGCAAGATGGTGTTGCGCACGGCGGCTTCGGCGAGCACGGCGATGTTTCGGCCCATGTCGACCGGGATCACCACTTTGCGCACGTCGATTCCAAGGATCTCCTCGCTAAGGACATCAAGCGGCATGCGCTGGTACTTGCTTTCCATGGTGGTGCGCTTGACCAGGTGCACGATCAGGCGCAGGCGCATCTTGCGGCGGACCGCGGTTTCGCCAAAGATTGCCTTGATATCGAGTAGCCCAAGGCCGCGCACCTCGAGCAGGTTGGTCAGAAGCGGCGGGCAGCGGCCCTCGATGGTGTTAGGCGCAATGCGCGCGAGTTCGACCACGTCATCGGCAACGAGGCCGTGCCCGCGCGAGATCAGCTCAAGGGCGAGTTCACTCTTGCCAAGTCCGGACTCTCCGGTAATCAAGACGCCTACGCCAAGCAGGTCCATCAGCACGCCGTGCACGCTGGTGCGCTGGGCCAGGAGCTTTGACAGATAGTGCCTTAGCGACTCGATGACCACCTCGGAATTCACGGGCGTTGCGAACAGCGGCGTTCCCGAACGCTCGCACGAGGTGAGCAGCTGTTGGCTGACATCGATGCCATCGGTCGCGACAATCGCAGGCAGATGGGCGTGTTCGAGTTCCTTCAGGATCGCGTCGCGGCGCCTCGGGCTGTCGCTGCGCTTGAGATAGGCGTCTTCGAGCTTGCCGATGACCTGGATGCGCGCCGGATGGATCAGGTTGAAGTAGCCAACCGGGTTGACGGCTGCAACCGTGTCCTTCCAGCCTTCTTCTGACGCCAGTGGCGTATTGCCTGCCACCCAGGTCAGCTGGAGTGCGTCGCGCACGTCCTCAAAGAGCTGCGCCAGACCCGCCATGAATTATGCTGCGGGCCGAAACGGTTCCCATCCGGCAAGCAGATGGTACGCGTCCTGTGGCAGGCTGGCCTTGGCAAGCGCGTCGCGAAAGGTCGGATCGGAGAGCATCTGGGCGAGCTCCGAGAGGATATCGAGGTGGGCCTGGGTGGCATGTTCAGGCACCAGCAGGAAGACGAGAAGGCTGACCGGCCTGCCATCGGGAGCATCGAAGGGGATCGCCTCCGTAAGGCGCATGAAAGCCGCGACCGGGGCCTTCAGGCCCTTGATGCGGCCGTGGGGAATTGCCACCTGCTGGCCCA
>Ga0116229_10002791_pt1 | contig 28491 bp, 26 predicted proteins | sample S1TSphgellanicum_3_FD_87313 | JGI IMG/M metagenome (GOLD analysis project Ga0116229, IMG submission 87313) | Host-associated microbial communities from peat moss isolated from Minnesota, USA - S1T2_Fc - Sphagnum magellanicum MG | ecosystem: Host-associated > Plants > Peat moss > Unclassified...
TCCTCAACTGATTTTCCCTTCCAAAACCTGGTTTTTTGGAATTTATTTGAATTTTCAACAGCAGAAATCACTTCAAAATTTTAATATTTCTCACATTCTGAATCCAAATCTTACCAAATAAATTCCATTAAATCCTGCTCATCAAGATCCTTTCTAACAACACCAAAGGCACATTCCAATTTCTTCTAAAATTTCAGCTAATTTAATTTAATTTAATTTAATTTTCAGTGAAGAAATCATTTGATATTTAAAAACTTTTGCACCACAAGTCCAAACATCATGGAACCAAGCCCATGCATTCTCCTCATCGGGAGCTTTCCAAAGACATCAAGAACATGATGAAATAACAAAAATAAATAAATAAATACAGGTTTATATTTGAAAACTTTGTTATTTTCAGATATATATATATATATATAGAGGGTTCAAATTGTACAAAATATCACCCAAATACCATCCAGGAAAAGATTTAATCAGCCATCATTATTTTTAATTCATTGAAAATTTGAAAGAAATTAGGATGGATAAACATTAAGTCAGCTAAGCAAGTGGGGATTAAATCTTTGAATTAGATATTTTAAGGGAGAAATTTTTATTAAAAACTAACTTAATCTCCCAAAAAAAAAAGAGTTAATTTCTTGAAATAATTGCAACATTTTCAAATGAAATAATAAATATTTACATTTGTATGAAATTTACATGTAAACATGTGCATGAAATTGGAAAGACACAAAGATTCAAATTTTTTAAAACAAAGACACAAAGATTTCAAAAAGACATTGAAAAAAAAAAAAAAATTGTTTTCTTTTTCGATTTATTTAAAAATTGTTACCAATTTCATTTATGAATCCATTATCCAATTGTTTTTTTAAATAGGAAAAAAGGGCAATATGATTTAGGGTTTGAAAAACTCGCCCTCTTGCTTGCTCTTGGTTGGCTATGGTGTTGCGGAGCTTTGTTGCAGCAAGATGAGTGTAGCCATGGCTGCTGCTGCTGCTGCTCGTCGTCTTGGAGTTCCGCGTTCGCACCCTTTTGTTGGACTCTCGCATCGTCGTCGTCTGCCATTTTTTTGCTGTTCCCGTTTCCCTCTGCAAGCCGTCTGCTATCGAACATTCTTGCATAAATCTTTTCCGGTGCTGCAAGGGCGGACGCGAGCTCTTCTGCCTGTAGTTGTTGTTAATTCTTCGTCTTCTTCTGCCGCTGCGCTGCCCGAGACCCAACAAGTCTCCCAGCAGCAGCAGCAGCAGCAGCAGCGAGGGAGTGCTGGTATCGTTTCCGAGGTTCTGGAGTTCACCAGACGCTCGCACTTATGTGGGACGCTAGGGGAGGAGCAGGTGGGAGAGAGAGTGTGTATCTGCGGCTGGGTAGCTTCGCAACGTAGCCATGGAGCGGTGGCTTTTGTCAATTTGCGTGATCACACTGGCATTGTCCAGGTAATGGGTGTTCTTGTTTTTTTTCCCCTTCACATTTGTCCCTTCTTTTCTCTATCTTCGAAGCTTTTGTGTCATCTGTCTCAGATTTGTACTTCGCATTTGCGTGGGCAATCAGAGGGGGATTTCCATGCCCCTCGTTTACAATGTTTCATGTAAACCCTAAATCCTAAAATCCCAATCCTCGGCTGTTGCGTGTGTTTAGGGCTTAGGGTTTAAGGAGGAGGGTCTGAAGAGGTAAGAGGAGCCGGTGGAGGAGAATGCTTTCATCTATTTAAGAGCAAAATTACCCTAAACCCTAAACCCTAAACACAGTTTGAAAGGTTTGTATGGAGGAATTTAGAACTAGGAGGAGGAGCTGAAGGAGACCAATGCAGGGCTCCTCCTGCAGATAAACCACTTACTGAAGAGCTGTTTTCCTGTGGCAGGTTACTACAGATCCTATCAATTTTGCAGATGCTCACAAGATGGCAGAGCGCCTGCGCATTGAGTATGTGGTGGCAGTTGAGGGGACTGTGCGACTTCGTCCAAAAGAGGTTGTCAATGCTCGGATGGCAACTGGATTTGTTGAGGTACTGTTGCCAGCATTAGGATTTTCTGCATGACTACTTTGGTGGAGTTTAGGGTTAGTTCTGAAAATCACTGCTGTTGCTTGAGGGAGAGGATATGGGGAAGGTTTTCATGGGAGACTTCTGGCACTGTTAAAGAAGAAATGATGAAGGGATATGGGGTAATGGAGTGTGTGCATGCAGGTTGTTGCAGAGAGCATTCAGGTGTTAAATCAAGTGCATGTGGCACTGCCATTCTTGGTGACTACTGCTGATGATTCAAAAGATGTGCCCACAGAAGAAGTTCGCCTCAGGTTCCTTTCAATTTCCAACCATTTTCTTTTCTCAAGTTGTGCTTACAGCTTGTGGTTTTTTCCCTCCTTCATATCTGGTTTTCATTTGTTTAAGAACCTGAACAGAGTCTATGGACACATCAATGGATTGTAGATGAAGTCTGGTGGGGATGACAGGTACCGCCACCTTGACCTTCGACGGCCCCAGATGAACAGAAATCTGCGACTCCGGCACTCAATTATTAAGCTCATTCGAAGATACTTGGAAGATGTCCATGACTTTATTGAGGTCTGCTCTTTTGTTGAGGGCACGAAAGCCTATTCTTGTGCTTCAAATGCCTTCTCTTGCAATGATTATACTTGCTTTCAAATGAAGCTGAAGGGTTGTTGATTCTTCCTCAGATTGAGACACCCATTCTGACAAGGTCAACGCCAGAAGGTGCTCGTGACTATCTTGTCCCATCTCGCATCCAGGTGCTACTCAGATTCCTGCAGTTATGTTTCTCTGAAGATTGTCAAGGTGTCTCATTTCTACTTCTCTTTTTCACTAACCAAGGAATGGATGGAGAATCTTTGGGCTGGTTCTAGTTGTCTCATGCATGCCTTCATTGTATCTTCTATACATCCATTTACTCTGGTTTTAATGCTTTTGTTCACTTGAGCCATTTGTCAAGTATCAGGGCTGTAGCTCACTGGACTTCTTACAGTAGAAGAGTGTTTCTGGTGGTTTTCCAGGCAGGGGACTTCTATGCACTGCCACAAAGTCCTCAGCTCTTTAAGCAGATGCTCATGGTGTCAGGATTTGACAGATACTACCAATTGGCACGGTATTTTTGTCAGTTTGTGTGTCTACTTGAGGTTGAGAGAGAAAGTTGACTCTGAAGATCAGCTCACTGTAGGGTCCATTCCAGTCTCCAATGTCCAAGTAGTGTTAAACACTATACATCAGAGTCAGAGTTATGATCAATTCCACTGGGTTCCTTCCAACATTGGACCAATGCAAATTTGGTGAATTCTGCTTACCACATTGTGTGGAAGTGCTGGTTTATCGAAGGATTTGGTGTGTAACCATGCAGATGTTTTAGGGATGAGGACTTGAGAGCAGACAGACAGCCAGAATTCACGCAACTAGATATGGAGCTTTCTTTCACACCCCTGGAGGACATGCTGAAGCTTAATGAGGGGCTCATTAGACATGTACATATTTGAACTTGAGTGTAGATTGATTGTGTCATAGAAACTATATATCCAGGAGATCTTATCATCCATAATATAGGATTTGCAATGGGAGTAATGAAGGAAGACATTGATGTGCATGGATGAAGAGGTGGCAAAAATCTTGCAACTTAACTTTGATCATTTTCCTAACTTAGAGTAATCTGCAGTTTTGGGTGATTGCTTACTTGTTAACTTTCATTCTGTCTTGTGAGGAGTTCTAGGTATTCAAGGAAATCAAGGGATTCGAACTTCCAAATCCTTTTCCAAGACTTACATATGCTGAAGCAATGGCACATTTTGGTTCAGACAAGCCTGATCTGCGCTATGGCTTAAAGCTCGTTGAGGTACATTGTGAGGTCTATTGTTCCTGCCCAGTGAGTAGCTTCAAATCTTTTGTTAGCACACAAAAAACCACTTTGACCTTTGCAGGTTTGTATTTGTTGCATATTGAGTGATCTTTAAAGTCATTCTGGATTGCGAGGGTAAGCATGAAGTCTACACCTGGTAAAAGAGATCTAATAATCTGAATTGTGCATGTCAAAAGGTCTCAGATATTTTTACGGGATCAAGTTTTGCACCCTTTGCAAGTTCCATAGTAGATGGTGGGATAGTGAAGGCCATCAGTGTGACAGGTGGTGTAACAAAAATTTCCGCAACTCGGTTGAAGAAGGGGGATGTTTACCAGCAGGCTCTTAAGTCAGGGGCTAAAAGTCTTCCTTACTTAAAAGTCTTGGAAGGGGGTGAGCTTTCAAGCAGACCCCCTGTATCCCCAGTTTCAATTTCTTTGCTTCAACAAACACCCCCTCCTATGAGTCTGTAAGGGAGGGTGTGTTCTGTACACAAAATACCTGAGTATTTTTTTTGGGCCAATACCCTGATTGGGTCTTCACCTTTTTCAAAATAATGTGTGTTGTCAGGAGCCAGACTCTGATGTAAGTAGCTTGTGCATTTTATTATTGTCATTGTGGCTCAAGACTTAGAAGGACTTCATCACCTCAGTGGGAGTCACAGGTGAACTTGAGGGCCCACCAGCCATTACAGGAAATCTGAGCATGGAGCAGAAACAGGAGCTAGCAGCACGTTGTGGTGCCAGTCCAGGGGATGTCATTTTGTTTGCTGCAGGCCTGCCCCGAGCTGTGAATAGGACACTTGATGCCATGCGAACTTATCTTGCAGAAAATTTGGGTTTTATTGATAAGGTCAGAAATTTACCATCATGTTTTTTTGACAGACTATTTGTCTTGTCTTCTGACACCTTCCTCCCTTCTCTTGGATAAGGCATCAATTGATGCCAGCATTGCTGCAGTATGCAAGAGTATACATAGCTCTTATGTTTTTGTCCATGAGGCTGTGGGATATGACATACTGATGGACAAAGGAGATTGTTTACTGTTTAAACAGTACCATGGCAGCTATTTACCACCATTTGTGACCACACCCCTTGTTATTTTGTGTTTTGGTTTGGCAGGAACTTAATGTTATAATGGAGGCCTTCTCTGCAATCTCATAGCGTTTTCTGTCACAGCATTGGGTGGAACTACAGGGTTTGAGTAGCAATTTGGTTCTCACGGATTGTTTGTGGTGATGGCAATAGCAGGCTGCTCATGAAATACTCTGGATCACCGACTTCCCAATGTTTGAATGGAATGAGGATGAGCAAAGGCTTGAGGTGAGCAATGCTTCTCTTACCATGCAGGCATACATTGGGGACATGGTTTGAGACTTCTTTTTTGCTGTGGACTGTTTGCACTAGGCATTCTTCTGTGATGTGAGCTTAAGTACACACCCAAAACCATTTTGGTTGACTTGTAATGCAATGTTGACCCAGGCATTGCACCATCCATTTACAGCACCCCACCCAGAAGATATTGGGGACCTTAAAACTGCACGTGCCTTGGCATATGACCTGGTCTACAATGGGGTTGAGGTTTGTTTCTCTCTTCATCTCTCTATTCTTTGCTTGAAAAACTCATTGAGATAGACCCATGTGTAGACTTTTTTCGGGTTCTAAGTTTCTCAATTTATGGTATTCTGCAAAGCAAGACCTTTCCCTGTGCAAGAAAACAGCACCTCCCATAGGTTTAACCGTAGTTGATTTGCATTATTCTTTTGTGGGAAGCAGATTGGTGGTGGAAGTCTCCGGATATACAGACGAGAAATCCAAGAGAAGGTGCTTGATGCCATTGGTCTGACACCCAAGCAAGTGAGTTATCCATGACTATATTGGAGAAAGCGGTATTGTCCTCCACTATGTTGCTAATTGCTGAGTGTTAGAAACTTTACAAGGTGAATCAGTCCTTATTACCTATTACACTAACACGTTGGAGGTGCTCACCTTGAGATGATGTCATGCTCTTTGCAGGCTGAAGAGAAATTTGGGTTTCTCTTAGAGGCACTTGATCTCGGTGCTCCACCACATGGTACATTTCTCTCCTTTTTTTGCTTCAGAGATGTCTTCCAACTAAAATTGTTGTCAGGTTGTCTGCATGGTGTTTGTCAATGATGTTAAAACTCTGAAGCCCTAGTCCATTTTATCAATTGTGAGTTGTATGTGCTCTAGAAATGTTACATTGTAATAATGATCGAGTGTGGGTCACATGCAGGAGGAATAGCTTATGGCATTGATCGTCTGGTAATGCTTCTGGCTGATGAGACCTCTATTAGAGATGTCATTGCTTTTCCCAAAACAACTACAGCTCGATGTTTATTAACAAATGCACCTGCAAGTGTAGATCCATTGCAGCTCTCCCAACTTAAACTTACAGTCACGGGTTCTGAGAACAACCCATTATGATACTGGATATAAACCAATAGTGATAGTAGATAGGTTTGATTGTATTGGATGGGCCTCATTCCCCAAATATGAGGTACCAAATTATATTCATAGAGAATTAGTGTCAAGGTTTGCACATGTTTCTTGTATCCCTGTTTAGTGTCCATGTACCTTGCAAATTGAGACTGGAATGCAAATGGAATTTTTTGTATGTCAAAAATTTTGCTTTGTATGTTTCCAAGCCCCTTTGTCAAGTTAAAAGGAACTGTAATGCATTCTTTTGCTGTGCACCACAAGGGATGTTCCATGCACACTCATGAAGACCCGCTGTAGTATGCAGCTGAAATCTATGGTTCAATCCTCATTTCATTTTCTGCACATGACAACCTCAATATGGAGGGGCCTTCTCATCACCAAACCAACGAGGTGGGTCAAAACCACTCCCACCTGCACACAAACAATGTAGGCTCTATCATCAACTCAAGTTGGAGCTGCAAATCAAATTCAATGATTATAGAGCTACTTTGATATGGAACTGGACTTCTACCAACAGTATCTTCTCTTCTAAATGAAAATAACCAAGGAAAAATTGATGCAATTTGGAAGTGGGAAAGAAAAGAAAAGAGATAAGCCAATCAGGAAAGGATTGATTTGCTTTTGCTATGGAGTTTTACATACCATTTTTAGTGTTACAAAACATTAAATCAGATGATGCAAACATTACCAATTGGGTTGCATCATAAAAGGTGCCAAATTGTTACCAAATGGGTTGCATCGTGAAAGGCGCCATGCTGTTAGAATGGCACCCTTCAACACACCATATTTTTTGAAGGCTTCAATCCCATACTCACTACATGTGGGCACATAGCGGCAGCTACCAGGAAGATATGGTGAAATCTCCCCTGTCCACACTCACAAACCTTGCAAACTAAGTGAGAATCTTAAGCAGTATGTGTCTTAAGATTTTGCAAATCAGACTATTTCCAATGTTTTACAATACATTTTTTTTAAAAAAAATTATGCATAGCAAATATGTGTTAGAAGAGAGTATATTTACAAGACAACAATCATTGCACACTGAATTCATGTTGGACACACACTTACTTTTGTAAAATGTCAGGGCTGCTATTGCAAACTGGACACCAGCAGTCTGTTGAGTCTCCTCCGTTCTCATAGCTGAAACATTACCTGCATCATGGGAAAAGGGAAAATTTGAGTTAACAGATGATATGTTTTTTCCCTCACTAATATATACAATAGAAAAAATATGTTTTTACGTATGTACAAAATAGATTGGTGCCATGGATCTAACAGATCTGGATTTAGCAGCTAAATGAAGACATCAAAGCTAATTTGTTTTTGCAGTGAGTCTTTGGTTCTGTTCACAATTTATGGTTCCTGTGTTAGGGTTGAGATTTTACCCTAAACCCAACCCTGTACACCTGGGTTGCTGTAAAACCTCAAAATACAAATGCATATTCCACCCAGGGTTCTTTTTTCAATTTTGTGATGTAGCCAAACTGGCAATCATCCACAAGAGAAACTAGACAAATTTGGCTATAGACCAGATATTAGAGTAGAAAATTTTAACAATCCTTCTATATTTTGGCTATCTGTTGAAGATATATGGTGATTTTGATTTTTGAAAACTAAAATCCAGTCAACTAGGGTCATTTTTTTTCATAAAAATCCTTCTACGTATTGATACATACAAAGATCCATAAAATGCAAAAATTTGGCCCCGAGAAAAATTCAAATTTCTACACAATTTTCTTATAATCAATGGTAGGAATGGCAATCAATGAAGCAGTGAAATTAGAAACAAGTGATAAATTTCAATTTTCCTTGACAAGCACTCGTACAACAAACTCATATATTTCCACCATTGAATGCTGCGGCTTATTACATAACATATTTGGTACATGAATAACTAACCACAAACATCATCTGATATTTTGGAGGTTTATAAGGCACTTGCACCACATTATTATATTTACAACACTGTTTGCTCATCAGACATATTGTTCAGAAAAATGCCAGTCCACAATTAGACAAACCTAATCTTATATTAGCAAATTACAATGATGCACAAATCTAGTCTTCGTTTAGAAATTTTCAACCAAGTAGCGTCTAGTTAATGTACCATAGATAGGTAGATGTTAAGATCTATGTAAGTAACGTCTGTGGTCAATGATTATGCCACTTTCTTGTTCACACATTTAAAAAGCATAGTAGGCTGTGTAAAGTTTGTGACTCTTCAACCTGCCACATGACACTTGGATGATAGTTTGTAAGACCTAGCCGGTTTTTTCTAGTGTATACAGAGGATGCCTTATAAAGTATTAAAAGCTGGTGGGCTTTTCAAAAAGTGAAATGCCTGCAGATTGGGGGCATTTCATTTTTGGAAAATCCCACCAGCTTTTTTTTAAAAAATTCCAGTGATACCCAGTGGGTATCATGGGGAAAAAATGTTTTAGAAAAAACTGATGGTGGGTTTTATGCTGTGTAAAGCCTTGGTCCTAGAGCTTTACTCTACACATATTGACTTATGTGTGCTAGTATGGACCTTTACGCTAGGGAATGCACCCCTCTAGATAATTTTTTCTTGAGTGCATAACTGAGTCATCTACAGATTCATGAACTGAGAGAATATTCCTAATGTACGTGAAGAGCACCTTACCTTCAGTAAACTTCTTCCTCAACAGAGGATGGCACCTGACACATAAGGTTCCTGCTTTCCTCTCAAATGAATCACAGGGCCTCCCATTTGTAAAAGAAAGATTCTACCAGTTCTTTGTGCTGGGTAAGGACCTCGAACCGGAGTGTTCTGGGAATTCAGGTCTTGTGCTTGACTCCTGCCTCGCGCAAGGCCCTTATTCCCACAACAGCCCTGTTCTTGGTCCTTACCCTACAATCAATTTTCAAGACATCAGGTCTTATAGCAATTGTAAAAAAATTCTGATGACATTATTTTTGCTGTCAACATTTTAAACTTAATAGTGTCAGTGCTAAAATCTAATGGCAGCAAACACCCATTCAACATTGTAAAACCGAATTAGAGAGCAATGGGTGGTGGGGATTGGGGGAGCATACATACCCTCTTCATGTTCTGTCTCTTGATCTCTCTCAGCTGAAGTGCAACTGCAGCTGAATATTCCTCCAACTGATCTTGAATCTTCCGTATTGGGCATTAATCTCAATGGCCACTGTAAAAGAAGCCCAGCAAACTTGAATAAGAAGACAGAAATTTCTAGCTGAATGAGATGGGAATTTCTAGCTCGATGAGAAGATGGGAATTTTTAGCTGAATGAGAAGGTAGGCAATTTCAGCTCGATGAGAAGATGGGAATTTCTAGCTCGATGAGAAGATAGGAATTTTGAGCTGAATGAGAAGATGGGCAATTTCAGCTGAATGAGAAGATGGGAATTTCTAGCTTGATGAGAAGATGGGAATTTTTAGCTGAATGAGAAGATGGGCAATTTCAACTGAATGAGAAGACAGGAATTTCTAGCTGAATTAGAAAGACGGGAATTTCTAAATACCAAAAATGTGGAAGAAGAGCACTAAAACCCTAAGATTGATGATTTCTTTTGCATAACTTGATCTTCTCAACATATATAACTCTTTAAGGGTTTAAAAATCTTCTACTAATGATGTTGCCACTAACTTCTTGAAATGAATTTGTGCAAGAACCTTTGAAGATTTATTATTATTCATTCAGTGGTGATGGGATGGGCCGTGAAAGAACCTCACTGAAGAACTTGCTTGAAGAATTTTTTGCAATAACAACCCTTCTATCAGCTGAAGAACAGCAACAGCATCCTTCTTCTTCTTCTAGTATTCTTCGTGGAACTGTTGATAGAAGATTGAGCTTGTGCAATCTGTTGGAACATTGAGCTTCCTTGACTCGACCAGTTCTGCCAAAGGGAACAACAAAAAATAACCTGGGTGTCTAAGAAATTCTAGAGAATATATGTGTCTGTGTCTACCCTAGGAAATCTGTCTGTCTGTCTGTGTGTCTACCCTAGAAAATCTCTCTGAATCTCTCTGGAAAATTTTCTTTAGATGTACAAATTTTTCTCTGCATTCTCGTTTTGATAATCAACTATGTAATCTCAAGATCTTTTCTAGAGCTCAATCTGCAGAATCACACTTGCAAAGACCTAAAATATCACAGCATATGTACTTCTAGATACAGTGCTCTCCCATGTCAAAAAAAAGTATTCTTTTTGTCTCTCCTGCAAAATTTGGTTGTTTACCTTGAGCATTCCAATGAAGAAGCTTGTAGAGGCTTTCTCTTATTCTTCTTCATCAGCCTCCACCTTGATCTTGAAGACCACCCGAATCCTCTTCCTCCATTTCTAGACACCAAGAAAACTCTTCCACTGCAAGTTCCGGCTGTGCTTAATCTCCTTGATGATAATCCTACTCCTCCACAAAGCTTCGGAGGATCATGTAAACTTATATCACCAGAAGAAGAACAAGATGAAGAAGAAGAGACCGATCCTTTAGTAAGATGAAATTGGGTTATGAGCTTTTGTTGTCCAAAAGAGATCAAGCTTGAAGATGGAGCCATTGCAGAAGAAGAAGAAGACGACGAAGATTCATTGAAGATGAGAATATGGGTCAGAGATTTTGTTTAGGGTTTAGGGTTTTCCTGCAGATTCATTGAAGAAGTGGAATTTTGGGTCAAAGAATTTTTTCTGCAGATTCAAGATATAATAATAGATTTACTCTAAATTCTCTAGACCAAGTCTTGTACTAGATCATGAAGGAAAAAATCCTGGGAAGAATCTGCGACTTCACAAGAATATTAGATTACGAAGCTGGCAAGCTCCAATGCCGAACCAAGCCATCTCATAAGGCAAAACAATCTACAACTCAGGTTAGGTATGTTGTCATTGGTTCCAAAGCTAGCAAGAACCTATGCCGAACCAACCGTCTTATGGAGCAAAACAATCTACAACTCAGGTTTGGTATGTTGCCCTCAGTTCCGAAGCTAGGAGGCCCCTATGCCGAACCGAACTATCTTATAGGGCAAAACAATTTACAACTCAGGTTAAGTCTGTTGTCGTCGGTTCCGAAGCTATCAGGCCCTATGCCGAACCTAACCTTCTGATAGGGCCCCTCAACACATCTGCCCCTTAGGTTAGGTATGTTGCTCTGGATTCCGAAGCTGAAGCTGGCGGAATCCGAAGCTAAACTGAACCATGTCTTGAGGCCAGGTGACCGCTCTATTGCGACGAGATATTCTTCCGAACCTCTTCCGCACCTCGGCACGTGGTCCGAACCCTAAACCCTTTGCCGAACCTGTTCGTCCGAGGGAGTTGCCGAGTAGAAAGCAGAGAGCAGGAGAACGGCGAAGATCATATCATTAGTTTAAGTCTGATGCAAAGGGAGTGTGACTGTCTACCTTTGCGCATGATTCTTGCTGCAGATTGCTCTCTGATCATACCCATGATATGATTTTTGTGCAGAGCTTTCCGCAGTTTTTAGTGTCAAGAAGGTTGTTGAAACCCCTCTGGAAATGGATCCTTCCTTCCTTCTTCATCTCCTGTTTGACTGCAAAATCCCACCGACCGACCGACCGACCGACCGACTGGGAGAGAAAAACTCCGATGAAGTGCTTTCACTTAAACATTGGCTGAGGTTTCCGTGATGGGTTTTTCTTTTTGTTGAGGAAAATCCGATTCCAGGAAAGAGAAGTCTGTTGTGATCGTGCTTGTTTTAGGGTTTCTTTCTTTCGTTCTCAGTATATGGGATTTTTGCGAGAGGAAAATTGGAGATGGAGTGAGAGATGGGTGGTGGGTTCAAAAGGAACAAGGATGTTCAAAAAACAGAACTTCTGACCTCAGTGGCACTGCATTTTGGGTAGCCAGGTTTTCTCCGTTTTCGGAGAGAGCTGCTGCCATGCACTCTTTGCCCTGAAAATGGATTCGAGAAGGCGAAGCTGAGTTCTTTCTTCCTTTAGTGCCGGAGAGAGAGAGAGATAAAGAGAGATATGTCCGTTTAGGGTTTAAGGTTTTAGCTCTGGGGGTTTATGCAGTTGCATTCCTTTTGTTTTCAATTCAAAGCATTGTCCTTCTTTTGCAGATTGAGAGCTAATTTTTCCTTCGTTTTGGAAATTCTAGATTGACAGTTCTACGGACAAGTTCAGGTCCTCTTTTTCTTCTCTTGCTATAAAGCCCAAGAAAAAAAAAGACATCGTCATTCCAGCATTGAGGTTTTTAGTTCACCCATTGGAGACAGTTTCTACAGAAGATTTCCATGCGTGAGTTATGGGTTCATGCTCGTTTGTACCTTTTGTTACAACTTCAGAAACTGCAATCTTTTCAAACAACTCTGTAAAATGGGTTATTTCTTAGCATACCTTTCTTCTTCTTCTGAACATCTTTTTATGCAAATTTTTTTTTCTCTAGGTTAATAAGCTTTTTGTCACAACTGTGGTTCCTACAACAGATAAACAAATACACAAAATATATGCCCAAGAGCATGAGAGGGAGAGAAGAGAAAAACCCAAGTAAGCTCAAAGCTTCACTTCATCACAGCCTCCTGTTGTTGTTGTTGTTGTTGTTGTCTATAAACCCATACTCTTTGCACAAAAACCATATCACTTTTTCTATAAGAACACCCCAAGTTCAGTTTCACACTCAGGAGTTGATAATTTTCTTTACTTTTTACAGAGCGGGTGAAAGACCCCGCACCCAAAGAATTCAAAACAGGAATTTGGGATGTTGCTGAATTTCCATGAACACGTTTTCACACTTGACCGTAAGATAGAGCATAATGACTCGAAACTCATGCAAGTGTTTGGTAACCGTGATCTGTTTGCACAGTGTGAACAACACTCCAATCAAACTTTTATGATCCATGATGACATTGCCCAGTGTGGAACTGAGTTTCATCCAAACACATTGACCCATGATGACATTGCCCAGTGTGGAACTGAGTTTCATCCAAACACATTGACCCATGATGACACTGCCCAGTGTGAACGGAGTCTCATCCAAAATTTTCGACCCATGATGACATTGCCCAGTGTGAACTGAGTTTTATCCAAACACTTTCATCCATGATGGGATTGCCAGTGTGAACTGAGTTTCATCCAAAAACTTTCATCCATGATGGGATTGCCAGTGTGAACTTTCGTCCAAACAAATTTGACCCATGATGGGATGATGACATTTTGTATGTGTTTCAATGGCCCATGTGAACTGAACTTCATTCAAACACATTGACCCTTAATGACATTGCATGTGTTTCAATGGGCAGCTTGAACAGAATTTCATCCAAACACTCTGATCCACAGCATTGCTTGTGATTCAAAATGGGTGGTGTGAACTAAGGTGCCAAATTGCCTCAAAATCCTCAAATGTGATTTTTTCCTTTTTTTTTTGGAGGTTTCTTTTTCTTTTGGAAATCTTCTATGCAAAAGTGTGAAAACTGAGCTGCATTCACAATATGGGTGAATTTTAATCTACATATGAACCACATAGCAAAACAATGATTTTCCCCAATTACAAAATCCAACTTAATGAAGAAAATATTTCATTGAACTACAAAAATTGGCAGATCTCTTAAAAAATAGTAAGGGTTGAATCAATGAGGACTACTACTACTATTTGTGTACATGTGTCAACAAGATACATGTGTCAAAAGCTCGTCTTTTTGGCTAAACCCAATAGTACCAAAATGAAAAAAATAAAACCCAATGGTGCCAATTGAAAAAATAAAATGAGAATGGGTTTGGAAGGTAAAATTTAAAAATGAGTGTAAATTTATATGGTGGAATCACATTCAAATGTAACACATCTCCTGAAAATCAAAATATGATATTCCAATTCAATGCCCACCTTACCCAATCATTTAAAATCTATGTGAACAATATGTTACTTTTAATTGTTTTTCTTAAGAATTTTTGCATAGTTGTTGATATATTGTTTTAGATTAATCACTCGGTTTACAATGACCTTAAACAACATTGGTGTAGAACTAAGTCCTTGCCACTAGCTTAGTGACAACTTTCTACACCAATGTTGTTTAAGGTCATTGTAAACCGCGTGATTAATCTAAAACCCTAAACCTAACAAACAAAACAATCAAACAAACGCCCACGTATGCTAATATATAGATGTTGCATGTATCGAATATCAAAAAATGATTGGGAAAAATACTAGAGAAATGTTGAAGCAATAGATGACCTTTACAACAAAAAGCTCTTCGACTTGAAGAATATTCACACATGAGCATGGAAATAAACCCCTGTTCAAAGTATGGAATTCTTGTGACATAAAGCATAGAACAGCCAAGCTTTGTGCATCTCAATCCCACCTGCAAGCCCCCAAAACACAAAACAGCTGAAATCTCACACTGAACTAGATCCCAACACAAAATAAAACAGAATAAATCTGCATAAACTAAACTGTCTCACAGAAAATACTCGACGAAATCAAAGTTCCAGGTTTTTGTCATAAGACTAGTGGTGATGGCAAAATTCGGCATGATGCCATAAGGTCAACAAAACCTAAAAGAGAAAAAGAAGACACTAAAACTCCTAAACCCCTTAGCTTAACAAAAACCTAAAAGAGAATGGTCTAAACCAAGATTAAGCTCATAATTAAAGAAAGCCAGGACAATTAAGCTCGAGTAAAAACTTGCCCTAATTTTTGTAGTGTATTTAGATGACCATTGTCAGGCACAGGAACTCAATGAGGATCTTCTGAAATGGAAGAAATGTTCCACAGTGGAAGCTCACACCCACCAAAAATTAGGGCTGGTATTTACAATGGCGAAGGGTAGGGCCCTTGGCCCTTCCTTGCTTTGAGGTGCCTAGGCACGAGGGCAGCCCTACCCTTCTCCTATACCACCAGGGTAGGGCTTACCCTACCTGATTTTGGGTATATACCACCACCAGCAATAGAGTTTTTGTCTAGATACATGAGGGTTGGAGAAACCAACACAGCGAAAGAAGACCAACCACTTTTTGTCAAGAGGCTACAGTAATGTCCACTGAAAAAAAAAAGACTAACAAAATCCAAATTACTGTCACCAAGGTAGACAAAATTTCTGGCCCCTAACACCAGCAACCCCTCTTTCTTTTGGCATGCTTCTTTGCACCATTGTCCTTGCTTGCTCAATTCAAATTTCCCCCAGGACTGACAGCTTACACAGAAGAGAGGGAATGAGAAGGACATGAGAGGGACACAAAACCATCTGTAGCTGCACCAGGTTCTAGTAATGCTATCTCATCTACATACACGCCAAGCTCTGAAAGACCCACAGCTCGTTGCAACTGCTTCTTTGCTTGAGATTCCATGTCTTCCTGTCCTACCTTGAGCTTGCTTCCAGGGACAATGACTTCTGGACCAATAGTAATGGCATCCATTCCTTCTCGAGAGCTTGCAACTGAAGGCCCTTCTTGAGTATCCGCAGCAGATTGATATTCAGTTGACAATGAAGGAAAAGAGTTGGCATGATGGTCTAGTGTAACAGTGCTAGTTTTCTCTTCAGTGTTCCCAGCAGACCTTAGAAGTCTTCTCCTCCCCAAACCAGAAGGCAGATCTTCACTAACCAGTGATGAAGGTTGAAGCACATCTGTTCCTGGAAATGTGGCCCAAGTTGAAGGTTGAAGAGCCATATCTGGAGCCAAATTGCCAGAAGGCAAAGCTTCTGAATGGCATATCTGCAGCCCATTCATAGTTCCCTGACCTGCTGACCTGGGAGGAAGAGTGCTCCCAGCTGCAGGTGAAAAGTGAGGTCCTGATTTTGGCTGCTGTGATGCCCTTTGATGGAACAGTAAATGTGCAATCGACCGATCAATGGGGTTTGTCTGAGTCTCCACCACGTTCATCTTCACAACCCTGCACAAAATTGACAAGCAAAGAGTAATGAAGCCACCCTAATATACTGGTCCTTGGAAACTTCCCACTGCAGCCATTTCTGACCTTTGTGATGATGGCTTCTGCCATCGAACTTACCCTAAACCCCAAACCCTAAACCCTGCCACAGAAAGGTGCAGAACCTGGAAGTGTTGGCTGAAGACGAAGGTTGGCCACCACTTGTTGAGGGCTCAAGTTCATATTCAGAATCTTCATCAGAGGCGTGGGTACTACTGACACCTGTTGCCTGCCTTGCTCTTGCACTCCGAGCCAACCGATAAAGAGAATCGCGTATAAATAACCTAGTCTTATCTGCCAGCTGCAAAATGAGTACTCACTATCAGCACTAGCTTCTAAGTCTTCCTACACACTGCATGGGAGAGGTCAGTCAAAGTATCAAGCACACCATCCTTCCTCTGTATGTCAGGAAATCCAAAATTATTACCTGTGTAATCATGTTCTGAAGTCGGAGCAGCACATCAGCCTCCATGGTTTGTTCTTCCTCACCCAACAAGGGCTGTGTGTTGTTGGTCTGGCCAACTGAGAAAGATCCCTCAGGGCTCATCTCTGATGAAGACTTAACTGACAAGGAGATGGCTGATTGTTTCAGGTGACTGCCTGGCGTGATTTCTGAAGGTTCAACAAGCATCTTGGGAAGCACAGGCACCTCAATTGCTGTGAGTCCCTGCAAAGCAAGCTGCTGGTGCTGGTGCTCTACAGCCAGCTGAGCTTGCATCTGCTGCCGCCGCCTGAGCTTCTCCAACTTTTCCTGACGGGTCATGCTCGAGCTACTAGAGGGACATGGAACTGGCAATTCTTGTTGAGGTAACAGATGATGTGGTGGGAGTGGTACATCTGCCAGTCTAGTAGGGCAAGGTTCATGACAATTTGTGTATGGGCCTTGCTGTTGTTGCTGCTGCTGCATCTGAGCATGCAAAAGACTAGGAGGGAAAGCTGGCAGGAGATGCATGCAAGGTGCATAACCAGCAGGCATGTAAGGCATTATAGGTCGTTGCAGGTGTGGAGGGTATCCAAGGCAACTGTTGGATGGCTGATTGTGTTGCCTGGGCAGAAGCAGCTGATAGGCCATAGGCCGTAGTTGTTGAGGCTCCTGAAAATGTACATGAGGCATTCCTTGCACAATCCTCTGACGCTTTGGATGCCTCTTGCACTTCTCTTCACTGTGCTTTTGGTTCCCAACATGTTTTTGTGCATTGTTGACCTGACAGAGAATCAAAGAGTCAAATAAAAACAATTCTCTCAAAGAACCAGGTTTCAACCTGATGTAAGAATTTGGTTTCCTTTCAACATAATTGATTGTTCACCATTAGCACAATACATCCAAAAAAAACACAATTGGGGAGCAGGAATCTTTATCACAGTGAGAAGCCATGAGACTCTCCCAATCTGTATAATGTTATATGCAGATGTGTGGAAGTGTATTTAAATGTACCTGAGCACTGCTTGCTTTCTCAGATCCAAGGAGTCTGGAGGAAGATGGGCCAGAATCATCTTCTGACGTTTGTACTGCTGCCATGGCAGTGACTTGACCCTCCGCAGTCTGTAAGGGACCTGTTGCCTGCATTACGTCAATGTCAGAGAGTCATCAGGCAATTGACCTCCACTACAAACTCGAATAAATGAAATGGTTCATAAAGCCAGACAAATGGATGCAAATCCAAAGTTGGCAAGCTCTGCACCTCCACTAGTATCCCTGGGTTGTTCAATGGGAAACCAAAAGCTTCAAGCACCAAACAAAAAAAGAAATGCAAAGTTAAACACAGCACACCTTTCCTTCCTTCAAAGGATCCTTCTCATTCAAATTGCTTGTGGAGTTCAATGGCTGAAGCTGCTGCTCATCTGGCTCCAACTTGCTACTATTGTCAGTACCACAACAGACCTGTTCTTGCATAATGGGCAAGGATGGCAGGGAACGTCCTGGGCTATCCATTGAAATGAATTCCATCTTTGTATTATTGAACTCCAACTTTCCGTCAGAATCTGGTGATGACCTCACCTGAGGTGGCATGCTGATGCTTGACTGCAAGTCTGAGGAGGATAATGATCCAGGCAATTGCAGTTCATCAGAGTTGTATCTTGACACTTCTGCAAAGGAAGAATTTGTCCTGTAAAAACACATTGGAATTTATTATCCACAGCTCATGGACACATGGTAACAACCTAAACCCTTCCCCCAAAATAAAAAAACAAATCTTGCAAATGCAATAGAAACAATGATTTTTTTTTCCATCAAGTGAAACATGAGAAGAAAGACATGTATGTCACAGAGGGGACAACGGCACCTTAAGAGGGTGTCAACTGTATCCCAGTTAACTGTATTCTTCCCGCTTTTGTCAACTGCATCCACCTTATCACTGTCATCAGCAAACAAAGAAAACTCGCTTTCATCAAAGTCCATATTGCCCAAAACATAATGGTGGCATGGCAGAGTTCCAATACTGGCATCCTCCTCTGAATAGTCCATCATGTAAGCTGCCAGATCTCCACTTCCAGGCACGGTGTGATCATCTTTCATCTCCTCTTCCATTGCTAAGCATTCTCCACCTGAAGAAGTTAGATCTGTAAGAGATCTGATGTACATGCACCTTCTACAAATCAAGGAAGTAAAAAGCTTTGCAACAGCAGGAAGCTTGTTGGAATTATAAGATTTGCCTCAGTGGGACAAACATGCAACAAGTCAAAAAAGACAAGAGGATGAACAAATATAGAAGAGTTTTACCAGAAATCTCCTTAGGACCCATTTGATATATATTATGTCCTCACCTGATGAAGGGGCAACCGTTGTTTCTAGCTCCACTACTGACATTCCAAACCCAAAGCCTGTTTCTTTCTTTTTCTCTGCAATAATACCATGTTGAACAACAGCATCCCCCCTCGAACCCCCAGAGTCCTGTGAAATAATAGGCCCTGATTTTGTCACAAGAGCAAAGGATTGCTGCTGCTCTGCCGCCACTGCCACCTGCTGCTGCTGCTGCTGCGGCTGGAGCATCATCCTTCTTGTGCTGGTTACCCATGCGGTTGTTTGTTCACTACTGTCATCATCATCATCATCAGGCTCTGGCACCATATGGTCGGTGTTCTCCTCAAACTCATCCCATACCAAATCATCAAACTGCAAAAGGCAGAAAAGAAACTCTGTCAAGCTCCAAAATCAAAACCCTTCTGCTAGCAAAACTCATGTTTTGGTATGGGGTTTCAGATGGGGTTTCTCACTAACAAGTTTCCACAGGAAACAAACACAAAATGGGAAGAATTTTTGTCTCCAACTGATTTGACACAAGTGGGAGATCTTCCCTGGGGAAAAGTGTTTTGCATAATATTATCCTCTTTGTCTTAAGCCATTATTGCAGAGTTTCCATTCTTATTATTTCAGGATCAAGTGATATGGTTCATATGTCAAGTCCCTTCTCCTCAGCTACAGATCTGCTTTGTTACACTTTCCTCCAGCAACAAAACATCTTCATCATCTTCTAACACAAAAGCAGAAGAAGAAGAAGAAGAAGAAGAAGAAGGCACAGTATCGACATGCACCTGGCTCATTGACGACCAGCTCGCCAGGTTGCTCCCGATCTCATCGCACATACCTTCGGCACACTTCTTCTTCTTCTTCTTGATCCTTCTTCCCTTCTGCTGCTGCTGCTTCTTCTTCTTCTTCTCTCTGCTGTTGCTGCTATCTGCTGAACTGTACCAAATTCCTGCAAATCCAGACAGTCAGGCAATCCGAGCTCAAGAAAGCAGCGGATGATGATGCCATGGAGGATAAGATGACGATCCAAACCATGCAGGCAGCCAGCCGTGAAATCTCTCTCTCTGTCTCGTTCTTTCTTCCTCCTGACACAAGTTTGGTTCTCCTCTTGCTCTTCTCTTTCTCTTAGCTTCTCTTCTCTTCTTTCGTGTTTTTTTTTGGTTACTGTGTGCGCTGGAGAAGGAAATCCCAAACTTTTTTTTCCTCAACTTTCTGATTGGTTTTTTCTTTTCTTTTCTTTTTTGGGAGGTCTCGCTACTGCGGGAGCGATGCGGAGGTTTGAGGAGGTCAAGCTCTTCTGTAGTGGGAGATGAGCCACCAGACCAAAAGGGAAGAAAGCAAGCTGCTCAGCTAAGTAGGGAGAGAGGGGGCTCAGAAGAAGAAAGTGTTTTGCTGTTGCTGCTGTGCGCCTGTGATTTATTTTAGTTGATGCAGCAAACTAGATGATTATGATTATTATGATTATATGACGCCAGCAGCATCAAAGCGAGGGAGGGAAAGCAGTTGCGAAAGGGGAGGGGAAGGAGGGCCCGGAGACGCTTGGAACCACTTCTTCTTCTTCTTCTTCTTCTTCTTCTTGTCCTTCTTCGGCAAGAAGAAGAGAGACGGGGAGACAGAGAGTAAGTAGGGCCCTGTTTTGATCTCTTTTTCCCATTCATTCCTCGGTCTACACTGTCTCACTGGAATGCACCTCTCTCGCTCCCTCTTCTTTCCATCTCTTACTCCTGGTCACATGCACTGGAAGCCACACCCCGTAAGCCTCTTCGTCCGACTGCGAACGAAAGAAGGCGAGTCCCAGCAGTTCCCTAGCAGGACCAATCCAAGCATTCTACTAAAAATTCCCCAAAAGGTTACAAGAGGTGGGTGGGAGGTGGGAGAAAACTGCTCACAGGAGGAGCCTGCAGAAGTCGTTTCCTTCTCAACAAGGCCTGAGACTCGAGAGGTTCTGTGCAAGGCCAAAGAGCTCTCTGTTAATTTTGTTCACTGGTTTTTTTTTTGAACTTTTTTTTTTGTTTTTTTTTTTTTTTGATTTCCACCTTTTAAAGGGTATTTTGTATTTTTTATTTTATTTTGCCAAAAAAAAAAGGTTTTTTTTTAAATTATTGAAGGTTGGGGCTTTCTTTTTTAGGTCTATGATTTTTAGGGTTTTGTTGAAGTTTGATAATTTTATAGTTACCATGGATCATAGGTGTGTTGGAAGGCTTATTTTAATTTGGATGGCTTTGTTTGAACAATGGTTAGTAGATCATCCATAAGGATATTGATTATGTGCATTGTACCTTGAACATGAATTGGAATAATATTTTATTTCATCATCATACAATGGCATTGCATAACATTGATATGGTCATTGCTCTCAAAAAACATGATGTCACATGCTACCACTTGTAGAAGAACTAGGCCATGTTGGATCTTTAGGTTTTAAAACTTTAGCAAAAAAAGTGGCCATTTGTAATTGACCTTCTAATAACAATTTCTTCCCAACTTGTTCAATCTTTAGAATTTGGTTTGTAATTTCTTTTGTCATTTGTATCTTTAAAAGCTTTAATTTCTTTGCAATCTGTGAATATTTTTTGATAGCTTTTGCAACGGAAGGAGACTCCTCAAACAAACGTCGTTTTTTGCTTGTAGCTTTCTTATTGGGTTTGCCTCTAGTGTTACGTAAGGTACATGCCCTCGTCCTAGCTGAAACTATATCAAATGCTTAGTCAAATGTGTGATTTGGTGTGATATGAACATTACTATTAACAAGAATTGGGGTTTGATGTTCAGGGCTTTCAAATGGTTGTGTTTCTATAATAGAATTAAGATGATCATCCAAATTTACCACTTGAGGATGTGGTAAATGAAAACCTTGATCAATGTTATTAACTACAAGTATCATTTTTGGTGTTCCTCTTTAAATGCTATGAAACTTCTCATACCATGACCAAGAGGAAGGAGGATCACGTCTTGCATTGCGCACTTTAAGAACAAGATGTTCCATGTATTTTTCAAATATTGATACTCTTGTAGGGTAATGGAAAATATATGAGGCAAATTTTTATGAATTTACTATCTATTCTAAGTAATAGGAATTTCTTAACAAGTTTTTTAAAAAATTAAAGGAATCCAATGGCTTTAAATTTTAAGTTTAAGGAATTAGAGTAATCATCGCTTAGTGGACATCTTTAATGGAGAGGAAAACTTGTCTTCACATAAATAAAAAAGGCCCAAGCTTTCACTTGGACTTCATTATATTCATCGTTCAAGTGTTTTGAAATTGTGTTGTTGAGGATGTGTATGCATTGAGCTATTGAAATGTTTTCTTTTTCTTTTTCCATTCATGGCTTTGCTTGCACATTTTTTTCATAGCTCCCATTTTCCTTGTGCATATTTCTCCTAACAATGTTGGCACTATTCCTTCAAGTATGTGCTTGTGCTTTTGGCTTTGCTTACACTTTTTTTTCTTAATTTTTGGCTCCGCTCATTGATCTATTACATGTAGGCCTCCTTTGTTGGGCCCTACCCCCACATGGACATGGATTATTGCATTGGATCCAAGTTTTGCATGTTTTACCTTATTAAAACTAATTTGACATTAGGTGAACTAGTTTATTTGATGGAAAGGTTTAAATTGTTTAAATTGTTTAAATTGAAATAGGTTTTCTAATGTTTAAAGTGTGGACATAGTAGGTGAAATAAATGGGAAAATTTTGAGGTTTTTTTTAAAACATGAAAAGGTGATGGTGGCAATTTTTTGGGTTTTAGAGTTATGCGTAAGATATTGTTGAGATATGGGGTCCATGTGGTCAACCTAAGGTGATGTTGTGAATTTTATAATTTGCGTAAGATGATGGACTTTGCGTACGATGTGCTTTAATGTAGTTTTTTTCCTCTCTTTCCTTTTATTGTGAGAAGCATTTAGCAAATGATACACACACATGATTAGGGAGCATTTGGCTTCTACCAATGTCTTTCATTGAATTTGTTGGCAGAAAAAAAAATGAAGGCAAATGAAAAGCACACATGAGCATTAGAACTGTCTACCCCCATTATTCATTTTGCTCACAATGATGCACCCCCAAATTCCTTGATGGACACAATTGCGAATCCAAAAAGGGAAAATAATGGAAGGATAAAGAGTAGGGGCACGTTTTTTGGCTCACAACACTTTGGGGGTAGAAGGGTGTGATGGAGTTTCAAGATGGGGATTAGGAAGAATGACAAGCAAATCAATTACTCACACAAACCTACACAAACTAAACAACAAGTTGGTCAGTGCATAGTTGGAACAATTTTGGTGCACGAATAAGGCACAAGCAACCACGGACTCACAAGATTCACCGACCCGGACTTGGGGGAAGCCACCACCTTCCCCCTTTATAGTATTCTTTGTGCCTAGTCATAGGGCCAACACCCAAATGTCATTTTGTCCTGGAACTCCCAAGTTGGGAGTCCTGAAATTCCCAAAATTGGGACTTCTGCAACTTTGGAGGCCTATAACTTCTTGTGATTGAAGTGAGGTCTAAAGCAAAGTTCCTAACAACAATATGTGACACACCACTTACATGCAAGTAAATCAAGGTGATTCCCGACTTTTAATGGTCAAGAGTCAAATTGTCAATTTGACTCTTGACCTTTTTCCAGCCCTTCTTTTGGTCATAACTTATGTTTTAAATACCCAAATGGGCCATGTGAACCCATTTTAGACATCTACGTTCCAAGAGATTTCCAATGGTATAAGGAACTTTTTAATCCAATGAGTTTTGACCCCCTGCAATCACCTTTTAAAGGTTCGGGAGTCGATTAGGACTCCAATTTCCAAAATGGGAGCTCACTTGGGAATGTGAGGGTTCATTCCTTCACATTTTCCTACATTCCCGAGAACATGAAAGGTGACTCTCCGGTTTCACTATTGGCCCACACCTTTGCAACCCCTTGCCTTGGCCACAAGCCCAAGACTAAGGTTGTGACACACAATTTTTTCACTTTTCTGGACCTAGAATTGCATTAATCAATGATTCATTAACTCCATTCATCTCCGCACCTCCCCCACAACTCTGTTCCTAGTTGTTTTTTCATTACACCGAACACATAAACTTGATATTACTATTATTTCAGTACTTTAGATCAATGACTACAATTAGGATGGTGAAGCTTGTAGTAGTTTTTGTGGCAATAGTAATTATGTTCATGTGTATCAACTAACTGATGTGCATAAGACCCACAATGTCACATTCTATGTGCACAACTTTGTCTTGGTCCTTAATGCGAAGGCATTCATCATGGTTAAACCCAAAGGAGACTTGTCTAAGTTGTAAAATGGTGAAATTCTTGTGGTAGACATCATCATCACCAAAACTTCCAACCTAAATTATTGTTTACTACTTCAAGTTTTTTAAAGAAAACAAAACTAGAAAACTTGAGACAATATGCATCATATGTACTTGATTTGTAGGATAGCCCTTGAAAAGTCATGAAATCATGTTTTTTTTTTTTTTGCTAGTGTTATTACAAATGTGCTTGGAAACTATAAGCCAACTTTAACCAAATCTTATGTGCTGAAAGTTGTTATGAACAATTTCTATTACATAATGTTTCTCTTTTCTCTTATGGGCTAAAAGTATCAAGTACTTTGAAAGTGATGCAAAATTTCTAGAGTTTGCAAAGAAATGAGAATATTATTCTACCATGAGATTTGACTATTGTTGTCATCAAATCTTTTTCATATTGTTTTTAGTCAATTTTCTAATTGTACCTCCTATTGTGAAATTGAAGGTCCCATATCATATAGAGATATAGGTCTTTATATTTATGCATAAAGATATCCAGAACTTAATTGAGCACATGGCAATACATGAATTCTATCTTCTCAAAGGTTGTAAGATATTAGGTTGGGATGTTATCTACCAATTTAAATAGCCACTCCAAAAGAATTACATCAACTTCTTCTTGGCCTTGGAAATGTCATGACTCGTGCCTTTGTGATGGTAGTTGGAAATATGTCCTACTATAATTGTTAGGGTTGATGAATAGTAAGTTGTCAATATCTTTTGTAATGATCTTAGATGACATGATATTTTTTGCCTCTTTTGAATGCACTAGATTCATATCCTTGGAGACATTGATGAAATCCAACAAGGGACATCATTTGAAACCATTTGTGCAATTTAATTTTTTTGTTTATGAAATGAACTTGCATTATGTAACATTGTTGTTGTTGTAATATATGTAGTATTACATTGCCTTTATTTGTGGGTGATTCTATTGTTTACTTATATAATTTGCATACATGTGAATATATATCAAATGCTTATTACTTGTATCACTAGTAGAAAACCCTTTTTTTCCAACTACATTTCCAGCTCCTTTTCAACTATAATTTATAATTGAAAACAACAAACTTAGTTGGAAAATATTATTTGCAACTAAAATCTATTATTTGCAATTGAAAACCATGGTAGTCGACAAGTACAAGTTGAAAACGATAGTCCAATTGAAAACATTGGCCACGTGTCAACACCACATCAATCGCTTCTTCAAACCATTGTAGTTATAAACGACATCGACTGTTATAGTTGAAAATGATTTTCAACTTGAACAATAAGGTGTATGAACTTTGTCCAGTGACATTTCATGACATCATCAATTTTGTATTTCAATATTAAAATAAAAATTAAGTTTATATGAATCATCAAATTTAAGAAGGGATGATATTTTGACATGTGGATTAATGAGACAATGGCATGTGGTATTGATCAAAAAAATTTGCTGATAAATAACATTAATCTAGATCATCCATCTTGCATTTAATAAAATTGTGACACGTGGACATCAACTTTATATTTCATTAGGCCTAGGTACCTATCTACCTACATAATTAAATTTAGGTACCTATGTAAATATGTAGGTAAAATATTTACCTACCTACCTAAGCTTAATTAAATAGGTAATTAAACTACCTACTCATCAAAACCTATTTATTAAATAAGCTAATTTAAGATAATCCTTCTTTTTTTTTGGTTTAGTTTTTAAGGTCAAACCATTTTGATTAATTCATCCCAAATACCATTTGTTTATAAAAATGGTTGGTGCATCTAATTATATAGTTTGCAAACTTGAAACATATGACAAAGAATATGGGACAAACATTTTAATTACATCTTAGTTACAACTACTAGGATAGACATGCTAATAATTTAAGGACAAAGATTTATAAGTTTTTATACATAGTTTTGTTGTTTTTGGAGCTCAAAACTATTTGTAGCCCTTCATTTGGCACATTTAATGTAAGAAAAATCATTCAAATTGATGAAGAAATGGGCAAGATATGCCTTCTCCAAGTGAAGGGGGTCATGGGCATGATGTGGGTTGGCACATATGACCAATTTACATTCTGGAACTTAAATTTTTTGAAAGTCACTCTATTGTCTTTTCACTTCAAAAATCTTTTGTAAAGCTTCAAATGATGCATCCAATGCAACAAAAATCACTCAAATCAATGAAGGTTTGAGCAAGATATGCCTTCTCCAGATGAAGGGGGTCATGGGCATGTGGGTTAACATATATGACCAGTTTGTGGTCTGGAGCTTAAGATCTTTGAACGTCACTCTATTGTCTTTGCACTTCAAAAAGCTTTTGGAAAAATTCAAATGGCACTTCCACAGCTTTTTAAATTGTTTAAAACAAACAAGATATGAGGAAGTTATGAAATCTGAAAGCAAGGGGGTATCAATGGTTTTTTTTCTCTTTGAACAAGCTCATCTTCCTCTTGTTTCTTTGTTTTTGGAGTTCTAAAAATATTGTAAATTTTCATTTGGTTCACTTGCTATCATGTAATGTTTTGCAAAAAACAAAAAACTTCAAAAATATGGTAAAGGCTTGGTGATAGGCATATCTACCCCATCCATTAGTTATGTTATACTAACCTAATCCACTTGCTAGTTATACTAAATATATGTTGAGCTACTAGAGAAGTAATAACTCCTAAAGAGGCTAGAGCAAGACCCAATTGGAAATGAAGAGAATTATTAATTGTGTCATAAAGACCCTTATGTCCGCGGCCCAATCGGCCTTAAACATGGAAATATCTAACAAAAAAAAACATCTATTATCATCGTTATTAAATATAATAATAATAATAACTACTTATATATATGTATATATGGATATTAACTATAATTGTAATTAAACTTTTCAAATAATATTACTAATATTCATTAAATATTTTATTATAACTTAACTCATTATTTATAGTTAATTATATAATTGATGGTAGTAATTATAAAATATAAAATAAAATTGATATCTATAAATAAATATTCATTTTATGATATCTTGCCAAACATTAATTGTAAATATGATAATTAATATCGTGCATAATATTAATTAATATTTATAACATTAATACATAAAAATATAATACATATAATAAATTTTAATATTAATATAAATTAATTTTAATATAAATCATAGATATAATTGAATATAAATTATATGAAATAATTTTATTCATAATTTATAATCTATACATAATAATAATAATATACCTATGTTATACAAATTTAAATGAAATATATATATATGTATATATATTGGTAGCTAATAAGCATGTACCTACTAATAAACTAAAAGTTAAACCTACTAAGGTAATAATTTCCTACTAACTACCTATTAAGATTTAATTACTTAATGCTTTAATTACACATTAATTATGTACCTTGTTACCAATAGGTAAATAACCATGAATGTATTTATTTATTAATAATTAATAGGTACTTAATATAGGTATGACCTACTATATTTTCAAATAGTCTTTATAGTTGAACGATAGTTGTGGCAAAATTACAACTAAGACATGAGTCTGAAATTGCATTTCATCCATCCAATTAGCAATTATCATCCTTGTTTATGTTTGCGACTGACCAAAGTAGTTGGACATTTGACTCATCTTGGGATGTCATCATTTTCCTAGTCAAAGCCTTAACTACAATTCAACTATAGCACTTGTGGATACCAAGAATATTCATTGACTATCCCTTTAGTTGAAACTAAGGTTTTATTATTTGCCAAAAGAGTTGACATTTCAACTTGCTTGGTAGGACCAAATTATTTAATGAAATAATTAAATATATACCGTTGAGCTGTAGTTGAAAATGACTTGTTGAAAATATTGTGGTTGTAAAAGGGGGGTTTCTACTAATGTATGTTTTGGTTTAAAATCATGTTTATTGGTTGTACATTTGTAGGGGAATGAAGAATAAAACAAACTTTTTTTGGATCTTGGACTAGGCTTGAAGGTAGGGAACAAAAAAGGTGATGTGCCATTGAGTTTGCTGACAAAAAAAGATGGCCCCTCAAATGTGGTGCCTATAGCTTTAAAATCTAAAAGTTCCATATTTGAAAAGAAAGATGGTGTACAAACACTGAGGTAATAAGGTTTAGTATTCTACAAATGGGAAATGCAAATTTAGTAAAAAAACTTCATTTTAAAATCTGAATGGTGAAATTGCCCCCCCCCCCCCCCCCCCCCCCCACCCTCACAAACTATCACATCTTCCCTCTCCTCCTTACTTCTCATTATTAATTTTATGTAAACATAA
>Ga0116229_10002794_pt1 | contig 28473 bp, 26 predicted proteins | sample S1TSphgellanicum_3_FD_87313 | JGI IMG/M metagenome (GOLD analysis project Ga0116229, IMG submission 87313) | Host-associated microbial communities from peat moss isolated from Minnesota, USA - S1T2_Fc - Sphagnum magellanicum MG | ecosystem: Host-associated > Plants > Peat moss > Unclassified...
ACGCTCATCACTCTCCCTTATTTTTCAACAGAGGATTTGGACGGCGCTTAGCAATTCGACAGACTAGGTCTTGTCTCTTCCACCCCTCTCGTGTCCAATCTTTTCCAGGACCCGTGGTACATACCATGGACCTTTGAGTTTTGACTTATTATTACGTGCAATGGATTGGGCCACCCGTAAAGTTACTATGCCCTAGGCCCAGCCCTTTTCTTACTACTGTACTTTTCCTAATCAATTTGTCGCCTGAGCGTGGAGCCTGAGCATAAAGACTAGGGCTAGAATTTGGACCATGCAGGAGACAACATTTATCCTATAACCATGCATAATCAACCCTTACCCTAGACCTTATTAGATGAATGAGTATGGATGAATGGTTTTATCCATTCATCCAATTTATGGATCAAAAGTTTAATGTTATAGACATCTTATTAGTAGAGAGCAAGCCAACACTTCAATTAAATAAAAACCTAATTTGATTACATTCAAAAAATGCAACATAAAATCATCTACTTGGTTTAAATAAGATTCATACATACTATAAGACTCACATAAAAAAATCTGAAACATGTTAAAATGTTTGCAATTCTAAGTGTGGTGAATAGTCTCAACCAAATTACAAGTAGGGCATATTTCCATCCTCTTCAATTTCAAGCCTTATGAACAAGTACAAATTTTTAAAAATATGATATTGAACATGGGTGTGCATAATATTTAAACGCATTGATTGTGTTTCAAGATGTATGGGAAATGCCATAAAACTAGGGATTGGTTGATTCATAAATTCATAAATATCGAACCCAATGGAAAATACAAATTATCTCTTTGTGGTTGTAGAGGTTGTGAAAATTCTCTCAATGGGCCAAACACAATTCAAACAACATTTCAATTTGCTTAAGCGTTATCAATTATGAACCCCTTGAATTGTAGGTTGCTGACACCATTTACTTTCATGCTTTCACAAGGGCCCTCCACATGAGAACTTGAAATTCTACATCCTTTGAATGTATATCACACATTGCAATTGTCATTACTTCATAATAATGTGGATTATACACATGACATGCCATAGTAGTCCATCCCAAAACATGTTTACAATCGTTAAACACCAACCAAGCTCCTTACAAGTTTCCTCTTGGTTGCATTAATGCAACAAAGTCAACTCCACTTCCTTTGTCATTTGTGACTTTCTTAAATAAATAGACCTTCAATGAACCTTGTCTTGGAAATAATTATATGTACATTCCCATAACGTTACCCAATGGGCCATGTTGAAAGTTCCCATGTTTGAATGTTGATGCAAGATCTTGATGTTGAGTGAATAAAACGTTAAATATCTATTCATCAAGTTTTGCCCATTGTAATTTTTTTGCAAACCCTCCACGAGAACCAAACAACTCAACACATAAAAACATTATATTGGATACCAATATTATTGTTGATGTGGTCACTCCAAAAAAAAAATTCCACTTTTTATTTTACCAACTATTTTGTATTCATGACAAACTTAGCTCCAATTGATGCAAGATGTTTATGCGAACCAAAACTATGCATGCATGCTTATGTCACATTGATTTTTTTGTGCATAACACAATCGATGATCTTTGCAATGCAAGCAACCCTATAAGAATGGGGATTTTTGTAATACATGTAAACATTTTTTAATGTTGGTGGTTTTAATTGCACACCAAGGGTGCCCATCATGTTTTTTGTCCATACTATGCAACTAATCCTCGGATGGCACTCTAACTTATAATGGAAATTGCAAAGCTTGTGGGGAGTGGGTGTTCCCCAAAAAAATGTAAGATCTACTTGGCTTGATGTAGGAAAAACATGTGACTCCCCAATGGTTAAAACATGGCCATCTTTACAAGGCATATGAACAAGTGGATTAGGAATCATTAGAACATCATCATCATCCATGCCATCACTAAGGTCAAGGACAATTTGTGGAACAACATGGGGTTCTAATTTCACTTGTGCATTCAATAATTTTGGAACCTCATAAGCAACAATCTTTGGAGTAGTCAACGAAAATTGTGAAGTTGATGCCATATCCTCACCATGAACTTTGTATTTCCAAAATGTTTCCAAACTTTGGATGAGCCAAAATGTTGAAGTCATTGGAAAATGCCATCAACTACTTGATGATGATGGGATGGTAGTAAGTGAATGGGCATATAATTTGAACTTCATAGCAATAACATGATTAGAGACCTACACAAAGTCATCTACTTTAGTGTCCATGATTAATGGAATACAACTTGCATTTGCACACTTGAAAAAAACACAATTCAAATTATGTCATGCCATGAGAAAATTGGCAAATGAGAGATGGTTGTACAAAATGTACAATGAATTGTGGCACTTAGAATGATAGAAGTTTAATATTTTCATTATACATTGCACAAATCAAGATATAAGAAATGCAATTGTTAGATAAAGGATCTAGTCTAACCCAAAGAATAAAACCTAGAAAAAGGTTTGAATGAAATTTGAATTTGTTGGAATCCGTAATTTTGATTAATTTTAGACATAATTGTAATTCAATTAATATCATATAGTATGTCATCCATTCATATAGTCCCCACATCCACATATTTAATCGAAATTCCATGGAAGAATAAGATTGTAATAGAAGGTTCGATTCAATTTAATATAATTTAAAAACAGTAAAAAAATAGAAAAAGAAAATAAATTCATGAGGCATCAAATATTACAAAATGGAAGGCATCAATGTACTAGTAAAAAGAAAATGTAAATCAAAGTTAAAAATTTATATAAAGGATGATTTGTGTAATGGTTGTCAAAATTATGAATATAAGTTTCTTTATTTTGGGGGTGTTGTGAAATCCAAGGATGATGTGTATATTAGAAAATATCATTGATAGATTTACTATATTCAATTATGTTGTAAGAGCCCATTATTCACAATTTGTTGGTTGCCAACCACATTTGCACATATTAGTTGAAATTCAAAATTCCATGTGTTAATAGAGGTTAAGTACATAGATGTAGATTAATGTTGGGATTTAGGGTGGGTCACACATAAAGGAATAAACCATGTATAACTCCAATTAGTCGAAATAATGTGCTCTTTGTTTTGGTCTAATTCCCAAATTTCAAATGTTGGTTTTTGTTTAGAATGTTGCCTATAAATTGATTGTTAAGAGTTGTGTAACATTTCTACCACAAGAAATTACATTTTAGTTTTGTCATTTCATTGGCCTAAGGATATTGTAAAACTAGGTATTAAGCCATCATGTTCCTTTTTCCCCTAACAATGATGATCAATAATTAGGTTCCAATAATTTGATATCAATGTGATAAATATTTATAGGTCAAATTCATTTCAAGAATGGAAGAACATTGTGTTATTTCCATAGAATGAAATAATATGATTTCCTAACAATAAATCCATTTTATGATTACAAAATATGAAATTGTAATTAATATTGGATCCATTTGGCTAAAATAAATACACAAGTGAAAGACTAAATAAAATCAAGTATCATGTTTGGTCCAATATTTAATACAATACAATCTTGTCCATTTGTGTAAATGAAATTTCTTTCATTATAATTGTAATATTTATTATTTTTATGAAATGAAAGGCAATCAAAAAACCATTTGGTAAAAAAAACTCAATTTGTTAATGTTGATCAAATGTTTGAAAGTAACTACAATTATACACTTTTGATTATATTGGCTTGAAAATAAAATAAAATAAAATATACAATGTATAATAATAATTACATTAATCATAGTAAATTTTACTATAACATTCTACATCATTATTGGCATTAATTGGACTAGTTTTCAACGCATTGATTTACTAAAGCATAATAACCAATAAACATGTTAAAAATGTAAATAATTACATTGTTGGCAAATACTTTAAAAAAAACCTTCAATGGAAGGAAATTACAAGCTTTTTGGAAATATCTTGTATCAACACTAAAACACCTGTTTAAATGCAGAATCTTAAAATAACAATCCAACAAACTCCAAGGGGAGGGAGGAGGAAGAGACATGGGCATAATTAGATGCATAGAAAGTTGCAAAGATAAAAAATTATCACAACATCCAAGAGCAAAATATGAAATTATTAACAAGGGAAAATGTGATTGAAGAAACCAACATGAAGAGTAACTCTAGTTAGATTCAATATCATAAACAATGGAGGTGCAACACAATATAGTTGTTCACAAAAATATTGTATTTGAGGGGATGAGATAATCATATTCTATCAAATGACATGGATGGCGATACTATCCTTGATGATGATGAAAACAAGTTGACTTCTAAAAATGATGATGATGACATAAAAGTAAGTATGAACTCAAGAATTAAAGCCAGTAGGTTTTAAGACCTAGAAATGAGTCTTTGATGTTATATATGAGTTTCAAAACTAGCTTGATTGATGGGTGTTTTTTAGACTATTAATGAACACACTTCGAATATTTTTTACTTGAATTCCTATCATTACCTTGAACCTTATATTTCCTTCTTATCATCTTGTTCTTGTTTTGATCATGTATATTCATATTTTTGTCTTATGCAAAGGAATATTGTGGTCACAAATATGCACTACTTCTATTGTCCATTTGTCCACACTTGTAAGAGGAAATTGCCTTCCCACTTGAACCATTTGGCCCTATGCACAACCTAGTCACACTCCTTGGGTGTTAATCTAATTGAATTTTCACATGCTTGCAAATATGTAATAATAGGTGCATCATCATGTATATCTAGGGTGCCATCACCCTTCAACTCAATGTCCACATCATGAGACTCCCCATTACCCATGTTAGTTTCAATACATCCTTAGAACACCCCAACAAGGTACATACATATGTAAAGGCACATTATTCTAAAATTGCCTCCAAATTTACATCACCATGCCCCAATGGTGTCCTCTTTGTTGGAACATGGGTTTCAACTTAATTCATTGACAACCCAATTTATCGTATAAACCTTATGAACTATATCAAATTCATATTCTTATAGGATAAGTGTTTACCTAACTAATTTTCCTATAAAACAATTTGATTTCAATTATGAATTTTAAAGGTTGATGATCCATAACCAAAATGAATGGGCCACCATATAAATAACATCAAAATGATGAAATCACCTAAACAATAATAAGGCATTCCCCTTCATACAAAATGTACACATCTTATGTCTTTATTGAATTGATTAACATATATGCCACCATAAACTTTTGACCATCATCGTCAAATTGGGTAAACATCATTCCTAACCTTAAGGTGTTTCAATTTGTATGTAATTGGAAAGGCCATCCTTAAATGGGTCATTACAAAATGGGCACTAATGTGAGCTTAACCTTCAATTCCTTAAAAGTTTATTCAATGTCCTCACCCCAAATGTATTCTTGGTTGATCTTTGTCAACTAAGGCAAAGGTTTGGCAATATTATTAAATCCTTTGACAAATCATTAGTATTAGTTACACAAGCCAAAAAATTCTCACAACAAGCTAACATTTGATGGTTGGAGGAACTTATGAAATGGTCTCAACCTTTGCCTTTTGAACCCCCACTCCACCAAGATAAATCATGTGACCCAAGTACTTGACATGAGTATGAAAAAATTGACACTTGCCAAGATGTAATTTAAGGATGTGTTCTTTAGGTCAATCAAACATTTCTTACATGTGCTATAGGTGATCCCTTAAAATTAAGTTAAAGCAGATAATATCATTGATGTAGCATTTGGCAAAACCAAAACCTATCAACATTTAATCCATAACCCTTTGGAATTTTGCAAGATCATTATTTAGTCCAAATGGCAAGAATCACCATTGATACAAACAATCCTTCCATGAGGATCAATTGCCCAAAAAATTGTCTTGACCTTGTCACCCTCCTTCAATGGCAACTAATGGTAGCTAGATTATAAGTTCAAAATGTTGAAAACCTTGGCCTACCCAAGGGCATTGAAGATCTTTTCCAATAAGGGCATGACATATTTGTTTAAATGCATCCATTTGTTTAACGGATATGAATCCCCACATATGTAATGTTTAGTCCAATTGTTGAAAATGTTGTTATTGGTTGGCATAACTATTGTTAAAGCATGTTCACCTTTAAACAATTCCACCAAATTAACATCCATTAACTTTATTCTCCAAGCTTGAACCAAGGCTCCTTGCACCCCACTAATTAGTTTGTGTAGTTGGCTCAAAATTAAATTATTATCCTCCAATATAAATTGGACTTGTCCTTTCAATTGGCCTAATTTTTTTAGGTTAAAAACAAAACATTTAATGTGATCATTTAGTAATTGTTTACTTTATGCATCTCACCTCTTATAATTAGTAGATCAATTTTTAATTCTCCATCACAAACTTACCAACTTCATTGGTTCATTTAAAATTTGCACGAAATTTGTTATTTCATAGGTTCATGTTTTTTACACATAGATGAACTATGCGTTTAAAACACATATGATACACATATTCAAAAAACACAAATTTATGAAAAGAAAATTTCACACGATTTCCATTATTTAATCATGGGATGGTAAATTTGTGATGTCATATTTTTACAATCACATGTACCTTGGGCTGGGGTGACTATCCATGTTGCCTAAGGATGAGAATGTTGCCTATGATTGCTACACATAAGATGAGAAAGTGTTAATTACTTTTGGCACCCCCCACATCCTTAACTTCCTTCCCAATACCCATACATCCCTCTTGGCATTCATGATCCCACAATTGCCAAGGATGTATAATTTGTGTTGCTAGTTACAACATTACACCCTTTCTTGCACCAACAAAATTATCCCAATTGGAGGGGCAACATGTGATAACTTGGGTGATATGTGTATATGGGTGTGACAAAGCAAAACATATTTATTTTCTTATTAAACTAAGCATAAGGGTGAGGTAGTTAATGTCCATAACTTGTCTCAAAATTTGCCTATGAACTCCTTTGGAAAATACTTGGCAATGTCTAGAACCCCATGGTGCACTCATTTTCATCAACATTTGGCTTTTCCATATTAGATGAATTGGAGTTTTAAATCATCCCTCAACCTCCATTTTGAAACGCATGAATATGGAAAATTCAAAAATGTTGGTAAGGTTGTTCATGGAAGGCCAACCTTATTAACCATTGCCAAAGGTGATTGATTATCATGACGAACCACAAAGGAATGCCAACTTAATCTAGGATGTCATCCACCAAACATGTGGGTGACTTAAGGATGAACCAATATGCTTGCTAGATTGCTTTTGTTGGTGTCAAGTTAGTTCACATCCATTTAAAAACCTATGGGCATATTGATTGTTGTAGCACCCACCTACACTTGCTCATTAATTCGAACCTTGATTTGTGTTCATCCTACCAAAATAATTGGTTGAGAATCTCCAAATGGTGGGACATTTTCCAACAAATATGCACATTGGTGCATTTGTGTAGCTTATAAATATTACAAAATCCAAATCAATTCTTAAAATAATTTTGATCTAGGTTTTGAAAGTCTTTAGCATGTACTAGCATATGAAAGACCTTGGCATGACCAACCTAAAATATATCACAAACTTATTAAACTTCATAAGCTTGTACAAAATTTATGCAAAATTACATGATAATAATTGCATGAATTTAGTTAAAATGTAAATTCTACATATTTCACATCAAAACATCATTAGTACAAAAGACACATCATTTATATTATATTATATATATAAATTCTTTTGGTGTTATTTTTACACTTTGAAACCCACAAATTTTGCATGGGCATACTATTTTATGACTTTCACATGAATTCTATTAAAATTTCATGATATTGGAAGTTTGTGATGTAACCAAATTAATTGCCCAATCCTAACCAAATCTAGTGCCCCCAATAGGGTAATGTTGTTGGTAAAAAAATGTTAATAACCTTGGATGGCCAAAGTTGGCAATAAATTGGGATATATTAGTTGCAACATCATAATGTGATGCATAGAGGCTTGCCTAGCTCATGGATCCTTTTCCAAACAGTGGTATCATTGAACCTTGATAATAGATTACAATAAAATTATCGGACTTAAACTAATGCCTTTGAACAATTCTAATAGGTATATCTTGTTGGGAATGTGCCACCAAATGACCTTGGTATCCAATGGGTTCAATCCTGGTGGCCCATTATAAACATTTGTAAGTAATTATGGGTTTGGTGATGGAAATATGTGCCAACTTGATGAAGAAAATGATTGGTCAATGCTTGGAGCTTGGTTAATGTGCCTCGTGGTGGCTTGGAATGCAATTTGGAAGCTTGAATGAGTGGGATCCCGTGTGAGATTAACATCAACAATTCACCACTCATGGGTTCATCTTGATCATGGATGTTACCTTTCAATAATTCAAATCCATGTGGAAGGCTTGAAAATCCAATCAACATAGTTAACTTATCAAAGGTTCTTGCTTGTCCCCCTAATAAATCTCACTGGCAATGAAGCCTTTTGATTAACTTTTATCTACCATCCTAGTCAATAGTATGTATTTTCTTCCCAAAAAATGATGGTAACCCTTAGGGGATACAAAACCATTCCTCCAATTAATATGTCATAAAATGAGACATGTGTAACCATTACTTGGGCATGCATTATGGTATAGTCTATTAGTTTGTTGGGATTAATTTGAATCATAATCTTTTCTTGGTTAATCCTTGACCTTCTTTAATCCACCCATCAATGTCAAAATCTGGTATGAACATGGCTCAAGATTAATATTGGTCAATCTAAGTCCGTTGATTATCACCTTGCCTAACATTAAATGTTGAACATCTAAATGCAACAAAATCTTCTAAGGTTGGTACCATTGTGTTAATACCCCCTTCAATTGGAAAACTCCCTTTTCATTCCACATTACCACCACATTAGGAACAACCTTCACCCTATCAACAATTGGGCACAGTAGGAATTTTTGAAGTTTGGTTGTTGTTACATGCCAAGGTTAGGTCCTTTGACTTAGAAACAACTTGGGAAATATAGTCACCATTATTAAAGGGTCCTTTGGCATAACCACCATCTTTGGTGTTCCCCCACCCTAAAATAAGGTGGTTGGCAGACAAAACACAACTATTGGTTAAATGTCAAGATTAATAGCCAAGGTTTCAATGAAAAACAATGACATTTGGTATATAGTTGTTGTCATCCCCAACAAATTACTTAATGCTTTTGTTCTTGAAATGGAACTAGACATCCATTTTGATGTAAATGGTGTAATGTTGGAAGTTGGTGTTTCGATAGGGTTGGTAACTATAGTTGCCAACACAAATGACTATGGTAGGCGAACTTGACATTGAGCCTCCCCATGTTGAAGATCCAACCTTCATTAATGTGGTTTCAACATTTGAACATTCACTCTTGTTAAAGGTGTAAACTCTAAACCCTAAACTTAAATGTTTTGTATAGACCCCATATTCACCAATTAGCAAGTTGTTGACTTAATTAATTCGGGTAAGCCTTTGTGGAATTTTGTTAATCATTTTTTGAAATGGGAAACATATCAAAATCTCGATAAATAATGTTTAACTTTCATAAATTTGGATAAAATCTAAATCAAATTTTTTTTCATTTATTCCAAATAAGGTCAAACAACATGAGTATAGATAAATTAGCTTATGAACTTTCAACATGTAATGAATCTTGTGATTCCAATACCTTTGTGGGTATACACTAAATTTATCCACAAAATTATTCATAGCCAAAACTAATACCCTTAGTTTTGCCAAAATATAGTATGTACAAACAATGAACGCTATGAAAAAATACATTACTACAAAACGATGGCTTGAACTTTTGTTACCAACAAAATTGTTGGTATTTTGAGTTTCACCCTAGGTATTGAACTTTCTTAAACAACTTTTGCTATTATCATTGACTAATCATAACTTTTTTCAAATCATGTGCATTAAATGTTATTTGATATTTTATTTTAATATTTTTACCCTAACTTTCATTTACCTTTACTCAATTTAAGGATAGTCAACAATTGAGGATGTGTTCAAACCTTGCAAGAATTGTGTGTGTTAATATGAAAAGGAGGTTGCAAGGTTGAAAATGTATACAAAAATGTCATGGTTTGTGGACCCTTCAATAAAATGAAAGAAGCATGTGTTAAATCTCTAAATTATTGGTAAGAGCTCCTTGCACTTTGCATGTTTTTTGCATAGGGTGAGATGACAAATACATGCAACATTTTAGGGATAGTTCATTAAGGCCCCTTTCATGGTGAGGGTTTTTGACCATGGAAATGCTAAAAGCTTTTTTAAAACATCCAAAGGCCTTCCCATGTAAATTTAGAAATCATTTACATGTGGGCCCTTGTTGTGAAACATAATATAAAGTGATAAAATACTTTGTTGAAATACCTTACCACATAGTACATTGTGATTCATATTAATCAGTTGTAGGAACCCCCAAAGTTTTTTTGTTTGTGTTGAACATCTTTGATTGACCCATCACCCAAAAAAATCAAGCTTTGGACAATCCCAAAATAAATATGTTATAATTCCTCCTTTTTGTTGCATATATATGTTTTCAAGAGTAGAAGTTAGGACAAAGAATATGACATAAAGTGGGGAGTTATTGGGAATATTTTGTGAAACACAATGGGGACAACAAAAATCCAACACCTCCACCCTCCCCCAAAGGTAAAAAAATTGGTGCTCCCTAGTGCATGCTACTTCATTTCGTTGGTTATGAGAATGTTTTTTCCATTTTTATGTTTTTTGTCATTTTTGGCCCAGGTTAATGGTAGGGGTAGAACTATGGGTGAATGATATATTAGAGCCAAAGGTTTTAAGAAATAAAACAATAACATTTTAAACCAATCTCAATTTTTTGGGCTAAAGTTCTAACATACTTTGCACCAAGCCCACCTCAAACAAGTGGGCTTGGCATGAAGTATTTGAGGTGGGCATGGTGCAATGTCTATTAAACCATGAAACATTATCAATAAGTTATCACTTATGATTCCACGTCAAATTTGCATTTGCCTTCATTTCCTTGGTCCCTTAGACCTTCAAGCTTTGTGTCTAGTGAATTTATATCTTGAGAGTCCTTTTCCTCCAATAACAAATTTTCTATCTTGATGGTCATGGGCGTTTAGGCTTTAATGTAAAACTTAAAAGAGGTTTAAGGAAATTTTTTCAAAACAAATTCAAGACTCAAATTTGATCAAACTCATTTTCCATAAAATAAAATTTCAATCCTATTTGCATTAGAGCATATGAAGTTAAGTTACCATTACAACATTTAAATGTCAATTTAATGAAAAGAAGCTAAACCTTTCAAAACAATTTCAAAACTTTCATTTCAACAATTTCACTGGCCACATAGGTTTTTTTCACACTTGGGCAAAAACATATTGTAAAGAACCTTGGGTGAACCAACACCCACATTGGATACTAGTGTTGTTTTGATATTAAGAAAATGTTGGATATAAACCTAGGTATACACTGAGGTCTAAAGGATCCTACATGTAGGTGATCAAAATAAAAAAAAACATGTTGAAAAACTTGTTGTTAGTTCTAGGTGAAAATGAGATGTTAGGTTTAACCAAACATGTGGGTTTAGGGTTTCGAAAAACTTGTGTGATATTAAGGCCTAACGGTTTGTGTTAAGTTCATGTATGAATAGACTAATATCAATTAGGTTAGTGTTACATGCTTATGATTTATGAATGCTTCCTTTTCAGATGGTGATATAGATTTGACAAGATCCTTTTTGCATTTAGGAACCAATCTTGAGCTTTCATTTACTATTGTAAGGAGGAGTTATACATTAGAGGTGAATTTTTTTGATTACTTGGTGCATTTTCCTTGTGTCAATTCTTTTCATGTTTATTTGTGATCATGTTTGTAGTGTGCTTATTATTTTTTTATTTCTAGCGTCTTGTATGTTCTTTGTATTTGTGGTTTGTTGAATGTTGAATCAACTTCAAACATGGATGCATTTGAGTTAATGAACTTTTATGCATATGAGTTTTGTGTTGTAAGGTCTAATAATCTAGTAGTTGATGAGCTTGAAAACTATATATTATTAAAGGAGGTTTTGCAAGTTGAAGTAACTAATGAAAAGTGACGAATTGAAAAATAAAAATTCTAGAACAATGATTGACATAGTTTATCACTAATCAAAGTTTTTGTGTTTTGTTTCACTAGGTAGTAAAATCATGGGTGGATTTTTTTCATGTTGAATGATAATAGCACTAAGGTCGACATGCAAGGAATGTAATTCATAAGGTGATGTGACGTTCTTCTAAAAACTATATAATTTTTCATGGTTTAACCAAGTTTTGAAATGGTTTTATAACTTACAACCTTGAACATGGCATCATGGCCATTAAGAAACATCTTACAAATGAACATGGCTTGAATTTAGTGAAACACATGGTGCACAAAAATGATCTAGAAGCACTACACCAATATGTGTCCTAATTCATGTTGTATTTCATTAAAATTTGAATGAACTTGGACAAATTTACCATGGCAAAAGTGAGCAAACCCTTAATGAATGGGGACCATTTGTTACAAACAAGTGAATTCATTAATTATTAATTGAATTCATTAATAGTTAATTCACTAATTACTAATTTAATTTAGTAATAATTAATTCATTAAACTAACCTTTTAGTTCATAGCTAGGCTAGGCTAAGATATTAGGTTAGGCTAAGAACCTAGGCTAGGTTGAACATTTAGGAATTTAAGTTGGTGGGCTAGGTGGGTTAGGTTAGCTTAAGTTCTGAGGAATCTAAGCTAACTTAACCCACCAATTTAAAGTGCAAGTGCAAAGGTTTGAACCCTTCACCTCCATGCTTAAGCAACACGTCCTTAACCATTGGAACATTATTTAAATAAATGAAATGATTTTGTCATCACATGTTATTATGCACATTCTTTTCCTAACATAGTGTATGCTATTTTAGGCTATTTTAAAGTTAATGTAAGCTATTTTAGGTTATTCCTAGGTTACCATAGGCTAAAATTTAACCTATTATAAGTTGTTCTACCTTAAGCTATTCTAAGCTATTTTAAGTTATTCCACCTTAAGTTATTTTTGAATATTTTAAGCTATCCCACCTTAGGTTATCCTAGGTTATTTTCAATTATTTTAAGTTAATCCACTATAGGTTATTTTATGTTATTTCACTCAAAGCTATTTTAGGCAAAATTATTTTAAGCTATTCCATCTTAAGTGTTTATTGATTAATCCACTTTAAACTATTTTAACTTATTTTCACCTAGGTTATTTATTATTATTATTGTAGGCCATTCCACCTTAAAGTTATTTTAAGTTATTTCACCTTAAATTAATAGGTTATTTTTAGTTATTTTGCTTTAGGTTACTATTGGTTGTTATAGGTTATTCCACCTTAGGCTATTTTAGACTATTCTACTTTAAGCTATTTAAAGTTATTTTACCCTATGTTATTTTTTATTATTTTTGGTTATTCTACTTTATATTATTTTCAACTATTCTATGTTATATCACCTTAAGTTATTTAAAGTTATTCTACCTTAGGCTATTATCACCTATTCTAAACTACTCCACTTTAATTTTTTTATGTTATTCTCAATCATTCCAAACTATTCCACCTTAAGTTAATTTAAGCAAATTCAAATTATTTAAAGTTATTTTACCATAAGTAACCCTAAGTTGTTTAAGGTATAACTTATAATAAAAATAGATATAAAAACCTAAAATAATTTAAGGTAGAATAACCTACAATAATTTAGTTTATAATAATCAGTAATAACATATTAAGGTAGAATAACCTATAATACATTAAGATGAATTAACCTATAATAAATTAAAGTGGAATTTTTAAAAATAGTTAGAAATAGCTTAATGTACAATAACTTAAAATAATAAAAGATGGAATGACCTATAATAGTTGAAAATAACTAAAAATAACCTATAATTATCAAAGGTGGAGTAACCTAAAATTACCAAAAATAACTTAAGGTAGAGAGCCTAAAATAATTTAAGGTGGAATAAACAACTTATAATGAATTTAACCCAAATTAGCCTAGGTAGACTAACTTATAATAACAAAAAATAACCTAGGTTGGAATACGTAGAATAGTAAAAAATAACTTAAAATATAATAACTTAAGGTGGAATAATAAACAAAATTGATAACATAAGGTAGAATAATTTATAATAGTTTAGGATATAATAGCCTAAGGTGTTCAAAATAAAAACATTAAAAAAACCTATTTACTATAGTGAATTAAATATTCAATTAGTAGTGAATTATGTGAACTAATATTACAACATGTTGATTACATAATGATCTTATAGTGACATAACTTTTAGCCAAGTGAAATGATTAAGGTGGGGTGAATTTATTTCACTTTTAAAGTCTTATAATGATTTATGTTAGTAAATTACACCTCATTCTTGGACCAATGATGGCAAAGATATTGGTAAATGGTAGAAATGTAAACATAAGGCATTTGTCATGTTGAAAACCATCATTAGCTTTTTCAAAAGTGTGAGGCTTTACAAAAAATGTAACCTATTCAAATGGGGTTTGTTGAACATCTTGTTTTGGGTAGATGCAAGCTATAGTGGCTCACTTTTTGCATCCTTATGGACTTTTTGTAGAGTGTTGTTTATTCAAATGCCACAAACGCATTGTAAAATCATCAATTTAACAAAAGTATTTATGGATTAAAATTTTCAACTTGAATAAAAATATTTATCAAGGGGTGAAATTGAATAAACATACACCAGTCATATAGTAATGAACTTTTAAAGTGGACATATGGATTATAATTTAGATTCTGCATTATCATTCAAATGCATTTTTTGTTATGATTTCATCTCAATATTTTATAGGGATTTAGTATATGATACATGATGGAAAAAAATAAAAAATGGATTGAAAAAAATTACAACAAAAACTTTAACCAACAAATAACTATGGACTTTTGAATCACTAGATTTGGGCCTTATTTTCAAAAGTCCCAATCTTGGTCATTTTTTATTGGATTGATATTTTTTTCCCCTTAACATGTATAATAAAAAGTTTTCTACACGAGCATACTTTCATATGGACTATATTAATTGATTAATCACCACATATGGCCCCTTTAACATTGATTTTTAATTTTTTTCCATTTTAGTGTTAATTTTTCCATTTATATGGACTTTTGGGACTAGGACTTTTGCCCTTTTTGAACCACTGTAGTTTGCATCTACCCTTTTGATGCTATTGTTTGTTATGGAGAACCCTTGGTTGAGGTGAAGGGTGTTGCGTTTTTGTCATCAAGTCCAAATTTGTTTTTGCAAACACCTTGTTTATGAACACTTTCCTATTCTACTACAAAAAACCAATGAAAATTTATGTGCTTCTTGTTGTTGGTTAGTGTGCAATTGTGACAACAATGTTTGATTTGTGGATGTCAAGATCAAATTATGACACTTTTGCTTTGATCATTAATTTCATTAACCAAAGTTGCTTGTCACATAATTATTGAATTGTTTGAAGCACCTAATATTTTTAGTGTAGTTCTTGCAAAATGAATGAAGGTTATATTGGATGAATTCAACTTAACAAATAAGGTCATTGCATATGTCAAAGATGAAGGAACCAATTTGAATTCTTTCACAATTGCCTTCACTTCTGTTGTGTCATGTGAGCTTTTGCAATTGCCTTAACCATTTGTTAGTTTTAACTTTGGTCATGTTATGCCAAAAACATGTCAATATGTCAAATATGAAGTTAAAGTGGGTGCATGCATGAAAGAAATCAATTTGAAAGGTGTGTAAGTTGTTTTCCAAAGATAATTATTTGGATAAGAAGTTTGGAAAAGGTGAACACGAATGGGAAAAGGCTTGCCATGAGGTTGACATATGGCACAAAAAATTTAAGACACTTGTGAAAACATGTTTTTCTTCCAAGGTAATTTTATTCCAAGAAACATTAAAGTATGTGAATGTTATCTACATTTGCTACACCTAGTAAAGTTCATTTTTGTAAGCTTACATGGGTGATTCTTCGAGCAAGAATTAAAACCTTAAACCCAATTGTTCATTCGTGTTTAATGAATCAACGTTAAAGGCACTATTTGATGCATTGTTTGTTATTTTGGTGATCATGGGGACAATGAGGAAGGAATATACATGTTGAGCTATTGTTATTCCTCCATTTCAATGTGATGAATTTGATTAAAAGATATAAATTTTGTATGGCAAAATGGTTGAACATAAAGTCATTAGTGTGTTGCATCCTTTTTTAGGTTTTGTAGAAACCTTTTTTTGGTTTGCATCATGAATCACGTTGATAGGGATCAAGTTGCCAAATTAGTGCAACAATATGATGATTTGGTTGTGTTGCCCTTATTGAAAATTGTTATGGGTTTTTTGAATCTAGGTCAAGTTGTAGGCCCAATTCCTCCAACACTTGAACTACCTTTGATTTCGATTGAGTTGTTTGGGTTAGTAGCTTCAACACATGAAACTATTCAAGGTCTTTTAAAATTGAATTATCTTTGTTTCGTAAGTTTCATGTGGAGAATGTAGATGGCCTTGATCCATTGATGTGGCGGTATGCCAATGAGTCCACGTTCCCAAATGTGGTTAAAAAACATGACAAATTTTGAAGATCCTAGATTCATAGATTGAGATTGAATAGATCTTTTCATATGCAAGCATGCTCATTAGTTTATGATGAGGTTGTCTTGAGGTTGAGAATTTTGACAAGCTCCTCATGTGCGAGTTGATTGCAAACTTGTTGATGGCATGGTGACAAATTGGTAGAGTTCTTTTGTGACGAAGGAGACATTATTGAAAGAAAATGAAGATCTACTTGAGAAGGTAGACTATTTTGAAAAAATAAAATCCTATGTTTGAAAATGTTAAATGGTTGTACTTTGATTTTGCCTTTAGTTGTACATATAAATTGTTGATTGCAGCTTTTCATATTGTTACACAAGTTTAACATGCTCACAATGTTGCATGGAATGATTGCTTGAATGTTAAATGCTTGTTTTCTTCCTTATTATTTGTGATCTTGCTCATCCTAGCACTCTATTTTTCTAATTGGAAACATACACATCAACACAAAAAAACCTAAACCCAATACTAAAGTCTGGATTGTCACTTTGGCAAGTGCAACATTGACATACCTGTGTTGACACTGATGCTACAAATTTTCAGCTAGCAAGTTATTGATGCCATACTGGTACCAAAAAACTGAATTAAAAAATAAATTAAGGCCCTTTCCAAAGTGCAAAATACGAGAAATAGATACCAGGACCCCACTGGTATTTCCAAAACCTGAAACCAGAACAACACTGGTTGTTACAATGGTATGAGTTTGGGTTCTGGTGCGCCCAAGGCCTCTCTTGAACAAAGCAGGTTCTCTGGCTGGTTTGAGGGTATTTCAACCACTGGGTTCACAAATAGATCAAAACTGAAATAGGATTGGAATCAGGTAACAATCTTCTTACTGAAACTGGAACCGGCACCTGAACCGAACTGCTATCCTATTTTGCACAGGTTCAAAACCTGTTATAAATATAGAAAACTGTTTTCAAGACAGCACCAGACATAGATTCTATGAAACAAGAGGAAAAGTTCAAAACTGGAACAGAGCCAGCCAGCCAGCCAGCCAAGGTTCTCTCAAAAAATCAAGAACCGAACAACACTGGTATCCAAGCCTACCTGTAAGGAAGAAGCCATCATTCACACCAGCTCAAGTCAGGCAATGGCCAGTAGCTAGCTATAGGCACCCTCCCGCCCTAGATATGGTAAAGTAGGTAGATAGGTGAACGGATCATCCCCACTCCCCTGCTCGGAAATTAGGGTTGATCATCAATCAGGAAGGGGTTCATTGACAAATACCATGGCGAGTGTGCCTGCGCAGACAGACAGAGAGGCAGGCAGGCAGGCGCGCGGATTTTGTGTGCCTCCAAATCTCTCTTCTTTGACTCGTTCAAAGCAAGCCGACAAATGGGGGTTAGCCAAGAAGCAATTTCCTAAAGGAGACCCAGGGAAAAGAATAAACAGACGTTCGCTGCAATTCCCCATATACCTGACTAGATCTTACGCGAGATGCTTGCTTGGACGGCCGCCCTCAGTTGACGAATTCTCCTTCGCCTTCGCTTGCGGGTACGTATGTATGTGCGTAACCCCCCCGGCCCTCAATTTCCTCGTCTTTCCTTTCCCTTAATCTCTCTCCCTTGTTCCTTCTCCCCCGTCGCAATGTCCTACACTCTTCTATTATCGTCTCTGTGCAGAAGGCCACTGCAAAGCGACTCACTCTAGAACCATATTAACTTGGCATAGGCTACTTCAATTTTGTACAATTTAAAGGCTTTGGTTTGTTTCACTGTCTGTCTGCAAATTTACTTCCTGGAACCAATTTTCCAACACCTTTTGGGGAAAAAAAATCACAAACTTTGAAGAATTTTTAATTTTTAATTTTAAAAGGCTTGTTCACAAGTACTTGAAAGCTTTTCTATTTTTTGTTTGTTTTTCTTTTGGTTTTGTTGTTTTTGTTGTTGTTGTTATCCCCCCCCCCCCCTTCTCTGTTGCAATAACTGTTACAAAAACTGTCTTCCTGGAGTAATTTTAGAGGTTTAGATGGAACTTGTCAGCAGCATATTGAAAGTACTTAATTGGAAGAGATCATTCGTTTGATCACTTGTAATTTGGGATCATGTTTTGAAGCTCACTGGTAGTGATTGATTGAGTTGTGGGTGGGCCGCGCGCCGTGCAGCGGAGAGACAGAGCAGAACTGAATTAGGATTTGTGGAGATCAGTCCCACTCAGCTTTTGTACAATGATCTCTGAAGTCAGGAGGAAGAGGAGGCCGAGGAGGAGGAGTAAGTTGCAACTAGAGCGTAGAGACTAGAGACTTGTGGCAGGTAGCAAGAAATGTATGATCGTATGCCAGCTTAATTCCCTCATACTGTTTTTGTATCCTCAGTCAAGCCTACAGTGTGAACCTCCTTGTGGGCTGCATCTAGATCCGAGCCCGCCTGCAATGACCCCGTGAGGAGGAAGCCTGATTGCTTTGAAAAATACAAAACCATAGGAATAATAAAAACAAACAAAGCTGGAAACTTTAGAGGGATTGGAGCTCCGAGATCAGCTCAGAGCGGAAGAAATCATCAGTGATCTAGACAAGAAGGCTGCAGCTGCAAGTTCTTCTTCTCCTCTACTGAAAAATATGCCCGAGGCCGATCTAAGTGCTGTCCTTGAGTTCTGTGGGATTAACAACAACAACCACATTGCAAGCTCAAGCACCAGCCCAACTCGATGCCACGACTGCCCAGCAGCTCGATCACTACGGACTAGCTCCACCTTCCGTCTTCAAATCTGCTGCAAATTTGTGTGTAAACAGACCTCACCATTTGAGACCAAAGACTCAAATGTCAACAAAGGCAAAAACAGCAGCTCTGCAGCAGATTCGTTTCTCGGAGTCACCGGATCCTTTACTGTTCTCAACGATGTCCAAGACAACTGCACAAACATCAGGTATTACCTATTTCAGGGGTCGAGCATTTTCCCCCAAGAAATATTTTTTCTATCTCAACAGAATTCTTCCCAAGGCTGATTGCCTTCTGATCCTCAAATGTAACAACGGCTCTTGCTTTTGATCTGTTTCAGTGGAGCACAGAAACGTGATGAAGAAGAAGGTCAGAGTACTGCTCCAGTGCAGCAAGGGTCTACTACCACTACTCGACGATCCAGAAACAAGGAGTGTAGCTCCAAGTACTACGGTGTGCGATTCCGGCCAGACCTGAGCAAATGGGTAGCAGAGATCCGAGTAGCAGAGTGGAAGTCGGTGGACAAAAAAGTGTGGCTGGGGACTTACATCTCTGAGGAAGGAGCTGCTTGTGCTGTAGATGCAGCACGCAAAATCCTGAAATGCACCAAGAAAAAGAAGCCCAATTTTTCTTGTGACAGGCTTGAGGCTTACACCGAGTCTCTGCCTCCTGAGCTTTCCTTGGATAACGTCTCTGACACCACCATCTTCAAGGCAATCACAGAGTTTGTGAAATGCAAGGCAAAGCAATATGCTTCAGAGATTACATCAGGGATGGCCACTACCTTGCCAATTGTGAAGAAGATCCGAACAACAACTTTCACTCCTAGGGTGCACATGAGCAACAGCCAGCCTGCACCTGCTGGAGATGAATTGACAACGTCGGGCACAACAGTCATCCAGCTTGCGGGTAGTGTCAACATAGGTGAGTCTCTTGCAAAAATTGTTGGGGTCAACAGAGAGAGCTTCACAATACAGAGTGCATAGTTAAGATGGTCTTGTCCTATTATGTCCTCAAATGCTGTCCAGGACTGATTGCAAGTCTGACATTCTTAGTTGCTGCAATGTATTTATGTATGTATGTATGCAGAATTTCCATCAATCTCCTTTGAGCCCTTGCCATACTTGGATCATGGTGTCAATGCCATTGAGGTGCAAATGCCAATGAATAATACTTCATCTCCAGTGCCTAGCCATGAATATGAACAGCGAAGTTCTCCATTTCATGTCACAAGTGTAGCTAGATCAATGGGCATGGCTGATAATTTCCTCAAAGAAGAACATCATGGAAAAGAGTTGAATCTGGAAGGATATGGTGTCACTCCATTGTTGTCGTCATCGATGATGTTCTCACAAGGTGCATCATCCTTGGACTGGCCTCGTCCTCAGCAATCTGTGTCAGCAGCACCTATTGGTTCAGAAGTGATCCTGCATCAGGAACCTTTTTTCATGAATGTGGAAGATGGACTCAATGTGATGCTGTCACATGAGCTGCCTGAGCCAAACACCTACTGGCCGGTTGATGATCAGATCTTCAACTTGGATTTCAATTACAATGAAACATTGGGGGATTCAGATGTCTGGGTGGAGAATTACTTGGGTTCATGCTCTGAACAATCCAATGATACAATTATGTTGGAGGTATAGCAGCACTTCCCTTATATGATCTGTATGATTTACACTGGGGATTGTATGCTAGCTTACTTGGAGGGTCAAATTGAACTCGAGATCAGCTAGATTACTTACGAGACCAAAAATTTGTAGCTGATATTTCTCACATTTGTTTACTAACTTTGAGACAGATGCATTTCAGAGACAGTTTCTTGTGTCCCATGAGAGCATCAATTGCAATTTCATAATATGCTTGTAACTGCCTCATCTTTTTTTTTTGCCAGGACTAATTTAGGCTATACTCAGAACTAATTTGTTTTGTTGGGCATTGCAGCAGGGAAGGGAGACCAAGCTGGTACCAAGTTTCACAATGAGTTCTCAGGGTGATGGTATCAATTCGTGCATGGATGCATTCCTACAAGGCACTGTCCCAGCTAACAGTCACGAGAACTCAAACCAACCCACCTGACCAGATGGTTGGCTGAGAGAAGAATTAGAGCCCTGGGTTGCATCATTTTGGAGATCTGTTCCCACTCAGATCATTGGATCTCTAGCTCCTGTGACCCTGTCTATGCTCAATAATTGCCACTCATGACTGATGACGTAGTACCACTACTCACAGTTCAAGCACCTTCAGCTTATGTTGTGGGTAGACTGGTGCTCTATTTGATACATCCCTTTGTATACATGATAGTACCTGTGTTTACGTCCTTCTGGAGGCATGAATCATATGATGTCTTTCAGGTAGATTAGTAGGTTTGAAACTGGAGTGAAAGTTCGAGGAAATTTATTTCTCGAGCTCAATAGTTCAAGTCTGTGTCAGGTCTGGAAGAACCAAAGATTGGATCGGCTGTTGGGTACTCTGTTCCAATAACAGAGTTTCAGTAAATTTCCTGTAGACACACTGATCAGGAGACAAGAGACCATACAGCCCATCTGTGGGATCTGCAAGCCTCTAAGAGTTTGTACAAAAGATAAGCAGTAAGTTTGAATTTCCAAGTCACTACATAGAGTTAGTGTGAATATATATATGAATGTGATACATAACATACAGAGCTTGTAACAGCCAGACACTCTTATGGCTGCTGTGTACACTTCCAACTATGTCAAATTATATCAAACTGTCTGTGACTTTGTAAAAATGTAGTATGGTTTTTGTGAATGATAATTGTGCATTTTTAGGCCACGATGAAAGTAGGAACTAATCATCCTCTATTGGAGAGGGTTTTGATTAAATGGGGGGACCTAATTCTCATGTTTTGGATTAGGACTTGTGTGATGGAGCTTGTAATTTGGAATTGTGAGATGTTGAAAAGGGTTGAAAATGCTCGAGACAAACCTTTTCTGTCCTTGGTGAATGACCCTTATAAGGTGAAATCTTTAAGCATGTGTGCTGTCAATTGGATCAAACTTACTACCCTTCATTCCAGTTAACCCCATGCTTCAACTTAGTCCACCTCATCACAACTGCAATTAGGTTCAATCACCCTTGCCTTCATGATTTAAAAGCTTTTAGGTTGAGATTTCTGTCAACCCAGAAGCCTCTTCAAACCTCTATCTTTTCTCATACCTCTATTGCTATTTACTTCAATGCACACACACCAACAAGCTCCATAGAAGACACAGTCATTCTAACTCCTACATACTCCACATACCCACAATCACCTCCTCATACCTTTACTTCAACCAACCAAAAATCCAACTACAAAAGTTAGCTTCAACCCACTAAGAACTCCCAAAACCCTAAGCAAATTCTACAATCACCTAAGCATTTTTCCTCCCCAGACCTCCCTCTTTTTACTTCTTCAAACAACAAAAATCAAAGTCAAAACTTGAGAACTTTCTACATATGCAAACCGAGCTCATACTCTCCTAAAATAGCCTTAACTTCTCCAGTTTGAATTGCTTGTAGCCAGTAATTTGCAAGGATTCAACCCTCTGTAGCCAGAATTTGGCCCTCTTGAACAAAATGTAATCACCAAATTGAACCAATGACCTTGTCAAAAAATCACCTATATCTTAACAACCTTGACAAACAAGGCAGTACTTAATAGGGCTCTAGAACAACTGACCCTTGTTAATGGATTCAGTGGCATTTGATCTTCCCAACCAAATCCCAATAGCTCTTATAACCAACTGTCAGGTTAAACCCAAAATAAGGTTAACCATTGCCCTGCTTAATTATCTAATGATAGCTTTCAGTTTCCTAGGTTCATTCCAGTGTTGGCTGGATATATATTAAAATCCGGTTATGCATCCAGATAGTCACCAGATATGGATGAATCCATATCCAGAAATTTTGAAGTTTTGGATGTCCGGCAGTATACACCACCACCCCCGGATGTATGCTATGTACACATCCAATGTGTAACCATATCTGGTTCAAAAACCTTTAATACATAACCATATCTGGCCAATTAGAGTTTTAAAAATGCCTGATATGAATTTAGGGTTTAGTTCATTTAGGGTTTGTAGGTAATAGTTAGAAACATGAACCCATCGCATTCTCCTTTTAGCCATGTTTCTCTTTGGTTCTTTGCTTTTGCACTTGACGATGATGCTTAGAGCTTGATGTGAACCTAGATTTTAAGTTTGCAAGTTTCATTAAAAAATTTTGTGCACTTTGGAAGTTTGCGCTTCCAGTTTTTGTTTAGGTTTTTTGTTCAAGAGTATTCTTGCAACACTGGTTACAGCTCATTGAGAGAGCTTGTTGTGAAAGCTTGCTACATGAGAGGTTGGCGGTTGCTTGCTTGCTTTCGAGTTCTGAGAGCTTGAACTTAGTTGTTTATGTATTGATGTTGGATGAGCTCAGTTGTTTGTTGTTTCTGTGCATCATTGTCGAACAAGCTTGGTTGTTTATATGCATTGTTGCTGGATGAATTGGGACCTATGTCAATAGAAACCAATAGAGGTAGACTACTAACAAAGGTAAGCTTCCAACTTCATCTCCATTTTTTTTGTCCTTAAGTTTAAGGTTTTTAAGGCATTGTTCTTGTTTTAGTTAATGCACTATTTATGTTTTGTGTTCTTTGTTTTGTTTATGTGTAAAGTTGTTATGCATAGTTGTTGGACGAACTAGAACCTTTGTTTTGTGCATACTTGTTGGACGAATATGACAACTTGTTGATGAACTGTAGAATTGGTCATCTATGTTTTGGTCAATAATTTCTTTTGTTACTTGGTGTTCACTGGTTCCTAGATGTTCATTGGTTACAAGTGGCATTCATTGGATGTGTTTTTGCTATTCAATAATCTTTTACTTCAATAATTCAATAATAGTGTAGTTGCTAATAGAGGTAAGCTCCCAACTTTATCTCCATTCTTTTGTTTGTAGGTTTAGGGTTTCTAGGGCATTGTTCTTGTTTTAGTTAATGCATTGTCTATGTTTTGTGTTCTTTGTTTTGTTGTTGTGCATAATTGCTAGATGAACTAGGACCTTTGTTTTGTTTCTGTGCATAGTTATTATGCATAGTTGCTGGACAAACTAAAACCTTTGTTCTATGCATACTTGCTGGACGAACATGACAACTTGTTGATGAATTGCAAAATTGTTCGTTTGCGTTTTGGTTAGTAGTTTCTTTCAAATTGCTTACTATTCGTTGGTTCCTTTACATTTGCTAATTGCAAGTGCATTCATTGGATGCATGTTTTGCTATTCAATAATCTTATGTAGTAGTGTAGCTGCTAACAAAAGTAAGCTTCCAATTTAATCTCCATCCTTTTGTTTTTAAGTTTAGGGTTTTTAGGTCATTGTTCTTGTCATAGTTAATGCATTATTTATGTTTTGTGTTTAGGTTGCAATGGTTGAGGGGTGATATTATGTTGAGAGTGTGGGTGGAGTTGATGAAAATACTCCATCAACTTCCTTTCCTCATATGCTTTTAGCTACCCTTGTTCATATGCCGACTTTTGCCCTTGTTTATGTGCCATTTTCATTCATCTTAGATATTGAAAATGTGCATTTATAAGCTCCTAACATCTCAGATGTTGATGCTTCACAACTTGCTGTTGTAGAAGCATAAGCTGTGTCTTGGAGACCTCACAACCACTTATTTATATGTTGGGGATTTTTTGCTATCAATGATGGTTTGTTGGTGGATTTGGTGAAACCACAAGTGTTCTGGTGCATAATTTGCAAATTTGAACAAACATTTAGTGATGTTTTAGTTCAAAGATCTACACTCCGCAAGGGTTTAATTAAGTATAGCAAGATAAATGGTATTACTCCTATGATTATTCATATGCAAACTGCACATCCAAGGTTATTTGCGCAAAGGAAATAACAACTTAGTGAGAAGGTGGCAAAATATGTTGCTCATGTTCAACAATTAAGGGAAAAAAAAAACTACATTTGTTTGTGTAATTATTTCATTTTTGGTGCCACAAACCCTTACAAAAAATTGATGAACAACAACAGTAGTTTTTGGAGGATTTGGTCCTGTATATTTGTAAGGGTTATAGGCCCTTATCAACTTGTGAGAATGTTTAGCTTCGAAGGTTAGTTTTACACCAAAGCCCCCATGCATTATTTCCTTTTCGATCTTCTTTTGTGGAAGAAGTGGTGCCAACCATGGTCAAGAAGACCATGAACCATCATGTTTTGCCAAATCTTACATTAACAATAGTGGTTTCTATTACTTTTACTTTATGGATGTCTCGTAGCCGGGTCGATATTTTTGTTTTGGTTATCAATTTCTTGAGTGACAATTGGGTGCCCATGCATATTACTGTGGGGTTATTTGAAGTGAATGAAACAATTGGACAATCAATGGTTGTACAACTACAAGTTTCGTTGGAGAAATTTGGTTTATTACACTGAGTTATTGCATTCGTAAAAGATGAAAGTGCAAATCTTTTTACTATGGAGTAGTTTTGCATTCCATCATTGATTGTGAACCTTTAAAGATTCTTAGGGTTTACGAAGGCACATACTTTGAGCATGTGATGTCCAAGGCTTGTTAGTATGCAACAAATGATGAAAAAGTTTCTATTGGGTTGAGAAAGGTTAGTGTGAAAGAAGTTCAAAGTGGTTTACAAAAAACCATTACATGGAGTAAAAAGTCCGGGAAAAGAAGGCAAGAATGGGAGTGGGCTTGTTCTGAAAGTGGCATGCAACATTGAAAATTGAAGACCCTGTGAAAACCAGATTCACCAACAAAGTCATCATGTTTGAAGAAACCCTTGAGTTTAAGAATGCCATAGTTTTTTGTTATGGCAAGTAAAAGTCTGTTGCTTTATAACAAATAATACCTAAAGCCCAAATGTGGGTTATTGCTGAGGCAATCACCTCTACTTTGAATCTTATTGTATTTGCCTGTGTGATGAATCAAAGTAGGGGCCATTGGTTGTTGTTAGATGCCTTGACAATAACCATTACCTTCACTATGGAAATGGAAGCTCAATTGTTGGAGTTTTCTATTAGGCCTGAAATATTTGATTTGTTTGAGGTAGAGATCTGCCTTTTGCACAAAAATATGCGACTAGAAGTAATAAAGGTAATCAAACATTTTTTGGGTGAAAGCACATTACGGTGGTCAAAAATTGTTGTCACAAATACTATTTTTTGAAACTGCATGTATTTGAACTTCTACCAAGTTAATATTGAAACATTTTTTTACAAATAATACTTGGAATAAGGTAGTTCAAAACCCAAAGAATAAGATTGTAAAAAAAAATTCCCATTTTGAAATTGATATTAAATGATTAAGAAATATATTAGTGAAAAAGTTGTAACCGTAGCGATATATTGCAAAGTGCAAATATGCTTCAAAAACCATTCAAACAATTATTAAATTTGACGAAATATTCGATCATACATTACATATGAATTCATTGTGTCATCTCAATTCTATATGAAGAGTTCCATTCATGTGATTTCATAAAAAACATTTGGACGAGGTTTTTCATTCAAACAAACATAAGTGTGTGAATACATAAAAGTTTTTTGAGAAAACATTATCATTTGAAAGATAATAGAATTCTGAGGGATGATTTGTGTCAAAAATCCATTTTCAATGTTTTTCAAAATACTAGATGAAATGAAAAAAAATTTGCCCTTAAAATATTCAAAGTGTACTAAAAAACGAGTACATTTTCTTGCCCAAAATGTACCACCGTGGTGTGCTTTCACCCTATTGGAGTTTATGAGGTCTTTTGATGTGAAGCAAGTTCACAACATGATGGTTATCATGTTAGATCCTCATTTAAAGGCATTACACATAATGGAAAATTTGGTGGGATGTGGGAATGCAATATGATTGGCATCTAAATATGATGTCAAGGTGGTTGTTCCTCTTTTGATGGTATGCTTTGATTGGCTAAACCTTGTTGTTGGTACATATGCTATTGTAGCAATTTATGTTGTAGGACCAAAACTTGAAGAAACTGGTTTGGGGTTGGGGCTTCAATTGAAGAATCTTCTCGAGCACTAATCATTGGGGAATTATCTTTATTTATGAGGCTTTCTATTCCTTCATTTGCATGTGTAGATCCATTAACTTGGTGGCAGTTGCATGAAGGCCAATTTCCAAATGTGGGTTTCTTTGCAAAACAAATTCTTGGAATCTCGGGTTCACAAATAGAAATTGAATATGTTTTCAGTCTTGTAGGGTTGTTGACACCTTTAAGGCACTACTGTTTGCAAGTGGAGAATATGGATCGGATTATTACTATGGTGAAGAATTGGCCTGATGACTTGCGTGCCAATTGGAAGCCAAATTCAAACTTCAAGCCATACTTGAAAGCAAAAGAGTCTTTGGCAAAAGAGAACTATAATTTAATTGAATAACATAATTTTTTTTGAAGAATTGGAGGTTGATGGTGATTAATTTTATGGGGCTGGGCTGGGTTTGTGTTTTGTGTGGGTGGGGCAAGGAGCTTGTGCTACACTTAGGCAAAGTTCTTTAAAATTGCGGTTCAATTCCCCCACAAGTTACTTTGATTTTGTTTGAATTTGTTCATGTTACTTTTGTTTTGGAAAGCTAGGCTCCTATTGTAAGTTTTTTTAATTAAGTAATAGAATTGAAATTTTGATATGCATATCTTTAATGCATATTCACCATGTTTTGAAATTTGAAAACCAACATATAGATAACCGGTAAGGGAATTTTTAAGAAAATAAATGTGTAATTGGCTACTATAATTAATTGAATTATTTTTTGGAATACATATCCTTCTTTGTAAAAGAAAATGAAAAAAATCTTTATAGCTATCCACAGGATAGCTATCTTATATATAATTACAACAGTGGTGTCTGTCTGTGCGTCCGACGACGGTTCCGCGTTTTAATTGACTGGCGGAACCAACCCGGACAGTCGGATTCCGAGACCGGAAATCGGCCCGGACAGTCGGATTCTGCAAACTAAAAATCCCCCACAAAAAATCGTTTGTGCCTCTTGCCGCGTCGTCTGTCTATCTGTCCGTCCGTCTGTCCGGGCAGTTTCCGGGCACTGCCCGGACCTTTGTTTGGTTTTTTTTTTTTTTGGTTTTTTTTTCTTTGTCAGTTAAACTTCCCGGACTTTTTTTTTTTTTTTTTGGGTTTTTTTTTTTTTTTTTTTTAAA
>Ga0116229_10002795_pt1 | contig 28472 bp, 24 predicted proteins | sample S1TSphgellanicum_3_FD_87313 | JGI IMG/M metagenome (GOLD analysis project Ga0116229, IMG submission 87313) | Host-associated microbial communities from peat moss isolated from Minnesota, USA - S1T2_Fc - Sphagnum magellanicum MG | ecosystem: Host-associated > Plants > Peat moss > Unclassified...
ACGCGCATCGCGGTTTTACTCTCATCGAAATCATGGTCGTGGTCGTCATTCTCGCAGTGCTCGGCGCGCTCGTGGTGCCTAAAATCCTGGAGAATGTCGACAAGGCGCGGGTTACGCGCGCGCAAAGCGACATCCGAGCGATTCAGACGGCGTTGGACCTTTACCGGCTGGACAATTTCAAGTATCCGACCACCGAACAGGGGCTCGCCGCCCTGGTCAAACAGCCGGTCGATCCCACGATCACCAATTACCGCTCCGGCGGGTATCTCGGGTCGCTGCCCAAGGATCCATGGAACAATCCGTACCAATATGTGAGTCCGGGCACCGATGGACGCGACTATGAGATCACCACCTATGGCCGCGACGGCAAACCCGGTGGCGAAGGGTATGACGCGGACATCAGCACCGCGACGCTCGATCAAAAGTAAACCGGCCTCACGCCTGTCCGACTCATGATGTGCCCCCCGCGGCATATGCGCTGTGCGGCATTGCGGGGCGCTTACCGCGGCATGCGCAGCGCGGGCTTCACGCTCGTGGAGATCTTGGTGGTGGTTGTGATCATGGCCATCGTCATCTCGCTCGCGGTATTGTCCATGAGCGCACCGGGACGCGACACCCAGCTCGACGAGGAGAGCCGGCGCATCGAGGGACTCATCGGCCTGCTGCACGAGCGCGCCTTGTTCGAAGGCCGGGACTTCGGCATGCGCATAGAGCCCGCGGCGTATGAATTCGTCGTCTACCAGCCGGACCGTGACCGTTGGATGCCGCTCGATCAGGAGCGTGAATTCCGGCACCGCGACTTGCCGAAGGGCGTGACTTTTGAACTGCAGCTCGATTCGCAGGTCGTGGTACTCAAGGCGCTGGACCGCACTTTTTCGAGCGATCAGCCGCCGCCCGCGCCGCAGGTGGCGATCGCGGCGAGCGGTGAGGGGACGCCGTTTCGGCTGACGCTCATGCGCGAGGGAACGCAGGCGCGGGCTATCGTCGACGGAGATGCGCTCGGCAAGATCACGCACAAGAACTCCGATCAGCCGCCGGATAAGCGCTCGTGAAGCAACCGTATCCGCAGAGCGCCCGGCGGTTCGGCGAACGCGTGCGCGGTTTCACGCTGGTCGAAGTGCTCGTCGCATTGATGATCATCGCCATGGCGCTCGCGGCGCTGATGATCGCGGTGAGCGGCACCGCGCGCAACAGCGGCTATTTGCGCGACAAATCTCTCGCCCAGTGGATCGCACTCAATCGGCTCTCGGAGGTGCGTTTGAACCTCACCAAGTTCGGTCAAAACACCGACACCGGCGAGGTCGACTTCGCGAACCGAACCTGGCACTACGACACGCGCTATTTCGACACCACCATCCCCGGCATGAAGCGAATCGTGGTGCGAGTGTGGGCCGGAGATGCCAAGACCAAGGGAAATCCGCTGGCCGAGTCCACCAGTTTCCTCGGCAGCTCGCTGGCGACGCCGGGAGGATCGAACGTGGATTGGAGCTTCGGCAGCACGGTCACGACGGGGGCGCTGCAAAACGGCGCGAACGGGACCAACCCGAGCAACTCGGTGACGCCGAGTAACACGAACCTTACGACCACCACCACCACCACGACGAGCACTCCCGCGCCGACGACCACTCCAACACCGACGCCCACCCCGTGAAAAACGCCCATACCGTGAAAAACGCCCACTCCCTGAAAGACGCTCACGCCAACAAAATCGTGAAGCGAGGCACGGGGCGCCTCACACGCAGGCCGCCGCGCGCGGCACCGCGGGGCTTCACGTTGATCGAATTGGTGGTCGCGCTGCTCATCCTTGGGATCATGTCGGCCTTGGGTTATGGTACATACCGCGCGGCGCGCATCTCCGCCGAACGCACCGAGGAGTCGCTGAAGCGGTCGCGCGAAATCGAATTCGGCATGCGCGTGATGGTGCAGGATTTCGCCGAAATGGCGCCGCGTCCGGTGCGCGACCCCTTGGGCCAGAGCCGCCTGCCGGCGCTGCGCGGGACGGGCGGCATCGGCACGATCTCAACCTCGAAGCTGGGCAGCGCGTCGAGCTCGAGTTCCAGTTTGCTGGCGAGTTCGAGCGCCAGTCCCGGAATGTCGTTCAATTCGAACAGCGGCTTCGGATCGAATTCGACGTCGGTCGCCTCCCTCGTCGATTTGACGCGCGTCGGCTGGTCGAACACGGCCGGTCAGCAGCGCAGCACCCTGCAAAGGGTGTCCTACACCTTGGTCGACGACGTGCTCAAGCGCAGCTACACGACGTCCTTGGATACGGTCTTGGGCACGACGCCGGTGTCGCAGGATTTGTTCACCGGCGTGAAAGCCATTCAATTGCGCTACCTCGATGGCAATCAGACCTGGCAGAGCGTGTGGCCGCCGGCGGCGCTGCAACAGCCCGACAGTTGGTGGACGCGGCCGACGGCGGTGGAAGTGATCATCGAGTTCAAGGATTGGGGGCGAATCCGCCGCCTGATCGAGGTGGCGGGATGAACTCGCGTCGCGCGATTGCGCACCGTGGGGGCGCGAGGCCGGATGGCGGCATAGGGCCGGGTGGCGGCGTGATGCGCGGCGCGCGATTGACGGGTGGCGCCCGATTCGCGGGTGCGCGCGGGCGGCAGCGTGGCGTGGCGCTCATCATTGCGCTCATTCTGGTGGCGCTCGCGACCATACTGGCCTCGAAGTTGACCTTCGACGGCTTTCTCGAACGACGCCGCACCATCGGTGTGCTGGCCGTGGAACAGGCCATGCACTTCGGGATGGGCGCTGAAGCGCTCGCCGCCGCCGCACTGGCGGCGGATCTGCAAACAAGTGCCACGCAAACCACCCTGGCCGCGCAGTGGGCGCAGCCCACACCGCCCTTGCCCATCACCCCGCAGGACGATCCGGAGGGCGAGCCCATCGGGACTCTGCAAGGCGCACTGGAGGACATGCAGGGCCGTTTCAATCTCAACAATCTCGCGCGGGTGACCTCGGATGGGAAACAGGATCCGCAGCCGCTCGAGCAATTTCAACGGCTGTTGGCGGCCGTCGGGCTCGAGACCAAGTGGGCGGGTTTGGCGCGCGATTGGATTGACGCGGACGATCTGCCGAGTTCGCCGGATGGGGCCGAGGACTCGGTCTATACCTCGCAAACGCCGCCGTACCGCACCGGCAACTGGCCGATGACTTCGCCCAGCGAATTGATGAATCTCCCGGGTTTCGGGGCCGACCGCTATCGAAAGATCGCGCCTTATGTGACGGCGTTGCCGAGCGCGATCGTGCCGGTCAACATATGCACGGCGAGCGCGGTGGTACTCGAGAGCCTGGCCGATAACTTGAACGGCGAGTACTCTGATGCGGTGCTGGCGAACGGGCGCAAGACCGGGTGCTTCCCCGACCTCACGTCGTTCCGGAATATTTTGGGTGCCAAGCAGGTCGCGACCATCGCCGATCGATTCGATGTCAAGAGCCAGTATTTCCGCCTGACCACGCGCGTCACGCTTGGCACTACGGAGTTCACCTTGTACAGTCTTTTAAAACGCGCGAACGGCGGCAAGATAACACCGCTGCTGCGCACTTTTGGAACGCCTTAGACGATGCCGCAAACATTGCTGTTACGCCTTCCTGGGCCCGGTCAAGAAGAGACCGAGTGGCTCACCATCGATGCCGCCGGAATGCCGGCGAGCACCCGGCAACGCGGTCCTTTGAGCCTGGCCGCGGCCGTCGCGCGCAGCGCCAAAGTCGCGGTGCTCGCGCCGGCAACCCAGATCCTGCTCGCCGAGCCGGAATTGCCTCCGGGCAGCGGCGTGAAGCTGGCGCGGGCTGTGCCCTTTGCCCTGGAAGAGCAACTCACGGAGGACATCGATCAGCTGACATTTGCCATTGGTCGCCGCCGCGCGAGCGGCGGCACTCCGGTCGCGGTCGTGTCGCGCACCGTCCTCGCGGAGTGGATGGCGGAGTTGACCGCGGCCGGTATCGAACCCGCGGCCATGTACCCGGATATCTCGCTGATCGCGGAGAATCCGAGTCAAACCGTGCTCTGGCTGGAGAAGGGACGGCTGGCCGTGCGGCGTCCCGCCGCTCTGCCCTTCGCCGTGGAACTCTCGCCGGTCAGCGACGCCTTGGTGGTGGCGGGTGTGATCGCCGATCCGCTCGACGCGGCGGCGGAATCGAAGCCGCTGGAGAGCGTGGTGCTCTATGCCACGCGTGAGGATTGGGCGCGAGTGAAGCAGGAATTCGAGCAGCTCGCCGACAAGTTCGAATCGCTGCGCGTGCAGCTCCTCACCGACGGGCCGCTGCCCTGGCTCGCGCAGGGGCTCGGCGGCAGCGACACGGTCAATCTGCTGCAGGGCGATTTCGCGCGGACCACCGACTATGGCGAACGCTGGCAGCAGTGGCGCACGGCGGCGGTGCTCGCGGTGGGATTGTTGGTGGCGCACGTCGGCGCGCAAGCGCTGCAGATCAACCGCGCCAATCACGAGACGGCCGCGCTCGATGGCGAGATCGCGAAGGTGTTCTCCTCGGCCATGCCCACCGAGACCTTGCGTGACCCGCGCCGTCAAATGCAATCGCGGCTGGATCGCATTCGCAAGTCAGGGGCCGGCCCCGAATACTTTTTGCGCACCCTGCAAACCTTGAGCGGGGCGATGGCGGAGGCCCCTCAGACCAGCATCGATGCCATGAGCTACCGCGAGCAATCGCTCGACATGAAGGTGACCGCGCCGAGTCTGGCGGCGCTGTCGCAATTGTCGCAATACGTCGGCAAGCAGGGGCTCACCGCCGAGATTCAATCCTCGACACCGATTGCGTCGGGTGTCGAGGCGCACATGCAGATCCGCGCCCCGGCGGCGAGAGCGCCGCGATGAATAAACTGCGTGCATGGTATGCGGGCTTGGAGGAGCGCGAGCAGCGCTTCGTGGTCTTCGGCGGGATCGGCGTGTCGCTGCTGATCCTCATCGTCGGCATTCTCATGCCATTGCAATCGGCGGTATCGACGGCGGTCACGCGCAGCGAGACGCGGCGCGAGGATTTGGCCTGGATGCAGGTCAACGCCCCCGTGGTGCGCGCGGCGGGCAGTCTGCCATCGGACACGGGCGAAGCGCCGGTCGTGATGGTGGATAGAATCGGCCGTGAGCTCGGCCTCGCGAGTTCGCTGCGCGGGACGCAGCCGAACGGGACGGGCGTGCGCGTGCAATTGGAGGCGGCGCCCTTCGACACCTTGATCACATGGCTAGCTACGCTCGAACAGCGCAATGGGCTGTCGATCGAATCCATCACGGTGGATCGCGCCGCGCGTCCGGGAATCGTGAATGCCAGCGTCACGTTCACCCAGCCGGGGCGCTAGCGTCCACACCAGGGCCGCGCGGCCCGCGCGCTCGATCTGGCCGTGGATTCTCATTGGCGTGGCAGCCGTGTTCGCGGTCGTCGTGACCGCCCTGCCCGCCTCCCTCATCGGTCATGTTCTACCGCCGTCGGTGCACGCCGAGGATTTCTCCGGCAGTCTGTGGCATGGCTCCGCGGGCACGATCCGGGTGAATGGACGTGACGCCGGCGCGATCGAGTGGCACCTACATCCCGCCGCGCTGCTCGGACTTACGCTGAGCGCGGACCTGCGCTGGGTCAAGGTGGGCTTCGTCGTCGATGGCGCGGTCGCGGTCAAGCGAGGCGGCTTCAGCTTGCAAGGCCTGAGCGGCGGCGGCCCGATCGAGGATTTGCGTGAGCTCGGCGTCGCGGCCGGCTGGCGGGGGCACGCCGACGTCCACTTCAGTCTGATCCAGGGTGATTTCGCCAGACTCTCGGCGGCCGTCGGCGAGATCACGGTATCGAACCTCGCCTCGACGCAAGTTGCCGACGGTGCGGACCTAGGCGGCTACGATCTGCGCTTCCCCGAGGGTGCGGTGAGTGCCGACGGCGGCATCAGCTCGGATTTGACCGATACCGGCGGGCCGTTGGCAATCCAGGCCCATATCCGGTTCTCGCCGGCGGATCGGATCGGGCTCTTGTCGGGGACGCTCGGCGAGCGTACGGGCGTACCGCCTGCCCTGGCCAGTCAACTCGAGAGCCTGGCGCAAATTCGCGGCCGTGACCGCCAAGGGCGGATACCCGTCGACCTCGAGTTCAATTTTTAGGCCGAACCCTATTTAGCTAGGCCGGAGCCTATTTGGGCCGAAACCGCGCCTGCTGTGCATCCATCTGTCGCGGTGCAGCGAATCAGGTGTCAGGTTAACGCGTTACAGAGGATTCGATACGTATGTCCACGATGCACACTGTCGTGCTAATCGGTTTGCTGGCGTTTTTCTTTGCGCTGGCGCCGGTCGCCATCTACGTGTTTGCCAAGTGCTTCACCGGACGCGGATGGACGTTCATGGACTACAATCGCGACGCTGATCCTGCCCATCGTCGTCGGGGGCCGTGATCTAGGCCGCCCATTCGCGCCAGGCGCGCATGAGGGGAAAGTACAGGCCTAGGCGTACGGGTTCGGGGCCGAGGCGCTTCGCGAACGCGGCGTAGCGGTTGAGTTGGGGCCGATAGCGCTCCACCTCGCGGTCGAGGAACTCTTCGAGACCGCCGCCCAGGTGTTGGCTGGTCTTGTAGTCGATCACCCAGCGCACACCGTGCTCGTCGATGAAGCTGCGATCGATCACTATGCGCGCCACGTCGCCCTGCCAGTCACCCGACAGCGCGTACTCACGAAAGTCCGCGCGCGCCTGCTGCAAGATCCAACGGCCGCGAGGATCGGCGTGCACCTGGAGAAGGGCCGTGACGACGCGCGCGGCCGCCTCATCGAGGCGCTCGGTGGGCACCCCGTGCAGGGCGAGCCAGCGCCGGAAATGCGGCGCGCGCGCGCGAATCGAGGGTTCATCGCTGCTCGCCAAATCCATGGTCTGCAGTTCGGCGTGCACGAGCGAGCCGACGCGACGCGCAGTTTCTCCGGCCCAGTCGAATATCGGTGTTTCGGCGCGCGCATCCTCGCCGGTATGGTCGCCGGAGTCGGACCGTGGCGGCGCGGACAGCGATTGGGCCGCGACGGCACCGAGGCCGGCGCCGCTCCACAAATCCATGGGCGTGCTCGAGTAATCCAGCGGCACGCGCGTCAACGGTCCGCCCCGAGGCGCCTCGGGCGCACCCGAGTGAGGCATCGCCGGAACGTTGGCCGAGGCGTCGGCTGAGACGTCGGCCCATGCGTTCGCCGATAAGTCGGCCGGTGTGTTCGCCGCTGCGTTGGCGGTTGTGCCGGCCACGGCTTCGCTCGGGGCGAAGTCCGCGCCGGCGATGGGCCAGAGTACCGCCAACAGACTGCCCGCGCGCGGGGTCCAGGGTTCGCGCGCCCTCGCGCCGGCCGCCGACGCGGGTTGCGGTCCGCTCATCTCACGCGGCCCGTCGACGGTCGCGGTGAGGTGCAGTTGCCATTTCGCGCGAGTGCAGGCGACGTATAGCAGCCGTTCGGCCTCGAGTGCGGCGGCATCGCGCTGCTGGTGGCGCAGGAATTCGAACAATCGATCGCTGTCTGCACCGGTGGGCGGGCGGGCGGCCATGACCATGCCGTCCCGGCCGGTGCGCGCGAATTGGTGCGTCAACAACAGCTGGTCGCGGCTCTGCGGCACGAATCGATCCAGCGCCGGCACGACCACCAGGTCGAATTCCAACCCCTTCGCCTTGTGGATGGTCATGATTTCCACATGACCGGCCGCGCCGTGATCGGCATACAGATCCGCGAAACCGGCGAATAGATCGGCCGCATCGGGCAGTCCGCGCGCGTCGAGCTCGCGCAGGCGCGCGAACGCGGCACTCGCAAGCTCGAGGTCGTCGACGCCGGCCACGGTGCTCGGGCCGCCCAAGACCAGCCAGGTGCGCTCCACCCAGCGCGCGAGCGAGGTGTCGCCGCGCACCCGAAACGCCGCCTGCAGCAGCGTACGCAGGCGAACGCAGCGTACTCGGCCGTCCTCGCTCAAGCGGGCCAGCACGGCGTCGTCTTCGATCGCCTCCCAGACCAGCGGTGCGGCGCGGGAGATCGACAAGAGATCCGCCAGGCACAGTCCGGCCCACGGTGCGCGCAGCACGGCGAGCCATGCGGTACGGTCGCCGAAATGCAGCAGCGCCGAGGTCAGCATGATGATGTCGCGCACGACGGCGCGATCTTGCAGCGGCTCGATGTCGACGGCGCGAAAGGCGATGCCGCGCGCACGTAAACTCGCGGCAATGTCCCGCGCATGCGCTCTGGCGCGCACCAGTATCACGATGCGCCACTCGGGGTGCTCGGCCAGCCGCTCCCCGATCATGCCGGCGATGTAGGCGGATTCCTCGGTGCGGGAGGCGAAACCGCGCAAGCGCACGCTCGGCGTGGATTCGGTGGAGCGACTCGCGGCTGCTGCGGTCGCGGCTGCTGCGGTCGCGGCGCTTTCCGCCGCGGCGGCTACACTGGCGCGAAAGGCGATGGCGCCGCGGTCGCGATCGTCGACGCGCGGCAGGATGCGCGAGAAAGCGGCGTTGATCCATTCCACCAGCGGCTTGGCGGAACGAAAATTGTCGCTCAAGCGCAGCGCCTCGAAGCGCACGTCGCCGATGCCCTCCTCGGCGAGTTCCAGAAACGCGCGCACTTCCGCCTGACGGAATCCATAGATCGATTGCATCGGATCGCCGACGCAAAATACGCTGCGCCCGTCGCCGCTCTGCCAGCCCGCGGTCAACAGCCGCAACAGATCGAGCTGCGCACTCGAGGTGTCCTGGAACTCATCGACCAAGATGTGCCGTAGGCGATAGTCGAGGCGCAGCCCCAGATCGGTCGGCGCCTCCGCCGACCCCAGGGCGCGCAGAGCCGCAAGGGAGACGGCGGTAAAATCCACCGCGCCCGCATCGCGCCACACCTGCTCCAATTGCGCCGCGGCCAGCACCAACACCTGCGCGACCTCGCGGACCCGAGACCACTGCTCATCGCTGTAGCGCGGCGGCGGCAGCGTGAGGATCTCCGCCAATGTGTGCCGCGCGGTGGGATGCCGGTCGAGTTCTTGGAGCAGATCGAGCATGGCCGGTTTGTGCGGACTCCGCTGCGGGAAGCCCTCGTTCTTGGTGAGGCTCCTGCGAATTGCGCCGGCGCCGGTCAGACACGACTGCGCGAGGGCGCGCCAGCGGGGAAGATCCGCGGAGTCGGCGCGCGGACGCGTGGGGTCGACGCTCCAGGCCATCATCTCCGGGCGCACCGCCTCCGGGCGCTCCGACGCCAGGCGCTGCGCGGCGCCGTGCAGCAGCGGTGCGAGCGCGCCGAGCAATGCGTCGCCCAGGCTTTCATGCGCGCGTATCAGCGCGCGCGATACCAGCAACTGCAAATCTTGATCGAATTGCTGGCGCACACGGAGCAGCCTTGCGTCATCGAGCGCGCTCGCGGCCTCAAGTCCACCGGCGAGCAACGGCAGCCATCGATCCCGGCTCGGCAGCATGCCCGCGATGAGCGACAGCAGCTTTTTCCAGCGTTGGTCATCGAGCGCGAGCACCCGATCGACGGCGGCGCCAAACCGATCTGGGTCCTGATAGTTCAGGGCGCGGCGGGTGGCCTCTTCGTAGCTCGGCCGGGCGTCGGCTTGGACCGGGAGGCCCGACCCCGCGCCGGCGGAGATCGGCAGTTGCCCCGCCAGCCACGCGTTGAAGGCATCGATGGTCTCGATACGCAGCCGCGACGGCTGGCGCTCGATGTCCAGATTAAGCGCATCCAGGCGCCGCCGCGCGGCCACGGCGAGTTCCCAGGTTTGGGAGTTCAGCGGCGGCGGTGGATGCGGGGCTCGCGCGGATTCGAGCGCATGCAGCACGCGCTCGCGCATTTCATGAGCGGCTCGGCGAGTAAATGTGAGGGCCAGAATGCGCTCCGGCGCATCGACGGATCCGAGCAGCCGCAGGTACCGCTGCACCAGCAGAGTGGTCTTGCCGGAGCCTGCGGGCGATTGGACCAGCACCGAGTCGTTCGCCACGATGGCTCGCTGCCGTGCCTCGGCGTCGCTCATCATGCCGATGTATCCGCGTCCTCGAGCGCCGCCGGAACCCGGCACAGGCCGTGCAGCGAACAGGATTTACAGGCCTTGGTGGTCGGCGCCACCGCAGCGTAGCCGGCGGAGAATTCCGTCGCCAGCCGCTCGATGCGCGCCGCCCAAACCTCGATCAGGTCCGCGAGAGTCGGCAGGCCCTCGAGCGAGGACCGGCGGCTCCGAGGATGGAAGATATCGCCCCGCTCGGTCTCAGCCACGAAACCGCATTCGGCGGCGTTGACTTTGCCGTACGCGACCGCCACCAACGCATCGGGCCGCAACAACGCATAAATCGGCAGCTGGGGATTGTCCGGCCGCTCGCCGCGCCAGTCGGCGGCGGCGATGCCCGTCTTGTAGTCGATCAGCACGCGTGACCCGTCCGCGAGCCGATCCACGCGGTCGATGCGCACGGCGAACTCGAGCTCCGCATGACGCGCCACTTGTGCGCCTTGCTCGAGGTATTCGACTTCGAAGGGAGCTCGCCGACGTTCGACGGCGAGCCATTTGGCGAGCAGATTATGCATGCGCTCGCGTTCGCGCTCGCGCCAAAGCGGGCCCGGATCGCGTCGCTGGGATACTTTCGCCAGCGCGCGCCGCACCGCGTCATCGAGCAACCGCGTCTGGTGTTCGGGCAATAGCGAATGTAATCGGTTCGAGTCGCGCAACTCCGCCCACACGTGCTCGAGCGCATGGTGCAACAGGTCGCCGCGCTCGCGATCGTTGAATCCCGGCAGCGGTCGCTCGAGTTTCAGAGTCTCGAGGCGAGTCTCTGCGAAGCCACGAAAGGCGCAGCGCGATTGCGCCTTCAGCGTGGAGACGCCGCGGGTGCGTTCCCCCGCAGCGAAAGGGGGTGCAATCTCATCGGTGAGGCGCTCGAGCGGCGGCGCCGCTTGGAGCAGAGCGTGCCAGTGCGGCCGCGGGGTGGCAGTGGACGGTGCGATCGGCGTGGTCGGTGCGATCGGCGCTTGACCGATCGGCAGCAACGGACTCGGCGATCCGCGCCGGCCATCGCCGGTATCCGAATAGCTGAACACGCACTGCATGGCGCGTGCGGCCCAGCGGCTCTGCAATTCGAGCGCCGCTTGCAGTTGCGAATCGGATGCGGCGCCGCTCACGGAATATTCGCGCTGCAGTCGCACGGGCAAGAGGGGAATGGGCTGCGCCGCGGGCGGCCATTTGTCGTCGCTGCAGCCGCTCACCCAGATGCCGTCGTAATGCAACCATGGGTCGATGAGCTGTCCGCTCACCCAAATGGCGGGCACACCCGTCTTGACTTGAAACGTCGTGTCGCGCGCGGCGCGGCGCAAGATGCCGAGGGCCGCGCCGCGCGGCCGCGTACCGAAGAAGGAGTCGGCGGCCGCAAGCTGGCCCAGCAATTCGCGGAATCGCTCCGCTGATTGATACTCGGTGCTCGACCAGCGCGACCGCAGCGCCCATGGACCGGCTTCGAACGCGCGCACCCAGGCGCGCACCCAGCGACTCATATGATGAGTGCCGCGAGTTTCCTCGAGCTCCCGAAGTGCGACATGCATACGCTGCACGGCGGCGAGCGCCGGGGTACGGTGCGCGCGCGCGAGTTTTTCCGCGAGCGCGAGCCAAGACGAAAGCTCGGCCTCGCTGGGTGCGCGGGCACGCAGCAGCACGTCGAGCAGCGCCGACGCGCCGGCGTCCGCCGTCGAGGACTGCCACTCGGGTGCCCGCAGCAGCACGCTGAATCGCTCGAAGGGAATCGCACCTTCGACGGCTGATAAGAAACTCAAGGCCGCGTGTACCGGTGCGAAACGCTCGAGCGGAGTGCCGCCGGCCACCGCGTAGGGCGCAGGCGAGTCGGCGACGGCCACTGCGAAACGCTGCGGCACCAATGCCGCATCCAGGGCATCGACGATTTCCTCGCGGCGTTGCTGCAAATCCGGGATGCACACCCAGGCGCGAAACCCTGGCTGGGCGCGCAAGTTGGCGCGCGCCCAGTCGGCGATCGCGGCAAATTCGGACGCGGCGGATGCGGCGTGCAGGAGGCTCGTCCGGCGCGAGACATTGAAAGGCGGAGCGAGCCTCCGGCCGTGACGTTCGAGCCATTGTCGAGCCATCGGCAGCCACGCCGGACTCTCTATCCACGACAGCGGCACCGTGGCAGGTCCCGCTCGGCCCAACAATTCGTCCGCGCCGATCCAATGCATGTCCCGGCAACGCTCGCCGAATCTTCGGTTCCAACCGAGAAAGGCTTCGGACTCCTCCGAGCCTGCGCCTTGCTCGGCGACGGCCCGCAACGGAATCCCGTACTCATATAGCGTGCGGCGCGCCCGCCGTGCGGAGCGCGCGGCGGCGGCCGGTTCGAGAAAATCGGGGCCCGATTCGCCGGCCTCGATCAAGCTGCGCCACAGTTCGCGCTCTTCGATGTCGCTGAGCAACCGCGGCGAAGTAGAGTCCGCCAGCTGGGAGTGCACATGCTGCTCGCGCAGCCAACCGCCGAAATCGCGCACGCGCGGAGTTGCCCAGATCTCGAGGCCCGCAGCGCGGTAGGCGCGCTCGATGGCGTCGTGCAGCGCCGCCGCGAGTTCCGTGTTCGGCGCCAGTATGGTGTGGCCGGCCTGGACCGCCGCCATCAAGCCGGCGAGCTCGGACTCAGCGTTCTCCGACAAGCTGCAGGTCCGGCCCCGCCGCGGCGTGCGCGTCGAGCAATTCCTCGATCCGCGCGAACACGGTAGCAAGGACCTGCGGCTCCGGAAGATTCGTGATGCGGAAAAAGTTACGGTAAGGCACGTTGAAGCTCACGCCCGGCGCGACCAGAACGTGCTTTTGTTCGAGCAGATTAAGCGCAAAGGCCTGATCATCGAAATCGGGCACCACTTCGTCACGCACCTCGACGAAGGAGTACAGGGCACCCATGGGTCGCGAGAGCGCAAGGTACTTGCTGCGCGCGACGCCGTCGAGAATCGCGCGGCGCGATTCGTAGAGACGCCCGCCGGGACGCGTCAGCTCGCGAATACTCTGATAGCCGCCCAATGCGGTCTGCACCGCCCATTGGCCGGGAACATTGCTGCACAGGCGCAGCGATGACAGCAATTCCAGTCCGCTCAAATACTCGCCGGCATTTTCGATGTCGCCGGAAAACACCGCCCAGCCGACCCGATAGCCGCAGGCGCGATAGATTTTCGACAGCCCGCTCATGGTGCAGCAGAGGGTGTCGTGCACCAGGGTCGCCATGGGCACGAACTCGGCCTCGTCATACAGGATCTGATCGTAGATCTCATCGCACAGCACCACCAACCGATGCTTTTCGGCCAGGCGCGCGATCGCGGTGAGAGTCTCGCGGGGATAGACCGCGCCGGTGGGATTATTCGGATTGACGATGACGATGGCGCGCGTGCGCTTGGTCACGAGCGCCTCGATTTCCTCGGGGTCGGGAATGAAGGAGCGCGCCGCGCTACAGGGATAATGCACCGCGCGGCCGGTGTTCAAATTCACCGCGGCGGTCCACAGCGGATAGTCGGGGCTCGGCACCAGCACTTCATCGCCGGGATTGAGCAGCGCGCGCAGCGTCAAGTCGATCAGCTCGCTGACCCCGTTGCCGATGAATACTTCCTCGGCGGTCACGCCGCGCACGCCGCGCTCCTGCTGCTGCATCACGACCGCTTCGCGCGCTGGGAAAATACCCTTCTGATGGACGTACCCCTCGCTGTTGCGCAGGTTCTCGATCATCGCGAGGCGCATGGTTTCCGGGGTTCGGAAGCCGAACGCGTAGGGGTTGCCGATATTGAGCGAGACGATGTCATAGCCCAACCGCTCCATGGCCAGCGCGCGGCGCGCCAGCTTGCCGCGAATCTCGTAGCGAACATTTGCCAGGCCATCGCTCGGCCGAACGGGCTTTCGTGTCGTCATGGGCGCGAAGGATAGCGGAATACGGGCGCTCGGCCAATGTTCGAGTCGCGCGTCCTGCAAATCTCGGAGGCCATCATATTGAAATGGCGGCTACTGGTCGAAGACGGCAGAAAGGCGGGGCATACATTTTCGCAACCCGACCTCTTTATCGCCGCGACCGCGCTACACCATGGTCTTACCGTGGTGTCCCGCGACATTGATGAATATGAGATGGCGCACGTACCGGCATTCAATCCTTGGACGGTTGCTTGACCGGCGGCGCCATAGAGCTACTTTGGACGTCATCCGGTGAGTTCTCGCGCGCGATGGCAGGCAACGAGATGTCCGGGGGCCGCGTCCGCGAGCGGCGGTACCGTCGTCGCGCAGACGGCTATTGCGTACGTGCAGCGAGCTCGATACGCACAACCGGTACCTACAAGAGCGCCGGCATCGAGGGCTCGAGCGGGGCCTAGAGACGGGCGAGAAATACCGGCGATCGCGGGTGTCGCAGTCGCAGTCGCAGTCGTTTGAGAATTCGACGCAGCGAGTGACGATGTCAACGAAGGGACAGCCGCCAATAAGGCGCGGGTGTAAGGATGCACCGGTGCGGCAAATAGCGCATCACGCGGCGCGAGTTCGACGATCCGGCCGAGGTACATCACCAGGACTCGGTGACTCAAGTGTCGTACCACTGCGAGATTGTGGCTGATGAACAGCATCGAGGTGCCTATGTCGCGCTGCAAGTCGCGCAAGAGATTCACGATTTGCCCCTGAATGGACACATCCAGGGAACTGACGGGTTCGTCGCAGATCAGGAGCTTGGGATTCAAGATCATGGCGCGCGCTATCCCGATGCGCTGGCACTGGCCGCCGCTGAATTCCTCGGGGTAACGCCGCCCCATCGCAGGGGCCAAGCCCACACGCACTAGCATCGCGTCGACACGTTGCCGCCGCTCGCCGGGAGTCAACGTGGGTTCAAAAATCTTCAGCGGCTCGGCGATGGTATCGCCGACGGTCATGCGCGGGTTCAAGCTTGCGAGAGGATCTTGGAAGACGATTTGCAGGTCGCGGCGCAGGCGGCGCAGCACTCGCGGGTCGCACGTCAATAAATCCTGACCGCGCCACAGCACCGAACCGTGCGAGGCGTGCACCAGGCGCAAGATGGCGCGGGCCAGAGTGGTTTTTCCCGATCCCGACTCGCCCACCAGCCCGAGGGTTTCACCGGCAAAGAGATCGAAGCTCATGTCGTCGACGGCTACGGCGTCGATCGCGCCGGGCGCGCGGAATTCGACGCGCAAATCCTCGACGCGAAGCAATACGTCGGGTGCAACGAGGGGCGCGTTCACGCGTGGCAACAGAACCGTCATGACGAGAACGGGAAGTGGCAGGCGAGCTGCGCCGCACCGCCCGTGTCCTGCAGAGGCGGCCGCTCGATGCGGCAGCGCTCGGCCGCTCGCGGGCAGCGCGGCGCGAACGCGCAGCCCGCGATCGAATCGCCGGGCTGCGGCGGCTGGCCCTCCAATGTAGGCAGACGCTCGAGGCGCGGCGCCGACAGATTCGGAATGCACTTGATCAATTCCGCCGTATAGGGATGGCGCGGATGCCGCAACAGCTCCGCGGTCGACGCGCCCTCGACTATTCTGCCCGCGTACATCACCAGTATTCGGTCAGCGAGGTCGGCGACGACGGCCAAGTCGTGGCTGATCAGCACCAGCGCCATGCCGACTTCGTCGCGCATCGCACGCAACAGCTCGATGATTTCCGCTTGTATCGTCACATCGAGTGCCGTGGTCGGCTCATCGGCGATCACGAGCTTGGGCGTACACAGCAAACTCATGGCGATCATCACTCGCTGACGAAGGCCGCCGGAGAGTTCGTGCGGATACTGCTTCAGGCGGCGGCCGGCTTCGGGCACGCGGACGCGGTCCAGCATGCGATGCGCGGCCGTGCGCGCCGCGCTCCACGATAGATCGGCATGGCGGACCAAGACTTCCGCGAGCTGGGTACCGATTTGCAGATGGGGAGTCAACGACGTCATCGGATCCTGAAAAATCATGGTGAGCTTGGAGCCGCGAATTCGGTTCAAGTGCCGTGAGCCGGCGGCCAAGAGTTCCTCATCCTCGAAGCGCACGCTGCCGGTGGGGGTCGCATGGCTCGGCAGCAATCCCATCGCCGCCAGGAAAACCTGGGTCTTGCCGGACCCGGACTCCCCGACTATGCCCACACATTCGCTGGGCGCGACGTCCAACGATACCTGCTGCACGGCGCGAATCTCCGCATCGCGGCGAGCGAAGCTGACGGACAGACTGCGTATGCTCAGGGTTGAGGTCATGGTAAGGTCAGAGCTCCCGCGCATCGAGCGCGTCGCGCAGGCCATCGCCAAGGATATTCAGGCAAAGCAGCAAGGCGGCGAGAAAGCCGCCCGGGATCAGCAAGATCCACGGCGCCGCTTCCATCTCGCCGGCCCCGTCGGCGATCAGGCTGCCGAGACTCGCGCGCGGCTCCTGAATGCCCAAGCCGAGAAAACTCAGGAAGCTTTCGAACATCATGATCTGCGGCACGGTCAGCGTGGCGTAGACGATGACCGGTCCGATGACATTGGGGATCACATGCTTGAGGATGATGCGGCCGGTGCCCGCGCCCGAAGCGATGGCGGCCTCGATGAACTCGCGGCGGCGAATGCTCAAGGTCTGGCCGCGCACGATGCGCGCCATGGTGAGCCAGCCGACCGCGCCGATCGAGAAGAAGAGCAGAGACTCATTACGGCCGAAAACCACTGTGAGGAAGATCACGAAGAAAATCAGCGGCAGGCCGCTCAAGATTTCGATGATCCGCATCATCCAATGGTCGGTGCGGCCGCCGACGTAGCCGGCCACGGCGCCATAGCCGATGCCGATGAGCAAACTGACGGCGCTTGCGACCAGGCCGACGCTCAAGGAGACGCGCGCGCCTTGCAGCGTGCGCGCGTACAGGTCGCGCCCCAAGCGGTCGGTGCCGAACCAGTGTGCACTCTCGAGGCTCGGGCTCGTGGCCACGTGCAGCCAATCGAGGGTTTCGATGCCGTTCGGATTGACCGAGGGACCGAACACGGTGAGCGCGGTGAGCGCCAGAATGACCGCAAGCGCGAACACCGCAGCGGGATTCGTTTGCAGCCTGCGCGCTGCAGTGTGAAATCGTGCGCTCATCGAACGAACACTTTCATCGAGCGAGAGTCACGCGCGGGTCGAGCCAGGCATACAGCAAATCCACCAGCAGACCCATGACGATGAGCAGCGTGGAATAGAGAATGACCATTCCCATCACCAGGGTGTAGTCGCGGTTGAGCGCACCCTGCACGAGATAGCGGCCAATGCCGGGCAATCCGGCAATCGATTCGACCACGAGGGATCCGGTCATGATCGATGCGACCGCCGGCGCCAGGAATCCCGCCACGGGCAACAGGGCGGGACGCAGGGCATGGCGCGTTATCACAGTATGCAGCGGCAGCCCCTTGGCAAATGCCGTGCGGATGAAAGGGCTACCGAGCACGTCGAGCATGCTCGCGCGGACCAGCCGCGCGATGACGCTCAACGGCGGCAGCGCCAGGGCGAGTACCGGCAACAACAGATGGCGCAGCGATCCGGGTTCCCAGCCGGCGACGGGGAGCCAATGAAGATGGATTCCGAACAGTAGGCCGAGAAACGGCAGCACGACGAACGATGGGATCGCGATCCCAGCGACGGCAAGCGACATGGCCGCGTAGTCGGCGGTGGAGTTGTGGTGAAGCGCAGCGAAGATCCCGGCGGGGATGCCCAACCCCAAGGCCAGCGCCAGAGCGGCCGCCCCGAGTTCGAGCGTCACCGGGAAACCCTGACCGATCAACTCGGTGACTGTGAAATCCTTGTATTTGAAGGAGGGGCCGAAATCTCCGTGCAGCAGAGCGCCCAAGTAATGCTCGTATTGGATCAACAACGGTTGATCGAGGCCGTAGGCGGTCTGGAGATTTGCCATAATTTCGGGCGGCAACGCCTGCTCCTGATCGAACGGACCACCGGGCGCCGCGCGAACCAGAAAGAAGGCGATCGTCACGATGATGAAGAGCGTGGGAATCGCGCCGGCCACGCGCGTCAGGAAGTAGCGCAACATCGCGGCGAGTCTAGCGATTGACCGTAAGGTGGACAAGCGAAGCGCCGATCCTTAAAATACCGCGCGCGATGTCCGCGTCGCTCGCCGACCGCTCCACTCCTTCCGAGGTTTCATGGAATCCACACGCCCGATCCGCGCGCTGCTCTGCCATGCGGGGTTCGTGGCGCGTGACGGCGCGGAGGATCGCTACCGGTTGACTATAATGGTCCGCGCATTGAGCGACGGCCGGCGGGAACGAGGTTGAGGGTGCGGCCGGCGGCTGCGTAAGGAGCGAACATGCAGAAGATTTTGGTCGGTATCAAGCGCGTCGTCGATTACAACGTGCGCGTGCGTGTCAAACCGGACGGCAGCGGCGTGATGCTCGACGGCGTGAAAATGAGCGTCAATCCGTTCGATGAAATCGCGCTCGAGGAGGCGCTGCGCATCAAAGAGCGCGGCACCGGCATCGAGGTGGTTGCGGTGAGCATCGGCGTCGCCGACGCCCAGCAACAATTGCGAACGGCGCTCGCCATGGGCGCGGATCGCGCGATCCTGGTGCAGACCGACGCGGCGGTCGAACCTCTGGTCGCCGCGCAAACCTTCCTCGCCGTGGCGAAGAAGGAAAATCCGGATTTGATCTTGTTGGGCAAGCAGGCGATCGACGATGACGCCAATCAAACCGCGCAGATGCTGGCCGCGATCTGGGAGCGGCCGCAGGCGACTTATGCCTCCAAAGTCGAGATCGGGAACGGCAAGGCCACCGTCACCCGCGAGGTCGACGCCGGGCTCGAAACGATCGAAGTCGACCTGCCGGCGGTGGTGAGCGTGGACCTGCGTTTGAACGAGCCGCGCTATGTGAAGTTGCCGGACATCATGAAAGCCAAGAAGAAGCCCCTGGACGTGACCTCGCTCGACGCGCTCGGAGTGAGTGCCGCGGTGCTGCTCAAGACCGTGAAGACCGAGCCGCCGGCGCAACGCCAGAAGGGCGTGATGGTCAAGGATGTGGCTGAACTCGTCGACGTGCTCAAGAAAAAGGGTTTGATCTGATGAACAAAATACTCATCGTCGGCGAACACGACGGCAAGGCGTTGAATCCGGCGACGGCGAAGTGCGTCACCTGCGCGCGCGGCATTGCGGACGGCGAAATCACCGTCGTTTTGCTCGGCGCGGACACGGCCGGCGTTGCGGCTCAAGCCGCGGCGATCGCCGGCGTGAAGTCGGTGCTGCGGATCGATCGGCCCGAGAACGAACATCCGCTCGCCGCCATTTTCGCGCCTCAAGTGGCGGTCCTCGCCGCCGAGTATTCCCATGTATTCGGCCCTTCGACCAGCTTCGGGAAGGATTTGATGCCGCGAATCGCGGCGTTGCTCGGCGCGCCGCAGGTCAGCGATTTGATGGCGGTCGAATCCGCTTATAGATTCCGGCGGCCGATTTATGCGGGCAATGCCATCATCACCGTGGAGGCCGACCCGTCGAGAAAGCTGGTCGCGACGGTGCGCGTGGCCTCCTTCGAGGCGGCGCCGGGCGGCGGCAGCGGCGCCATCGAATCCAAGAACGTCAGCGTCACCCTCCCCTCCCATACGCGTTTTGTGGGCGCGCACAGCGGCTCGACCGATCGGCCCGATCTGCAGACGGCGGCGCGCGTGGTGTCGGGCGGCCGTGCGCTCGGCAGCGCGGAGAATTTCAAGCTCTTGTACAGCTTTGCGGACAAGATCGGCGCGGCCGTCGGCGCCTCGCGCGCGGCGGTGGATGCGGGTTATGCGCCGAATGAAATGCAGGTCGGCCAGACCGGCAAGATCATCGCGCCCGAAATTTATATCGCCATCGGCATCTCGGGCGCGATCCAACATCTGACGGGCATCAAGGACGCGCGCACCATCGTCGCGATCAACAAGGACGGGGAAGCGCCTATATTCGAGGTGGCGGACGTGGGGTTGGTGGGCGACCTTTTCCAGATCGTGCCGGAGTTCGAGAGGTTGGTGAGCGGGGCATAAAACCATCGGTCCCGGCCAAGGGACTGCGTGTGACCTCGCGGTATGGAATTCAAAACACGGCGTGGTCGCCGCGCTCGGGCGCCGCGGCGCCCTTGACGAGATCAGCGTAATAGTCGAAGAGCGTCACGGTTCCGGTCGACGGTGTCGCGGCCGCGTCGTAGAGGCCGGTAGTTGGGTCTAGAACCAACATGGATTCCGTGGCGTAGTAGCGGCCGATGCGCGCGAGTTCGGCCTTGTCCGCGAGAGCCGGAATCACCCTCCCCGCGGCGCCGAGCACTCGGATGATGAAATCTAGCATTGAGGTGGGCACGTGGCGAAAGCGCGGTGGCCGCCCGAGCAACTCGAACAGGCGCGCGCCCTGTTGCAGCGGGGTGACGGCGGCGCCGGGACCGCCAATGGGCAGCACGCGGTTGCGGCGGCTGTCGTCGTCGAGGCACTCCGCAGTGTAGTCGGCAAGATCGTCGTCGCCGATCGGCTTGCACGCCGTCAACGTGCCATCCCCGAACACGAGAAACGGTTTGCCGCGTTTCACCCGTTCGATCTGCCCCGACAATGACTTGAAGAACGCGGTGGGCCGTACGATCGAATAGGTCAAACCGGATTCCATGAGCGCCTTCTCGAATGCCAACTTGGCGCGCTGAAATTCGAGCATGGGCTTTTGCACGCAGATGGCGGAGAGCAGTACGAACTGCGAGACGCCCGCGTGTTGCGCGGCTTCGAGGGCGTAGAGGTGCGCGCGATGATCGATGGCCCACGCATCCTTGGGCGCGCCGGTGCGCGAGGCCATGCACGACACGAGCGCATCGAAGCGCTCGCCTTTGAAGCCGTCTCGCGCCAGTGATGCGGGGTCGGTGACGTCGCCGAATCGGAGGACCGCGCCGGCTAGCAGCCGCTCGCTATCGGCCGGCGCCATAGCCCCGCCGACGCCCGCGCGGTGGCGGATGAAGCAAACGACTTCGTGACCCCGCCGCACCAAAGCACGCACTGTGGCGCGGCCGATGGTGCCGGTGGCACCTAAGACGAAGACACGTTGCGGGCGGGCTGAACGGGGATGAACCATAAGCGATTTCAACACGATACACCGCGCCTCGCCAGCGAATGCCTAGAGTACGTCGGACGGCGCTTACCCGCGCATCCACAACCCCATCATCCGCTTCTCCGCATACCGTACGAGCAAGCGCGCATGGCCATGTGGGTTGTCGCACAGACGTCGCGTTGCCGTGATGTTCAAGTGACGCAAGATGGTATTTTTGTTCGCACACTCAAGATTCAACGAGAACCCACTATGAGCTATCAAAGTCTTAATCCAGCGACCGGCAAACTACTCAAGTCGTTTGCGGAAATTTCCGATGCGGAGTTCGAGAAGAAAATCGCGACGGCCGCGGCCTGCTATGAAGTCTGGCGGCACAAGAGTTATGCCGAGCGCGCGGTCATCGTCGCCAAGGCGGCCGCCATCATGAAGGAGAAAGTGGACGAATTCGCGAAGCCCATGACTCTCGAGATGGGGAAACGCATCAGCGAGGCCCGGGGTGAAGTTGAATTCAGCTCCTCGATTCTCGCGTACTACGCCAAGAACGCAGAGAAATTCCTGGCCCCGGTGAAGCTGCATCCGGAAGTCGGCGAAGCGCACATGGAGAGCAGCCCGATCGGAGTCATCTTCGGGGTCGAACCCTGGAATTTTCCGTATTACCAATTGGCGCGGGTGGCGGGTCCTCATTTGATGGCCGGCAATACCCTCATGGTCAAGCATGCGAGCTGCGTACCGCAATGTGCGATTGCGTTCGAAAAGCTGTGGATCGACGCCGGTGCCCCGGTGGGTTTGTATACGAATCTGTTGATTTCGCACGAGCAGAGCGATCGGATCATCGATGACCCGCGAATCAAGGGTGTCGCGCTCACCGGCAGCGTTGCGGCCGGTCGAAGTCTCGCCGCCCGGGCGGGTAAGAACCTCAAGGTGTCGTCGATGGAACTCGGCGGCAGCGACGCCTTCATCGTACTCGAGGATGCGGATCTGGAGCACACGGTCAAATGGGCGGTCTGGGGCCGGATGTACAACGCGGGACAAACCTGTTGCGCGGCGAAGCGCTTCATCGTGGTAGAGGCGCTCGCGGACAAATTCCTGGAGAAATTCCGGGCCGCGCTCGCGGCCCTCAAGCCGGGTGACCCGATGGATGAGAAGACCACGCTCGGACCTCTGTCCACGGAATCGGCATTGCTCGATCTTCTGAAGCAAGTCGACGGAGCGGTGGCCAAAGGAGCCAAGGTGCTGTTGGGCGGGAAGCGCATCGATCGCCCCGGTTCCTACATGGAGCCGACGATACTCACGGATATCCATAAGGACAACCCGGCGTTCAGACAGGAATTCTTTGGCCCCGTGGCCCTGTTCTTCAGGGTCAAGGACGAGAACGCCGCGATTGCACTCGCCAACGACTCTGATTTCGGCTTGGGCGGCTCGGTATTCACGAAGGACATTGCACGCGGGAAGCGCGTCGCGACCCGGGTGGAGACCGGCATGATGTTCATCAACAACATTTCTTGGTCCGACGCGGAATTGCCCTTCGGCGGTATCAAAGACTCCGGTTACGGACGTGAACTGGGGAACATGGGCATCCAGGAGTTCGTGAACAAGAAGCTCGTCCGCACGGCGCATCTGGAAGCACCGGTCTAGCGCCATGTATGTCAATGTCGCGATTCTGAAGGAAACCCAAGCTCACGAACGCCGCGTGGCGCTGGTGCCGTCGGTCATTCCCAAACTCATCAAGCTGGGCGCCCGTCTGCATATGCAGACGGGCGCGGGAGAGGCCATCAAACTCACCGATGCGGCCTACCCGGGGGTGGAGTTCGTCGAGGACCGGCGAGAACTCGTCAAAGACGCCGATGTGGTGCTCGGAGTGAACGCTCCCTCGTTGGAAGTGATCAATGCAATGAAGGAAGGCGCGATTCTGATTTCCTTCATCTATGAGCACAAAGACCCGGCACTCGTGCATCGGCTGCTGGCGCGAAAGATCACGTGTTTCGCGATGGAGCGGGTGCCTCGCATCACGCGCGCGCAATCGATGGATGCGTTATCGAGCCAGTCGGCGTTGGCGGGGTATTACGCGGTGCAACTCGGTTCAACGGCATTGGCGCGAATTCTGCCGAAAATAACCACGGCGGCAGGTGCGATCGGACCCGCACAGGTATTGGTAATGGGCTTAGGGGTAGCGGGACTCGAAGCCGTCGCGACGGCCCATCGCTTGGGTGCCGTGGTCGAAGGCTACGATGTGCGCGCCGAGACACAAGAGCAAGTCGAGTCCTTGGGGGCCACCTTCGTCAGCACCGGCGTCGATGCCACCGGTAGCGGTGGCTACGCCCGGGAGCTGACGCCGGAGGAGAAGACGAAGGTCACCGCGGTGCTGTCACAGCATATCCAGAAGTCCGATTTGGTGATCACGACGGCCGCCATTCCGGGAAAGGCTTCGCCGAAGCTCATCAGTCACGGCCAGGTGGCCGGCATGAAAGCCGGCGCGGTGATCGTGGATCTGTCCGCCGAAGGCGGCGGCAACTGCGAAGACACCGAGCCCGGACAGACGACCCGTGTGGGTCAAGTGACGATCGTCGCGCCGCTCAACGTGCCGTCACTGCTCGGCGAGGACGCGAGCGAGTTGTACGCCAAGAATCAGTATCACCTGCTGGAACTCTTCATGAAGAACAACATCGTCGCCATCGATTGGACCGATGAGGTATTGGCCAAGACGTGCCTGACCCACGCCGGGGAATTGACGAAGGATGCGCCGAAGCCGGCGAAGCCAGCCAAACCGGCCGCCAAAGCGGCCTGACCCGACATCTCTAATTGAGGAGCATCCGATGGGTTTCCAAATCAGCGTCGGCGGTTTCATCGCCGTCTATATTTTCATGGTCACCGCATTTGCGGGGTGGGTGATCATTGGGCGCGTGCCGGCCATCCTGCACACGCCGTTGATGTCGGGATCCAATTTCGTGCACGGCATCGTCGTCGTGGGCGGCATTTTTACGCTGCTCAACGCCAGTACGACGCTCGAACAGGCGATCGGCTTCGTCGCGGTGCTGCTCGGTGCGGGGAATGTGGCCGGCGGGTTCGCGGTGACACAACGCATGTTGGCCATGTTCAAGGCGAGTGGGCATCCTGCGCACGGAGCAAAGCACGCGACGCGCGCCAAGCGCGCGGCACCGGCCGCTGTGAAGTCGATAGCACCGAAGAAGGTTTGAGTCATGCTCATCACGATCTCGCAACTGATCATTGGGTCCGTCGATCTGATCGCGGCGTTTCTACTGATGTTCGGGCTGTGGCGCATGGCCTCGCCCGTCACCGCACCGTCCGGGATCCTGGTCGCCGGAGTCGGGATGGTGGCCGCGGTCCTCGCCAGCTTTCTCTATGTGTTTACCGTCGATGCGGCGGCCAGGCCCCATCTGCCGCTCAATATCGGGCTGGCCGCGGCCGCTCTCATCATCGGCGCCGGGGTGGCGTGGTGGAGCGGGCGCAAGGTGGCCATCACGGCGATGCCGCAAGCGGTGGCTCTCTTCAATGGCATGGGGGGCGGTGCCGCCGGTGCCATCGCGGCGGTGGAGTTGTTCGGCGGAGAGACCCACGGCGCGCCAGCGTTGACCGTGACGTTGCTCGGCGCGTTGATCGGTTCGATTTCGCTGTCGGGCTCCATCATCGCGTGGGCGAAACTCGACGCGCTGCTCAAGAAACCGCTGCAAGTACCGGGCTTACAGCTATTCAATGGCGGGGTGTTGTTCGCCTGCCTTTTAGTCGGTGGGTATATCGTATTTTCCGCGGTTGGCGGCGGTACGCCGTTGGTGGCGATGCCTCACCTGATCGAAATATTCTTCGGCATTGCCCTGGTGTACGGGATCTTGATGACCTTGCCGATCGGTGGTGCCGACATGCCGGTGGTGATCTCGGTATACAACGCTTTCACCGGTCTCGCGGTGGGTCTCGAAGGCTTCGTGCTGCAGAACCCGGCGTTGATGATCGCCGGTATGCTGGTGGGCGCCGCCGGCTTGCTCTTGACGCTGTTGATGGCGAAGGCGATGAACCGCTCGGTGGCGAAGATATTGTTCGCGCGCTTCGGCCCCGGCAAGAAACGCAAACAGGGGGCGATCAAGGGGAGCCTCAAACCCGTGCAGGCGAGCGATGCCGGCATTTTCATGCGCTACGCCAAATCCGTGATCATCGTGCCCGGATACGGTCTCGCGGTATCCCAGGGTCAGGGCAAGCTGTATGACTTCGTCAAGCTGCTGCAAGCCGCCGGCGTCAGCGTCAAGTTTGCGATCCATCCGGTTGCCGGCCGCATGCCGGGACAAATGGATGTGTTGCTCGCGGAAGCCGGTGTGCCCTACGACCTGATCGTGCAGTTGGCGGACGTGAACGAGGAGTTCAAGGACGCGGATGTGGCGCTCGTCATCGGCGCGAATGACGTCGTCAATCCGGAGGCACGCACCGATAAGACCTCGCCGATCTATGGGATGCCGATCCTCAACGCCGATCAAGCCAAGAAGTGCTATGTAGTCAAGCGCGGGGACGGCAAGGGCTACGCGGGAATCGTCAACCCGCTCTTTTATGCCGATGACACGTTCATGGTCTACGGCGATGCGGCGGCCGTGTGCGTCTCGATGACAGAAGCGGTACGTGGCCTGGGCGCGCCCGCGGCGGCTGCGTAAAATATTTCAAGCGGAGTAAATTCATGACGAAGATGCACGTGGCAATGGTGGAAAAATTCAAGCAACCGCTGGTATTGCGGGAGTGGGACATCCCAACCCCGGGCGCCGGGCAGATCTTGGTGAAGACCGAGGCCTGCGGCGTGTGCCACACGGATATCCACGCGGCGAGCGGGGATTGGCCCGTGAAACCGACGCTGCCGTTCATTCCAGGACACGAGGGGATCGGGCGCGTGACCGCGGTCGGCGCGGGCGTGAAGATCGTCAAGGAGGGCGATCGCGTCGGTATACCCTGGCTGCATTCGGCCTGCGGACATTGCGAATACTGTTTGACGGCGTGGGAGACCATCTGTCCGGAGGAGACGTTCACCGGCTACAACACGAATGGAGCGTTCGCCGAGTATCTACTGGCGAACCCTAATTATGTGGCGCACATCCCGGCGGGTTTATCGGCCCAAGAGGCGGCGCCTATCATTTGTGCCGGTATCACCAGCTATAAAGGCATCAAGCAGACCGAAGCCAAGCCCGGCGAATGGCTGGCGGTGTCGGGGATCGGCGGCTTGGGGCATCTGGCCATCCAATACGCTAAGCACATGGGCCTCAAGGTGTGCGCGGTCGATATCGATGACGGAAAGTTGGCGCTGGCGAAAAAACTGGGTGCGCATGCCACCGTCAATGCCAAGGTCGGCGACCCTGCGGCGGCGGTCAAAAAACTGACCGATGGCGGCGCTCACGGCGTGCTCATCACGGCGCCATCCTTGAGCGCCTTCAAGCAGGGGGTCGGCATGACCCGAAAGCACGGGATCTGTGTGCTGGTCGGCATACCGCCCGGCGACTTTCCGGTCCCGCTGTTCAATGTCGTGGCCGACTGCATCAGCATTCGTGGCTCTTTCGTGGGCAACCGTGAAGACTTGGCCGAAGCGTTGAGTTTCGCGGCCGAAGGCAAGGTCAAAGCGGATATCGAACTTGAGCCCCTGTCGGCGATCAATGAGGTGTTCACGCGGCTCGAGCACGGCGATGTGCCCGCCCGCGTGGTGCTGCAATTCCAATGAAGGGTGCGACCGCTCTGCTCAATGCGCGCGAGATGGCCGAGGCGGATCGACTGACCGTCGCCGCGGGCACGTCGGTGTCGGTACTGATGGAGAATGCCGGTCGCGGTGTGGCGCAGGCCATGGTGCAGCGATGGCCGGCACGGCGCGTCACGGTCTTGTGCGGACCCGGCAACAACGGTGGTGACGGCTTCGTCGCGGCGTGCCACCTCGCGGCCGCCGGCTGGAGTGTACGGGTCGCCTTGCTCGGGTCCCGCGTCGATTTGAAAGGCGCCGCCCGATATCACGCAGAGCAATGGCGCGAGCCGATCGAGCCGCTCACTCCCGATGCCATCGACAGCGCGGAGTTGGTCATCGACGCGATTTTTGGCGCCGGCCTCCGCCGCCCGCTGGAAGGCGCCGCCAAGGAGACGTTGGCGGCGGCGAGCGCGCGACGCATTCCCATCGTGGCGGTGGATATTCCGAGCGGCGTGCTGGGGGACACCGGTGAGAACCTCGGCGCCGTGGCCTCAATCCTGACGGTGACGTGTTTCCGGAAAAAGCCGGGGCACCTCCTGTCCCCCGGTAAGGAATTGTGCGGCGAGCTCATCGTCACCGACATCGGGACACCGGTTGACGTTCTCGATGATATTGCCCCGCAAACCTTCGAAAACGATCCGCTCCTGTGGCTCGCCGCGCTACCGCGCCCGCACCCGGGCGGCAATAAATACACGCGCGGACACGCCTTGATCTCCGGGGGTTATCCGCTGACGGGCGCCGCGCGCATGGCGGCCCGCGCCGCTGCCCGGATCGGTGCCGGATTGACGACCATCGCGGTCCCCGAGCAAGCCCTGCCGATTTACGCCGCGGCACTCACCAGCATCATGGTCGAGCCCCTATTGGCACCCGCGGATTTCGACCGGCTGTTGACGGACGAGCGAGTCACCGGGTTCATGATCGGACCCGGCGCGGGGGTGGGTGAGGAGACGCGCAGGCGGACTCTCGCCCTTCTTGCCACCCATCGGGCGACTCTCATCGACGCGGATGCCATCACTTCGTTCAAACAAAATCCAGCAGAGTTGATGAAGGCGATCCAAGGGCCGTGCGTGATGACGCCGCACGAGGGCGAATTCAAGCGGCTGTTCGATCCGAGCGGCGATAAGCTCACACGCACCCGCCGCGCCGCCGCGCTGAGTGGCGCCGTCATCGTCTTGAAGGGTGGTGACACGGTCATCGCGTCACCCGATGGGCGTGCGATCATCAACGCGAATGCGCCGCCCACCTTGGCGACCGCCGGGTCGGGCGATGTGCTCTCCGGTATCGTGCTCGGGTTGCTCACCCAAGGCATGGAGCCATTTCTCGCGGCCGCCGCGGCGGTCTGGATTCATGGTGCGGCGGCGACGGACTTCGGCTTGGGGCTCTTGGCGGAGGACTTGCCGGATCTGATCCCGGGCGTGTTACGTCGGCTGCACGGAGTCTGATATGCAGGCGATGGTGCTCGAGAAACTGAAGACTCCGCTCGAATGGACCGATCTACCCGATCGCGAACCCGGTCCACACGAGATCCGCGTGAAGGTGCTCGCCTGCGGGGTGTGTCGCACCGACCTGCACGTCGTCGATGGCGAGCTCCCCAATCCGATACTGCCGATCATTCCCGGGCATGAGATCGTCGGCCGAATCGATGCCATGGGCACCGGCGTCAAAGACTTGCAGATCGGCGAACGCGTCGGCATCCCCTGGCTTGGCCACACGGACGGAACGTGCCCTTACTGCCTGATGCACCGCGAGAATCTGTGTGATCATCCGCTCTTTACCGG
>Ga0116229_10002796_pt1 | contig 28467 bp, 19 predicted proteins | sample S1TSphgellanicum_3_FD_87313 | JGI IMG/M metagenome (GOLD analysis project Ga0116229, IMG submission 87313) | Host-associated microbial communities from peat moss isolated from Minnesota, USA - S1T2_Fc - Sphagnum magellanicum MG | ecosystem: Host-associated > Plants > Peat moss > Unclassified...
GGGCGGAGGGACGGAGGGCGTGGGCGGTGTGAGCGTATACGATCCGTCTCGCAGTTGATAGCAGATTTCGAGGCGAAAAATCTGGCTTCCAACGGTGTGCCAAAATGAAGGAGTCGTATCCGTATCTTTTACAATCCCTCCCCATTGGAGAGGAATGGTTCCGGAAGTCGCCGTCAGAGACTGAGTCACCGAGGAGCGCGGCGGGAAGACAAGAAATGGAAAATTATCGGTGCCACTCCAAGTGAGTCCCTGGGCGACCCGTTCCAGGGCAGGTGCCAAGGAAGGATTTGCGGACGTACTGATTCTGTAGCCAATCAACGACAGCGGGCTTTGCTGAGATGTGGTTGTCGAGTTGTCGAAGTAGCCTGGCGTCTGGGAATAGACGAACATCTGGTCGTTTGCAGGGGAATTGACGAAGTACTGGTCGGTATCCGAACGGTTGACCATTCCCGCCATGTCTTGGCCGATGCGGTCGAGAACCTGATCCGCCTCGCTTGAGGCGTCGATACTTCGATTCGTTGTGTCGGTCAATCGAGTTGCGGCCCCCATCACGCTGGCCAACAAGGCCATTAGGATCAGAAGAACCGCCATTCCGACGAGTAGTTCAACTAGGGAGAAGCCGCTGTTTCGCCGGTTACTGCGAAATGCTTGCATGGCTGTGCCTAGTTTCGGTCCAAAGCGACCATGGTTTGAACCGCCGCAACGTAATGAGTGGGCCATCCCGACGACGTATCTGCTCGGGCGGGAAACGTGATCATGATCCTGGCAGTCGTTGCCATGTTCAAACCGGCGGCCGGAGGAGCAAAACCGACACTGAGACGGTAAACGGAATTGGGGTCTTGCGAACCGGAAGTCGGTGCTCCGGACGCATCCAAATAGACAGATTGCGGTGCACTGATAGTTGATGCGCCACCAGGCGGCGGAACAGTTAAGTTAAAGCAAGGCGATTTACACGGAGATGTGCCTATAGATGTGGAATTTATGTCTCTGGCCACCTTTGTTGCCAAATTGACCATATCGTCCTGGTTGTTTGATTGCTGAACGGTCTGGAGACCGACCGGAATGGCCCCAACAATTGCCAGAAGAGAGAACGAGCACACGCCAAGCGCCAAGACTTGCTCGGCTAATGAAAATCCGCCGCACATTGAAGAACGGAACTTTTTCATGGTCGGAACACAGTAAAAGCACCTGTCGCGCCATCTACGATAAGCGCAGCTTGATTACCTTGGTTGGGGGAAGCGGGAACGGCGGGGACCGCCGCGCCGAAGCACGGCAAGAGGTCGATTTCGACGTATTGAACGGCGGTTCCGCTAACGGTAATCTCACCCTCTGGATTGAAAGGTATCGAGCGCACGAAGTTATACTTGCCCGTGCCAAGGTTTGATCCTAAAGGCAAAGAGAACGCGGTGGTAAAAAGAGCCGATCCGCTCTCCAGGTTATTAACATTATTGGAAGGACGAGCCATTCCTCCGGACGTTGCAGGGGGAAGGCTGGTAGCGATGTGGATCATATCCAACGTCGCGACCGGGCGGATCAGCACTAAATCCGAACTGTTGTAGTTCGTGCTATCGAACGTGGTGCCATCTTTGGTGGCAACAAGACCCACATCGACGCGGCCGATTCCGGCAACCTGAGGTGTGGCCCCTGAATCTTGCGTTTGATCCGTCTCCACCAATCCAAGATAGACATAAGTATCGTTCGCCAACGCGTAGGACCGGGCGAGTTTGATCTCGTCAGCAAGTTGGTAGACGTTCCGGGAAAACTGATTTGAACTCAGGAGACCCTTGAAGGCGAAGGAACCCATCGCCACCAATATTCCAATGACGGCTAACACCACGATCAATTCGATCAGTGTAAAAGCGGAGTTCAGATAGTTCATGGTCAACACGGCGTTCGACTCCTGACTACCGCGCGGGTTGCCGCCCTGGGGGCGGGCTGCGCCGATCAAATATTTGCCGAAACTAGTCTTGTCGTGAAGCGCAATCGAACGGACCGCATGCGAGTCCACGATCATCGCAGCAACCACAGTCATGACTGCCTCGAAGATCGATTTTTCATTCATTCACCACTTCGATGTTCTTATCGATGATCTCACCTGTCGTGCGGTCAAGTGCGATATGCACCCAGTAATGACGTTCTCCTTCAACGAGAAAATCCGAAATGCTCGTCGCATCCATCGGGTACCGCCCAGTCTGGACGATAAGGTCAATGAGCAGGTTCCAGGCACCGGCTTGCCCTCCATCTGCGAGATCACGGATGGCGCTTTCCCGAAACCGCTGAACGATCGGATAGGCCGCGCTATTCGTTCCCGTCGCGGAATAGCACGCTCCGACATCGGCGGCGAACCCATCGAATGGCTGTCCATTGGCATTTGAGAACCCTGCCGTGTAGCGACCTACCAAATCCGCAATATTGCTGAGCGGGCCGCTTCCAAGTGCGCTGCTGGTCGTGCGATTCACCAAGGCTTGAGCAAGTTGAGAGGCTTCCGCGTTGGTCAAATCAGGGTCGGTAGAGGGTGGTGACGTTAAGCTATTCCATTCGTTGCGATATGCGCCTGCAAGAAGGGCTTGAAAAACAGGCGCTTGCCTTCCGTTGAGGTCAACTTGGCCGGCGCTAATAGCGTCTGGTCGATAATCGTCCTCGATGCAAAACGTATCTAAAAGTGCGACATCACCGCTCTCGGGACAACAAAAATCAAGGTTCTTCCAGGGCGTGTCGGAAAACACGTACCCCAACTCCCCTACGGTACGGAAGGGCCGATGCAGGATAATCGGTCTACTGACGTAATTTTGCGTCGCCATCGGTAAGCCAATCGTCGAACCAGTCGGAGCATATCCGCCCATGGCCCGACGGACGACTCCGTCGGGATCGGCGATTGAAGGACTAACGCTCTGCAAGTTTTGCGTAGCCACCCCTGGGAAATATCCTTGCCCGTTGGCTCCGGGACTAGCGTCCGGGCGTAGCGTCTGCAGAGTGGTGTACGAACTATCGGTAAAGGGACGCATAAAGAAATCTTTAAACCCTCCCCACCTATTGGTGCGGGCGTCAAAAAATATATTAGTCCAAAGCTGCCCATTGGATTGAGCTGTTGACCAAGTGGCTAGAATGGACTGTCCTTGAGGACCATTCCCGCTGCAGTTATTCGGCGCAAGAAACGAGTCGAAATTCGGATAAAGGTCGTATTGCTTGTAAGGGATCCACGGACCGTTCGTTTGGGCTTGGTATTCCAGAGAGTATGTTCGTCCCACTTTCTGCGGAGACTCGTTTGGAAAGAGCCAGTTGATCGTGTAAGTCGGTGCCTGAGCAGGGTTGCCCAGTTGAACCCGTAAGGGATAAACGCCCTGCAGAAAGCCGACGAACTTATTATTGTTGCCATTGGCACCGTTATGCTCGGGAACGCCGTTGTTCCACGGATTGGCCGGATCGTACTTAGTTCCGGAGGCTACGAGGACGTTGCCAGCATCCAAGTGAATCTTGGCAGGATTTGAACCAGAAGTGAGCAATAGCGGGGTTGGATCCCGAAAGAGGGTTGGATCGTAGTTGAAGTATATGGCGGTGTTATTCGCGGCATCCTGTGCAGCCGAGACTGCCATGCCGGTCGCGGGATCGTAGCCATTCACCGCGCCCTCCGAATCCCATGGCTCGGGAACATTAATTAACCAGACAGGATTAGCTTGGAGAGTATCCAAAGCGGTGAGGGTACCAGCCAGACTGGAAACGTGTGAATTGAGGCTGGGCGAATCGAGCGTGATATCAGATGCCGTGATGCGCAAGGCGATGGGCGAAAATCCGGGGGTCGTCGGCGTGCTCGAGCTTGCGTTGGGATTCCACAATGTTGGAATCGCCAAGGCGACGCCAACGCCGGGAGATATCAATGCGTCTGTCGCCGCACCGGGGGCCGGAGGATTGGCATCGATCACGGCGACCCCGATATTCCCCACGTCCTGAAGGTAGGGAAGGTCTGTTTCACCCCAGAGGGAGTAGGTGTTGTCGCCAGAGGAGAAAACAATGTGAGTGGGAAAATTCACGGGTGATACTTGGTCGATCATGTTCGCTCCAATTTGGAGCGCCTGTACCCCGATTTGGATGTCCTTCTGTTGCTCCCAGATATTCGCCTGATAAGAACTCATGCTCCCATTGTTGGAAGAGGTCCCGATAGAGCCACAGGCAATGGCCGCTTGAATGAGCTCAAAGAAATCCGCCTCCCTGTTATTGGCCGCAACTTCGGAGAGAGTCGCTATGGTGCCCGGATTGGTCGTGGCATGTACATCGTAGACCCAGTAGCTCGGAGATCCCGCAGGTTGCGGGGGAACCTGGGGAGAGGTCCAGGTCAGGCCAAAATAAGCTTGGATGTTAGCTGCTGTTCCCTTCGCCACAAATTGACAGACCGGGTCATTTGAATTCGCCGGATCGCCTCCAAGTGCGCGTATAGAGTATTGCACGGCAGGGTCGCTCAAGTTGTTTGCGCTCGGACCCTTATAGGTAATCCAGACCAACCGATTTAAGGCGAAGCGCTTTTTAACAAGAGGTTCACCCACAACGGCCATGCTGCCGTCATTTCGGGTGAAAGAATGAACGACGCGGATGCTCTTGAAAGGGGGATTGTACGCATTGTCTTGTGCATTCGCATTATTGCCTCCGGTGGTGACCTTAGGGCGGCTTGGATCGGGATAGTACGAGGGCTCGTTAAGCGTTCGGCTGAAGTGCGTAAGATACATCATCGCGTCCTGGAGATAGGGTTCATCTCCTTGGTTGCCTGTCGTGATCGCGATGTTCTTTAGAAACGATATCAGTTGCTGTCGGCTGGTAAATTTTTGGTCAGCGACGCCATTGGCACTACTTGCGGTGATAAAGCGGTCCGATACACCCAGTAAATAATTAAAATACGAGTCGACGCTTCCGAAGGTCGTAGCGGGGAAAGCGTTCGCCTGTGTTGTTGCAACATTGCGCCAGCCAACAATTGCATCCGAAATTTGCTGCGGCTTAAGCGAGGTTAAGTTCGCAATGCCGGGCAATACGGTTAAGTCAGCGAAGGCCTCACCTCCCTTGCGGCTCCAAATAATTTGCTGCGACGCTCTCCCATTGCCGGCATTTGTCGAACTCAATAAATTCGGTGGATAGGAAGGTCCATAGCCCCCGGGCGCTCCCGCTGCATTGGCGTCGATTAACCCACCCTCGTTGTAGATGGCAAAAGCGTAGCGTCCCGTCACGTACTTGGCTTGTTTCGGGTCGGCCATATCCGGGATAAAAGAGGTGGGATTGCTACCGTCTACGGCGGTTAGAATCCAATCCGGAGCAAGGAACGTCGGACTGGGAGTGGTATCGAGACCGCCGCTGTCGGATAAAAGGACTGGAGAGCCATTGCCACCTGAAATAGTGACCGATTGCTTGGGAAGCAGGAGATGTTCGTTCCATCGTGCCATAGAAATGGATCGGCCATTCCGGCTGGTACCAGGCACTACTGAATTTCCTGATAGACGGGAACTATCCGCCGCCGTGGAAACGGGCGCAGCGCGATTTGGCGAGTTTGCGCCAATAGAGTTGTTGTAGAAGGCGATCCCGAATACGCTTTCCTTAAGAAGATTGGGAAAAATCGCATTCCAGGCCGAGTTTGGAGCGTTGGGTGATCCGTAGGAATCCGGACCGGAAAGGGCTGGCGCAGATGCCGCCACCACATTGGGCCGATAAATATAACTAACTGTTCCTGTTGCAGCATTTGTGGAAACGCCGGTAGCGGTCGATCCGTCAGAAATTTCCTGTCGGAGATCACCGATAATCTGATCGATGGCTCCGTGTCCGTAGATTTCTGTCTTGCTGAAATTGGCGCTCGCGTTGGAGCTCAGTTTGCTCGAACTCGTGTGCATCAAGAGCAACACCAGGAGACCGGTCAACAGCGCAACGCAGAACAGGACAAGGATCAGGGCCGACCCCGTTCGGGAGTGACATCTGGTACTTTGGTGGCGAACAATTATCCCTAGAATTCTGATCTCATTGCGATGAGAGGCTTTCTTGGGATCGATGAGCATCACCGTTTCCTCGTTTTGTTCTTAAACGAGGCCAACAAGGATTCAAGCACGGGACATTTCTCCGGCATCGACGGCGAACACCCAATGGCACGCAATAAACCGCATGACCATAGGATCACCACAGGCGACGATAACATTGGTGAAGGCAAGGCCACAGCAAGGTTGCTCGGAGTAATCACGGTTATGGGCTGCGAGAGCTCGGCTCGACACCCTCTCAGCTTGTTGGATGCCAAGGAAATCGCCGATGGAATGTGCCGTAATATCAAATCTTTAGGCAAGGGGAGTGTCCGGCCTGATGAACAGGAAGCTCTTCGAGAGAGTGCTCTGTTGAGGTAGAGTCGAACTTTCGTCTTTTTGACGAAATCCCGACAGACAAACCCATCCTGATCGGTTACTCGGAAGGGTCAAAGCATTCCGTCTCGTAAAATTGGGCTCTCAGACTGCTTCGGTGGGCTAAGACCTGCTTGCACAACGCCATTGGCAAGATACGTGCATTCGCTCGGTGTCGATTCCGAAATCGGCCATCACAAACGAAGTTTAGTCCTCGTACCTTGTTACAGAATGAACGGTACAGTACTCTGTCCAAATGAGAAATCTTCCCGGGACCTTACAGGAGGGAGGGGCAGCTTTTCCGATGACCTGTTGGAGTGTCGTCGTCGATACTCTCCTGAGCCAATCTCCCGAGCTAGCTCATGCGGCTCTCTCGGATTTTTGCCAAGCCTATTGGCCCCCGGTTTACGCTTTTCTGCGGCGCAAGGGATATGCGGTGAATGATGCGCAGGACATGGCGCAAGCTTTCTTTGCGCATCTTCTCGAAGTAAAAACACTCAGCCGCGCGCGGAGCGACAAAGGGCGGCTGCGAACATTTTTACTCGGATCTCTCGAAAACTTCCTTTGTGATCAACGCGACCGGGAGAATGCACTGAAACGCGGGGGGCAGCAGCAGGTGATTTCGATGGACGATCCGCTTGTGGAAATAGAAACCTCAATGCTGGCGCGGACCATGCCCGATGACCTGTCCGCCTACGATAAAGCGTGGGCCACCGCGCTGGTCCGACGTACGTGGGAACAATTGCGTCAGGCGTTCGTTGCCGAGGGACGAGAACAAATTTTCGAGGAGCTAAAGGCGCTTGTGCTCAGAGGATCGGAGGCCGCTGCTTCCCAGGAAGAAGTGGCCGCCCGTCTCAATCTTCCCCCTGCAACCTTGAGGACTCAGCTGCACCGGATACGACAGCGTTACCGTAACTACCTGCGTGATGAGGTGGCGAGAACTGTCAGTTCGCCGCAGGAAGTAGATTCGGAAATGTCGTACATTTTTAGATTGCTCACATCTTAGAAAAATCAGTTCTTTCTTCTCTACTTCTACCCCTTGAATACCGAAGCGGATCCGTCAGGCGAAGTACAAACATGTCCCGTTTGTGGATCGTTCTATTCCCCCTTGGAAAACAGTGGCGGATGCATAAGTTGCGCCGTTCGATTTGCCATGGCGGGAGAAGCGGAGGCGCCGTATGACAGGGGAGAGGAGTCGCTTCCTCCGATACCTCAAACTCGGAAATATGGGCATTTCGAAATCGTCGTTTCGGAAACGGGTGAGCCTGTTGAGTTAGGCCACGGCGCGATGGGCACTACTTATCGTGGATGGGACACAGTCCTTCAAACTTCGGTCGCGTTGAAAGTCATCAACATAAGCGTCGCCGACCATCCGGAGGCGCGGAAGCGGTTTGTCAGGGAGGCACGTGCCGCCGCTCAGCTTCGTCATCCCAATATCGCCAGCGTTTTCCATTATGGAGAGCAGGATGGCGATTGCTTTTATGCAATGGAGTTGGTGGAAGGAGAGACGCTCGAGGCTCGTGTTTTGCGAGAAGGTCCGTTGCCCGTCTATCTCGCCCTCGAAATTGTCGCACAAGTGGCTCAAGCGCTTGCGGCCGCCGAAGCACAAGGAATCGTCCATCGCGATCTTAAGCCTTCAAATCTCATGCTTGTCGGCAAGCCAGGCATACAAGGGGAAGATGAAATGCCGCTCGTGAAGGTAATCGATTTTGGATTGGCCAAGGCGGTCTCGGGTCTTCACCAAGATCGAAGCGCCACGGATACACGTGTTCTTTTCGTCGGCACCCCGGCTTTCGCCAGCCCCGAACAATACTCGAAGGCGAGTGACACTCGCCTCGACATCAGGTGCGATATTTATTCCCTAGGGGTGACACTCTGGTATTTGCTATCCGGAAAACTACCCTTCATTGGCAGTAGCTTGGATGAGCTGGAACAAAAGCTGCGAAGCCTTCCGCTGCCGATCGAACAACTCGTACGTGCCCACGTACCCAGAAAAATCATCAGCCTGATCAGATCACTTTTGGCGGTTGATCCCGGGTTGCGACCGCAGTCGGCGCGCGAGTTACTCGGACTGCTGCGGCGCTGTCAGGAAAAGTATCCATTACTCGCTTCCGAGAGAAAAGGACGCCTTCAGCGGAGACTGCTGGTCTGCGCCCTATTCATTTCCATTTGTGCCGCGGGAGTATTTGGATTCTATCGTGCCCAGGCTCCTGTTATTCCACCGGACCGTTCCATCGCCGTTTTGCCCTTTCAAAATCTGAATCCAGATCACGCGGACGGTTTTTACACTTCCGCCGTTCAATATGGCTTTGCGGCTGTGCTGGCTCATATGCCCTCCTTCAAGGTTATCGGACCGGAAAGCACGGGCGCGTATGGTTCCAAAAATCGCGACTATTCTGCTATCGGCCGAAAGCTTGGGGTCCGCTATCTCTTGGAGGGTAGCGTGCGTCGCGACGGCGACATGGCGCATGTCGCGATTCGGCTGCTGGACGTCAACAATTTAACACGGCCGTTAACCAGCCAATATGATGTTCCGGTTGACGCCGCATCCCCCTTTCAAAACGATCAACACCGGGCCCCTGACACCGTACATGATCCAAGCTCGCTCCTTGCCTTTCTCCAGCCTGTCCAATCAGGGGGGCTTGGCAGCTTGGCACTTGGAGTAGGAGCTTCGGTTCCCTTCACCGAGTATGAAGCTGAAGCCGGAACGTTGGCCAGCGGTGCCAGTGTCGTCTCTTTGACGTCTCCCCCAACGCCCGATCGTTCTAGTCCCCAATTGGAAGCTTCGGGTAGAGCCTATGTTCAGCTGGCTGGGAAAGACCAATCGGTGACGTGGACCAACAATACCGACAAAAGTTTCACCGCCATCAATTTGCGCTTCTCGATTCCCGACGCCGTGATGGGCGGAGGGACGAATGCAACCTTGGACTTGTTCGTGAACGGCACATTCCGCCAAGCGCTTCATCTCACTTCGAAGCAGACCTGGCTTTATCAAAAATCGGTTCTGCAGGACGGAATGAGCAAGGTGCCTGCCCTGGGCCTTTCGCCGCATGTCTTCTTTGATGAGACCCATGTCTTCATCCAGGGGGCCCCCTTAGCACCAGGAAATGCAATCATGCTAAAACCAGATCCATCCGATTTAGCCGCTTTCTACTGGATTGATCTAATCGACTTGGAAACTCCACCCGCTCCTCTCTCCAAGCCAGCCGATTTCCTTTCGATCGCGGATTTCGGGGCGCGTGCTGGCGACGCAGGATTTGATAATACTGACGCCCTTAAAAAATGCATTGCGGCGGCCGAAGGGCAGAAAAAGTCCGTCTGGATTCCGACTGGCACCTTTTATCTCAAGGCTTCACAGGAAAACCTTCACGCTGATGGGATCAAAATAGAAGGCGCGGGACCTTGGTATAGTACGATCTACTCTATCGTCCCACTTCCTTCCAGGGGCGGGTCGGATATTCTCTACTGCTCTTCCTGTACGGTTCGAAACCTGGCTTTCGATTCTAACGCAAATGCCACCGATGTCTTCGCGAAAGGCGTGGCAGCCGTCAACATGAGAGGGTCGGATTGGCTTCTTGATAACATTTGGGCGCAGCATGTGGGCTTGGTGGATGCAAATGGACTAGCGGGCACAGTAAAAAACTGCCGTGTCAACAATGCGTGGGGAATGGGGATCGCCGTTAACAACGTCGGTCCCGATACAAACACCGGCGACACGCTCGATATCGAGAATAATTTTTGTCGCGGTAACGGAAGCCACGGAATTGGTCTTAGTTCAGTATCCACCGAACCTCCGTTTCATCGTCCGAGAATTGCGAACAACACTTCGGTGTGTACCTACTGGGGATCGAATTTACGAGTTGCCGGTGGTACGGACATCCTTGTGGAGAACAACTTGCTTCGCGACCCAGCAACCGAGTCAAACATGACTGTTGGGGTTTATGGCGATACGGGCGCCAATCTGGATTCCGCGATAATACGATGTAACTTGCTCGTCAGAGGGGGCGCATCCAAGTTTCCCTCGCTTCCCACAGAGTCGCTAATTATTGGAGGTGACACTTCAAAAGTGGGCTTTCGAACTTCAAATGTAGACGTTGTGGCCAACACGATCACTGACTCCCTCTTTTCCGGGATTCGTTTCGATACCAGTTTCAATTCAGTACTACAGAATAACGTTATCTCTGCTCCCGGAAAGTCAGGAATTGTGGTGGTTGGCGATGGCCCAGGTGTCTTGCTTGGCAATCTAATCAAATCAGTTTCAGCCGATCAATTGCCCATAGCTATGACGGAAGGGAGCCGCGCGGTGTATCTCCCAATCTCCGCCACAAGCTACAACAGCGCATCAGCCGGACTCTCCTACGAGGCGTGCTCAGAAGGAGGCCGTGACCTTGCTTATATCCAAAATGGATCATATGCACTTTATCATACTTTGGACTTAACGGATGTTACGACATTCGTGGCGCGAGTAGCTTCGGATTTGCCCGGTGGCCAAATCGAAATTCGGTTGGATAATCCAAACGGTACATTAATCGGAACGGCCAAGGTTACTAATACTGGTGGTTGGCAGGCTTGGCGGACCGTTTCTTGTCCTATCACTCCCACAAGCGGGATTCACGATGTGTATCTCGTATTTACCGGCGGAGCCGGAAATCTATTCAATCTCGAATGGTTTAGCCTTTATGCGGAGCCACCAATTGTGATGGCCGCAGATTACGACACAATGTCGGGCGTGATTAAAAAAGAAACGTGTTGCGAAAAACAGACGGATCTCTCCTACATTACCGAAAACTCCTACACATCGTACAGCAATGTGGACCTAGACGGTAAAAAGGTTTTTTACGCCCGGATCGCTGCACCCGGACTTGGCGGAACTATTGAAATTCATCTCGATGCTCCGACCGGTTTATTGATTGGGACCTGCATGGTTCCAGCAACCGGGGGATGGCAAAGTTGGAAAACCGTTAGCTGTGGGCTATTGGACGAGAAAGGCACTCATAATTTGTTTCTTGTTTATAAGGGCGCAGATAGCGGTTTATTTAAAAACTTCGAGTGGTTTGCATTTGATCTGCCGACTCCGGCTTCAATCGAGGCGACCCGATTAAACGCGGCTTCGCCGGGAATCACTTTCGAAGGCTGTGCCGAAGGCGGACATGACGTCACCTCCTTCTCAAATGGTGCTTATACGATGTATAAAGACATAAACTTGAGCGGTATAGGCTCGTTCATGGCAAGAATGGCCAGCGGGGCGCCTGTTGCCGGCGAGGTTCAGGTGCATCTTGATAGCCCAACCGGGCCGCAGATCGGGGTCTGCCAAGTACCAGTTACCGGCGGGCCGCAGAAGTGGGCGGATCAAAGTTGCAAGCTTTTGCCTTCAGATGGTTTCCATAACCTATATTTGGTCTATAACTATGTTGGTAACAGTACGCTGCAAACGTATAGCTTGAAGTCGTTCCGGCTTTCTCCCTAACGACTACTGATGCATTGCAATAGCCCAGCTTCAGGAGTGCTTACCGATGACTGATAAGTATGGGGCGCTGTTGCTTCCCACAAGTTTCTTGAAACATTTAACCCGCGTTTCCTGAGATACCTTGATATCCAGGCTCTTTTTCATCACGAATGACTATCTTTGTGAAATGGACTATTGCGCATGTTGGCGCTATAGCCTTGCTAACCAACTGGTCTGCACGCGGTGAGGAGGTAACTCCCGCCTTTGGCGACGGTGTCGTCGATGCCACCATGCCTATTCAGCAGCTTTTGGATTCAAAGGTCCTTACCGGAGGCGAAGTACGGTTGCCTCCTGGTCAGTATCTGCTTAAAGGCACTCTGACCATCCCATCCGGGGTTACTCTCAGAGGAAGTTGGAGCGAACCTCATCACGGGGAAGTTTGGGACAAAGGCTCGACGTTGCTCGTTACCACTGGCCGCGGTAATGAAAACGGAGCCGCCGCCATCGAGATGGAAGACAATTCAGCCGTGGTCGGCTTCACGATGCTGTGGCCGGATCAAACCCCGAAAGCCATCACACCCTATCCGTGGGCGATCCTAGGCCACGGCAGGCACGAATCGGTCGAGAACGTAACGTTCGTTAACGCCTATCAGGGAATAAAGATGGGCGACCCAGACGGCTCGCTCCACCTGATACGAAACGTTTTTGGATGCGTCTTGCGTCGCGGCATTCTGATCGACAACACAAAGGATATTGGCCGTCTCGAGAACATTCATTTCAATCCGACTTACTGGCTCGACAGCCATTCCCATTCATTGAGCAACAACTCACAAGATCCGGCCCAGACAAAAAGCGTTTACGATTTTCTTACCACCAACCTCGATGCCTTCACCTTTGGTCGTTCGGATTGGGAATATGTCACGAACACGTTCGTCTGGGGTGCGAAGTCGGGCTATCTATTCACCGAGAGTCCAGCCGGTCGTTGCAACGGTCAGTTTCTAGGCATCGGCGGTGATTTTTGCCAAGTTTGCGTCCGCATCGACAAAATTTCGGAGATTGGGATTCAGATCACCAACGGCGAATTCACTGCATTCGGGGGTTACCCCAACAGTGCCATTGTCACATCACCAGAGGCAGATGGGGCTGTTCAACTCATGAACTGCAACTTTTGGGGGATCAAAAACCATGTTGCCTGGATGCAGGGCTCAACCGCCGTCACTTTGGGCGATTGCCATATCTGTGACAAGCTTGATGCTGGAGCTGTCCTTGCCGAAAACGGTCGGCTAATCGTGCACGGCTGCACCTTCGATCAAAGTTGTCCGGCCGTTATTCTCAAGGTCGGAGTGAAAGCGGCTATCATTGCGGAAAACCTGCAGCCCGGCGGTCTGCAAGTGGATAATGGCGTGGGGTCTAAGGCGGTAATCGGACTCAACCAGAATCCAGACGATCCTTCCAAGTAGGTATCCTGAACGAGTTCGGTGGCGACATTGTGGCGAAAAGTCGCATAAGCGATCTTTGCCGCGTTCGCTTACTACGTGCCTGAAGAGAATTTTGGTCAGTTTCGACAGATTTCTTGAAACATCCGGCTTCGTTTTCCTGATAACTGTACGGAGCTTGAGTTTCTTGCGACGACCACGGCGAGATCCAATCAAGGAAGTGTTCATGAGCCCTTAAAATTAGGAGAATCCATGCCAATCACGATTCCAGTAAGAAGCAAATTCCCCGAGCCTTCCGACGCATGGATAGCGACATCCGGTCCATTGCCAAGTCAGAGTCGCATGTCCGAGGTATCTGACGCGGATATCGATTTCGAAACTTCGCGCACTGCCGATTCTTCCAAGTACACGAACGAATTTGTGGGGCGCAGCAAAGTCATGCGAAGCGTGGTCAAACAGATAGAAATAGTGGCTCCAACGAATGCCAGCGTCCTGATTACCGGCGAAACAGGGACAGGAAAGGAACTCGTGGCGCGGGCTATTCACAATTTGAGCCACCGTCGCAACCAGACATTGGCAAAGATCAATTGCGCCGCCATACCGTCCGGATTGTTGGAAAGCGAATTATTTGGGCACGAAAAGGGCTCTTTCACGGGAGCAATCGCACGGCGAACGGGGCGTTTTGAGTTGGCCGATAAAGGGAGCCTTTTCCTCGATGAGATCGGTGATTTGCCTCCGGAGCTTCAGCCCAAACTCTTGCGTGTCCTGCAAGAAAAGGAGTTTGAAAGAGTGGGCGGCAATCGGTCTCAAGCCGTTGACGTTCGTCTGGTGGCGGCGACCAGCCGAGACCTCCCACAGATGGTTGCCGATAAAGAGTTCAGAAGTGATCTCTTCTATCGATTAAATGTCTTCCCGATTCGCATCCCGCCGCTGCGCGAACGGTCGTCTGATATTCCGCTCCTGGTTGAGCACTTTGTTGGACACTTCTCCCGGCAGATAAAAAAGGATGTGAAATTTATACCCAGCGACGTAATGGCCGCGCTAAAGAGCTATCAATGGCCAGGAAACATCAGGGAGCTTCAGAATTTTATAGAACGTTCGGTGATTTTGTCAGCTGACAAAACGCTCAACGCCCCCTTGGAGGAACTCGATCGGCCGTTCCCACTTCGGCCTCGCAGTGCTTCGGGATTTCCATCAAGGGCTATAACGCTTCAAGAGAACGAACGAGAGCACATCATCCGGGCACTGACGCAAACGCGTTGGCTAGTGGGAGGGCCTAATGGAGCGGCTGTGCTCTTGGGAATTAATCGAACTACTCTGCTCTCGAGAATGCAAAAGTTAGGAATCTCCCGTCGACCAAAGCTTGCAAACTGATTTACCCCAGGAGTCGCGCCCAACCATGCCCTTGGAATCCGGCGGAAAAATCGGCAATTATTAATGCCAACCCTGTGGTGTTTGATCGGTGCGTAACCTGTGCAATCGCTATCGGGTTCCTGGATGTCCTGAATTGTTTGCTGAACTGCGTCGATAAAAAGAGTACCAATAGTATTGATCGATCTCCGTTCAATCGACCCCATTGTTTGGGAGATAATTTCCGATGTGGCTGTTGCAGGTATAAGGATTATTGTTCGGTTCGTGGCGGCACCCATCCTATTGCAAACGCTCTGCCAATTTGACGAAGGGCTTCGGCTTTCGCAGTCGATAAGACTTATCCCCGGCGCGGTTTAATGGCAGTGAGGTAAAAACTCTGATCAGACTAGGCTGGTCGTAATTAAGGAAGTCCCGACGATCCTTCGTCAAAGAGTCGACATTGCGTCAAAGGGACAAGCTTCATCTTTGATGCTAGGCCGCCCTTTAATCGGGGCTCCTCATCCAACAGTGCGACACCGATACATGTGCAGCGCAATTCTGTCACTGGTCATTCTCCGAGGTAGATGAGCCACTATCACGGACGATACTTTTCGTCGAAAGCCATTTGGCATAAAAAAAGCAGTCAATGTTGAAAAGATGAATAATCAAGGCTCGGTGGTTAAAGATTACGACATTTTGATCTTGGGCAGCGGTCAGGCGGGAAGCTTTCTTGCATGGACACTGGCCGAGCGGGGTAAACGAGTTGTTGTCGTCGAGAGTAAGTATGTCGGAGGTTCATGCCCCAATATCGCATGTCTACCAGTAAAAAATATCGTCCATAGCGCCAAGGTCGCGTCGTTGTTTTGGAGAAGCGAAGAATTCGGCATCACGAAGGAGAATGCCAAGATCAGCATGAGAGGCGTCCGCGAACGCAAACGAAAGATGGTTGAAGCCATCTCGGGCATGCTCCTGGGGAAGTTTAAAGCAACCGGGGCGGAATTCGTGACAGGGTCTGGACGCTTCGTCGGGCCCAAGACCATAGAGGTTTCCCTACGGGATGGAGCCAAGCGCATCCTGCGCGGAGATAAAGTCATTATCAGCACGGGTACACGGGCGAAAATGGAAACAATCCCTGGCCTGAACGAGGCAAGCCCCCTTACGCATATAGAAGCGCTCGAGCTCGACGAAATTCCCGAACACCTCATCATCATTGGAGGGGGTTACGTTGGGTTAGAGTTCGCTCAGGCCATGCGCCGCTTCGGAAGCCGTGTTACGATTCTTGACCGGAACGAGCGCCTGGCGCATCGCGAGGATCCGGATGTCTCGGAAGGCGTTCAAGATTTGTTTCGTGACGAAGGCATCGATGTCGTTTTAAACGCCCACATCACACATGTAGAGGGAAAATCCGGAGCTTCGGTGAAGTTGAATGTTGTTCAGGGAGATTTTAAAACCATTTTGGAAGGCACCCACATTCTCGTCGCCGCCGGACGCACCCCAAATACCGATTGCATCTGCCTAGATTTGGCTGGCGTACAGGTAACGGACCGAGGCTACATCAAAGTCAACGAACAGCTTGAAACGACGGCTTCCGATGTCTGGGCGGTTGGCGATTGCGCCGGTAGTCCGCATTTTACTCATGTCGCACACGATGATTTTCGCGTCGTCCTGGACAACCTCTCGGGTGGTCATCGCGTAACGACTGGTCGGCAGGTGCCTTCCTGCGTATTTACCGATCCGGAATTTGCCCGGATCGGTCTCAGCGAAACGGAGGCCAAGAAGCAGGGAATTCCTTACCGCCTGACTAAGTTGCCTATGGGGGCGTTTCCTCGTCCAAACACGCTTTCGGAGACCCGGGGCTTTATGAAAGCTCTCGTCGAAGAAAAGGGTGAGCGGATTCTTGGTTTTACCGTCTTTGGGGTTGGGGCTGGAGATATCATCGCCGCCGTTCAAGTCGCGATGATAGGAGGTCTTCCTTATACGGTGCTGCGAGACGCCATCTTAACCCACCCGACTCTTCCCGAGGCACTCGGCCCTCTATTTGCAAACGTTCCGGCGAGCACATAAGCGAGGGCTAATGACGATGGAGTGCTTTTAAAATGAATCTGCCCGGATTAGTTGAGCTGCCCTGTAAAGATTCGGTCGCTGTTACGGTTTCGCGGATTGAGGCGCTGATAAAGACCAAGGGTCTAAAAGTCTTTTGCCGAATCGATCAAGCCCAAGAAGCAAAGGGAGTCGGATTGACGATGCCTCCAATGGTACTTCTGATCATTGGAAATCCCAAGTTTGGTATACCTTTTATGCTGCAACATCCTTCCACAGCTATTGACTTGCCGATTAAGGCCCTGATCTGGGAGACAGCGGACGGTAAAGTCGTGCTGACCTATAACAGTCCCGATTTCTTGCAGCAACGGCATGGACTGGAGGAGCCCCCTTTTACGGGAATAACCGATCTTCTAAGAGGTGCTGCCTAACATCCTTTATCAAATGGACGCCCTTCAAAGCGAATTACGCTCCTCAAACATCGTATGAACCCGAAAGGAAGGAATATGGAAATCACCTCGGACAGTAAGCAGGAAACACTGACAAAACCAGTACTAGCGACACCAACCGACCTGTGTCGCGAAGGCGTGACGGAGATATCAAGAGAGATGCGCCATCTTATGGCCGACGTCTTTGTGCTCTATTTAAAGACAAAGAATTTTCACTGGCATATGAGTGGTCGCCACTTCCGAGATTACCATCTTCTCCTCGAACAACAGGCCGAGGAAATATTTGCGATGACGGATGAGGTCGGTGAGCGCGTGCGTAAGATCGGTGGCACAACCCTTCACTCGGTTGCCGACATCGCCAAATTTCAACGGCTGAAAGACAATAGCCAGGAGTTTGTGGCTCCTAAGGATATGCTGGCGGAGCTTTGCGCTGACAACCAGAACTTCGTGCGCTTCATGCGGTCCACGCACGAAGTTTGTGACCGACACAACGATATCGCCACGGCCAGCCTTCTCGAAAATTGGATTGATCAGGCGGAAACACGCACTTGGTTTCTGTTTGAGTGCAAGGATGAGCCTTTGGGGTTTAACGGCCTACCCGCTTGGGAATGAGGGCAAAAGAAAGCAGCTCATAATCAGTTCGGCCTGTGTCCCAAACTGCGATTTACGACGCGTAAAAACGCAAAGATCGTGCCGGTACCGGCGCATTCGACACGAAAGAAGGTTCCTCCGTTGCCGTTTTCGGCGGATTCCTGACCGACCTTCATGATATCCGCCCTGCCATTTCCCAACGAATTGAGGCGCCTTGAGGCGCTGGCGAAGTATGACGTCCTCGACACCTTGCCCGAGGAGGCGCTGGACGACCTCACCAGCATGGCGGCGCAGGTTTGCGGTGCGCCGATCGCCTTGATTTCCTTCGTGGATGAAAACCGGCAATGGTTCAAGTCGAGGTTCAACCTCGAAGCGTCTGAGACCGCGCGCGACATCTCATTTTGCGCCCACGCGATTCGCCAGTCCGATCTCCTGATCGTTCCAGATGCGACCCAGGACCCCCGTTTCGCGGATTTTCCCACCGTCACCGGCGATCCGAAAATCCGCTTCTACGCGGGCGCCCAGCTTCTGAGCCGGGAAGGAGAACCGTTGGGCACGCTTTGCGTGATCGACCATGTGCCCCGGAAGCTCACGCCCACGCAACAGCAGTTGCTGCGCGTGCTGGCCAGGCAGGTGATGACGCATCTCGAATTGCGCCGCAGGACGCGGGAACTGATGGTCAGCGAGGGGCAGCTCCAGCTTGTCACCGACAAGGCCCGCGTGGGACTTGTCGTGGTGGACCGCGACCGCCGCTACACCTATGCCAACAAGGCCTACGCCGAGGTCCTCGGCCTCTCCTCCGCCGACATTGTCGGCCAACGAGTGCGGGACGTGTTGCCGGAAGTGTATGAAGAGCAGGTCCGTCCCCACGCCGACCGGGCTTTTGCCGGGGAGCGGGTGGACTACGAGTTGTGCCGGCCCGCTCCCGACGGCGATCATTATTATGTGGTTCGTTATGAGCCGATCTGGGTGGACGGGACCGTGGTCCTGGCGGTGGTGGTCATCACCGACATCACGGCGCACAAGCGGATGGAGGAGTCCGTTCGCATCAATCTCGAACGCTTCCAGATCGTCTCCCGGGCCACGAATGACGCCGTCTGGGACTGGAACCTGGTGACCAACTCGCTGTGGTGGAACGAGAATTACCAGAAGTTGTTCGGCTACCCGCCCGAGGAAACCAGCCCGACCCTCGACTCGTGGACCGACCATCTTCATCCGGATGACAGGGACCGCGTCCTGCACGGGATCCATCAGGCGATCGAGCAGGGGGGCCATTCCTGGTCGGACGAGTATCGTTTCCAACGCCGCGACGGGACCTATGCCACGATTTTTGATCGCGGGTACGTCATTCACGATGGAGCGGGCACGGCCGTGCGGATGATCGGCGCAATGCAGGACATCACCGAGCGGAAGCGATCGGAGGAACAAATCGCCGAGCAGGCCGCCCTGCTCGACCAGGCCCGGGACGCCATTTTCGTTCGCAGTCTCGACGGTCAAATCCAGTTCTGGAGCAAGGGGGCCGAGCGAACTTACGGGTGGAAGCGGGAAGACGTGATGGACCGCCACATCGCCGACGTCCTTTACGACGACCGCGCCAAATTCGACGAGATCAACCGCGCGATCCTCCACGCCGGGGAATGGTCGGGCGAGGCGCGGCATCGTAACAAGCAGGGCGGTGAATTGATCATGGAAGCGCGCTCCACGTTGGTCCGGGATGTGGAGGGAAAGCCGAAGTCCGTCATCGCGATCAACACCGACATCACCGAAAGGAAAAAGATCGAGGCCCAGTTCCTGCGGGCGCAGCGCATGGAAAGCATCGGCACGCTGGCCGGGGGCATCGCACACGACCTCAACAACATTCTCGCGCCCATCATGATGTCGATCGAGATCCTCGGCTCCGCCGCCCAGGATGCCTCGACCCGAAGCGCGCTCGACTCCTTGAAGACCAGCGCGCGCCGCGGCGCCGACGTGGTCCGGCAGGTTCTGTCCTTCGCCCGCGGCGTGGACGGCGAGCGCATCGAGATTCAACCCCGGCATTTGCTCGGCGAAATCCAAACCATAATCAAGGACACCTTCCCGAAGAACATCCGGCTGGAACTCTTGTTTCCCCAGGAGCCCTGGACCGTCCTGGGCGACTCCACGCAACTGCACCAGATTCTCCTCAATCTCTGCGTTAACGCGCGGGATGCCATGCCGGCCGGCGGCCTCCTCACCATCGCGCTCGAAAACGTGGTGGTGGACGACCAATACGCCAGCATGCAGCTCGACGCCAAGCCGGGCCGCTACATGGTCTACAGCGTTACCGATACCGGCGGCGGAATTCCTCCCGCCATCCTCGACAAGATTTTCGAGCCCTTCTTCACCACCAAGGGACTCGGCCACGGGACGGGGCTCGGCCTCTCCACCGTCATGGCAATTGTCAAAAGCCATGCCGGGTTCGTCAGCGTCTATAGCGAGCCGGGCCGGGGCACAACCTTCAAGGTTTACCTTCCCGCCATGGAAGCCGCCTCGGGTACGCGTCCCAATCCGGCCGCGGAAGAGACTCTGCCCCGGGGAAACGGCGAAACGATCCTGGTGATCGACGACGAGGCGTCCATCCTCGTCATTACCGGGCAAACCCTGGAGGCTTTCGGCTACAAGGCGCTGACCGCCTCGGACGGTCCCGAGGCCGTGACCATCTACGCGCAACATCAGGACGAGATTGCCGTCGTCGTCACGGATGTCTCCATGCCGGTCATGAACGGGCCGGCGATCGTTCGTGCTTTGATGAGCATCAACCCGGCGGTGAAGATCATTGCCGCGAGCGGCCTGCACGGGAACCGGGGCGGATCGCAGACTTTCGATCTTGCGGTGAAGGAATTCCTGACCAAGCCCTATACGGCCGAGAAGCTCCTGACAACGCTGCGGAAGCTGCTGGACCAGACCGCTTGATGGCGGGACCACCCCCGGGCGGCGCGACCGGCCCGCTCAGGGCGTCGTCGCGGCCTGCTTTTCCGGCGCCGTGACGGCGGTGCTGGTCGGCGTGCTCTGGACCAGCTTCGAGTCGGCGCCCTGCAGCAACTGCACGTAGTCGGTCATGATATTAACCGTCTCGTTGAGCTGCGGATCGACCGCGGGGGCGTTGATCGTGGCTTCAAGATCGGGCGTCTCACTGTCGGAATCGGCATCATCCGGAGTAGAACTTCACCGTGACCGCTCGAGGTGAGCATTCCATTATAACCATGGCCGACTCCGCAAAAGCGTATTTAAGTCATCTCTAGTATGCCGAATTTGATATTCATCAAATTACGGGCGCATTTTTGCGGAGAGCAAAACGGAGAAAAATAGGGTTTTAAATTGTCCGTAAAAACACGCTCGCTCAAAACGATCAGAGGAAACGCCCCTTAGCCAGTTGAGAATTGCGGTCGACGCGGAACGCTTGCGGCGCAACGGTCCTAAAAAAATATTGATACCAGGTGGTATCTTGAACGCTATGCAGTCGGGAGCCGCATCGGACGGCCTGCTGCGGGACTAGCTATCGCACGTCTTCGTATTGCCCTTGCCAAACGTATGGTCCGTTTCGTCGAAGCCACAAACGGCCAAGTCGCCGCCAAGACACCCTCAAAGGTGGCTCCTCTTCCCCCGCAAGCGTGGATGGAAACTCATGACGAGCTTTCGGCGTTTTGACGAAAGCTCGACTTGGAATCGGGGGCGTTAGTGGGGACCGAAAATTCCCAGGTTTTTCAAGTAGCTTAAGCCAAGGGCCATCGGCCCGAAGTTCTGCTTTTGAACAATTGGCAGGGTGACTGCAGAGGGGAGGTTCATGAATCAAGAAGACAAGAGGAGTGGCCGCCTTCATCGGGTGGCGGAAGGTCGCTAAGGCCAAATTGGAATCCCCCGCTCTGACCGTCTTCAAACCCCCAACTGTAAAAAAACTATGCCCAACTATCAAAAGCTCTACACAAAAGAGGATTCTGTCCTGGTCTTCATCGATATGCAGCCCCAAATGCTTTTTGGAGTCGCCAATATCGATCGCGCAACACTGGTCAACAACGTCACCTTGCTCGCTAAGGTAGCCAAGGAATTCAAGGTTCCTGCCATTCTCACGGCGGTTGAAACCGAGAGTTTTTCCGGCTACGTCTGGCCCCAGTTGCTCGACGTCTTTCCGGGCCAGGAGGTGATCGAGCGGACGTCCATGAATTCGTGGGACAGCATGGAGTTCCGCAAGGCCATCGAGGCGACAGGTCGCAAGAACATCATCCTTACCGGGTTGTGGACGGAGGTCTGCATCACTTGGCCAACTCTCGAAATGCTGGCCGAAGGTTACACCATTTACGTCGTCGAGGATTGTTGCGGCGCGACATCGACTGCTGCGCATGAGGCTGCCCTATCGCGCATGGTTCAGGCTGGAGCCGTCCGGCTCACCACCATCGCAGCCCTTCTCGAATGGCAGCGCGACTGGGCCAGGAAGGAGCACTACAGCAACCTCATGGGGCTGCTCAAGCCACAAGCAGGAGCGTACGGGATCGGCGTCGAATACGCCTACACCATGGTTCACCATGCTGCCCAGTCTGCCGTAAAACCGCAGGTCGTTCCTAAGAAGAAGGCCGCCTGACCGGGTTGGAATAGGGGTGGCCGCCGCCAAGGGGCCACCCCGCTGGCTCAAGATCAACGTCTTCCTTGATGAAAGGGCTCCTATGAAGGCATCGCACTCCGCTGATTTGATTTTAACTAACGGCAAGATCGCAACGTTTGACTCAGCCTTGCAGTTTGCAGAGGCGGTTGCGATTAAGGACGGGAAGTTTGTCGCGCTGGGCGCTGAAAACGAGATCGTATCCTGGAAGGGAGATAAAACTCAAGTTATCGATCTTCAGGGGCGCACCGTTATTCCCGGGTTGAACGACTCCCATCTTCATCTAATCCGAGGGGGGCTCAACTACAACATGGAGCTTCGCTGGGATGGTGTTCCATCGCTGGCTGACGCGCTTCGGATGCTCAAGATCCAAGCGGCCCGGACACCCGCTCCTCAATGGGTTCGCGTCATCGGAAGCTGGTCCGAGTTTCAATTCGCAGAGCGCCGGCTGCCGACTTTGCAGGAGCTCAACGACGTTTCTCCTGAAACGCCCGTCTTTATTCTCCACCTTTATTGCCAGGCTATGTTGAACCGGGCGGCTTTGCGGGCCATCGGCTACACCAAGGACACACCTAACCCGCCGGGCGGCGAAATCCAGCGTGACAAGTCAGGCAATCCAACGGGTCTCCTCATTGCCCGGCCCAACGCCATGCTGCTCTATGCAGCCCTGGCCAAAGGACCTAAGTTGCCTCCCGAGTATCAGGTCAATTCGACACGGCAATTCATGCGGGAACTGAACCGGCTTGGCGTCACCAGCTGCATCGACGCGGGCGGCGGGTTTCAGAATTATCCCGAGGATTACGAGGTCATCAATCAACTCCGCCAACGCGGGGAACTAACTGTGCGGCTGGCCTACAACCTCTTCACCCAAAAGCCCAAGAAGGAAAAGGAGGACTTCGCTCGTTGGATGCGGATGACCAAGCCCGGCGAAGGCGACGACTTTTATCGAGTCAACGGAGCAGGTGAAATGCTTACATTCTCGGCTGCCGATTTTGAGGACTTTCTCGAACCGAGACCTGATCTTGTTCCCCAGCTGGAAGCTGAACTGAAAGAAGTCGTCACGCTCCTCGCCTCCAATCGCTGGCCCTTCCGGATCCACGCCACCTACGACGAATCGATCACTCGCTTTCTCAATGTATTCGAAGACGTGAACCGCGAGGTTCCCTTAGCTGGATTGAATTGGTTCCTGGATCACGCGGAAACCATCTCGGACCGCAACATCGAGCGCGTTCGAGTCCTCGGGGGCGGCATTGCGGTCCAGCATCGCATGGCATTCCAAGGCGAGTACTTCGTCAATCGGTATGGTACCGAGGCCGCGAAACGAACTCCGCCCATCCGGCGCATGTTGGAAATGGGCGTTCCCGTGGGGGCAGGCACCGATGCCACGCGGGTGGCAAATTACAATCCGTTCAACTCTCTCTACTGGTTGGTTTCGGGAAAGACTTTGGGAGGACTCGAGCTCTATCCAGAAAAGAATCGCATGTCCCGGATGGAGGCTTTGCGTCTCTACACGGAGGGGAGCAGTTGGTTCTCACATGATGTCAATAGGAAGGGCAAAATCGCCGTCGGGCAGTTGGCCGATCTCGCAGTGCTCACGGAAAATTATTTCTCCGTGCCGGAAGAACGGATCAAGAGCTTGGAATCTGTTCTCACCATCGTCGATGGCAAACCCGTTTATGGAGCGGCGGAATTTACAAAAATTGCTCCTCCAGCCCTTCCTGTCATGCCCGACTGGTCACCGGTCGCCCACTTCGGCGGTTACGGAGCACCTGGGTATCTTCGGTGTGAAGAAAATCATATTCACACCTCTTGCTGCAGCCCCATTCACATGCATAACCATTCAAATTCGCACCACCACCAACATTCCGCCGGGGGTACAGGCTGGCCGCAGCTTTGGGGATCCGGTTGCGATTGCTTCGCCTTTTAAACTTATGCTCACCATCTTTCTTGGACTTGCTCTTGGTCTTACCATCGGGGCTGGCTGCCGCTGGTTTGATATTCCTTCTCCGAGCCCTCCGCGAATCGTGGGGGCGTTGCTCGTCTTGGCCATGACACTCGGCTACCTGGCTACCGACTACGCTTTGCCTAAAAAGCCTGAGGGAACTCCGGCACCGGCCACGGCAAAGGCGCAACCATGATTAAAACCATTCTCGGTCTCGTCTTGGGCTTCGGCATCGGGGCGGGATGCCGCTGGACGGAAATCCCACTGCCCAGTCCACCGCAACTGGTAGGAGCTCTCTTGGTTGTCGCAATGACCCTCGGGTATGCCTTTACGGATCGCTATTTGGCCAAGCATCCGAGTACAACCAAGGACCTGTGCGGAGGTCCTTCGGGACTACCGGCTCGAGGCTTAACGAAAGTCGATCCATGAAAGCACTGCGTTTCGACAGGATCGGTTCCATCGATGAGTTGGCTATTTGCGATGTACCGAGACCGGTGCCCGTCGCTGGCGAGGTTCTTGTTCAGATCAAAGCCGCCGCGATCAATCCGAGCGACGTCAAAAATGTGCAGGGAAAAATGCATGAAACATCGGTCCCGCGAACCCCGGGACGCGACTTTGCCGGGATCGTTGTCGAGGGCCCCTCGGAGTGGCTGAACCAGAAGGTCTTCGGCTCGGGAGGGAACCTGGGATTTGGTCGTGACGGTACGCACGCTGAGTTTGCAGCAGTCCCGCTCATCGCTATCAACCCTATTCCCAAAAATCTTTCCTTTGAGCAGGCCGCCGCAATGGGCGTCGCGTACATGACGGCGTGGGCCGCAGTTGTCACGACGGCCAAAATACAGCGCGGTGAAACCATCCTGATTACCGGAACAAGCGGCGCGGTGGGCGGGGCCGCCGCCAAGATCGCCATGAAGCAAGGTGCCCGTGTTATCGGTACAAGCCGCAAGGCTGCTGAAATTCCTACTTTGAAGAACCCGGCTGTTGCGCATTGGATTGGCCTCGACGCTGGTGACCTTTCCACATCCGTCTTTGCCGCCACCGATGGCAAGGGGGTCGAGGTGGTTTTTGACGTGGTCGGTGGGGCCATGTTTGAGCCGTGTTTGAGATCTTTGGCTTTGCGCGGTCGGCACATCGCCATCGCCTCCAACCCGGAACCGCGCGTCTCGTTCAACCTGGTCGATTTCTATCACCGCGAATCCCGCCTCTTTGGCGTTGATTCCGTCAAGCTGGGCTTTCAGGAGAGCGCGGAGATTTTGCGCGGTCTGACTCCGGGAATTGAAGATGGCACTTTTCCTCCACCACCAATCAAGTCCCGAACCTTCTTCGACTGCATCGAGGCCTACTGGCTGGTCGGCGAAGGGAAGGTGAAGGAAAAGCAAATTCTGGTTCCGTGAACGCCCATGAAAATCACCCGGATTTGCTGCATGGACGACGGCGCATCCTCCTTCGAAGACGTCGAGATCAAGCTGAGTGATTCCGGCAGCATTGGAAGTCTGTCTCAAACTTACCCGGTTTCCGCCGTGATTTTTCGGGAGACGCCACCGGAATACAACTTCGATTGGCACCCGGCTCCTCACCGTCAGTACATCGTGCTCCTTGATGGCGAGATCGAGATCGAATCCGGTATGGGCGAGAAGCGACGATTCTGCGGAGGGGACATTCTCCTCGTTGAGGATACCTGGGGCACGGGCCATCGCACCCGAACCACGAATGGAAAGGTTCGCCGCTCGATCTTCATTCGTCTCGATGCCTAAGGAAACATGAACTTAAACGGACTCCATCACATCACGGCCATGGCGGGCGATCCTCAGAGGAACGTCGATTTTTACGTCGGGGTGTTGGGGCTGCGACTGATTAAGAAAACGGTCAACTTTGACGATCCTGGTACCTATCACCTTTACTATGGTGATCACGTTGGCACGCCCGGAACCATCGTCACATTTTTTCCGTGGCCCGGAGCGCGCCAGGGATACCCTGGGGCGGGGCAGGCCACCAAGATAGCGTTCCAAGTGCGTCACGGATCTTTGACGTTCTGGAGCGAAAGGCTCACGCAAAAGGGCGTTCATTTCACGAAGTCCTGCCAGCGATTCGGCAGGATTTATCTGCAATTTCATGATCCGGATGGCATGGCCTTGGAAATTGTGGAGAGCCAAATGCCGCGCTCCACTAAGCCATGGACGGGTTGTGATATCCCGCCCGACCACTCGCTCCGCGGCTTTGATGGCGTGACCCTGACCCTTGACGGCTACCAGAAAACGTCCCAGCTCTTAACCGAAATCATGGGAGCTCGGTTTATCGGTTCTGAAGGAGGCTGTTTTCGGCATGAGCTGGGCGACGGTCCTTATACGGCGAACGTCGATCTGATCTGTCAGCCGGCCGGGCTTCCCAGTAGGGGTGGGGTTGGTCTTATCCACCATGTAGCTTGGAATACGCCCTCCGACAACGAGGAGGCTGAGTGGCTTAAGCGACTCACGGGCGCAGGTTTCAATACTTCTCCGATCATCGACCGAAATTATTTCCATTCCATCTATTACCATGAACCGGGGCGCGTACTGTTCGAAATCGCCACGGCCAATCCAGGCTTCTCCATTGACGAGCCGGTCGAATCGTTGGGTGAAAAACTCATGCTTCCCGAGTGGCTTGAACCCCACCGGTTCGCGTTGGAAGCAAAGTTGCCGAAGCTAATCACACCCATATTTGTATGAGTGATCTCGCGTTTCAGCACGTTTTTCAGCCCGGTCAGACTCCCGATGGGGTGACGCTCATCCTTTTGCACGGCACCGGAGGGGACGAACATGATTTGCTGCCCTTAGGATCGGATCTCTTGCCGGGCGCTGCGCTCTTATCTCCTCGTGGCCAGGTCTCCGAGAACGGCGCCCTTCGGTTTTTCCGCCGATCCGCGGTGGGAGTCTTGGATATTGAGGATTGGCGTGCTCGCACCCACAAGTTGGCGGACTTCATCGTGGAGGCATCGGGAAAGTACGGCTTCAATCCAAGCCGCGCGTTTGCAGTCGGGCTTTCGAATGGAGCGAACATCGCGTCCGGGTTGCTGCTCATGAGGCCAAAAGTCTTGGCCGGCGTGATCCTATTTCGCCCCATGTTTGTGGCCGAAGTCAGCCCCCAGCCTGATCTTACCCGCAAAGCGGCCCTCATCAGTGCGGGAGCCAACGATCCGCTTCTTCCTCCGGGCGACACGATTCGGCTGCAGGAACAATTCGCCTGCGCTGGCGCAGAGGTAACGGTTCGCATTCAACAAGCTGGTCACAATCTGGTCTCGAACGACATCATCCAAAGCCACGAGTGGCTCGAGGCTCGAAAGGCCGCGTGAATGTAGTGCACCTCAAGAGGATGGCATTTGCTGGGCTCTTGATGGCAACGCTCGTTGAATCCGCCGAGGCGCAGAAGTTCCCCATTCCAGATTATCAGACGCGCGAACAGCCGGATGGCTGCCAGGCCGGTCCGTCCGACTATGGGCCGCCGCCTTATTCGGTCCTCCGGGATACGGAGGACTACACCTATCTGCGCGATCCCAAGAAGCACGATGATCCTTTCGATCCGATCAAATACATCCCCCTGAATTCAGAGGGAAGCGATTACCTGTCGTTCGGCGGTGAGATACGCGAGAGATGGGAATATTATTCACAGCCACCGTTGGGACAGGGCCCAAAGGATACCAACGGTTATTATTTGCAACGCTACATGCTGCATGCCGATCTTCATCTGGGCGATACCTTCCGGCTTTTCACTCAGTTCAAAAGTGACTTGGAAAATGATCGCAGCGGAGGCCCTCGCCCATCCGTCGATGAGGACAAGGCCAATATCCAGCAGCTTTATTTGGACATTAACTTTCCCCCTTTTGATGATGGCAGCTTTACTCTCCGGCTCGGCCGGCAGGAGCTGGCTTACGGCATCGGCCGATTGATCGATCCGCGGGAGGGCCCCAACGTCCGCCAGAGTTTCGACGGCGTGAAAGGAATCCTTCACATCGACAAGTGGGAGGTGGATGGCTTCGCCACGCGGCTGGCTGAGGATAACACAGATAGATTCGACAACCCCGATCCCTATACGAAATTTTGGGGGGTTTATGCCACCCGTGACCTTCCGTTTTTACCGGGAGGCGGGATCGATCTGTACTATCTCGGTTCACGCCGAAACTTTGCCCCATACGACTCAGGATTGGCGGTCGAGACGCGCCATACCCTCGGCTCGCGGTTGCACGGGAAGAACGGAGACTTCGATTACGAC
>Ga0116229_10002797_pt1 | contig 28467 bp, 23 predicted proteins | sample S1TSphgellanicum_3_FD_87313 | JGI IMG/M metagenome (GOLD analysis project Ga0116229, IMG submission 87313) | Host-associated microbial communities from peat moss isolated from Minnesota, USA - S1T2_Fc - Sphagnum magellanicum MG | ecosystem: Host-associated > Plants > Peat moss > Unclassified...
CAAATTTTAATGTTGTAGCTGTCATCACTAACTTGAAGCAACTTAGGTTTAGGATGAGAATTTAGATTGACTCATTCTCATCATCAAGAACTAGCCTAGTGACGTTTGTGTTTGGTATGACGGACCTTTGAAATTTAAAGCCATAACTAGATTTTTTGGAAAAGGATTTTACTATGACAAAAGAACACAACAAATTGATTGAAGAACAAGACTTCTTTGAAGAAGATTCAAACTTTGATTTCATTTGATTTTAGGTTTAGGTTTTTTCTTTCATCTTCAATCTTTGTTTTTTTTTCTGTTAACATTTTTTTTGTGCAAGAATAATTCTATTATATTTTTTTCTTGGTGCATTTGTAACATTAGAATTTAAGATTGAAGATTTGCTTTGTGTTGTACCATAGGTATTTCTTTATGTCACATTTGATATTGAATTTCCTATGATGAATTTCCTATGGGTTCATTAATTAGGGCTAAGAAGTTGCGTGGTCTTTTGTATTAGTTATGTTTTGGAGCCATATGTATTTAGCTGAAATTTGAAACCTTTTGTGAGTTTTTTCATTCACATGCTATAGTTGTTGTCCTTTTGTAAGTGTTTTTGGGCATGTGCATTGGTTTAGGAGGTCAATTTTGTTCTATTTTGCAAGTCATATGTTTTCATTTGTGATTGGATTTGCCCTTGGATTTTAAGGTTAGTTGTTGATTTTTGTGATGGGAAGTCTATCCAATCCATTTTGTTATCATTTTTATGTGCATTGAGGACTTGTATCATTTGTAATGTTTAGCTAGATTGGAGCTATGGTTGATGATCTATCCAATGTCAAATGCCCAAAAGCCCAATTTTAAAAAAGGATTTGTCCCTAAATATTAAAGTCAATTGTCGATGTTTTGTGATTGGAAGTTTGTTTAGTCCACTTTGTTATCAACTCTCATGTGCATTGAGGGCTTTTGTCATTTGTAATGTTCAAGTCATGTGTTTGTTTAGCCTGATTGATGGTTTTTGTGATGGTTTGTCTAATGTCAAATGCCCAAATGCTCAATCATGAGGAAATAGATTGTTATAGATGTGAGTAGTGAATAGGCACTAAGGACATGATTGTTGCAAGTTAGACATAGTTTTATAACGTTTTCAAATTTTAAAAATCATTTCTTTCAAGTACTTGCCTTGTTAATGCAATAATCTTTTGTTTTTTTTTGACAATCTAATCCCTAAACCCTAACTGTTACTCAGACCTGACCCTTTAAAAACAAACTTAAAACCCTAACAACCAAGAATCCCCCATATTTTAAAAAAAACATCGACCTTAACCGAAGGTTCTGGATTAAAAAAAATTCAAATCATTAACCAAAGGTTCTTTCAAAAAATAATAATAAGAAGGAACCAACCCGGGACGTTCTCCACAAAAATAGGGAACCGCCCAAAACTCGTTCATACTTAGGTAGGGTTGTTAGTAAATAGGTAGTAAAAACAGCTACCTAGCTAATCACTATGGTTAACTAGAGTTTATATCAAGTGGTGGGTTGCGCGAGTACAGCAGGTGTAGGAAAGGAGTAATAGCAACAACCCAGCATGTGCATACCGTTTGTAATTATGTCTCATATCAATGCTGTCCCGCCCTCATCTGGAGTTGGAAACTTGGAAGTTGAGGCAGATCCCGGGTCCAAGCCCAATCACTGCAAAGTCTGTGACAATAGCAATGGGCGGCCACTCAGTGTTTCTTGCCTGGGGCTACTAAGGAGTGATCATGGTCACATGACAGTTCGCATGTAGAGGTGATCTTCTTCTAATCCATGCAGAGGTCGCCCTCATGGGAGAGCATGCCCGGTCTGCTGCCCACCCACCTTCTCTGTCTCTCTTCTTATCTCAGTTTTCCTCCCTTTCTTTCTATCAAGATTCAACTTCTTTCGAGCTCGTCATTCAGGTACAATGCCTGACTTGCCATAGATTTTGTACCATCTTCTACCCACCCACATATCTTAGTTCAAGGACAGCTTCAACTCATGTCTGTTCAGACAATTACTTCATTTTGAAGATTCCACGTTGAAAATAGAATATATTCATGAATATCCCCAAAAGATTCCTTACTTTCTTTTACAAAACTTTGTTCTTTGGAAAATTCTGAACATTTCTAGAAAGAATATAATTAGTGTCAAAGCTGCCACCCAATGTAGTAGGGTCTAATGGTAGGTATCCCAAACCCCAGCCTGGATCCACTCTGACATGGCTAACTGTAGTGAGTGGCACACCAAATTGGTGTTCATGAGCAGCAAGACTCCCATGGATGCAGTTGCTTTGGACAGAGTACAGAGGGTGTGGCAGGTAACCCATGTGAAAGTAACAAAAATTCCTTTGGAAATTTTTGAACCATATTACATTTTCAAATGGACCATGATTGCTGGAAGATGAAAATCTATGAGAAACACTGGAGACTGTATACCCCAATAGAGGCCTCAATGGGTAGTATCATAAGTATTTTAGCTTGGGGGTGTCTGAGTTACTATGCTTAACCCCTACACATGCCATTGACCATATATTTTGTAGTTGATTCCGGTGTAAAATGTACTTTAGTGGGTGATCTAATTGTCTGATCTTCCCCCATATATGTGCCATCTTCTTGAATCTAGATCAACTATCAAATCTAAATTGTGCCCATCTTTGCTTTGTCTTTAGCTTGTTTTCTTGAAGGGTATCCAAATTGGTTTCAGGTCACCCCAAAGTACCCTATCCTACTTGGTTTCAGGTCATCCCAAAATACCCACCCAGACCCTTGTCTGTAGAGGAGAAATGTTCATGCCTGCTCCTTTTTGTAACTAAAAGGAAAAATGGCAGATCCCCTGTGGATGTATATACTACAAGACGGTCTCCCCCCCCTCTCCCCGCCCCCCAACTTTGTGATAACAAAAATTTGAAAAATTTCCCCAAAATATTAGCAAAATTAGTCAAATTTACACTAACAAAATACAAAAATTTCCAAATGTTTTCTTGATTTTATTTTTGGTCCCAAAAGAAAACACGTACACACTACCTACTGGTTCAGATGGCTGTGATTTTGAGATTTTTAATGCCGCTAACTTTATGGTTTAAAAATAAAGAGTGGATTGGAGTTCCACTTGACAATATATTCACCAGGTTTTTAATATTTATTTTGGACAATTTAGGCCTCAAATAAATGGAGGATTTTGTAACTAAGTATGCTTGTATAGTTTAACTAAGTATGCCTATGGGGGCCCCTAGTGTTGTTGTTGGTGAATACACAAAGCTAAGTTTTTTCAAAGAGTGGGACTCTTTTTTCAAGCGTTGTGAAGATGACAACATGCATATTACATGGTTGTGCAATTCTTACCCAAGTACTTAGAAAAACCTACAAAACTTTATTTATAAACACACCATTGATTCAAAAAATGTACAAATGTAATAGAAAAAAGGGAGAATTTAAAGGATGTAAAGTTAGCACAAATTAAATGTCAAAATCTTTCCATCTCAATGATTGAACCCTTGTAATAGGTCTTTCCATCTCAATGATCGACTGCTTGCAATAGGTGAGCTTTGTGATGGGGGATGTGATTCGAAGGGGTGGAAATCGAGAACTAGTTAGGCCTACCATTGTCACCCAACTTAAGATGGAGGATGCTTGCATCCTTTGCAATGTAATTGAATTTTTTTGACAAAGACAAATAACCCAAAGAAAGAGGAGTGCCTTCTAGCCTTTTGAAGCTCCAAATGGCATTGGCACAATCGTATAAAAACACATCAACATGTTTGTGGTAAGCATCCAAATACCTCAATTGCTAGAGGGAGGAATTGATTAGTGGGGTGTCAATTGCAATAGCTCTTTTATTTGGATTGAGCTACATTGAAGGTAGCAAATCCTTGAGTTGTGCAAGATCAAGGAAGTAAATCTACAAGTGTTGGTTCAATTATGACAATGTGAGCTAAAGTGTGAGTTCCATCTTTGGTGAACACAATGTCAATTCGACAATGAGATGAGTGTGGCTAATGGAAGTACATGTAGTTGTTTTTGGCCCACATGGAAGCCATCATTTCACACAATGGCAACGAAAATGTTGCAAACTGCATCATGGGTTTTCATGCGTTCATTACCATGGGCACAACATAGGAGGTGAATACCCATAAGGTCAATAGGATGTGTGCAAACACATAGGGGAGGCTTGCAATTGAAGAATGTGGTAATCCAAGTTGCATCTGAAGCATTATGGAGAAAATTGGCGACTTGATAATTGAAAGGTTGGGAAAACTAATCAAACTATAAGCTAAATGTTCGCCTTAAAGCTAGAATATGATAAAATTTGAGCATGATGGATTTCACATATCTTATTGAAAAACATGAACTAAAGAAGGTATAATGGTGCAAATGTTTCAAAATGGAATCTTGAAGTCGAATCATTTGTTGCCCGATGAATTGTTTAAAAGGAAGAAAACACATGCATGTAGGGGTGATAAATGATCGCATGCTACCTTGAAATGCTGCTAGAAAAGGAAGGTGTTGTCGTTGACACTTGTTAAGGCTTCAAGAAGGAAAGGACATTGGTCGACCATAAATCTATTAATTATGATTGAAACTACATTGGCCCAATTCCTTAAATATGTTGCCAGGGTAATGGTGGTTGTCAGTATGAATCTGATGCCACCAAAAATTCTTGAGAGAAAGGCGTGTTTATAGGTTAGGGATCCTTTTAGGTTATCAAAGGACCTTAAACCCAAAAGGTGTCCAAATATTTGAAAAAAAAAGGAGTAAAAAGAAATAAGGGAATTTATGAAGGTGGAAGGAGGTGTGTAATGTAATAGATACGATGGTTGTTGCATGAAGTAATGAGTTAAAATCCAAAGGCTACTTAAACATTACCTAGTATAAGGAGAAGGTCAACATGTTAAACATCTTTTAGTAAGGAATCTTTGATGAAAAATGATGTCAATTATGAGGTGCCCATTGGAACTTCAAAAATTCTAATTTCTTTTGAGGATGGGGTGTCAAAGTGAAATGGTAGGTTGGAGGGGGACCCTGCTACACATTTCTAAAGTTGGATATAAAGATTTATTGTAACAAAAAGTAGGACTATGCAATTTGCACACAACCCACCAATTTGCAAATTTTAAATTGTTCATATCATTTAATATTTAACATTCTTGATAATGCACCCAAACAAATATAGAAATGTAGAAATACGTCACACCATGTTTTCGCAACAATTACATCAAGTTCAAAAATTATGCTAGACTTACAAGAGTCATAACAACAACATGGAATGCAAGTGGATAGTTGGATCAGATCCCTCTAGATGTCACTCTCATGTCTATCATGGTCTTTTCCACATTAAAAATCTATTTACTCCCATGACCAGTTCCCAACAATCTTGATAAATAATCCTTGAGTAAGTTCAGAAAAAAAATTTGTGTGTTTTAGGTTTCCTAAACCCAGTTCAACACCCAAACATAAAATTCTTTGGAGTTCCCAACCTTGATTAGGTAAGATCTTTCAAACTTCCTTGGATTTCACTTTGCATTCCCAACACTTCCACTAGCCCATATTCTTAATGTCATTTGTTATTGACCAACCTTTAAATCCCCTAAAGTTTTTCATCACATCCACCATATCCACAAGTATCATATTTGCTCCATTACAAAGTTCTTAAATGTCGACTTTAGTGTGTAGTGGAAGAGTTTCAAAGTCTCTATAGAACTTCCATAATGTTAACAACCAAATGTCTGTTAAAAAACAAACATGTTTTTTTTTTAAACTACAAAAAAGGCTAGATGTTTAAATTTTTTTAAAAATTGTATTTTGTTGATTCCACCACCTTCCCATCATTAAATTCACTAGTCATCCTTCCTACCGAGCTCCCACCATCACCACAGTTCATTAAACACAAGAGGACAAGTTGTTGTAAAACATTAAACTTCCCAATTCAACTCCACCATAATTTGATCCATCACAACCCAACAACAAATAAACAAACAATTCCTAACCTCTCAAGATCGGAAAAGGTCACCATCAACTGCCCAATCTTTTTTTTTTCGCATTCCAATGCACTATTTTTTCTCATTAATTCATCATCAAACAAACAATTTCATCCATATTCCCCTTCATCCTATATTATCACACGAAGTTCGTTTTGAAAATGTTCATATATAAATGATGCAATTAAGGGGGGGCTTATGATGTGAGTGTCATTTGCAATGGATAAAAATAAACAAGAAGGGAAATGACTAACTATGGAATGTAATGCTTCAAAATGAATTAAAGCAAATAATGCCTTTTCCAAGGGATCACCTTCACAAGTTCCCATAGCAAAGGGGATGATTGTGACATTCCTTCATGGTTATGATGACTATAAAACAAGGGAAACTCAAATGCATAAAATGCATGAACAAAGGGGATGAGTTGTATGATGTTCCCACCTATTGCACAAAGTTCTTGAAATATGACCCCTCTTGACACCAAATTGAAGGCATTTGCCATGTTTAATTGGAGAACAACCCAATTGGGGTGAAGGTCTAAGGTGTACTTAATGCTATGGATTATTGTTTCACATTCACCCTTGGTTTTTACTTTAAATTGGTGCAAGGAGAAATTTGTTACAAAGGCATTGCAAAATTAAAAACATAAATCATGGTTTGTGAGTCGATTCAACATTTCCCCCATGGTAATGGGACAAACTCCATTTGAAGGCTTGGTCATGGCTAAGAAACGGGTTGCCCCAAAGACATGTATAATTCAACATGGGATGTGACTTTGTGTGATATGAAAAAAAGTTAAAACAATTGTGGGAATCCATTCATGAAATTTTCTAGGTAAAAATAATTCCAAAGGTGTTTTAAAACCATCCCATAAAACCCATTTCTAAATAAGTGTGACATGTGTTGGAATGTCATCTTGAAGGAATTAGTCGAAAATTCAAGGTTTTAGTCTAATTCATGGTCTTCCAAGAAAAGTGGGGAAAAACCATCTAACTCAAGATGTAGAATGGTGAGAATTGAATTGATGTCAAAAAACATGGGTGCAAAATAAAATGGTGCCAGAATGTAAGTTGTTTGAGAGTATTCCCCTACAGATTCAAGAACTAAACTATATAAAAAATTGTTTATGAGTTAAAGGATCATGTTAAAAAGGAGACATTGAATTTGAACTTGTCATCAAAACTTGGGCCCGTAAAAAAATTCTTCCTACAAGTTTTCCCAACCACTTGCTAGAAAGTTGGCACAACTTTAGATGATAGGTTTACCCAAGGACCCACCATAATAAGCAAGTTGCCTACTACCCTAATACCTTTACCATTCCAAGAATAATTAAATTATTTTAGGAGATGTTGATTTTTTTCAAAATTAATTGGCTCACAATGTTAGAAGTTCTAGAAATTATGTTGTTACCTAATGTACATGGTCATTTCATTCATTTGATGTCTACATGGCTAGGTCTTTGAAAGTGTTGGAATTTCAGGAAATTCTTATTGCTAATGTTGAAGTGAAAAAAAATGAAATAAATTATATATATATATATTCTAGAAGAAGATGCAAGAATATATCTTAATACCCATTGTAATGTATTCTCATTCCTTTTATCTCCAATGTGCCATGCCCAATGTTTTTATCATTTTCAAGTTTTTTGATGTATTCATCCTAGACAAGATTTAACATTACTTGGCAAAAGTTTTGTAAAAATCTAGCCAAAAAATTGCCCCAAAACTAAACACTATCTCAAAATGTGGCTAAATTCACTCCCACAAAAAACAAAACAAAACAAAACAATCTTGAAATTTTTGAGATTTTTTAAATGATAAATTTTCCAAATTTGTGACGAAATTCTTTTAAAAAATTCTGATATGAAAATTTTGCAATTTTTTTCCAGAAAATACTCATTTCCATGTGATTTTTCCCAACCCTTCTTAATCATTACGACTGCATATGGGGAACAACATCCAACCCCAACTAACTAACAATACAATCACACACATGCAAAGTACACCCAATGAATGTGCTCAATGGACCATGCAGGTTATTTGAATTACATGTTGCAATTTAAAGAACCTCTAAATTGCAACATGTAATTCAATTCTGCATCCCCCAAATTTTGCCAAATTTTGGACTGGGAAATCCGATTTTGATTCACGTAAAGGATTTTTCATTTTGAGAGAAAAGGTCCACATTTGCCAATTTTTGAAAACAAATTCTAAATAACTTGACTTTTATAATAGGTTTCAATAAGGTGCCCTCCAGGACACAGCCAGAAATTTCTCCATGTGCTTGACATGTTCATAAAGAGCTGCCAAAAACAATTTGGTCTAATTGGAGGGCATGTTTCCAAGTGAATTTTTTTCCCTCTGTGGAGGCATTCTGTTTTCGAAATGGCCCCCATTTTTTCCAGGGTTCTTTCTGTGATACCCGGTGGGTACCCTCCGTGCATCATTTGGAATCAAAATCAGAGCAGGTCTTTATGCTCAGTAAAGCCCTTGGGTTTTGATGCACACCCTGACAAGCTGGAAAAGGCATACTGCCACATACATATAACAACCTGGCACAACTGTGAAGTGGCAAACATAGACCTCCTTTGTCACTCTATCAAATTGCCATGTGCCATGTCACAGTTCTGTAGGACAAAAGTACAGGAGAAATTTCTGCCACCTGGCAAATCTTTGAGAAGTAGTTTTTATGTTAGTGACTGGTCTCCAGCAGTGCTGGCAAGGAAAAACAGGTGGATTTGGTGGGTCATCCATTAATGACTCTGCCCCTTATGGCCAGTTGCAACCAGCATTAGACGGGTATATTCATTTTTAACATACCAGTTGGGTACTGGTATTAAAGCTTTTTCAATTTAGATAGTAGGCAAGAACACGAATATTAAAACCTTTTTCACAACTTAAATATTTTGAGGGTGTCCCAGGTATGAACCAGTGTTGGCCGGATATGTGGAAAAGTCCAGATATGCACATCCATAATGGCTGAATATGCATGGAGTCATATCTGGAAGTTGTATATATATGTGTGTGTGTGTGTGTGCATGACTAGCAGAGGGGCATTTGCATGATATGTATATGTGTATCCGTATCCAATAGAATCTTTCAAGATATGCATGTTTGGAAGTGAAGGATTTGGGATTCCATACATGAATTTTCGTTGTGCATATGTGTTGTATCACTATGTGTATCTAGGGTTTAGGGGACGACAGATATGACGTCTCACTCATTACGAAGAGTGGGGGAAAGCTTTGCACCATCATTGTCAAGCTTTTTACTTTTAGTGCCTCTTCATCTTGGTGTCTTGTTCATTTGCTTTTTGTTTTGGCTTTGTTGTCTTGTTCATTTGCTTTTTGCTTTGGCATTCAACTTCCTTAATGCTACTTGAAAGTTTTTACAAGTTTTTGCATAAATTCACTCAGGTGGATTCTACCTTTGGCTTTCGACATTGTTGGTGTTGCTTGAGAGTTCTTGCAAGTTCTTACATCAACTTATTCACTTGTGGATTTTACTTCTGGTTTTTGGCATCAATGTTGCTTGACAGGCTTGCATCAACTTCCTTTCATTGATGCGTGAGAGCTTTTGCAAGTTCTTACATTGGCCATTGATGTTGTTGGCATTACTAGGTCGAGTTTTTACAAGTTTTATTTTCATCAAGTGTAAATGTTTTCAACCTCTTTTCCAAGTTCTACTTTGTGTTTTGACAATCAATTGAATTTTGTATCTACTCATCACTTCTGAGCTTTCGACTTTGACTACATTTTGTTAGTGTTTTTGTTTCTAGCTACACTCACAATCATTTTGTGTTCATTCTACTACTTCGTTGAATTTCAAGTTCCAATTCATTTTATGGTTTTTTGCTTGTATGTGCATAGCAAGCTTGAAGTTTTAAAACTATATTGTTCGTTTGTTGGAAGTTTGTTTTGCTTTGTGTGTTCATCAGATATGAAGCTTTAAGGTTTTAATGAGCTAATTTCTTATGGGTGAGGCACTTGTGCACATCTTGGACCTATTCAACTCAACTAAAGTCTCCATGACCATAATCAAGTAAATGCTTACTCATAACACCCATCTTTGTTGTTCTTTTCCATTTGAGTATGCCATGTTCATGAGGTGTGGGAGTTTAAGGTTTGGTGCTCAAATGTGTGTTCTTGTTATTTGAAGCTCCATGTTTCACTATGCATTTGAAACTTTGAAATCTCCTTTTTTCATTATGGCTGAAGAAAAAATTCAAGTAAAGTTTGAAAACTTTTAATTCTACTTTTGGTCATGTTTATGAGGTATAATGGTAGTTTAGGGTTTGGTGTTCAAGTGTGTCTTCTTGTTATTTGAAGCTCCCTATTTAATTATGCATTTGAAACTTTGAGATTTCCCTATTTCATATGGCTGAAAATTGAATTTAGCTTAAGCTTGAAGAATTTTAATTTTGATTTTTGTCATGTGTTCTTGAGCTACAATGGCATTTTAAGGTTTGGTGTTCAAGTGTGTCTTCTTACTATTTGGAGCTTTACAATAGCTAAAGACGAAATTTGTGTCATTGAAAGCATTAATGGAGTTTATGAAGTTCTTTTCCATGCGAGCATAGTCCCCTTTTGATTTCACAACTTTTTTAATGTGGAAAATGTGCAATTAGCAGTAATGCAACAATGAGTTACTAGCAATGAAATGTATATTCAAGCTATGGAACAACAAGTTTTGCTATGGAAATCACATAGTAAAAAAAATATTTGCTAGAGTTTTTTTTGTTATACATGACAACTTGCCTATTGATCTATTGAATCCTCAAATGTTGAAGTGCATCATTTGCTAGTCCCAACAAACTTTTGTTAACATTTTAAACCAAGTTAACTATGTTATTAGAAATGGCTTAATCAATTATGGAAAAACTAATGGCATTATTCCTATGAAAAAACATGTTGATAATGCTCACCTTGTTTGCTTACTAAAAGAAAATCTATATTAAGTGAAAAGGTAATGGTTAAACTTTTTGAAATAGATCATAGTTGACAACATGGGAGGAAAAAGGTTGGGGCAATTGGTTCTACAATTATTATTTTTTGAGTTAACACACCCATACAAAAATGTTAATGAAGCACATCAAAGATTTATTGAAGACCTTGTGATGTACATTTACAAAGGTTACATGCCTCTTTCAACATGTGAAAAAATCTGGCTAAGAAGGTTAGTATTGCACCAATGTCCCCACATTGTATTTCATTCTTGTTCTTCTCTTGTGGAATAGGTGTTTCTTATAATGGTCACAAAGACCATGGAATTACATGTTCTGCCACATCTAACATCAGAAGATATTATGTTTATTAACTTCAATATCTAGTTGTTTAGAAGTGGTGTAAATACATTTATTTTCATAAGAAAAAATCTTATCTTTTTTCACTACCAAAATTCACTAGGTTTTTAGCGAAGTAGGAAAAAATTGTATAATATGTAACTTGTATGGTTTTGGTAAAATAGGACTAGTTGATTAGGATATTTTTAATGAAATGTTTTTTAGTCATTTTGGATAGTAACATGTTACATTAGATCATTTCTAAAATTATGACATGGATATATGAGGTCCCAAGTTAATATGACGTAAAATAACATGCCATATCATCATACAAAAAATTTGGTTTTTTCTGTTTTTTTCATATCATGGAATCACGAATTGTATTTTGTTAATGACATGTCATGTGACAAAAATACATGCAATGCAAAATTTTAAGTTTAAAAATATATATATTTCCTTCGATTTTGACACCATTCACCATGATGCACACATGTTTGTAAATTGCATTTATACAAAATACATTCATGCACACATCCATGAAGGATTGAACTCAAGACCTCATCGAAACACACCAAGGTCTTCACCACCAAACCATTTCAAAATTTTAATAACAAAGGAGAAAAAAGTTTAACTTTATTGTGTTTGACATGAAATTGTTTAGGAAATTTAAATTTTGACATACATTTTTCTTTCAAATTTTATTCAAATGCCACAATTTAAAAAATGATCTTGAAGCTTATTTATTAATGTATAAAAAAATCATAATTACAAAAATTAAGTTTAAAGGGTTAAAAAAAAACTTGAAATTACATGTCATGAATAAATCTACAAATTTTTTTTTGTGTAAATTGATTTAAAATCTTTGTGAATTCAATTTCAATTCAAAAATGTATTCATTAAGTCTTTTACAATTTTATTTTCATTACATAAATATGTCCAATTTTTGTAGAATTACAATTTTTTATTTTCCCCAATATGATTATGTACAAATTATTTATTTATTTTTGTGATGTTGTTAAAATGGTAATCATCCATAAAAAGATTGCCACATTTGGTTATAGGCAAGTAGTTGGAAACTTGTTTAAATATTTCAATATTATGGTTATTTACTATATTTTATTATACAAATTAGTAATATACATTTAAAATTTGATTCAAAAAAATTTCTTTCAAATTTTTTTTTTCTTGATGTTGTTGTCCCCTTAAAATTAACAAAAATTGGCCATAAGAACAAACATTAATTAAGTAATCAATATAGCCATTTAATTATCAAGACCATATTTGTTTAACAAGATGAATCATACATTAATACAAATGATTAATTACACAACTTTGAAAGAAAATTGCAATGTATATTTTTTTTTGATGATGTAAGAATATGTTTTACAATTTTTTTCCTTTGTAAAAGTAAAAGCAATTTAAATAGTTGAATTTTACCCCCCCCCCAACACATTTTTTGGGTTACGAGTTTTCCTAACTTTGCAATTCTTGTTGAAAAAAAAAGAAAAAAAAAGTGCAAATTTAAGAAAAAAATGTAAACAACAAAAAGAATACCAAAAATTGAGATCACAAATTTCAAAGAAGAAAGGTCACTCCTAATGAGTAAAATTATAAAAATAATTCTATTAATTCCAACATTAAACACATAAGCAATCCCAACATCAAATTTATTTGAAAACTTTCAAATTCAATCTTTAAGATCATTATAAAACTTATCCAAATTTTTTTATGTTGATCAAGGTTCAAAACTATTGCCCATTCATTTTAATAAAAAATGCATTTAAAAAAAAAAATCATGGCCCCTGTAATAAAGTTTTAAAATGTGCCTTGAATGATTTGGTTATTTTTTCATTCATGACCGAATGTCTTTTTTGAATCAGGGTTATCAAAACCAATGTGATGCACCCATTTTGCATTGGGTGCCATGTTGGTGTTTATCACAATGGACACAAGAAAATCCTTGGTCATACTCGGGTTGCCCCCGCAATGATTGGTGACCAAAAACAAATTTCGATCACTAATCCTCTGATGACTAAAAATTTTCAATAGCCATATTTTCGGTGTGTCATTGTGGCTTTGTGATTTAGATGAAATAATATCTTAAGGCAAAAGAAGAATTATGGAAATTCCAATATTTCACCATGCAAAAATATAATCTTAAAAAAAAATCCTCTAAAAAAAACCAAACTCCAAAATATCACAACTTTACCATTAATCCCAAGTTTCCACACAAAGTATCATCTTTCAAAAATCCTTGCTTAAAATAGACCTACTACATAGGGGCCAAAATTTGTTAAACTATTATACTCTATAATGAATCTAAACACAATATCCTCACCTTGGTGGGCAATGCCAAAAAAAATGAAAATGAAAACAAAAGTATACAAAATGAATGCCTTGTAAAGTTTGCATTAAGAAATGTTGCTTTAAATGAATTTTTATTGATTTTTTTTGCATTATTAATGTTTATCAATTATGATAGCATTTATTAGACCAAATTATCAATGATAAGTCTAATCATCCATAATTTTTTTTTAAAAAGAAAAAGATGGGTAGTACTTGTGTAAAATTGTATATGATCATTGTATGTTATGTTTACAAGAAACCCATCATCATTATAAAACATAAATTCGGACACAAATTTCAAATGTGTAAAGAGGATGGATTTACAAATTTCAAATTTGATTACAGATGACAACATGATTCATTTACAAAATTGGGTTTTATAAAATTTGCAAATCCAAAACATGTCATTTTTGAAAAATCATGTAAATTACACCATATTTTATATCTAGCAACTACAAATTGCTATGGTTGCCTTCGATAACACTCTTCAAGTGCAATTCAATTGTATGGAGGACCCATCAATGTGCACACAACGTGTGGAATAGTTTTTCGTGCTTTTGGATTTGGGTCATACATGTCATGGATTAGTTTTTCAAATGACATCTTGGTTGAATTGTTCAAAAAATATTCTACATCCCAATCATCACCCCATATGACATTTGCTAGCTTGTTCATTGAATATGCTTCAGACCTTAAAGTTGTGGTGTGTTGTTTGGCCATTCGTTGACAGGAATTTGTAATTTGTAATTTGTTATAAACAAAAAACAATTTTGGGGCAACCACCAATGCATTTTTTTTTGTGTTGGTGGCATCTTGCTCCTTTCCAAAGTCATACAATAATGGCGTCGCTTGTTGCAAGCACCCGGCTACACCCCAATTGCACATGCTTATGTATACAACATTTAGTTTATTTGCCATAAAATGTAACATAATGTTGTCCTTGGAAAAGTTGTGCAAAATTTTACAATGATGTATTACATTCATAATGTTTACAAATGCCCATGCCAACTTCACACGATTTCACCTAAAGGTGACAAGTTGTGTTTGTCCTTCCATATCCGGCCCCCATGGTCGTAATAAGGAACGATTATTAGTAATGGAGGAGTAATTTGTGTTATAATCCAACATTTTTCAAAAAGTTTGCCCATTCCACCACAATGTGTATGCCTCCATGGTCTTTATGTGGATGGCAAGGAATTTGATGACACCTAGATGTTCACACAAGCATGCTAAGGCTTCCATTGATCATTGTTTACGTGTTTTTCGCTTGTCATCTGTTATTGATGTCTTCCCTGCCTACTCAATCATGTTTGGAATGTGATCGAATATTTCAATTTGTACCTTGCACACCACACCATAACCACTTTGATTGTCTCCACTTGACAATTGGAGCACATTTGTTGTGTTTGGAATCCATAACACACCATAGCTTCCAATTTGGGCTAGATGGTTTCGAGCACCTTCTTCCATCCATGGTACAAACTTCACCTTTTTCTTCAATTAATTCTTTGAAAATTTGGCCCACCATGAAATTTTCTCCCACAAGTTCGCCACCTTTGTGGTCTAGTGCACCTTGTCTTTTTGTGGATAAAAAACATTAAACCACTACAACAAGTTTGTGGTTGAATTTGAAATTTGGCATTCAAATCATTCCAGAAACCCCTTGAAATTTGAAGTTCGGTGTATTATAAGGATTTATCTAATTCTGCAAAAAACTTATGCTCCATGACCTGCTTTTACTTCTTTAGGCCAATTCCTTGTTTGCTTACAAAATCATTGTCACAATATGCCATTGTGCGTTCCATAAAAAATGTCATAACAATTTGTTGAAATCATCATGTGGCAATTCATTTAGAATCATTGTTTTCAAACTTTTGACACTTTCGAATTTGTGTTAATGAAGTGTTCTCCTTGTTGGACATTTTTGCAACCGTTCGTTTATGCATGGTTGAGGGTGGGTCGCTCAAAGGTCTATGGGGTAAGTCCTAGATGATGTGTGGGATAATTTTTTTTAGGAGTTTTGGTCAGACTAACTGCCTAATGGTTGTCCACCCAATGGTTGTTTCCTGATTCTCCATTTGACAACATCCTTCAAATTTTGGATGATAAAAAACCAAAAATCTTTACAGCACTAATTGTTAAAAACAATTAAAATCTCAAAAAGTCAAAGTTCAATGTGGTCCAAAATATTCGCAAAATGCAAAAAAGATAGCCCTTCACCAAGGACCTAATTGCCTCAACTCACCCAAGGTTCCATGCAATGGTTATAATGGGGCAACCAAAGACACAAAACCCAATTGAGAATAGAGGTGTTCAAAAACAAATCACGGATTGCATTTTGAAACTCATATACCCTGTAAAAAAATTCCAAAATTGATCATCATTAGACGACCAAGACTAATTTGGTTACCATTTGATGGTTCCTAAATGGTGATAAAAAATGACAACGGATCCATTTGCAATGACTGAAATACATAGTTGTCATCTAATGGTGATTGAATTTAATCAGTGTTATCAAATGGCGACATAATTCAATCACCACACCATTATGGTGATCGAAATCCTTTCAATTGCCATATGTGGGTGGTGACCAAAAAACTTTCAATCAAGATGCCCACATGTGGCAATAAAAAAAGGGTGTGGTGATTAAAAAAAATTTGGTTGTCACCCACATGTGGTAACCGAAAGGTTTTTGGTCACCACAATTGCATGGTGACCAAATTTTTTTCGATTGCCACCCATTGCCATAGTTGCATGATGACCAAAAGGTTTTTGGTCACCACACTTTTATGGTGACCAAAAACCTTTTTGGTCACCATAATGTCTTTCCCTTTTCCCCCACCCCTCGTTTTTTCCCCTTCTTTGCTTCCCCCCCCCCCGCCCTAATGGCGACCAAAACCTTTTCGATCACCATTTTGTGTGATCCCCTCAAAAAAAAATGGGGTTACTAATGGGAATCCATTGGGAACTAGAATGGAACATGTTGCAAACAAATGGAAAATAGAAAACAATCCTTCCTTGTTGGGTGCAAAATTTAATGCAATTTTGTTACACACTTAAATAACTTAAGCTTTGCATTACTACGCACTACCACTGACAAGAAACTTTTACACACATTTGGAATTGTACAAAAAAATTGCAATAACAGAAAACAAAAAAGATCTCTCAAAAATTTCAAAATGTAATGTGTTTTCCTCTCTTACATTATACAAGTAAAAATGTAAAGAAAGGCCATGAATATTGTCCCAAAAAAGAAAAAAAAAAAAACCATAGCAAGCTTCCAATAGAAAGAAAATAACGAAATTTCAAAAGATGCATGTAACAAAAATACAAAAACAAGAAATCCAAAAGGTTCCAACCATATAAGACGTCATTATATAAAGATATCATTCTAGTAGTTATATAACAAATTTTGAGTTAGAATAATTCATTTTAGCCTATTATGGAAAGGAACATGGTAGGACAAAATACTATGGGAACCTATTGTCATCGTACCTAAACCATTTTTGATGAAAATTCATTGTCATTGGAATTGCAATTATATGTTTTCCATTCACTCTAATCACATTATCATCAATGAGGTTCAATATTCAAAAATTATGGGCCATATCCATTCATCCAATTCATTTTTCAATTGTAAAACTTTACATATGATTATAGTTAATTAGGTCTACATTAATTGTGACAAACTCTTAGGGGAAACAACTTGCTTGCCCATATTGCTATATAAATATCAATTCTGTACAATATTGAAGCTACTTTACAATGTACATATGTTACATCCAGTGGCAAAATGCACCTCACATTACTATTATGATCTATTATTTTTTCTATTACTCGTTTCTTTAATATTAATACCATTTTAAACATGATATCCTAGCTCAATGGGTTCCCCATTCAAAATTGCGTCCAACCTAGGAAGATTATTTATCTTATTGAACATTATGACTGTGTGAAGAGATATTGAAGTTAATAATGTAAAGGCAATGTCATCTTTCAAACATGTTCATTAGTCTCCTCCAATGTCAAGTTGGTCTGGTCTTCAGCCTAAAAATCACTTATGGTGAATCCCCGCCCAATCTCCTCCCCCATCATGTTGTACCAAACATGTTCTAGAATTCAAACTGTATTCAAATTTGTTGGTTCTTGGGTTATACCACCCCCAAAACATTTGATAAAGCCAATAGTGTTGTGTATTAGTCGCTAACGAGTACAAAAATTCACATGCCTTTTGAATCATGGATTTGTCATATTGCCATTCGTCATATTGACTCCCCCATGTAATAGTAGACATGCCAACATTTCAAACTCATTTCATGTTTATGCCCCCTGCTTGTGGTCTATTAGGTGTGTTAAACATATTGTACTCCCAATGTTGTGACATAATTGCTTGAAAACTAAATTGTTTGTATAGGTGTTGAGGAAATGGGGCCTTACATTATGGACATCTCCTCCTTGCCACCATTAAAGTGATTGGGCATTGTGAATGGTACATTTGTTAGCAAGTGCCCAAAATTCTTTTTTTTTTAGTCCAATTAGGGAGCAATAAATAAGGCATGGTTCCCCATCTTGCGTAAAGGGTTAATGTGTGGGCTACACAAGTTCCCCCTTTTGTTTTTGACATGGCAATGACATATTCCCAATCTAGCTTGGGATGTGTCGCCCAATCGATGTTTGCATTCTTTGCCATTTGAGGTAATTGTCAAGAAACATCTTGGATATCATGGACCATGATGTCAAACTATGTGATTGAAACCTCCCATCTTCACGGTATTTTGTTTGCATTTTTACAAACTTCACCTCCGTCTACTTAGTTCAAGATGCTGCCAAACTACATGCAAGATGCATGTGGTTCAAATTCCATTCGGTTGCTTTCACAAGTGCTTTAGGATTTCTTCAATATTTTTTTTTCATATCAATCAACATTTGATGGTAACATTCTTCCACAAAATTTAGGCATTTTTTCGCCCCCTAGTGGCCTTTACAAGTGCCCTTTACAATGCTTGTTGCTGACTATTAACATCTTATTTTAGCTTAAGACACTTTGCTTGGCATGTGGCCAATTTTCCACATAGTGCATCGCACTTCAATGTCACCTCCCAAAGTTGCATATGCATTATGCCCATTTCCCCTTGCAATGTTTCTAGAGCATGTTTTGCAATGTCGTCCCATCTCGTGGAAGACAATATGTTAGCATCTTGTGCTAACTACCTTTGACCATTTATCGTGTCAAATGACAAGTAAAATGTCATTTGAACCACAACATCCAATTGTGTTGCACATATGGGGTTGTTTGTGTTCAATGGTTATTGAGGGGGACTTTGTTCCCAAGGGCGTTAAATAGTTTGGTCACTCATCACAAGATTTAAATTTTGAATACAAGAAGTATTTGGTGTTGTTTTGGGAACAACCGGTATTGGTGGTACTGGTTGAAAAGAAGGAATGACATGGGTAGATTGGGGAGGAATTGGGGTTTCCTTATAAGAACTTGAAGAACCATTGTAAGAGGGGAACAAATTTTTGGAAAAGTTGATGGATTTGCCTTTGTAGATCTATCCAATCAACAAGGAGGCATAGTGTTGGTTCGGTTGCTTGGAATAGTCCTCCAATCGACTTGAACCCCAAGCACCACCTCTGCATAAACCATTTAGGCCACAATCATAAGCACTTGGTTTTTGGGGAAAAAATAGTTCTGTCTCATGGCCATGTAAACCTCCAACATGCGTGCCTTCATATGTTCATCCAGGCAACTTGTATATTGGGCATAATTACTTTTCCTATGGGTCTCATGCCTAGAAAGTGACCACTTCTTGTCAATGTGGCACCACCGCACAAAAGAAGAACATAATGTGTATGACCAAGGCCGGGGAAGGTTTTGCCATCCAACATCTACTACGATGATTGGGTCTTTAAGTGCTTTGAGCTTTGCCTCATCCCATCTTCCTTTCACGCCATGGCCCCTGACCACTTTCCTTTGGTCTTCATCATCTGTCATCGTACCCACCCACTGTCTATTAATAAATAGGTAAACATAAATTAGGGTTTTTTTTTAAAAAAGGTGGGGTAAATTGAGGTTAAGTTCAAAAGTATATATATAATAAATCAGTATGGGCTCTTCTAAGAGGTTCAACATTCAAGTTTGGCACACACAATTGTTTTCACAATTGGCATCATGAATTTAAAAGCCCTCTAAAGGACTCCCACTTTCTTCCAAGTGTATGGCACTAACTACTTAGAGCAAACAAAGTCTTCACACATAGGGAAGAAAGTACAAGAAATGAAAAATGTGGTTTTTATAATGGACCCACACATCCCAAAGCCCCAGGATTGAGCTTAGGCTTATTTTAGTTGCCTTTGGTCACCATCATATGCACAAAATGGCGCTGGGTTTGGTTATCCAAATTTGTTTGGCGATCAAAAACTTTAGGTTGCCATTTGATAGCATGTCGGCATTGTAGACTTAAGGCCATTGGATGGCGACCAAAAAATGGTTCAATCGCCATCAGACCATTATGTTGTTGGTGATTGAAACAAGTTTGGTTGCCAATAGTTGGCCACTTTTAATCGCCAATTAAATAGTCAGTTGGTTGGTAATTGAAAATTTTTGGTTGCCTTCAGATTTGAAGAATGGCTATAAATTTTTTTTAATCATCTATAGTCCACACATCCCATTGGCAATTGAAAAAATTTGACTGCCATCCGACGATGTTTGACAACCACATGTGGCTAGTACATGGGAATGCCATTGGATGGTGACTAAATTGTTTCGTACACCAAATTTTTTAAGTGCCCTTAGTTTTGGGGTACCCTTAATTTAATTGATAGAAAGAGGTTGGATTCTAATTTTCCTTCCCTTTTTGTTGATGTGTATGATTTTGGTTATTTTGGAAAATTAGTGCGCAAAACTTTTAAAAAAGGGGGGAAAGGGATTCCATGAATTTTTTTGTTATTTTTGTGATTCCAACTTTCTTTATAAAACAAAATATTTTGAGTAATCAAGTTGAAGGAGAAATAATCAAGTAGGCTAGCGAATGGGACAACCACACCATCATGACTTGGGTCTATGAGGGGGCAGATGTCATATATTTTTCAAGCTAAAAAGGAGGCAAATATGGTGTGGAATTTTTTTGATTAGTGGAAGATTTATTGTACAAGGACATACCATTGACATTATATTTTAGAACTAAGAATGTAATGAATAGGGAGAACGTGTTCATAGCTTGTGATCACAATGGCACGAATGTTAAATATTTTCCATGTGCATTTGAAGGATTCTATCTTTTGGATGTTTTGGATGTCTCTAATTTGCTTGAGGACTTGTTGTATGAGGACATCTAAACATAGTTTCATGTTTATGACACACAAGATTATTTTGACACAATATGATATTTGTTAATTTTCAGTTGAATTCGTAAATGAAAAAAGGAACAAATGTCTTTGCCACTTGGGGATTTGTCTAAAAACTCATGGAAATACCATTTTGATAGTATATTATTAGGGTTTCATCTTTTGATAAATATTACAAGCAATTCAGTTCGAATAATTTTATTTATTTATTCCTTTTTGAAATTTCTCCTTCATTCTTATTACAAAAATTATAGCTAAACACTCCTTTTTTTTTTCCTGATGGATCATTTCGAATGCCCTTGGAATTGAAAGTTTCCAATTTGGATTATGAATATGAATTTTTAAAATATGACATAAACCAATTTCGAAATATATAGTTTGAAGAAAATATGTTTATGCCACCATATGGATTTGCATATAATATTCAACTTATGTGTAAGAATTGTAAAATGCCAAATGCCTATCATTGTGAACCCCTTGTGATTTGTGACCTAGGAGGATGACTAATGGTAGAATTTGGATGTTGGGGTGGAGGTTCATGGAAATCATTATCATTTGGGGCCTCAATTGCTTCATCAAGAATGTCGGTGTCATTGTCTTCATCATCATCGTTGTGCCCCTCCTCCACTTCTAAAATGTTTGTCCCACGTAAAGTTGTGATGATATTTTGGCCTAAACATTTTGTCACAATTCGTTTGGTGGGGTGTCGTCCTTCAATATCCAAAATGCCATCGTTGGTTTGACTATTCATAATTATGTTCACCTACAAAAGCAATTGTTGTTTTTGAACAATAGGCCTTTTCCCTTGAGTAATTCAATGTGTGGATGAGTCTTCAATAGGTGGTGGAAAACGATTCATGGAAATTACCAAAACAACTAATTTTGACCCCACTAGAATTTTGGGTATTTGGGGTCTTGGACATCATAAGTACTAGTTGATTGGTGTGTAATTAGAATTTAAACCATCTTCTATTGACTTCTCCGGTCTTACAATTTTAAGACTTGAAGGACTTGGATTTACAACTTGGGGTGCACTTGTGTTAGTGATCATATGTGAGCCCACACCTAGTTCTAATGTAATATCCCCAACGTCATTAACTACAATATTGGGAGGATGGACGAGTGGGTCCATTTGTATGTCTGAAGTGTTATTTGGTGTCTATTGTGTATTTGGTTCTAGAATGATTATTCAAGTTAATAGTGTGTTCACGCTATTTGGGGGGTCCATTTCCATGGAATTCATTGATTGCATGGATGTGTGTTGTTGGAGCATGTATAGCCTGGGAGGGTGCATTAGACAATTGAACATTGTCGTCTAATAATGGCATGTTCGGATTTGCATCACCATTGTCAAACCCTTGAACCTACTAAACCATTAGATCACACAACAATCTTGAAAATGGAATCTCGTCATCACGAAGGAATTCAAAGAGGTCATGTTTGACTTCGTCCTCATCCAATTCATCTAACATTGTGGGGTCTTCGTTTGATGAGTTGTTTTCATCTACACTTTCATCGACATTAAACATTGAGTTTTCAAACACCATACTCATCTCGTACCATGTTGTGGGGTTGTTTTTGCAAGAGCTTGTTATTAATGTGTATGTACACTAGGTCTTTTGCCCAACTTGATGTTAGTCGATTTCGCACTTAGTTATGCATAAATGAATGTGAATTCCAATTTTGCTTGCATGATGATCCAGAACACACTTGTTCCAAAATGTGATGAACAACAAGTGTAAGTGTGCATCCACCAATTCTAATAAAATCCCACCACTCGTATGGGAGCAAATCTAGGTCTTTCGTTGGGGAATGTTAGAAAATGGACCTCAATTGTCCACAAAATTTGCAAAATCTTTGAAAACTAAAGCATAGGTGGTTGGGGTACAAGTTGTTTTTCACAAAATTTTGTTTAAGGCTTCTTTCACATTTGCATCATCATGTAGGTGAGCTTCACCCAACAAGTATGGATTGAGAAAGGCCCTTGCATAATGTAAATTAATTGTCAACATATTCCACCTTTGGTAAAATTAATCTTCAATCACATCTACAAGGTTTGATGGCAATTCAAATGGAGGATCTCGTAAGGATAAAACATGTTGCTCCAATGTTTTCATGATAAACCACACCTTCCCCATGTAAGGTTGTTTGCCATCAAATGCCCTCAATGACATTAATATCAGTTCCAACATGTGTACAAAATTAGCACAAGTATCCCAAAACTTGTCCCTCTTTATGTTGGTTCAAACACTCTTGCTTTGGTGAGTGATTTCTGACGATGACTACCACGCAATGGGTTGACAAAAGTTGTCCAATTAGGATCAACAACAATTTACTCGATGGTAGGTCTGAGTTTGAATAACCTTTCAACCATTACAAAAATGGTTGCAAATCATGTTTCATGTGGTTTAGCAACATTAGGTTGGTTTCATAACGACGAAAGATTACTAATGGTGCATGGTGTTTTCATATGAAAGAAATAACACTTTCATTTTTTTCACAATTCATTTCACCCTTGTTGTTTTCCCCTAGTCTTCCAATAACAATGTTAGACAATGAGTAACAAAACCTTGAAAATAAAGATTTGGAAATTGATAGATTAGAAGGTGAGCTGCACTTCTCATGCTTAAAACATTATTTGTACAATGTTGTTAATTCTAATGGTTTCGATGTATCCACCCAATGCATTACATATGCAATGGGCATCCTTTCATTCCCCAATTGTGTCAATGGAACCTATGAATACATTGCCATTTGAACAAGCAACCATTATCTTCAAGAATGGGTGCCATGCAACATTTTCCCAATTATCAGAACAAATGGTTGCTCCATATTTGTGAATTGAATTCCATGTCCTCTCAATTATTTGTTTGGACACATCCACTTTGGATTGCTTTACCAAATCTATGTGCAATCCATGGTATGACGGGAGTTTGTAATAGGTTCAAAATTCAAAGGTTGTTTTCATAGCTTTTATGAATGTTGGGTGTCGCATGACGTTGAAGGGGATGTCACCTCATAAAAGAAAGTTGCCCACTTCTTGTTCAAATCATGTTTTTTGGTTGAATTCAATCTTTCGTGTAATGAAACATGTCGAAAGATTCGAATGTTGTTATTTGTGGATATGTTAAAACCTTTTATGTTGTTTGTAGGGGGGTGAAATTTTGAGCCCCTTCCACTTGAGATGTTGAAACAACATTCTCCTTCCATTGAAGGATTTAACATTTCCATGACCACATCCTCTATTCACCCATTTGGGATATGGGCTAATACTTCCATGTTGTTTAATGGTGGAGGGACAAGTCCACCACATTGGGCAAATAGTGCCTTCACCCGTGGATGTGCCTTTGAACACACTACAATTCTAGTTCGCCCATTGCCATCATATCAATAACCCAAATGGAAGAGCGTTTTATCCTTGTTTTACAAAATAATATTGCCGCAAAACTTGCATTCACCTTCCTTGGCTTGTCTTCTAGCATCAAATACCATGGATTCCACACGTTCCACCTTCCTTCCATTGATAAAACATTATACATAAGAACAATAGGTTTGATTCATATAATTAATGTATTCAACAATAAGATCAGAGTCTATCTTTAGGGCTATAATTGAAATTCAACACCAATTGCAATGTAATACAACAATTTGAAATTCAAACACCCATAAAGGTTTCATCCCTCCCTCCCAAGGTATATGGCAATGGTTGGTGTTAAACAACACAAGGCCAAGATAGCTCAAAGGAAAAATTGAGAATTGACACACAAGGTCTACATTTTATTATTAGGTATACCAAGTTTCATCACCAAATCAATGGTGGAGATCAATCCACCATTAATTGGACAACCCAAATTTGTAGACATGTGAAAATTTTAAAAAAATTAATTGCCACATGATTAGTGATGGAATGCTTTTGGTCGCCAAGCTTGTGGCAACCAAAAGCATTTTGTTGCCAATCTTGTGGTGACAAAAAAAATTTTGGTTGTCGCACATTGGTGACCGAAAAATTTCAATCGTTACAAGCTTAACAATTGAAAATTTTTAGTAGTTAATTTTTGGTTACCAAGCTTACAATGATTGAATTTTTTTTGTGTTGGTATATGCTTTACGACAATTGAAATGAACCTAGTTTCGATCACCCATAAGCTTGCCTTGGGAGCCCGAGAGTCCTTTTGAGTTGGTTGACCCTATTGACCTAGGTTGACCTTATACTAACATGATGCAGGGGTGTGTTTACATCCAAGTGTCCATCACATTATGACGAAACACACAAATGCCATGACAACCCTATTTTGAATGAATGAATTATGTGTTGAAAATGATTTGATTAGTTCAAACAAATAATCAAATAATAGTTTGAAATGAATTAAAAGGTAAACTTTGTAATAATTTATTAAATTAAGAAACAAGTTGAGTTTTTGTGTTCAAAACATTGACACTCTTTCATACACGAATAATTATTGATCCTTTTAATTATATTTAGTTTGATATTTGAGCCCACCTTCAACTTTAAATATGTTATGAACATGAATAATTATGATAAGTTAGTTAAGTAAACTTATTTAAACCACACATCCCACTCTTTGACATGTAAGAAATGTGTGCATTTTAGAGTACTGATAGTTTAAGGTTCAAATACTTTAAGTAAAAGACATTAATAAAAATGTGCATAAGTCAATAATTGATCATATGAAACGAAAAGGTTGGTGACTAATAATGTTGTAACCCTAGCTTTGGACTCGTGATCAAGGCAAGGGGTTATAAAGGTGCGGGCCAAGAGTGAAGTTTCGGATACACTTTTCATGCTCCTAGGAGTGTAAGAAAGTGTGAGGGAATGAACCTTCACACTCCCAAGTGAGCTCCCATTTTGGGAGTTAGAGTCTTGCTAGACTCCCGAATTTTTGGAGTGCAATTGCAAGGGTTAAAAAAATTGGATTAAAAATTTATTTATACCATTGGAAAGCTCTTAGAATGTAAATGCTTAAAATGGGCTTGCACAACTCATTTGGGTACTTAAAACATAAGTTATGGTCAAATAAAGGTTTAGGGTAAATTGGCAATTTGACTCCCGACCATTAAAAGTCAAGAATAACCTTGAATACCTTGCGTGTAGGTAGCATGCCACATATCATTGAAAAGCTCTTGATGAGGGTTATAACTTTTCTTTAAATTTCATTTCAATCAAAGGTGTAAAAAAGAAGTTATGGGCCTCCAAAGTTGCGGGAGTCCCAATTTCGGGAATTTTGGGATTCCCGATTTGGGAGTCCCGAGACAAAATGACATTTGGGTGTTGGCCCAGTGGCGAAGCATAAAAAATACTATAAGGGGGAAGGTGGTGGCTTTTTTCAAGCCCGGGTCGTGGTGAGTTTCGTGAGTTCGTGTTTGCCCATGGCTTGTCTATGCACCAAAAACGATCCAACTATGCACTAACCAACTTGTTGTTTGGTTTGTGTTGGTCTATGTGAATAATTAACTTGCTTGTTATTCTTCTGAGTCCCCATCCTGAAGCTACAGCATGCCCTTCTACCCGAAAGTGCTACGAGCTAAGGAATGTGCCCGAACTCATTACCCTTCCATTGTTTTCACCTTTTGGACTTGTAGTTGAGTCCATCAAGGAGTTTGGGGGTGCTTCACATGGTATTAAAGCTTTGGTAGAGTTCGATCCACCTATTGGGGAATTCCAATGGCATTGAAGAAGACATGTAAGTTAGTACAAAAGACCATGGTGGAAGAACCCACCTAGGACCTAGATGTTCCATTCGAGGCCATTAGGGAGGAAGAACAAAAGGATTTTAAAGAATAAGAAGACTGTGATAACCACGATGACCATGAAAATGAAGAGGAGTAACCAACCATAGTCCTTTTCACTCTAGAACAATTGGAGGTTTTATTTAAAATGAATAGGCCCGATTTCACTAAGTTGGTTGCGGCCCTCAAGGGAGGATCATTGAAAGGTGTAGGATTGAAGTTCGCTAAACTTGGGAATTTTGATGTGGTCCGAGATCAAAAGGTTGTAGATGCTTGGCTTGCGGAAATGGAGGACTACCTTCATGTTGCCAAAGTTGCGCGACATTCAGCCATGGAACTTACTTAGTCCTATTTAAAGGGCTATCCTTATTATCAAATTTGAATTGCAAAAGGGGATAAGAAAAGACCGCTTGTCGCATAAAGTATGGCTCATACAAGTTTTTGGTGATGCCGTTTAGACTCACCAATGCACTTGCCACATTTTGCGCATTCATGAACGACATTTTCCAAGAGTGGCCTAATGACTTTGTGGTCATATACATAGACAACATTTTGGTTTATAACAACTTTTATGGAAGAGCATGTGGAGCATCTCTGGAAGGTGTTCCAAAAGTTGAGGGAAAACAAATTATATGCTAAGTTCGAGAAATGTGAATTCGGGGTGATGGAAGTGGATTTCCTTAAACATAGGATCACCCAAGAAAGCTTGAAGATGGATGACCACAAGGTGAAGGTAATTTTGGATTAGGAGCCACATAGGTCGATTTCAGCCTTGAGATCATTTTAGGGTTGGCCTCTTATTGTCACAAAAGGAAGTTCGATTAAGGAGCCACCATGATGGGTTGGCCAAGGAAATAAAATAAAACATTCAAAAAGGAATCAAATGACACTTCCATTTACAAAATCGACTTTATGTTTCAAAAGGGAGGTTTAAGGATGTGTTTTTGAAAGAATGTAATGATGGGCCCTTGCGGGCCATGGTGGCATGAAACACACCATAACATTCCTCAAGAAATCATATTATTGGCTTAATTTGAAAGATGATGCAAAGGAATACATGAAGACTTGTTTGACTTGCTAGTAAAATCGAAAATTCAATAAGAAACAAGTAGGATTGTTACAACCATTATCAATTTTTGAAGGGTTGTGGGAAAGTGTGTCCATGGATTTCATGGTGAGTTTGCCACCATCAAGGGGATTTGATGTGATCATGGTGGTGGTGGATTGATTTAGCAAAATGGCACATTTCATTCCCACTAAGGAAAATGCCACGGCCCAAGAGACATGAAGGTTGTTCTTCATGCATGTGTTCAAGCATCATGGCCTCCCCAAGGACATTGTGTCGGATTGAGACTCAAAGTTCACAAGCAAGTTTTGGCGAGCCTTGTGGAAGCGCATGGGGTCAGAGTTCAAAATGAGCACTTCATTTCGACCCCAAATAGATGGACAAATTGAGAAAGTGAACTTGGTTATCCAACAATTCCTAAGGAATTATGTGGTGCCGGACCAACAAGATTGGGTGGACCATTTAGAGTTGGTCGAGTTTTGCTACAACAATTTGGAGCATTTGGCAACAGGGGCCACGCCCTTTCAAATGGTGACGAGCAAGTCACCAATTGTGCCCACAACTTGGGCCACACATGGGTAACCTGTCGCAACCCCACTTTGGCCAAGTGTGGGGGTGAAGCCCAACACTTGGAAAAGTTGGAGGTTGGGAGTCTTCCGGGACTCCCGAATGTTCAGAGCTCGACAGCAAGAGGCAAAACACCTCG